>Ga0315914_1000983_pt1 | contig 40435 bp, 32 predicted proteins | sample MpolenodulesMG_FD_203920 | JGI IMG/M metagenome (GOLD analysis project Ga0315914, IMG submission 203920) | Medicago polymorpha root nodule microbial communities from Los Angeles, California, United States - elongated nodules | ecosystem: Host-associated > Plants > Roots > Nodule | place: USA...
CACTTCGCCTCCATTTAGCCTGAATTTTCAAAAATTCTAAAAATCAACCATTAGTCATCCGAAAGATACAAAAGCATAAATTAAACAATAATTGGTCAATAAGTTATGCGAAAAATGAGATAAATGCATTTTTCATAAATGTTTCCTATCAGATTTTTAATGTATCCGATGAGATTTCTTTTTCTAAATAGTTGGTTTACATAAAATTTAGCATGAAACCTATTTTCAATATGGTTTAGTCTCATGTTATGAGGCTCGACTATGTCTCTCGATGTTAAAAAAGGTCGATTTGGACCGATTCCTCGAAAATTTGGTTGACAAATCATAAAGAAGGGGACAGATTGAGATCCTTTTTAATAGAATTTTGCCAAAAAAATATAAGATTTCTTTGTTTAAAAAATTTCCAACGCTCGGAGGCCGTAGCTATGCTTGTTAGCTTTCCAACGAATGTTCACAAGCTCCGATCGGAAGAGGTCATCCCAAGTTATGACCGTTTTAGTGAGAAAGGGTCAAAAACAAGCAAGAATCCGAAAATTAACATGGTAATTCACTTCGCCTCCATTTAGCCTGAATTTTCAAAAATTCTAAAAATCAACCATTAGTCATCCGAAAGATACAAAAGCATAAATTAAACAATAATTGGTCAATAAGTTATGTGAAAAATGAGATAAATTTATTTTTCATAAATGTTTCCTATGAGATTTTTAATGTGTCCGATGAGATTTCTTTTTCTAAATAGTTGGTTTACATAAAATTTAGCGTGAAACCTATTTTCAATATGGTTTAGTCTCATGTTGTGAGGCTCGACTATGTCTCTCAGTGTTAGAAAAGGTTGATTTGGAGCGATTCCTCGAAAATTCGGTTGACAAATCATAAAGAAGGTGACGGATCGAGATCCTTTTTAATAGAATTTTGCCAAAAAAATATAAGATTTCTTCGTTTAAAAAATTTCCAATGCCTGGAGGCCGTAGCTATGCTTGTTAGCTTTCCAACGAATGTTCACAAGCTCCGATCGGAAGATGCCATCCCATGTTATGACCGTTTTAGTGAGAAAGGGTAAAAAACAAGCAAGAATCCGAAAATTAACAAGGTAGTGATGTTCCTACAACTTTTGCTGTTTTTGCTTCTCCTACCTGTTGGCTACTGAGGGAACATGTAATGACAAAAATTACCATTTATGAGATACATTTGCATGGTTGGAATATGAGAGTGGTCCCAATAATTTTTTCTAGAAAATTCGCTGGTATTTTTGTTCTACCTATTGTGTTGTGTCCGTGTTGTGCGCGCGTCATGTAGTACGTGGCCTATCGTTGGACAAAATGAACATAATGTTGATCAGTGGTCATGTGTAATGTACGTCATATACAAGACATGTGTTATACGAACATTGATGTTCCTTTGTTCTGTGACGATACATGCGTTGCTAAACATTGAGGTACGATTGTTTGTTGTTGTGACATGTGATGTGCGAAGATAAATTTACCTGTGCATCCGCGCACGGATCGCACACTAGTTTAAAGACATGCTCGGTTTGAAAGAAAAGATTAAATTTTCTTGTTTTCAATTTTAGTTGTACAAGTATTACTTCAATTTCCCTCAAAAAAAGAAGTATTACTTCAATTTTAATTAATCTTTAATTTGCACTTAATATAAAAAATGAATAAAACATCAACTGCAAAATTCTTTAAGCTGTTTCATTCATACACTAATATAGACAAAATAAAATAGAGAATAATATTTATAACCACAGTAAACTTCAATAATTGTTTTGCAAAGAAGAGTGCACAGAAACACTAATAATTTTGAAGGATTTAAAAAATCCCCATAATTGAAGTTACAAAAAATCACACAACTTTATTAATAAAACCTAAAGGGTTCATGCTATTCTCAGAACAAAATTTATAAAATCTCAAAAGAGAGTAAAATTTCAAGTCCAACCACATCTACGCATGGCTAAAGCTTACTCTACTCATGTCAGAAGCATTTTTCAAATCACAAGTTCTTGAAAGCAGAATCATGAGTTTCCTTTTGTGGGGTGAGTCTAGCAAGAAGTGCTTTATTGTGACAGTGTTCTGTGTCCACAAAATAGAAATTTCCATTAGCCTTAAATGTCACATAAGGCCTATTGGTGTCAGCTGGACGAATATCCGAAAACTTGATAGTCTTTGGAATATATGTTGCCAACCATGACAACATCTCAACCTCAAAGCTGTCTGAACCGGGTTCCCACCGGAGTTTGTGAACGTATGGACTGACAAACCAGTGAAGGATGGCGGTTGTAGAAGCACTAAAGAATATCACTGATGATGCCACTGCACCCTTAAGGATGACATTACTGTCAGGGGATGTCATGAAGGTTATGACCGGACCGAGAGATACCGAGAGGCAGCAAGTTGAGAGAGATAGAAGTTTTACTTTTTTTATGGTACTTGAGATTGGACCGTAGTAGTAAACTCCGGAGTCCTTGTCTCCTTCCTCAGACTGTTGTCCTCCACTGGCAGGTCCAATGCTGATCTTGTCTTCCTCATTTGTTGTGCCTTTAGATGCCGATCTTATTTGAGAAGCAGCAAATTGAGAAGACGGCTTATATGCTGGATTCACGTTGTTAGACGGTTTGATTGTTGGATTAGCAGTAATCGAACGTCCACATGTGGATGACCTAAAACTCTGGTACACTGAACAATAGAAACAAATGCATCAAAATAAAAACATTAATGGTCATATTGTTAACAATAAATTTAAAATCAAAGAAAAAAAACTGTGTTGGCATTCTAACCAGCCATCATTTCAAAAACAAAATCCGAACCAGTTTGGTTTGGTTTCAGATAACATTTTGTTCCAGTTCTCTTTTTCAGCTTTATTTACAAAACATCATATTGTTTTGACTTTGTTTTCTATTTTCAAAGTTTTACACTTTTGTACAAATAACAGTAACAGTCCCTATGAGTTTATATCGCTGCTTCTATTCCAGTACAGCCAGAGCTTATAATGTGTTAAAAAATTGGAATGAACAAAATAAACATACACAATTAGAAGTCTCTAAATCAAGACATTGCCGTTATTTCACTCTAAGTAAAGCACACCTTGACAGAACATGATAATCAGTAGCAGGCATCCAACTAAAGAGGTAGAAATTCTGAGATTTTTCCCCATAATGGACATTTTTTACATTTTAGAAGAAAAGAGAGCAAGTAACAAAGGGCTACACATCAAGTCACCAAAATCCAAAGATGAAAGGGTCATAGCATTACAATCATACATTTTTCCACCAGTTATGATACCAAAGATCACAGTACATACAACACTAAGTACTTGGAGCTTAGATTCCGCACAAACTAAAAATCTTATTGTCATTAAATTTTATTTAATAAGACAATCTGATTTAAGTCCTTCACAATCTGTCTAACTGTTTGCCCTCCTATTTTCAAAATTGATTAAGTTCAACAATGTTGAAAAATCAGGGAAAAAATTGGGATAATGACTACTGAATAGTCTTTAAAAGCTCACACTTTTGGGGCAGTTCTCTTCCCTTAAATTTAGTTTTGGATAACACTTATGTTTTTGACTTCCTTAAGGTTCAATGTTTAAAAGGAGATGCAGTTTCAGCCATGCCTAGCCATCGTGAAAAAAACTTGCACCTTAACTTCTTTACAGTGTTGTTAAATAGCATGTCGCGGAAAATAGTAATTAGTTCAAATTCTAATATTTCACAGCGTTACAGCTGCTATCAGTGGTGTTCTGATATGGCAGTTGTAACAGCGTATTCCGTCATAGCATAGCAGAATTTGGAGAAAACTGCTATTAACATGCAATTCAGTACAAAGTGATGTCAATTCAGTATTGTCAACTGTGTGTTGCAGAAAATAGCATTTTGTTCAAATTCAACTATGCAACATAACAGTGCTATAGCAACACTTTTTCACAATATTTTGTACAAAATAACATATCGCGGAACAATAGCAATTTGTTCAAGTTCTGCTATGCAATAGCACCATAACCACTATTTAACAACATCGGCTGCCATTTGACAACACTGCACTAAACCATGTAGATATATCGCAAAGTAGTAGTAGTGATTTATTCCAATTCCGCTACGCGCTATAACCACTATTCAACAACACTACTTTATAATAAAATCACATTTATCAGAGATAATTGATATGGATGAAACAAACTCTTATTTGAATCATCCATTTTCTCACCATAGTCCAAGGTCAAATTTAAAAGTTCATATATATATTATAACATGCACTAAAAGGTAATCTGCAACTGCAGACTCCTTGCTTTAGCTCAGTATGTAGAAAATAAAAGCCTTGTTTGTGTAAACAGCTTAGTTTGTAGCTTATAGCATAAACGCTTATGATATAAGCTCTTATGCATAAGGTATTTCTATAATAAAGTATAAAATAAAGTAATATTGTTTTTGTAAAAGCTATAAGCAGTTGTCATAAGCAACCCTGGAGAACTTATGGAAATATGTTAAAAACATCTTTTAAAAATGTCACAAGTTGTTTCAATAAGTTCTCCCAAACAATCTCGCAAGTGCTTATGTCAGTAGATAAGCTCAAACAAGTCAATCCAAACATGCCCTAAAGCCACTATTTGACAAAACTGCTCATTTCTAATAAAAATATCTTCATCAAAATAATTGACATGGATGAAAACTACCTCGTATTTGTATCATTCATTTCCTTCCCATATTCCACTGTCAATTTAAAAGTTTATTTAAGAGCCTATTGTTGTTGGGTTTTAATTCTGTGAAAAAGAGTTAATTAAACAAAATAATCAACTTTTTAAAGTTTCATTTGTTTGTTACAGATTTTCAAAAGAATGAAAATCTAGAAGAAAAAAAACATCTTAAAACTGCTTCAAATGAGAAGCTGCTTTTATAAACTTCTCCAGAAAATCATTTTTGATATTTTCATCGAACAAACACAAAACAACGAATTCTTTTAAAAAAACAAAAATCTCTAAATTACTGAGTATCAAAATCACATTTTTTACAATCTGTAACAAATGAGCCATAAATTATAAAATGAACTCAAAAGCGGTCTACAACTACAGACTCCACTAATTCTAAAGATGTAAAATTAATTTTAACATATTTGAGCGATACCAACTATAACCGATTGTGCATCTAGAACTGATTCTAGCTTGAAGCTAGGATTTCTAGCTTCTGACTCAAAACCTGATATTTTTCACACTCGAAGTTATTGTTCATCTCACTTTTACATAAAGGTATCCAAACATAAATCACTCTACCTATAACTCACTTTTAGCCACAATCAATTTTGAAAAATCAATTCACTCAAAATGCAGAACCAAACATACGTAAATGTATCCAAAAATAAACCACTTTACAATCAAGTCACTGAAAAAAATCAATTTTTGTCATCCCAGAACCAAATATGAACATAGGGCCTGTTTGGATTGGCTTATTTTTTTAGCTTACACAAATAAATAAGCTTTTATGTACTACTCATAAGCTTGTCAAGGTAGCTTATGAAAAAACAACTTATCAAAATACAATTTTTGTTAGAGTGAACTTATAAATTAACATAAAAGCATAAGTTATTTTTCATATGCTTAAAAAATAAGCCAATCCAGAAAGGCCCCATAAACAAATTACGAACATGTCATAAGTTGTTATATATATCCTTCCAACCAGTCTCAAAAGTGCTTATGCCAACTCAAACAACCAATCCAAACAGACCCAAATTCTTAAACAGTGCGAAACAACACAAAAAGGTGATTTTTCAGAGAAACATTATTATAAAAAATGAAAAAATTATCAAAGACAGAACAGTTAGGATGATAGAACAACAACAGTTTCATTAATCATTGTATCATAATTAATCAAAAACATAAAATGATAAAAAGATAAATATATAAAAAATGAAAAACCCTAAAAAACAATAAACCCTAGTAAGATAGTTTTGTAGAGAGAGAGAGATTGAAACCTGAAGGAGATGATAAGGAAGAAGATAAACGGTGACGGGTTTGTGATCGGAGTAGCTGAATCAAACTCATTGTAATGCTGCTATCAACTGAATCTCTCTCTGTGTGTTGTTTGTGAGAGAAATATATATTGTATTGATTCAACGGAATGAAATGAGTATTGTTATGTATCAACGTTGAGGATGGAAAGCATCCAAAAGGGCATTTGGTCTAGTGGTATGATTCTCGCTTAGGGTGCGAGAGGTCCCGAGTTCAATTCTCGGAATGCCCCCAAACTCTTTTTTTTTATTCTTCATTTGCTTTTAAAAAAAGAGTTAATTAAGTTTTTAGTCCTTTGACATTTTTCTACTTAATTAACCCTAAAAAGAAATAAAGTACAAAATTAAATTATTTTTTACTTCACGAGTTTGAGCGTTGTTAATATCTTTGAAGGAATAAATGAAAAAATAAATATTTTTGTTTTTACTTTACGGGTTCAAGTGTCAAGGAAATTTTTTTGTTTTTATTTACGAGTAGTCATGTTATTGCTAGTGATACTTTTAGAGGAAACTGAAGGTAAATACTTGTGTATGTGATTCTTTTAGCAAAAAGAAAAAAATAATGAAAGAATATCTTAATAATTCGTTGAATTCATTCATCTCAAATTATATGTGATTTTAGTAACAAAAAATTGTATCATTTTATATGTAAATTTATAATGTTAAAGATACATTGGTATTTTCTTCTATAAAATATTTTAATATTTCTTAGTTTGTGTGAAATTATTAATGTGACATATGATTGTCGGCGGTTAAAATTTTGGTGGAAGTGTTTGTCAGCTATTCGTGATGGTTTAGGCATGGGAGTGGGGAGCTTGGTTTGATGATAACATACTTAAGAAGGTCGGAGATGGAAGTAGTACTTATTTTTGGACGGATAAATGGATCGGTAATGCTCCTTTGAGTGATAGGTTCAACCGCTTATTTAAATTGGTGGAAAACCCTTTGTGTACGGTAACAGAGATGCATCATTTAGGGTGGGATGAGGGAGGAGAGGCATGGAAGTGGCTTAGAAGGTTGTTTGCAAGGGAGGAGGACCTTCTTAGGAACTGTTGCTTTTTTTTACATAACATTGTCTTGCAGGTGGATATCCCTGATCGCTGGGTTTGGTTCCTCGACCCGTCAAAGGATACTCAGTCAGGGAAGTTTACCATGTGTTCACAAAATCATATCCCAACTCTGAGAGGACTCCTACGGCAAATATTTGGCATAAACATGTTCTCCTAAAAGTTACTCTCTTCGTGTGGCACCTTTTTCGTAACCGTCTCCCAACTAAGGATAATCTTCTTAAGCGGGGTATCATTCCACAATTTAAGATGGTGGTTGAGGAGTTCAGGAGTCAGCGAATCATCTTTTCATTGTGTTAATATAATCTCATTTTGGCTTGTTAAAAAAAAGTATCTTCATTTGCTTTTCATGTTGAACTTATTTGTTTTGTCAAAAAAATGTTGAACTTATTGGTGTTATTAAGTCCACTGGAATTGCTTATATTAAAGGTCGGTGTCATTTTCTGACTAGAACATGACTCTAAACTGGTTGTTTCAGCTTTCAAGTCTCCTCACATTGTTGTTATTTGGCATTTGAGAAATCATTGACTATATACTTTAAATATTAATTTCTCTTTTATTGTGTCTCATATCTATTACGAAGGAAATCATTGCACGAATAAATTTGTTGACTATACTTTTCGTAGAAGTTATTGCTTAGTGGAATGATATTCCTTCTTTTATTAAAGATGACTTCTTTTTTTTAAATAAAACCACAAATAATATATGATCAATTTTATATAAAAAAATAGTTTTGAACAATAGATAAATCACACACAGTTAGTTTTTTCCAATTCTCATGAATTAAACATGACTCTTAGAGTCATGCATTTCAATCACAAATAATATACATAAATCACAAATATATCTTGCAAAAAATAATATCTCGTTTAGTCTTCATGTATTAAATACAACTTTGTGAGTCATGCATGGCATGTAAGAATTAATATTATAATATAGAAATACGTTGAGATTATTTATTTTAACTTTGATCGCATTTATGTACTATGTATCTACAATAGTTAATTTTTCGATAAAAAATCGCATAAAATTTTGTATCGTTATGTTATTTTTTGGACAATTATAGGCTATATCAGTTATCACTTTAAAATTAGAAAGGAATATCAATAATGTTAATTATTGGTATCACATCAATATTCATCTATGCTTTTTTTTTTTTCTTCCCTTTCTTTCATCTTTTTTTGCACACATACACAAAATAAAAGCAAATTTTGTAAATACAAAAATAATTACTCTCTAAAAAAAAATTAATGTCCATGTTACTATTTGTATTCTTTATAAAAAAAATAAGGGTTAAATATGTTTTTGGTCCTATAAATATACCAACTTTTTATTTTAGTCCCTCTATTTCCTTCAACTTTCAGTCCCTATAAAATTTTCAATCATTACGTTTGGTCCCTATTTTTAAGTTAATTTTTGTATTTTTTTTTTAATGAAACGTGTAGAATATTGTAAAACAATTTCCCAAAAAAAAAAGAATTTTTAACAAATCCTAAATTAAATATGAATTTTTAACCGTAAAAAATATAAAAATTCATATTTTGTTAAAAAAAAAATTTTTTGGAGAGATTCTTATAATATTATGAATTTTTCTGCAAAATTTTATTCAAAAATATGAATTCTACATGTGAGTTTACTTTAAAGGAGGAACCAAAAGTGAAGATGGAATTCTTTTGAGGGACTAAAAGTTGAAGAAATTTTTTAGAGGGACTAAAAAGAAAAGTTGACATATTTATAAGGATAAAAAACATATTTAACCCAAAAAATAATAGTGTGGATAGCGTACCATGCACAGAGTAAATTATGTAAAGAAGTGACACATTTTTTTAGAAACAAATTTAAAATTTAAGCAGTAAAAAATAAACAGCTTATAATTTTTTTTTAACAAATCAACCATAAAATAATATAGAAGATTTGTGCTCTGCGAACCAGCTACGGAATCGTGTGTCATCTTCTTGCGGAGGTTTTGGTGCTTCGTCGTCGGTAGATGGTGGTGGTAGTAGTGATTGAGGTGAAACGTGAGACGGTGGAAGAGATTCAATTTCTAAACGCAAATGCTCGAGCAATCGGTAGTAAATTTGTAGAAATTAGTACGATCAAACATGGATGTGGCATGTCCCAGACTATTCTGATGCCTTATGTAATCATATTTCTTTCTTTTAATTCAATTGGTTTACCTTTAAAAAAGAAGAACATATTAATTTTATACAGCAAACAACTTTTTCTTTGTACTATGTCAAAAGTATTAAAATTTAAATTAATATAAAAATTGTGTGGTAATGCATACCACAATATAAAAATAAATATGACTTACAACAACATAATAAAAATGATTTTCGCCCCATTGCTTTGGTGGGATGCTTATATAAAATTTTGGCGAAGTTGTTGGCAAACCGTTTGCGTCAGGTTATGGGAACGGTAATCTCAGATACTTAGTCAGCGTTTGTAAAAAATCGGCAAATCCTTGATGGTATTTTAGTAGCTAATGAGGTGGTTGATGAGGCCCGCAAGTTGAAGAAAGAATTGTTATTGTTTAAAGTAGATTTTGAAAAAGCGTATGACTCGGTTGATTGGGGATATCTTGATGAGGTTATGGGGAAAATGATGTTTCCAACTTTGCGGCGTAAGTGGATGAGGGAATGTATTAGTACGGCAACTGCCTCGGTTCTGGTGAATGGTAGTCCTACTGATGAGTTCCAAATGAAAAGGGGATTGCGACAAGGCGACCCATTCTCTCCTTTTCTCTTCCTGTTAGCAGCTGAAGGTGTGAATGTTTTGATGACTTCAGCAGTGAATTTGAATCTGTTTACTGGTTATTCTATAGGAACGCACAATCCCACTATGCTTTCCCACTTGCAATTTGCAGATGACACGCTTCTGCTAGGTGTCAAGAGTTGGGCGAATGTTCGCGCTTTGAGAGCAATCATGGTTCTGTTTTAGAATATGTCTGGTTTGAAGGTAAACTATCACAATAGTATGTTGGTTGGTATTAATATTGCTGAATCTTGGTTACAAGAAGCCGCGTCTATATTGTCTTGTAAAATTGGTAAAATTCCTTTCATGTATCTGGGGCTGCCCATTGGTGGTGATGCTAGACGTTTGAGGTTTTGGGACCCGATAATAGAGCGCCTTAAATTTAGACTGTCATAATGGAAAAGTAGAAATTTGTCTTATGGTGGCTGCTTGATTCTCCTTAAGTCTGTCCTGTCTTCACTGCTTGTCTACGCCCTTTCTTTTTTCAGAGCTCCTGCAGGTATAATCTCTACCATTGAATCTATTTTAATTAAAAAAAATTGGGGTGGGCGTGAGGATTATAGAAAAATTGTTTGGATAGACTGGAATTTTATTTGTATGAGTAAGGGGGTTGGCGGTTTGGGGGTAAGGAGATTGCAGGAGTTTAATATTGCTCTTCTTGGTAAATGGTGTTGGAGGTGATTAATGGATAGGGAGGGCTTGTGGTTTAAGGTGTTGTCTTCTCGTTATGGGGTGCAGAGAGGTCGGTTGAGAGAAGGTGGTGTGACGGGGTTGGCATGGTGGAGGGAGATAGTTAAAATTCAAAATGGAATTGGTGTGGAGGGTGGTAGTTGGTTTGAAGAAAGTATATCAAAACGTTTAGGTAATGGTTTTAATACTTTCTTTTGGTCAGATTGTTAGGTGGGGACGGTGTCGTTCATGGAGAGATTTAGGAGGTTGTATGACTTATCGATTCATAAGGATTTGTCGATGGGAGAGATGCACGCTTTAGGGTGGGGTGAAGATGGGGAGACTTGGAGGTGGAGACGTCGTTTGTTAGCTTTGGAGGAGGAGTTAGTGGTGAAGATTAGGAATTTGCTTACTAACGTTACTTTGCAGCATACTGAACCAGATGTCTGGCTTTGGCGGCCTAATATTGGTGATGGTTACACCGTTCGTGGTGTGTGTCAAATGCTCATGCGGCAGGAGATGCACAACCACGACGTTGTTTCAGATGCTCCCTGGCATAAGAGTGTTCCTTTGAAAGTTTCTATTTGCACGTGGCGTCTTCTCCGCAATAGATGGCCAACAAAGGATAATTTGGTGCGGCGATGTGTTATTACTAATGATACCCAATTGTGCGTTACAGGATGTGGAAAAATGAAACAATTGATCACTTAATTATTCATTGTCCTATTTTTGGCGACTTATGGCAACAACTTAAAACTTGGATTGGTGTGTTTTCTGTGGACCCCCAACAAGTTATGGACCATTATTATCAGTTTGTTTATTCTTCAGGTGGTTATACTCCAAGAAGGTCTTTTCTTCATTTGATTTGGCTTTGTGGTATTTGGGTTCTTTGGAATGAAAGAAACCAAAGATCGCTTGCTAACACAGCAAGAACAACAGTGTAATTAATTGAGAAGGTTAAGATTACATCTCTCAAATGGTTGAAAGCAAAAAATGTGTGCTTTCCTTTTAGTTATCATATGTGGTGGCAACGTCCCTTTGCTTGTTTGGGGATTGGCTGATTTGCTCTTTTTGTTTTCCTTTTCTGTTTTGATCGGAACTTTATTGTAACTTTTTTTTGTTTCCTTTGGCACTTCTTGTGCTAGGGGTACAAAACTTTTGTTAATATATCTCATTTTGGCTTGTTAAAAAAAAAATACAATAAAAATAAAATTGTCACTATTCTATACTTCTTTTTTTTTGCTATTAGTGTTCAAGATTAGAGATTCATAATGTATTATTATACTAATTGAAAAGGAGATAGAATAATTCAAAAGCACAGTAAAGAAAAACAAATGATTGCCCATTTTTCACTTGGCGTTATCATGAAGAAAAAAAACACATAATTGATCCACCAAAACATCATATTATCAATCAAAATTAAGAAAAAATAAGGACTCCTGCATTTATTTTAGTATCCAATGTGGTTCGGCATCTCCATGTATTACTCGCTTCACTCATATTTTTTACCACTGTGGTGTTAGTTCAAGCCTTATTAGCACGTCAACCAATCATTGCATTCTTTTACAAATTGTTTAATTGTTTTTAAATGACATTCTTTTATATCATTGTTACAACACAATATGGTTACTAATTCATTTGAATAGAAATGTGTCATTTTGAAAAAATGAAAAAAATATTTTGTAAGGTCAAACTCAATATAATAGGTGTCTTTTTGCTGTCTCTATTTCCTATTTTTACGGATATTCAAGAGTACACTACAGATGCAATTGCAGGAAATACACAGAACAAAATATCATGTCAAGACATACAACAAGAGGGAACAATGCTAAAAGAACAAACCAAAAGTCATACGCAACAGACACAACGAGTCAGCGCCTAAAGCTCAGAACGAAACTTGTCCTAACTGCAACAACTTGTCCTAACCACAACAGACACACGTCGGTGCCTAAAGCTCAGACGCAAACCTTAGCAATGCATTAAACTGCCTAATATCACAATCTTCACACCAAAACCACAATATAATTCAATTTGTAATGCAAAATTTTGACATATCAATATGATTGAGTATCATAGTAAACCTCTTTGTAGAGACTGATACCATCATAATGTAAATGCAATAAATACCGTACTATATAATCAACAATCTGAGTTTATCAATATCTCACAAATAAATACACTAGTCATCTTGTGATATTCAAAAGGAACACACTTACATTATAATTTTCAAAAGACCAGTTAACTACATCAATGTGATCATGAATTTCAGAAACACATTAATATTATGTAATGTAGATAGTAGACGGAACAAAAAGAAGGAACAATACTAATGCTAAAAGAACAAACCAAAAGCCATACACATCAAAGAACTTCAAAAATTGTTAAAAGTGTTTGGATCTCATCCCAGAAGCTAGCTAAAAGGATGAGGGCACTCAAGCATATTTTTACACTCAACAACCCGGGAACCTAAGCAATGTGGGACCAATAACAAACTACAAACAAGTTCAAAACCAACTTCAACACCCACCCTCACGCAACATGATTTGCAGAAGATCCATTATCGAAATTTGTTTGAAGATGTGTGACCGTTTCTTCCACAGAAAGTACAAATTCTAGGTCTGTTAAAATTGGACCATTGATTAATGGTATAGAATCATCAGAAGTAGGTGCAATATTAACCTTCCTTTCATGTTGGAGCACCATAGAGAAAATCTTGGTCATAGGAGGAAGAGGGCCCATGAGAAGAATTTGTAACTTTACCATGGAAAAGTTTTCATGTAAGCCAGTGAGAAATCTGATAGCATACAACAACATATGATTCTTTCTAGAAGTTCGCATTGATTCACAAGCACATTGAATTCTAAAACTGGAACTAAGCATAGGAAGATAAATTTCCAATTCTTCCCATAAAACCTTCAATTTAGAATAGAAAGCAGTAACTGACTTTGAATCTTGTTGCAACACATAAATTTCTTGCATTAATTCTTAAATTATTACCAAATCACCTTGAGCAAATCGTTTCTTAACATCGTTCCTAACATCCATATCATTTTCCATGAAAACGATGGACTGAGAAATTGAAGGAGAAACATACTTTAAGATCCATGAATGAATCAACATGTTGCAATGATTCCAAGCATGAAAAATAGGATCAAAATTATAAGTAACCGAAGGAATTGTGCCATCAACGAACTCAAACTTCATTTTCCCTCCAAGAGAGCGAGCCCGAGAATGGTAGTTGGAAACATTCAAGACCAGAGTAACTGTAACTGATGATGTACCATCACTAGGATGAATAAAAAAGGGACTAGATTGATTAAGAAAAACCCCGGTAGAGGATTCTATGCCATTGTTGTTGCAAGGAGTCATAAAAAGAAAATTAGAGAAAGGAAAGGAAAGCTAAAGAAAATGTGCGGAAGATAGTACTTCTATGATAGTAACTAACTTCATAACAAACTAGAAACTTCTATGATGACATACATTAAGCTATTGTAAGTTCCATCTTATAGGATAATAACTAATTTCATAACAAACTAGAAACTTAGTTATAACTGTTTTTGTTCACTAAAACTAATTGAAGCTTGTGTTGCAAGTAACCGAGGTGCACTATGTTCTTATTCTTTATCTAGTAGTAAGCTTGATTCTAAGTCTTTTGTGTTATGCTTCAATACTCATTGTTAGAAAACATCCTCTTTTATCATGTCTTTCATTCTTGATTGTACGAGGAAAAAGCTTACTATTAGAAAACATCCTCTCTTGATGGACACATAACCCTGCTCGATTCTCCCTCACTAGTATTCCACGGTACATTTTTACAAATTGTTTGTATCCCATTTTCCATCTGTTGTGATGTTGAGAAAAATTTTGGGACTTTATTTTGGGAAGTATCAGTGACAATCACAAATGCCATCACTCAGTTACTAAAATATCTCTATACTAGCTATCTTCTTTAGCCTATGCCTCCATGATTAGTTACATTGGAACCTCTCTTTAAATGACACAATGTTTCTTTGTTGTTATAATTTTGAATTTGTGAAGCTACATAAACAATCTTATTTTTTAGGGTAACACTATTTTATTTTTTTTTGAATCAGCAGGGTAACACTATTATTGATAGCAATCTGAAGTAAAAATAGTGTTCATAACACATGCAACTGAATAAAGTTTGGATCTATTTTGCGCTTAAATTATAAAATTATAAATTAGATACTAAGCCTTTGTATCAATTCTTGAAGCATGAAAAATTCTTCAAAGATGTGAAGACTCTACGTGTATCCACACCAAGACCAATTCTTACCCTCAACCTTTGAGTATTGGAACAAGAAAACTAGAGCATATTTATGTTTTGTATTTTGCTGTGTTGTGTGTTTTGATCAAATCACTTAAGGTCTATTTATAAGTCATACACATTCTCATCAAATAGGAGGTATTGACTAATCTTAATGACCTTTTAATTTCATATGCTCAATTGTAAAAAGCAATTAACATATGTTAATGACAGTTTACTTACTTGAAAAAACGGTTTCTTGCCATATTATGATTGACCACCATTATATCATATAATCATCTAATTATATGTAATTATATATATACAAAGTCATATTGTTGATTCCATATATATGCATAATATGATCAACCATTGACCATTATCAATTCCATATATATATATATATATATATATATATATATATCATCAATTGATAATATTTTCCCTACACTAACTTTACTTATTTGTTTAATTTTTATTTATTTCAAAAATAAATAATATGCCCAACTTGTTTATATATATTATTTGTATTCCTTGTACTAGTAAAAAAATACAATAATATTCCACTTAGAAAATTTATATTTTGATTAATTAAATTCTTCAATTTAATCATCAAATAATAAAATAATTCTTTAGCAAGAACTAGAATGTTCGTTTGTGTGTGAACCTGTAGGTTCAATACTAAACTGGTAATAGATTAATCAAATTAATATATTAATCAAGGTAGACGTCTAGTAACACTCCTTGACGTCCAGGTAGTATGAAGTATTACTTTACTTTCAAGAACCAGTTAGAATAATATAATATTTTTCTTCCGTCGTTACAACTCTTGTTAACTCTAGAGCATGGTACAATTGTCAAACTCTAATAAGTTAACATATATGTCAAACTCTAATAAGTTAACATATATGACTCAATAAACTCAATTCTTCTTTCATTCAATTTCCCTGGCCAGAGTTTTAATTTTATCATAGAGTTCAAACTCATTACCAAGGGTTGACGGATCCCATCTTGATTAGTCATTAATTATACAAGTATTTAATCGTATCCAATATCCTTTCAACTAGCACCCTAAGGTATTAGGTGTTCAGAATCAAAATACAATAAATAACATGTTAATTACCATGACAATCTCAGGTCAAAGAAAATCATTATATTCTTTCTTGAGAATTTTTCTATTGACATTTTTGTGGTAATATCGACCATTAGAAATTCTCAGTTGAGTCAATTCAATGATCATATCACTATATGCATCATCTATATCTGTAATTTAATAAATGAGACATATTAATCTTTATTTAATAAAGACTATCACATATATATTGAACTCCAAAGTATTGATGTCCTACTCACAATAATCATACGATCAAGAACGATTTAGATTAATAATAATAAAAGACTTGTTTCTCATTATCATAATCTCTATCATGATAACAAGTTTATAGTTTTAATCAATGACTTTATCAAATTAACTATTTCACTAAACAGTAAATAAGATAATGAATATTTGTTAAGTCTAAAATTGGTTACATAATTGATTGGATCTTGGGCATCTCCAACAATCTCCCACTTGCACTAGAGCCAATCAGTCATGTATGTTAATCCTATTCTCCATAAATGAGGAATTGGTCTTTAGATCTTCTTAAGTACTTAAGAATGAGCGACTAGTTACACCAAGTGCATAAGCGACATCAGGACGTGTACAAGTCATGGTGTACATGATAGCTCTCACTGCGCTAGCATATGGTACTCTACTCATGTGTTCTCTCTCTTTAGAAGTTTTTGGACAATCCTCCCTACTAAGAGTAATTACAATTCCTACGGGTAAATACCCTCGTTTGGAATTTTCCATGTTATACCTCCTTAAGATGGTATCAATGTACATAAACTAAGAGAGTCCAAGCAACCTTTTAGATCTATCTCTAAGAATCTTTATTCCTAAGATATAGGCTGCTTCCCCCAAGTCTTTCATGGAGAATTGCTCAGATAACCAAACATTTGTACTTTGCATTGTTGATATATCATTTCCAAAAGGTAATATGTCATCGACATATAACATTAGGAAAATGATAGTGCTCCCACTTACCCTTTTGTAAACACAAGGTTCTTCTTCGCATTTAACAAAATTGAACCTTTTCAATTGTATTGTTAAAATGAATGTTCCAACTTCTAGATGCTTGTTTCAATCTATAGATTGATCGTTGCAAATTACATACTTTGTTATGATCATACATGGATGTGAACCCTTAAGGTTGTGTCATATACACTTCCTCTTTTAGCTCACCATTAAGGAAAGTTGTTTTTCATCCATTTGCCATATATCATAATCATAGTATGCTGCTATGGCGAGTAGAATGCGAATCGATTTAATAATTGCCACAAGAGAAAAGGTTTCGTCATAATCTATTCCTTCTTTTTGACGATAACCTTTGGCAACAAGACGAGCTTTATAGGTTTCAACCTTTCCACCTGCTCCAATCTATTTCTTGTAAACCCATTTACAACCAATAGATCTAATATCCTTTGAAGCCTCAACCAAAGTCCAAACTTTGTTGATCTTCATTGATTCCATTTCAGATTCCATAACACTTTGCCATTTATCACGATCCAAGCTTTGCATAGCCTCTTTATAGCTCTTAGGATCATCATCATTATGGTAATCCTCATTCGAAGTGTCATCTTGCACCATTAAATTTAATTTTTCAGGTGCACGATGTTCTCGACTAGATCTTCTAAGAGGCTCTTGCACTGGATTGATCTGTTGTTGAACATGTTCTAAGATTGGTTCATTAACCTGTTCTTGAATTGTAAGTGGTTCTTGAGCTAAAGTAGGTGAGGTTGGTATCCTTGGTGTTAATTTTAAAATATCAAAGGAGGTCCTTATAATATTGAAACCTCTATTGATATTTTTGCTAAAATTTGGAGGTCCTTTCTTGGGTCTTAAGCTCGCACATTATCATGGTATTATTTCTCTTCTTGTGGAGTGTGTTACTTAGAGCATTTCAACTTATACTGTGGCTCTTCATCCCCTTTTATTTACTCGATATTCTTTGTCTTATCCATCTTCTCGATTGAAATGTCTTGTTGAAGCATTTTTATAAGAATGCTAACTCTTGCGTAAATTTTCTTACTAACTTAGGTTACCATGGTTCTTTCTCTTGGATGATTCTTCAATCCCCCTGTTCTTCTTTAACCCTCAGGCTTTAGTTTGATGTAATGGAATGTAGTATCTCCATATTAGTTCCTTAGTCTTTTTATAATTTCATTCTCTTATTAAAAAAAGGGGGCAAAATTACACTTGGTCTCTTCAGTTGATTTTAGGTTTCATTTTGATCCATACATCTGTTATGTTTCATTTTAGTCCTTTAGATTACAAGCATTATACTAGTTGATCACATAAGACTTTTTTCGTTTTATTTTGGTCCCTTAAATTAAGAACGTTTAACACTTTGGTCCCTTAATTTACAACTATTAATACATTTTGGTCTCTTATAGGAAAGATTAAAATGTCTAAATTTTGTAACTTAAATATCAAAATATCTAATATTTGTACGTTAAGTGACCGAAATAAAATTGAATAAAGTTAGTGTGCGTTTGGATGTAGGAATGTTTTGAGGTAATGTAATTTTTTGAGGGAATTTAAATTCTTTTAGGTAAATTCCATTGTTTTGATGATAATTTGAAGACTTTTCAAAATGATGAACATTTATCAAGTATTTTGTCGAAATTAAATTTAAAGAATTTCAAATGACACATAAAATCTACGAATTTCAAATTTCTCCTCTCTTACCGCTTTTTCAAATTTTGCATTTTGGTTATCATATTCTAAAAATTTTCAAATTGACTGCAACTTTTTTTGAAATTTCAAATTAAACCCTAAAATTTTCAAAATTTACATTAATTGTACAAAAATAATAACAATAAAATTATTTACTCCCACCGTTTTAAAATAAATGTCGCTTTAGCCAATATATTAATTGTACAAAAATAATAACAATAAAATTATTATTACTTTATCCAAACAAAGTAATTAAAAAACCAAACAATTCAATTGGGTGGGTCATTTGAATCGATTATACTTCTGACTCTAAAATCTTAGTAATAATTACAACCTAAAACGTGTATGAGAATCATCAACAAGTTGGAGGAAGTTCCATTAAACTAACACATCCGCCGTCACAAACGTTTTAGACACTCGTCCGTCCGCCTTTCCCTTCCGGACGTGTTAATGGAGAGTTTCAACTTCAAGCATCGTGTTGATGAGTTAGTTTCAAAAGTTGATCAGGCAAGTTTTCTTTATTACTACTCAACTCTCTATATAACACCAACACTTTTGATCAAATGCATTGTCTGGTGTTTGTGACTCTGGAACACTGACACTTCTGATTGAAAACGTATTTGGTGTGGACACACAACACTGACACGTGTGTCTTATGTGTGTAATTTTGTAACACTGACACTTCTGATTGAAGACATGCTCGATGTAGAACACACCTGCCTGACACAATAGTGTGTCCAGTGTATGTGTAAGTGTTTCATAGTTTCAAATACTACTGTTAGGATAAACAACTTAATTTGCAAGTTATAACATTAACGCTTATTATATATAAGTTATTTTTATAACAAAAGATAAAATAAAGCTAGAGTGTTTTCGTATCAACTATAAACTGTTTTCGTAAGTTATTTTGGAGAGTTTATGGTAATAAGTTGAAAACAGGTTATGAATTTGCAATAAGTTGTTTTCATAAGTTTTTTCAAAGTCTCACAAGTGGTTATGCTGGTAGATAAGCTTAAATAAGTCATTCAATGCCATATGCCCATATCACACATGTTCATGGAACTGTGTTATGTCGATTTGTTGTTGATTTAGTTATGTTGTGGTTTTGCTTTTGCAACATTATTATGCGGGGTTGTTGCCGGATGATATAATGATTTTGTCACATGTTTATTTAGAGCTGTTATGATATATTCAATGTTGCCACATTGAAGCTATAGCGGCGCTGTAGAGTTTCATAATTTTAATTAACTGCTATAGTTTTGCAATATACAGTTTAGTTTTAGGCGTTGTCAAATAGCGCTGTAATAGCGCCATCGCACCACAGCGTAACATAATTTGAACAACCATAACACGTCATGCTGGTCTCTAGGTCTTGCTGTTGTAACTGTAAATTTCGTTCTACTTAAGAAAGTAAAGGAATACATAGAGCCACGCAAAGTATAGAGTCTCTTTTGATATTGGACATTGTATCAGAGTTTCAACTCTGAACCTGTGAATTCTTGTTGTGCACTTGATTTCTTGTTCCTGGTGGGTTCTTGATCTCGGTAGCCTTTTTGTCTTCATATTCATCGTTCGCAGTTATTTGAAAAGGTATACTCCAATCAAGACAATATCGCAAAGAGATTTCAGCTTGAGTAGGAATTGGGTAACTTAACACAAGGGAATCTCTTAATTGAGGATAACAACTCTGGTTTTCAAAGCCTATGGATTGAATACCATGACATTTCCACCACTGATGTCCGTAAAGAAACACTTTCTGCTGTCAACAACATGGTCCATGAGACCAGCAGAAGAGACTAGTTCTTGTTGAAATCGCGACGTGTTTGAGACAAGTCGTGCTAGTCTGATGAACTGTGTCCCTGTAGCTTCTCTGGACAATTGCTTAAGTGAATTTCTTTGAGAAGATCAACACATGACTACTTAAGCAGCAATGGAACATAAAGCTAATACAAGCACTTCTGTGGTCCTGTTGATTTGGCTTATTCTGCTCAAGGTCGGAACACATGCTGAGATATGCTTGCTGTGCAATGTTATAGCTGGAAAAGATTTGGCCATATTGCAAAAGATTGTTCACTGAAATTTTGCAATTATTGCTAGCAGCAACATATCATATCAACCTGTCTGTGTGGTTTTAGCTTTTAAGAGGCTTTTACGATTGTTTTGTTTTGTATGGACAACCATTCGTGCTTCATTTGTGTGTCTGTTTATGATTTCTCTTCTTTAATTTTACATCCCAAGAACTTATCTCTAATTAGTAATATGCTACTTTTCCTGCAGCTTGAGCAGAAAGGGCATGAGATAGATAATTTTTTCTCCCGCTCAAATAAAAAGCAAACAGACACGTCGAAAGGTAACTCAACTTCGAAGGACAAAGATAAGGAGAAACATGTTCCAAGTATTAAGAAGTTACAGCAGGATGCATCACGTAGAGAAGCGGCAGCTCAGAAAAGAATGCAAGATCTTATACGCCAGTTTGGCCCAATATTACGCCAGGTAGCTATTTTTCATTTATTGTTTATGTTTGTGGGTGTGTGCTGTGGTTGTGGAAAATATGACATTTGTGTGCCCCATTACCAATTTGTTTGAATATATGTTTAGCTTATTTCGAGTCATATATACATATATAACCTTGTTCTTTTTACACATGGTCATGTCAGTGACCAGTCTATGGTTATAAACTGTTTCTTTTTCCTTCATGTTTTAGCTTTTAATCTTTTTCTCGTCAAAAATATGTTTGGCTTTTTTTTTCTTTCTGTGTTTTATTTCCTTTTCTATTCTTTTTCTTTGTAAGGACTTTTAGTGCAGATAACAATACAATGATATGTAGCGTGAGCTATTTGTAATACCAAAATGGCGGGACACCTTTCCCGGACCCTGCGTATGCGGGAGCTTTGGTGCACTTGGCTGCCCTTTAACAATATAATGATATGTAGCGCGAAAAATTCCCTTTCATAAGTACACTATGAAGTGACAATTCCTTTTACCCTGATATTCTCAAAATACTATTTGTATTAACTTTCATTATTTGAAAGATATAGATAGCTGCAAGTGCCTTATTTAGATCCATGAAAGGGGTTTAGAACCAAGTATAGCAGTTATAGATAATGTATCACGGAAAAATGAGAAGCTTGCTATAGGACCAGTCGGAGTAGTGACATAGGTATTATGAAATGATTATAAAATATCTTCAGGGGATTCCATTAAATTTTGACTGAGAATACTCAAATAGTTGAATGTTTGTATGAAGCCTCTCGTTCGTCTATAAACAAAAGCCTTACCAAACCAACTTTCAAGCATTTTTTTTCCATTGATGCTGGCGATTGCCCTCATTTGGAATTATGTGATAAATATCCAAAATGAAGTGCTTGTTGACTTCAACTTCGTTCTGTATTTTTGGCCTATAAGATGGATAACTGCATTTTATTGTGCCTCTATTTCGAATCATTTGTTAAAAAAACATTCATCAGCGACAAACTTCTATTAAAGCAAATTTTTGTCGCTAGAACATTCAACATAAAATATTGTTAATATTTCATTTTGTGATGTCACATGGTGTGATTACTTGCATTTTCCCTCCTGATTCAGATCTAAATATTTTTTGATGTACCCTTTGTACATTGATTGAGCCCGTACGCGTTTAGGTGAAAGTTGTCTGAGTGGTAGATGACAGATGAGGTTAGGATAGTGAATGGCTCTGTATGTTTTTGAATTATAAACTAAATCTCAAATACTCTTTTTCTGTCAGATGACACAACACAAATGGGCTTGGCCTTTTATGCAACCAGTGGATGTAGAGGGCCTTGGCTTAAATGATTATTATGAGGTATGGTTCATATATGCGTGCAAATTTTCCAATGTTACATTATCGATGAACTCTGTTGAGGCATTTGATTAGCTTATATGATTATTATGAGGTATGTTTCATATATGCATGCAAGTTTTCCAATGTTACATTTACATTAGTAATGACCTTATGGTAAGTACTGGGTCGGAACATAGAAGAAAACAATGTTGATTGATAGAAACTTCTTGAGACAACCTCTCGTGGACAATGCCAGCTACCAGGATCAGTTTGAAATATGCAAAATAGCTCATGACTGATCCCCCCCTTTTCATTCCCTAATACCCGACTTTTCTATTGGGCAGCCATATTCTCTCTAGTGGTTTGGCCTGTACCATCTTAGAATTTGGCTTGGGCCTAACTCATCAACACAAAACCGGCTTTTAAGTTGTAGGATGCCCACCTTTTGTAGGCCATGTAACATCTAATGTGAGACTCTCAATAAGAACCTTTGCTTCTCCTTCCTGCTATTTTTATCTTGTCCTGAAACTCACTCCCTTCCCCTAATAAATACTATTGAAAGAAAGTAATATTTTTGAAATAATTGGCACATATTGTTTGTATTGGATTAATTAATACACTTACGGTCCCTTTGTGCTGTTTATGAAACTAAAAGCCATATTTAATTAAAGGGTCTTGCTAACCAGTGCCCTCAGGATGGTTAAGGAAACTAAAAGTAGTAGTTTTGCATTGGAAATTACAACTTTTTGACTTTTAGAAAGTTGAATTCAACACTTTTCACCATTTTTCAACAAATTATTTCTTATTATGTTCTCTTAACCAATGCCCCAAGGGCACTGTTTAGCATTTCCCTTAATTAAAAGCTCTGGTTTTTTATTGCGTAAACAAACATTCCCTTCATTAAGTGACTGCATCTTTTATTTGCATTCAACTTATATGCTTTTGACTTTTGATTGATCTGTTGCAATATGATGCACGCTAGATCATTGACAAGCCCATGGATTTCAACACCATTAAGAACCAAATAGAGGCTAATGACGGTACTGGATATAAGCATGTTCGTGAAGCATGTGCTGATGTAAGGTTGGTTTTCAAAAATGCTATGAAATATAACGACGAAAGAAGTGATGTTCATGTGATGGCAAAAACTTTACTGGAAAAGTTTGAGGAGAAATGGTTGCAATTTCTGCCTAGAGTTGCTGAAGAGGTAACTTAATTCCAACTATTTGTTTCCTTTGACCAATTGTTGTGTTGGATGGAATTTGATTACAAATTGATCAATATTGTGGTCCTATTTCATGTTCAAAATTTCATAAATATTGTCTTAAAAACAACCTCTTGGCACTTACTGGTTATCATCTGGGGTTATTGAATTGTAGGAAACTAGACGAGAAGAAGAAGAAGCTGAAGCACGGTTAGCCATGCAATTTGCTCAAGAAGCAGCTCATGCTAAAATGGCTAGAGACTTGAGTAATGAGGTATTCATTATGGGTTTACAACTTCATTGAGCTGTTCAATACGGGGCCATGTGAATTTGATAAAAAATCTATTGATTTTTTCATGCGTATTAAAGATGGTGCTGCATTTTATTTTTTTCAGCTGGATGAAGTTGATGTACATTTAGAAGAGCTCCGGGAGATGGTTGTTAAAAAATGCAGGTCAGCAGTTACACATGTGTTTCCTTAAAAATGTATTAAAAAAACACCTATCATATATTTTTGCCTATACATTTTTCTGTTCTTAGAGGGATGAGTTTGCGTGCATGTTTTATTGTTCTAGGAGACACGTTATATTTTACTCGAATCTTAATACTTTACTAATATTTACTAGGTTTAAATACTAATTACTAAACACAATTAACTTGTCGAACACTTCTGCCCTTCATTTCGTACATTCCTCACTGCCTCTGTCTCATCATCTAAAATACTGTCACTCCCACAAAGCTAAATTTGAGAAAACTTGTTACAGAAAAATGTCAACTGAAGAAAAGAGAAATCTTGGAATTGCTCTCACGAAACTGTCTCCTGACGATCTTAGAAGAGCATTGGATATTGTTGCCCAAACTAATCCAAACTTCCAAGCAAATGCTGATGAGGTGGATCTTGACATCGATGCTCAGGTCATTAGAATATATTTCATTCATTCAAAGTGTCGTAACACAGTAGAATTTTTGTTCCTTCGTTTGAATTAATCTGGTTTGTATCATATGATAATGAGTATATTGTTTTTCTATGCAGAGTGAGTCTACCTTGTGGAGATTAAACTTTTTTGTCAGGGATGCTCTTGAAGTCCAGAGCAAGAATTCAGAAAGCATGGATGGCGATGAAAACCTGAACAACAAGCGCAAAAAAGAATTATGCGATGCTATTGCAAATGTTTCGAAGAAGAAGACCAAGAAGCCTACTTAAAGGTCACTTGGAGATAACATGCTACTCTTAGGTTGTCTTGAGTTAGTGATGATAGCCAACCACCTTGTTTGATGAAGACATCCTTATGTCAAACATAGTATTTTTAAGGTGGCTCATGCTTTCAAAGAAATCCTTGAAATGTAACCTAGTTTTGATTTTGAAGACATTGTTTTTGTTGTCCTTTGGTTCTCCTTGATCATGTATTATTCATTTGATCATTTCCAATGTTTGACTGATAAAATTGTATTACATTATGGTAATTTGTTTCTTCAACACAATTAATAATCTCACCCAATTTTGTAAGTATTTCATAAAGACCTACTTGTATAGTACAATGCTGTTAGATAAAATCAAAGAATAGTAACAACAAACCAACCAAGGAATTAGACACAAAGGGATAAAAACAAAGAACAGTAAAAAAAATTAATCAAGAAATCTTTTTCTTTCTTTCTTCTAAGCATTAATGGTAAACACAACCTTTGATTTAATGGAACCATTAAAAAGTCAAATAGAAATTTTATCTTAGAAAATGATAAACAACTTTTTCTATGTAAAACTTATGAATTGTTTAATTTTTTGAATCTTTAACTAGTGCCCTACTTAAATGATGGTTGAGTACATGGACATGAACCATATTTATAGGTGAAGAACTACTAAAATGGTTACATGCATGCAACAAGACAAGTGTATTGCATGCAACGATCCTTAATGCTACTTGCGACTTTAAGCACATGCGACTTCCATTTGCCTCACATGCAATAAGGCTAAGAGCATCTCCAATACATTGTTCCTTATTTTAGATTCTTAATTTTTTGAGTGGGTCCCACATTACACACGTTTATTATAACTGGAGTTAATTCCAAACCGAGCTATGAAAACTTAGATCCCATGGAAAAGGATATATTTATTGATATTGCCTCTTTCTTAAACCCAGTTAATTCCAAACCCATTTCTTGATGTATGAGCGACGCTCAGTTGCAACGAGTTTGCACCACCACTCATCATCATGTATACAATATAGGACATCATCAATATCATAATAGTTGAAAATCACCAAAAAAAAAAAATCTGAATGATAGACCCATTTTGTATATAGTAGTTCAATTGAAAAAAAATATAATTAAATGAATCTATAAGCATCAGCGATATATTCATGTCTACATCTACTTAAAACAATTAGGAATCAATGAAGCATCGACACATACACAAATATTGCTATGTCTACAACAACAATAATTTGAAAAAAATGAAATTAATTGATGTAACAAAACATATTTGTTAGAGTCATGTTAGTGTCAGACACCAAACACGTCTTTAATCTGAAAGTGTCGGTGCTATATAGATTAAAATTCATTTTGTAATTTAAATGTTGAATGACTACATAATAAAACTATTACTCAAAGCAATACCCAAATCCCTAGTAATCACATTCCTTAAAAAAAGTCCCTAGTAATCACAAAGTTAACACAAAACAAAAACACGATTTAAACTTTCAGAGAGTAACTGAATTTTTAAAGTATTAATATTAATATAATATAAATAAAAATAAAATTTTAATTTGGTCCATCACAATTTTTCTTAAATCTAATATTTAATCGTGACAAAAAATAAACTCAACTTAGACAAAAATAACGATTCGGTGAAGGACTAATTTGTCTTTTTCCCCTATATAAATACCCGAGGGACTGAAGGCTTAACATTGTATCTGAATATTACAGTAACGAGAAGAACGAACAAGAACGAATTTTGCGACAATGATAAAGGAGGAAAAAGTGGATGAATTTGGAGGCGGTGGCGGAAGCAAAGAGAAGAACAACAACGGCGGCGGCGGTGGACGTGTCGGTGGTTACGTTGACACTTCAAAGGCAGATGCACCGGTTTGGTTGATGAAATGTCCGCCGGTTGTGGCTCAATCATTGCGGGGTCCATCTTCGTCTGATTCTTCTCTTCCTGTTGCTAAGGTCGTCCTCTCCTTTGATCCTCTCAAGGATTCTCATCCCGAGGTTCGCATTTTGATTTTCATGCATGCACGTGATTATTCTTGTATTGTTACATTCATGATTCATCACTTGTTCCCCTTTAATATCAAAAGTGTGTTTCATAATGTATCATATCATATGAAAATTGTGTTATTTTTAGGGTTAAGAATAATGTCAGCAAGTGTAGCTCCGTTGGTAGCTGCATGAACATTGATATGCAGAGGTCAGGTTCGAACCCTAGATTCCTTACTTTTCCACACTTATATTGTGTGTGAGTTTAGCCGTTAGGCTATCCCATGAAAATAATAGATTTGGTGGAGAGAATCATACATACATACATATTAAAGGTTCGAAACCGCACCCCAACAGACCAAATGTCACTGAGCTACAAACTGAGGTTTACTTACGAGACATTAACAATGCACTTTTTAAAAAGCGTTCTTTTTTATCTATTGAAATTTATTTATATGGGACGTTGTGATTTGGTTTGACCCATATGAATTTTAGCGGTGTTTGGATTGATTTATTTGAGGTTATATACTTACATAATGTGGTTTGTGAGACTGTTTCGGATAACTTATGAAAACAACTTATTTTCATAAGTTCTTTGAGATAGCTTATGAATAACTTATAGCTTGTATGAAAACAATTTAACTTTAATTTATCTTTTGCTTTAGAAATAGCTTATACTTGAGTGTTCATCATGATAAGCGTTTTTGCTATAAGCATCAAATAAGTTGTTTATCCAAACAGGGTCTTAATAAAAAAAAGATACTGTGTTGAAATGTGTGTGTCTGTGTGTATTAGCACTCCTCTTATGAGCTAAATTACTGGGCAGTTTACAATGGAGTTGGGTGGAAATCAAGTTGGAGATGCACCAAGATGTTTTGATATGGATATGTCCACGGCCTTCGTTCCTATGTCTGTCTTTTCGGACTCAACACAAGGTACCTAACTCAATATATTTTCCTTCTTTTCAATAATTTCATGTGTTGAATTTTGTTTTATATGAAATGATAATATTAGACTTCAACAATCAATGATCCAAACAAATGAGAGATTCTGAGTTTAGAGTTTAAGATGAAAAGAGCAGACTGAATGTGAGCAAAAGTGATTTTATTATTCTAAATGAATTACATGATATTTAAGGATGCAATGCCAATTATAAAAATACATTTGTTTGCAACTTCAATGGTTTGTATGTATGTTAGACCTCTTGCTAGGACTCTCTGTTTTAATGTTTTGTTGAATAGTTCTATGGTAGTGTTCCTTGTAATTCATCAATAAAAGAATTATTACTATGTTATTTTATTAATTCTGTTATACTAGTTCTAGCAATGTACTATCCCAGATGACTAGCTAGCCCCCGTCTCATTCCTTCCTGTTATTTATGTAGAATTTACGCTAACTGTTTTTTATTTCAGTCTTAACCCCCCAGTTATTAGGGGAAATGGCCTTGTTAATTTGGAGTTAAGTCAGAAGAAAAGTGAAGTCTGACAAAATATTGTATTGGTCCGGAGTCAAACTCGGATACTCTCAATCAATTCAACCATAACTGAAGCTCATTAACACATAACTTAAAATTACTGAATAAGTTTCCTATTAGTAACCTGGAGTTGTGAACCTCTCTTCACCACAAAGTCGAGGGAAGGGTCGAATCCTTTAGGGGTCTATTGTAGATAGACTTACTTTACTATACAAGAGGCTATCCTTTTCTTTTTTTTTATCGATTTATTTCTGTGTTCCTTTCATATTTAATAGTTTGTTTAATGATATTTGATCTTTTATTTTTAAATAGTAAACCATAATAGGATATAACTGGATAGGAAGCCTCTAATTCAGAAAAATGTAAACGAAGCCGTTGAGATATTTGGCATATTGTAGGAAAGGTATCTGTGGAGGGGAAAATAGTGAACAAGTTTGACATGAAGCCACATGATCAAAACCTTGAAGTCTACGGGAAACTCTGTCGTGAAAGGACAAAAAAGTACATGGTCAAAAACAGACAGATACAGGTTTTCTGATGGCTTTCATTCTCTTTATAAGATTTGATCCAATGATTTTAGCAAACATTTTATTTACCTTTGACTTCACCTGAACTCTATTTTCAGGTTATTGGCAATGATAATGGAGCTCATATGAGGCCAATGCCAGGGATCACTTTTTCAGTTTCTTCTGGACCTACTAAGGTAAATAAATTCCTTATTCTTCTTCGTCTTCCTATTGTGACTGATTTCTGTCTCGATGATTGCATTTGCATGCGAAAAGAAACTTTCCTTCTTCTGGCATCATCATGTGCTTCTCTTGAGCAGTTTTATAACTTACCATCATATCATTGTTTTCAGTTTAATGAGCATGATTCTAAATTGTGGTTGCAGTTGTGGTTCCTCTGTGAACTTTGATATTGCGACAAAATGCACGCAAATAGGGCTGCAATTGCAGCGATTTCCTTTCGGAGATCTCTAAAACCTTTATATTGCGGTTGCAATTGTGGTTGCGGATAACAATTTTAAACTATGATAATGAGATAAAAAGACAATAAATAGCTTAATTATGTTATCTTTTTTTATACTTGAGATGTAAAAGAAGTTGATTTATTGCATTAGGATAATAAGAAGAAACCTCAAGGGCGAGGAACAGATACGAAGAGAACAAGAGGAAACCGTGGAGAAGTAGAAGAGTCTCTGTTTAAGAAATTTGAAGAAAAGCCAAATTGGAGTTTGAGAAACCTCATACAGGAAACTAACCAACCTGAAGTAAGTGCTTCTACTGCGTTGACTAATATCTTTCTCTCAAAATCCAGCTTTAGTTTAATTATGTAGTCATTGAGCATTTAAATTACAAAATGAATTTTAATCTATGTAGCACCGACACTTCAGATCAAAGGTGTGTTCAGTGTCCGTCACCAACATGACACTAAAAAATATCGTTGTTACATAAATCACTTTCATTTTCTCAAATTATTGTTGGTGTCAACATATCAGTATCTATGTTTGTGTCAGTGTTTCAAAGACTCCAATTGCTTCAAGTATACGTAAACATGAATCTCTGGTTAATGCTCATAAACCCATTTGATTATATTTATGCAATTGAATTGATCTATCATTCAGAGAATTTTTGGGAGATTTTCAACTATTATGATATGATGATGGCTATTATAGTTTATACATATATGTATATACCTTACTGTATGACATACTTGGTTATTGAACATTTGTTTGTATATATTCAGCTGTGCCTGTGTTTAACTAGTAATGTGTTGCATCTAACGGATTATACTTTTCTGTGCAGCAATTTCTGAAAGATATACTGAAAGATCTCTGTGTCTACAATAACAAAGGAACTAATCAAGGCACCTATGAGCTGAAGCCTGAATACAGAAAAACTGGCGATTAGCTGCAAATACTAATTCAAATCATTTTTTCATTTACTTTGATCGAGTTGCGAAATGGAGCAGCATGCATTTTATTGGTCTATGTTTTCAAATCATTTTAACGACCGTATCATCACAAGGTTTTAGTGAATGATAACACCCCCATAATGTTGGTTTTGCCGATTTTGCAACTTCATTATTTGCATCCTTTCTATCTTAGACCATCACAACAGAGCACCTTAAACAGGGTGCTTAAATTAATTTCATATGTCCACATCACTTATTTTACAGTAATACTTAATAAGCACCCATTTTCTCCAACCCAGCACCTCAAAAGAAATTATTAAATGGGTCCTACAAATAATTTTATATCATTAAATTTCAACAAAATTTATTTATTTTATTAAGATTTATTAAATGGAACCCATGAAAAATGAAGAGAGAGTGCTTCCATAGTCACCTTTCTCCATAGCCACCCATATATTATACTCCACTATGGGGGTGCCTATTTAATATGATGCTAAATAGATGAATCACCCACCATTATGGACGGTCTTAGTTGATAAAACTGAAGTTGGCAAATTGTACAAGGAAAAGGGCCAAATTGTGCTTATTTCATTTGAAAGTTTGAACATTCTCCCAAATGTAAATAATCTTTGTTAGTATAGCATGTAGGATTCCCTGCAGGATGATCTCAGCCATCTGATTTGTTTCATAGTTTGTATTTATTGAGTTTTAAATATGTAGTGTGTTTCCATGCTAGGAAGTCTTATGTGTCTTTAACCTCAGAGCTTGGAATTGAGTAATTAAATTCTTAAGGAAATTCTAATGGAAATTAAGAATGTAATCACCAACAGATTTGGGAAAGTTTTTGCCTCATTGATATTGATATTCAAGGTTTCTAGCAGCCAGTTTGAGTTTTCCACAATCACCATGTATTCTGACTTAATGCAGCTCCATATGGATTAGAAAATTTGATGATTGATTTCTTTTTTATTCTTAATAGTCATGCTTTTGAGAATTAGTGCCCAAACTTCATCAAAATGCAACATATTTCAGATTAAAAGCTTCATTCAAGCTAATTAGAGATCTTAAACCTAACCATCACTCCTCATAAGGGTTACATAGTTTTTCCAAGAAACAATTACAAGTTTTCTCTTTCAGATGTCCCACTGCATATGAAATTCTTAATACATTTTTCCATTCCTTCAAAGGTGAAACAATTATGCTCTTTTTTTATGAAGTTATGAGTTTTGTAATGAATTTTATGGATTTTTGATGAATTTTATTGATTTTGGGTTTTTTTATTAAAAAAAGATAACGATGTTGACATTTTATAACATAGAGAGCTGAATTGGGAAAAAAATAAAGAACAACAGTATTACCTAAAATTAAGTTGATTGACGAATTGTGTACTTTTCTCATATGTTTATTTGCACTTCTACTTATAAATTCTAGATTATTTGTATCACAACTAAATTTAATTACGCTGACACATCTTGGTTTAGTTTATTTTTGTTTTCATTTAAGTTTCGTTTAGTGAAAATTCAAATGATGGGGAATTATGTAAATTTCTAAATAATTTCAATAATTTTTTTAAAAAAATATAAAAATAAAAAATGCAACTCATCCAAAAGGTCGGTAGATGGCATATGGTTGGGGTTGGGCACCAAATTTAAAGTCCAAATTTAATTTGAATTTTAGCCCTATCTGGTTGGGTCAGATAGCTTGTTTTGCCCCTCTGCATAAACAGTTTTCCTTTTAAGAAAATAAAAGAAAAAGGGTATCAACTTATGGACGGAGTAATTTAAGGGTCCAATCTCACCGTCCATCTGTGGGGAGCCTCATTTAAAACCGGAATAAAACTTTATATAGATCAGTCTAGGAAATTAGCATCATGGGAAATCAAACCTAAGACCTTCAGTGGAGCACTCTTCAAGGTCTCAAACCAACAACAACATACCAACCCAAATGGGTTAAAACTATTATAATATTGATCTACATAGCTATAAATTTCGTTGCAATTTTCTTCAGTATGTTTCTTTTTTGTTTAATTGATTTCTTATTTTGCTATCAGATTTCATAATTTAATATTATGCAAATCCAAAAAAAAAAAATACCTTTAAGGAGTTATATGATAGACAAGTAAAAAAAAACATACATATACAATCACTCGATTTTTTACCGTTTACATCTCATTTATATGTTGTCATAACTTGCATAATCCTAGACCACTGTCATATTTTTCATCAAACGCTAGATCCCTTTGTCACCCTACCTCATCCCCTACGCCTTTCCACGACGCTCACCCTAAACCCTTCCCACCCTAACTTAAATTCACCTAGATCATCCATCCTTCTTCGGCCACTGCTCATGTTGTTCGGCACCACTCTCAACTACCTACCCTAATGTTAATCGTTTTAACTCCTCTACAGCCTTCCATCGGCCAGATCTTGACAAGTTTTTGTATTGTATGACGCATCGGCTACCTTGTCCAAATCAGCACCTCCAACGCTACTTGTGCGAATAATATCAAACTTTAGGTATGCCCAACAAAATATTTATTTAATTCAAAATGTTTACACCGATTTAATTGAATTTTAATAGAGCTTTAAAATTCAAATATTCCCAATTAATGATATCACCATAGGTTTGTATGTTTGGATCATCGATGAATCACTACGGATGTAGTTACGTATAAGATCTAAATGTTAACATCGATCTCTTTTGCAATTCCTAAGCAGATCTGGACATTTGATTAAGATTGGACAATTCAAATTCAAAGCATGATTTTCTTTATTTAAACCACTTTGAATCAAGACCGTCTAATCTTAATCAAAAGGCCAGATCTACTTTGATAGCATGACTTCAAGCAGTTTTGACAAATTTACTAGATCCAAATGCTAGCATCGATCTCTTGTGCAATTCCAAAGCAAATCTGGACATTTGATTATGATTAGACAATTCAGATTTAAAGCATGATTTTTCTTTATTTAATCTGCTTTAAATATAGACCATCTAATCTTAATGCGAAGTCCAGATCTACTTTGACTTCCTAACTTCAGCAGTTTTGAAAAGTTTATTAGATCCAAATGGTAGCATTGATCTCTTGTGCAATTTCAGTGTAGATCTAACCATCCAATTAAGATCGGATAATTCATATTTAAAGAATATTTTTCTTTATTTAAACTGTTTTAAATCTAGACCGTCTAATCTTAATCAGACAACCAAATATGTTTTGATTGCACGACTTCAAGCTATTTTGAGTGCATGTAACTTAGATTTGTGAGTGTTTCTTGATAGTTATCCCACTTTAAATGAAATTGAAATTCATAATTTAGACTTCATTAATAGTTTCGAACCATTTACTTTTTAAAAGGGTTAAATAAGTATACGTCCTTAAACAATTACCAAATTTCATTTGTAGTACTAAAAAAAAGTGCCATGCTATATCCCTTTGCAGTTTTTCATAACATAGTTTTAGTGTCCACTAAATTCAAATTTGTTAATTTTTCTTGAAATTTTAAATTTTTAAATGATTTTTCCTAAGCATGTTTAGAATATTATAAAAATACCTTTAACAAAAAATTACAATTTTTTAACATGGAATGTATCAAATATGAATTTTTTAAAATACAAAAATTTCAAGATAAATTGAAAAATTTAAGGATAATTAAGCTAATTTGAATTTGGCAGGAACTAAAACCGCATGCTGGAAAGTTTTGTATTGATGCAAACATGCCACTTTTTTTATGAGTACGATAAACGAAGTTTAAGTTTTTTTGTTTTTTTTTTGTGGACGAAAAACTTATTTAACCCATTATAAATACACATCCATTATAAAACCATAATGGAATTCCCAAGAAGGTTCATCGACACGACTATAAAACACCATTGTTTTTCTTGCAGTCATTGCTTCAGATTCTACTCTCTACATTGCAGTCATAAGAGTGTAGCTTTATTTAAGGGAAATGAAGAAAATGGACGAGGTTAAATCTTTGGGAGCAAAAGAAGATTTGGATAGTTAGATTTGTTCAATGGCAACAATAATAGAAACAAAAGTAGTTAGATTTGGATAGAGGTATTATGGCTTTTCTTAAGCCTAAGAAAATAAATCACTTTGTCATTGGTCAAGACAACACATACCTCTTTTTCATTAGCCAAGACAATTCATGCCTCTTTTCTACTGGTGAAGACAACACATGTCTCTTTCTTGTCGGCGACACCACCTCGTCTACCTCTTTCTTTCACAAAAGTAATTCTATAAATTTACTTTCCATCAAACCCATATGGGTAGAAATTGTTTAGATGAAGAACATGATGGTACTGATGGTGAGAAATTGTTTAGATGAAGAACATGATGGTAGTGATGGTGAAAGTGGTATGGGTTTGAGAGTGTGTGGAGAGAAACATTTGAGTGATATGGGTTTGATGGAAAGTAAATTTATAGAACTACTTTTGTGAAAGAAAGAGGTAGAGGAGGTGGTGTCGCCAACGAGAAAGAGACATATGTTGTCTTGACCAATAGAAAAGAGGCATGAATTGTCTTGGCTAATGAAAAAGAGGTATGTGTTGTCTTGACCAATGACAAAGTGATTTATTTTCTTAGGCTTAAGAAAAGCCATAATGCCTCATCCAAATCTAACTACTTTTGTTTTTATTATTGTTGCCGCTGAACACATCTAACTATCCAAATCGTCTTTTGCTCCCAAAGATTTAATCTCGTCCATTTTCTTCATTTCCCTTAAATAAAGCAACCCTCTTGTGACTGCAATGTAGAGAGTAGAATCTAAAGCAATTCCTGCAAGAAAAACAATGGTTTTTATAGTCGTGTCGATGAACCTTCTTGAGAATTGCATTATGGTTTTATAGTAGATGTGTATTTATAAAGGGTTAAATAAGTTTATCATCCACAAAAAAACTTAAATTCCTTTTTTCATACTCATAAAAAAAAGTGGCATGTTTGCATCCATACAAAGTTTTCCGGCATGTGGTTTTAGTTCCTGCCCTATTCAAATTAGCTTAATTATCCTTAAACCTTTCAATTTATCTTAAAATTTTTGTATTTTAAAAAATTCATATTTGATACATTCCACGTTAAAAAATTATATTTTTTTGTAAAAGGTATTTTTATAATACTCGAAACATGCTTAGGAAAAATCATTTAAAAATTTAAAACTTCAGGAAAAATTAAACAAATTTGAATTTAGTGGAGACTAAAATTGTGTTATGAAAAATTGCAAAGGGATATAGCATGACACTTTTTTTTAGTACTACAAATAAAATTTGGTAATTTTTTAAGGACAAATACTTATTTAACCCTTTTAAAAATTAAATGGTTCGATATTATTACAATGAAATCAAAATTATGAATTTCAATTTAATTTAAGGTGGAATATCTATCAAGAAACATTCACAAATCTAAGTTACATTTACTCAAAATAGTTAGATTTGGATAGAGGTATTATGGCTTTTCTTAGGCCTGATTTATTTTTGAAATTATATAATAGGTGATTGTGATAATGATTTTTTTTTTATGGTGGTCAGGGTTTGAACCTCGAACCTTGCATATTTTATGCATTGTCCATACTAACTGAGTTAAACTCACGAGAATTGTGATAATGATTTTAATATGGCGGCAGATATGTTAAAAATATTTTAAAACCAAAAAAATATAAATGTATATTACTTGTGATTTTTATAATGATTTTAATATGGCAGAAGACATTTTAAAAATATTGACCAACCAAAAAAATATTAATCTACATTACTGATATTAAATTTAAAATAATGGTGCTTATATTTTAGATTTTTTCAGGAAAAAAATATTATAAAAAAGATCAGTTTTATCATTTTTAAGTGTTTGTTTAGAATTTCTAAAAAATGTCATTTGATCAAGAAACAAAATTTTTAACTCTAAAATAAGAAGCTATTAGGATTAGTATTTAATTTCCATGTCTAGCAGAGTAATTTGTATCGCTGTATTGGTGGTTAATCCACTGGGTAATGTCGTTGTTTGGCTTTTATCCTTTTATCAAAACTTTACGATAGTAAGGGAATATAAAGAAATTGAAAAGTGTTATGTCTTATAGCAAAGAAAAGATAAAGAAAAAATAGAGAAGAAAAAAATGTGAAAGTGGTGTGAGATAATTGAGAATGTAGAAGATTAATGTTCACAACTATTTTTTCAATAATTTCATAATATATCATTGTCAATATTGTTTTCGTACAAATATTATGACCGTGAAGGACAACTTTATACCACAAAGTGTGAGGTTGAGGCAATATTGAAGAAAAATGGAATAGTTGTCTTTGACAAATGACAGGCAACGATACAAGTAAAAGTGAAGCTAAGACAAATGACAATATTGTTATTTGTCAAGGAACCATAAACTTGTCATTTGACTTAATTTCACCTTTTTGTATATCGTTGCTTATAATCCGACAAAGACAACTATTCCATTTTTCTCCAATACTGCCTCAACCTCACCCTTTCTGGTATAAAGTTGTCCTTCAATGTCATAGTATATGGAGAAAAAAAACAATATTGACAATGATATATTATGTAATTATAGAAAGAAAAAAACAGTTTTGAACATTAATCTTTTATGTTCTCAATTGTCTCACACCACTTTCACGTTTTTTCTCTCTATTTTATCTTCTTTTTTTCCTTTGCTATAACCTATAAGACATCACACTTTTCAATTTCTTTAATTATATTCCCTTATTATCGTCAAGTTTTGATCAACTATTGATGGAAAACATGAATTTAGTCAACCTAGTTTTAGAATTCATAATAAAGTTATAGAATGGTATTTAGCTTCAGGAAGAAGGCATGAAAAATCTTTGGATCTTCTCAATCCAGAGTAAAAGAATGAGTGAAGATAATTCATCAATCTATGTTGAGTTTACGTTTGATTTTCAACAGAGTTTCATTTATTAATTTTGAGAGGTTGTTTCTTTCACTTTCATGACCAAGTCGAATCTTCATGTTAGAACGCTTCATACTTCTGCCTTCAGTGTTAAGTGAGTCAAAACCAAACGTTATCTATGCTAATATAGGTTCTTATCAGATGCAGCAGGCTGGTCGACACTTCACTATGATGCAAGCATTATTTGCATCCCTCCAGCCACCATCCACATCATTATCCCCTGGTATTGGGATCTTGTTCCGACACACTGTTCAATCATTGTAGAATCCTTACCGAAAGAAGACAAATTAGCATGAAGAAATGCTGCCTTTTCCACATTTGTCCAAGTAAGCTCCATTTCTCCACGTCTCTCATCGGAACATGTATTTCAATGTGCTTAACAAAGAATTTTGTATCCTTGTATTGTTTTTCAATTATTAGTTAGTTGTGGTTTGTGGAATTTGTTTTTGCCCTTTAATTAGCTATATATAAAGTATTTAATACTTGGTGAAGAACATTTCTTTTGCACACTCTAAGTTAGTGTTTGGTTTTACTAGCTGCATGTTACTTGCAGAATAATCAAGCTTATTCTGCATACCATATTTTAAAGGGTAAGTTTATTTCTCTATCATTTCTGGAGTTAAGGACTTAAGGTCATATTAATGATATTAGTGATTACTTTTTGAAATCTCGGTATCTGGCTTAGGGACCGACTAATTCGAGGGGTTCAATCCCACCGTCCACTTACGGGGGTTCCATTTAAAGCGAGAGTAAAGCTCTTTATGGACTAGCCCACTGAAATTGGCACCTGAGGGATCGAACATCAGATCTTGAGAGGAGCACACTCCAAGGTCTCAAGCCAACACCACGAAAATAACCTTAGTGGTTTAATATTAATGATTGTAAATAACGGACAAGCGGTGCATAGAGCAGGCTATGAAGTCCTGATACTTAATACGACATTGTAAAGAACTATTTTGCCATAAACATGCCACAAAACACATAGTATTTCCCACTATTCAATTTCTAATTCTAATTTCAATATTTTATCTCTTCCATTCCCCTCATCCAAATTAGCATAGCTTTTAATTGTTTCTTCAAGAGACAAGTCCACTCCCATCTTTAAGTAGATGATGTATATCTCCATTTACATCCTACAACCTTGATTCTGCTTTAGTGTAAAGACTTGAGGCAACATGGGCAGAAGCATGACACCTGATAAAAATTTCGTACACATTCACTCAAACAGACACACCATACACCAAAGTATACTAAACAAACTACACACTATTACCATTATATTTTAAAAAGAAAGAAAAACACAAGATTTACAAAAGAGAGGAACTGAGAGAGAGATAGAGGAGTATGGAGAGATATACAGAACAAAAACATGAGGGAGGACTTGAGAGACTCAAAAAAACAGGGAAAGACTGAACAAAAAGGTATTGAAGAAAAATGCAGTTAGCTAGAGACAAGATATGATTGAAAAAAGTTTTCTTTTTCCCAAATTGGTCCTTTATGATACATTTTGTTTGCAATGTTAGCCTTTATGTTATCTTCTTGTTGCATCGTACTCCTTCATGTTATATTTTGTGATTGTGCGAACCACAAGTTTTGTTGCACAATTAGAGTTTAACAACATTCTGGTGTCCATTCATCACACCTCAATCTAGAGATAAATGATTCATTGTTTTAGGTTTGTAAATTTTAACGATTCCTGCTGAATGAATACATTTTTGCGAACAATGAGATACTTTGGTTGCGACCAGACACAGTGTCTCCGAAGACGTGAGTCCAAGGCAACTAAGACTCCTGCAAGGTCTTAAGGATATTGCTGCAAACCCTCACGGATCATCTATAATTGGAGGAGCTGGCAGTCAACTTATCAGTAGTGGTTCATCTAACATGTCATTTTATAACGCCCCGTCTCCAATGGCCACACAGGTAACTGTGTAGTTTTTTATAGGCCTATTGATGTTTTCTTTAACAATTTTGGAAAGCTAAATGCGTCTTATTTTTCCTTAAATGAAAAAGCAGGTTCCTTGGTCAAGTAGATGTGTATTAGATGTTCAATTTTTTTTCCATTACAAATGACATGTTATACTGTCCTCTTTTGCAGTTTTCATATGTTGCTCCACCTCCTTTGTGTAGGAATGTAATGCCAAATGGCCCAAATATAGTGCTTCTTGCTTAAGATGTCATGTTCTCATATTTGTTCGGCGCACCTAGAAAGTAACGAATGTATGAATGGCGTGCTTATGTAAGAGGCATTCCCCTCATCCTCTTTTAGCTTGCAAAGTTGAGGTAGCTGTATTTAATAGTTATGCACTTCTGCCCTTCGCATCGATTAAATATTATCCCCTTTGTCTATGTTGCCATTAGAGTTAAATAGCACCTGAGTGTTGCACCACAGTGAGTGGCTGCACCTACGCAGTGCCACATCCCAGAAGTGAGTAATAATAACCATTACCGCCACATTCACTGCTAGATATCACAGCGCAACTGTGGCGTTACAGTTTGCATCCTCATTCTTCTCTAATTATATTCTCTCATGCAATATCATCCACATTTGGTTTTCCTCTTCTCTGCGTGCGAACTTCTATTAAAAAAACAGTAATATTAGTAAATGTATAAAATCAAATTAACTTTTGTTATTATTATATTGTATTTTGATTAAGACCTATGACTTTTTATATGAATATTTGAGTATTTACGTGTATATGTATTATTTATTTAATATGTGTTATATATATTGTATGTTGTAGAATAGTGGCCATCCTGCACCTCGCAATCCCAATTTTGGGCTTTGCCTTTCCAATATCTTTAAGGTACACATTCCTACTACATGATCTGTCTCGTAACTCGTTGCCATTTGTAGGTATGTTGCACAAGAAGATTTTGAAAATGGAATCAAGGCACTATAACGCATGGTATGGACTTGGAATGTTATATCTCCACCAAGAGAAATTTGAGTTCTCTGAACATCATTTCCGCATGGCTTTCCGAATCAACCCAAAATCCTCTGTGATATTGTCGTACATTGGAACTGCTTTGCATTTTTTAAAGGTTAATCTCTTGCTGCACTTACTTGTGTTTTTGTATCCAAGATTTTGAAACTATGCTATTCTATGATTTCTCATAGAAGCGAGGAAGGTTTGGCCGTGATGGAGAAAACTATTTTAGCAGATAAGAAAAATCTACTCCCCATGTATCAGAAGTGTAAGATTTGAGTAATATATTTGCTTTCGGCTAATCATGTATAGAAAGCATCACAAATGCTGGAGGAATATTCATTCATGCAACCATCATCACATTTGCAACCATCTAATTTCCGGATCACTATAACTGACTTCAGTTTTGTAGGACATTCACATAGGATTCGAGCATATATATGATGTAATAGGGTTATCGAAAAACTCCAATATTTGTAC
>Ga0315914_1000984_pt1 | contig 40415 bp, 26 predicted proteins | sample MpolenodulesMG_FD_203920 | JGI IMG/M metagenome (GOLD analysis project Ga0315914, IMG submission 203920) | Medicago polymorpha root nodule microbial communities from Los Angeles, California, United States - elongated nodules | ecosystem: Host-associated > Plants > Roots > Nodule | place: USA...
TTTTTTTTTTTTTTTTTTTTTAATGCTTTCAACTACATGTAATTATAGAGACTAATTCATCAAATTACTACGAGTGATATTGGATTAGATGTGGGTATAGTGTAATTATCGATTATTTCTAATTATTAGTGATAAATGAATAAAATATTGGTGTGTAGGAATATTCTTGAGTGGAGGATGAGGAAGATTAGGACAAAAATCCATTGAAAATGAATCACATGCTTTTCTCCAAGGGTGAGAGAGTCCATGATATTTTCGTTTGCCACCACTTTGTATTGTTTGTTTCCTATGGATATGGTTATAGGTAGGGACAAGTTTGAGACGTCATTCTAAACTCCATTCAATTAACATCGATTAAAATGATTAAAATCAATCTTCTTTTTTTAATCATTAAAACCAATCTATTTATAAAAAAAATAATATAGAGTTAATAAGCTTTTACCCCCGTCGTTTGAGGGTCTTTTGGTATACCCCTATCAACAAAAAACTTGGAGATTCTCCCTTATAAAATGAAGATACTTTGATTTACCCCCTAAGGTCATCTGACTGGATTAATGAGATGATGTGGCACGCTGATGTGTTATTTTTTTAGTTTTGATTTTTTTAAAAATTCCACGTGGCACACATAATACTTTTTTTTTACGATGTGCAATACCTAAAATACCCTTAATGTCAAATTAAAATTCTAATTTATTTTATCCTCTTCTTCACCTCCAGCGCATGTTCTTCTCTTCTCTCCTCATTCATCAACACAACATCAAAAACACACAACAAAACAACACATCATAACAACACCTAAAAAACCTTAATCCTCCCAACTCTTTTTCCTTTTCTTCTTCCTTCTTTTCAATTCAAACCCTAATCCCCAAATTTGAATCTGATTCAAACCCAAAAGTTTGTTCCTTTCATACAAACCCAGAATAGAATTCGTATATTGTTGAATATGGAGAAAAAAAATGAAAATTGTATAGATTGACTGTGTTATTGCTGCTGTTGTTCTTGTGTTTTTATTTTCTAGATTGGCTTTGTTCCTTTCTCTTTCAAGCTTGCTATCACCTTTCCACCATATTCTTGCCAAAAATTTAATGATGATTAGGGACGAAAATGGGCTGATGATGGTGATTAGGAATGAAAATAGGTTGATGGTGATGATTTGGAATTGGATTGAAAAAGAAATAAGAAGAAGGTAGAATAGGAAATGGATGAAGAAAAGAGGAAGGAGAAAGAGAAAGGTACAGTGGAGAGAAAAGAAAAGAGAAGGATTGAGTTATTTTTTTTTTTTTATATGTTTTAGGTTATTTAAATTAAGTTTTTTTATTAAAAAAATCGAAATGGAATAATCAAAAATGGAAAAGCATGTTTGTAACTTTTTTTAAAAAAATTTATAAAATTCCAACTAAGCAAGCCAAAAATGCAATTTTATCCGGTCACCACTGCCACATCAGCTTATCCGTACAGATTATACGATATTAATTATATATATATAGTAAAACTAAAAACAAGATAAGAAAATAGAAAAATATGGGATTCCTATTATCTAGGGGAATATATTCAAATTTATTTTTTCTATTTTAGAAATCTGTAATTCTATTTTTTTAATTAATATATTAATATATAGATCTATATTCTTATATACAAATTAAGGCCGCTTGCGTTCAAAATCAAAAAATATTTAAATTACAAAGGGGAATCTCCAAGTTTTTTTTATAGGTATAACAAAAGACCCCCCAAATGGCAGAGGGGTAAAAACCTATTAACCTAAAAATATAATCTATCTTGTTTTCTATTAAAGATTTATTATATATACAAAAAAGTATACCTGCGATTTTTTACTTGTAATTGATCGATTAATGAGACTGTATTGAATTAATGGAATATGGTATAATGAAATGGAGTGACATATAGTTAAATTATAATTTATTCAATTCCTTCAATTTTCCAAACAACAAAATGAGAATTTTGCTTCATTTCATCGTAAAATATCCAAATAATTTAATGAAATCTCTATTCATTTTGCTCCGTTCGTTTTAAAACATGCAAACAAAATGACCCATCTTTTAGCTAATTGATCGATGACAAATATTTATCTTGTATACACACTTTGTACATTAAATTGTAATTAGTTTATTTAAATTTTTTGTAGAATATTCAAGAGATACACTAGTAATAAAATATGATAGTTCTTCATTAGATATAGGTTTTAAAGTCTTTTGAGTTTGTTTGTTTCAGTTTAATGTTGGTTTCAAAGTTATTTTGAATAAATTATTGTTTTTCAATTCTTGAATCAATTAGTTTTGTTCGCTGTCAATTTCTCTCGAACCAGACAACGCTTGTAATGTTGTTTTATTTCTGGTTTTCGGCTAGACAATTTGTTCATAAGTAGTGGAAATTCACTATCAAAGATACAGAGTGGTTACTGCAGTACCTGACGATGAAAGAAAACCAAGTTCATCTTTTGTTGCTGCTCAAATCGCATGGCAAGGAAACTGAGCTTACAATGCGAACCGATGTATTTAAAAACATCAAAGTCTATTAAACTCACAATACTATGGTGATACATTCAGAAATAAGAGATAAGAACACAATTCAATTATAATATTATTTAGTGCCTTATTTCATTTTATTATCAACATCTTAGAGTATAGAGTCGTAATCTCAACATCCATGAAGTTATAAAACAAAAAATATAAAAGATATAATTATCGGGTCCTAGTGAATAATTAAATGGCAACTCGTGGTATAACAATAAGGTATATTGCATAGAGTTTTTGCTAGTGCAAGAACTCACTCCTCCTTGCATGGCGTTTGTGTACTCAGTTGGATGTGATACTCATATCATAAGGTGGCTCCAACCTAACATCTACACATATGTTATTAATGCACTTATAAACTAAAGGAAACAAGTTGTAAATGTCAGGACAATCTTTTGCAGTTTCACATTTAATAATTATTACTGCAATGAAAGAAAAGAATAAAATAATGTTACTAAAAGGGGATAAAACATTGTGTGCGAACTACAAATTAAAGAAGGAAATTTGAAAAGGATGAAAAAAGGCTTACTTTCCTCCCCCCCAGCAACAAGAAATAAGGAAAGAAATAAAATAATAGCATAAACAAATTTGAGAGTTCCAGCCATATTTTTTCTATATTGTAACAAATAGAATATGATTTGGTCAATTTATAGTGTATTAAGGTCATGTAATATTGCAATTTTTTTTTTAATATTTAAGTAGATGAATATGTTGTGTTTGCCCCTTTATCACACTTAGCAAAGGGGTAACATAAAAAAAATTGGTAATCTTAATAACTTAATTTTTTTAGTTAACTTTTCAACCTTTCATGATATAAAGGGGTAAAAAAAGAATTTGAAATTGTTTGACCAAGATGAATTTATTTGTATGAACAATGCACAATCAACATGACAACATAATTATGCATAAGTTGAACAGTTTGTAGAATATTTTCGTATAAAAATTATTTGATTATAGGAAATAAGTATCAATTTTAAAATTGCTTTTTTCAGATGTATTTTTTCTTAAAAACATATGGAAAATACGTTTTTGCCTTCACCGGTAGTTAACTACCGCTCAGACTAAGAAATCGGCAGCAGTTCATTACCCCTGGTTATTAGTATAGATTTAGGGATGACAATTGAACTCAAGCTCAATGGACATCTATAAAATATATCTATAATGAATGGTTAAATACTTACATTGTTAGGTCTGAACTGAGCTTGGGTAATTAATCACAAATTTAAACGGGTAAGGGTGCGGGTACGTGCACTCTAGTTCCCAGTGTGCTCCGTAGCCCGCACAATACATAAACTATAACTATAACTTTATCTAATACTAAAATCAATCAATTAATCCTAAATCTTTGCTATTTATTGTTGTTATATTCATAAAAAATACGAAGGCTACACAATAGTTGACTTAAAAGTGATGACCAAAAGTGATGATTTAAAATTTTTGGGGACTACAAACGAAGAAAAAAAAACACATTTAACCCTAAAGGGAATATAATATTTTATGATTTTTCCCTTTCTAATTTTACCCTTTATAAAAACTATTTTATTTACAGTTTAATTCTTCTTTATTTATTCAGTAAACAATTTTTCAAATATCTTTACTTTTATATAAAAGTATTATAAATTTTGGTGTAAATTTTTTTCTTCCAATATTAACATTCGCTTAAACTTTTGTTTTTATCATTTTATCCTTACTAAGCCGATAACTTCTTTTTTAAATAATCAAATAAAATTTTAACACTTATTATTTTATCAACAAAAACTAAAAGATGGTCACATGTGGTGCCCTCTGGACCCAGGGCTCGTTTGAATGACTTATGTTTGAGCTTATACAAATAAATAATCTTTTATTTTAATTTATAAGTTTTCACTAACGAAAATTGTATCTTCATGATTTGTTTTTTCATAAAGTATATTGACGAACTTATGAAGAATACCTAAAAGTTTATTTATGAACATTGTTTATCCCACTTAAGGAGTTGTTTAAAAACACATGGAAATGACCAAATAACCTCGGCGGTAAGTTAACTACAGCTCGCTTCAATAGAAAAAAGCGATTTGCAGTTAACTACCTCTGACGGTTTTTGGTCATTTCCATATGTTTTAAGCAACTTCTTATGTGGGAAAAGCAGTTTTCTTTATTTATTTGTAATAAGCCTTATCCAAACACCCCTAGTGTATTTGCATTTGCTTCATTTGGTATTTGTTATTGAATTAGACCGGGACCCAAACAACAAAGAAGATAACTATGTTAATGAACAAATTTATAGTAATTGAACAATAAATAAATGAATTAAAGGATAGCTCAAGAAATATGTGATAAAATAAGCCTTAAAAATCTCGGAAACTCATTTTTGGATCCATCATTTTTGCATTCCCACGTCCTCTGCCCCGATATCTTTGAGTTCTTCCTCCTCTACCTCTTCCCCGTGAACTCTTGAAGCCTCTCCCATGTTTCATCTCCACAAGGGAATGCAGTAATACATCACAAAGAATGCAACCACGGTGCAACGTAGACCCGTCTGCCAGAGGAGTTGTTTTCTTGTTGAAGTCCACTTCTAAGATTGAAGAGTCACATTCAGGACACCGTTCCTTAGTTGTCGAGATTCTATGAGCACCCTGTGCAAGAAAAACTAGGCAATTGCACATATTGCAACAAAGTCGCCATTTGGGAGCACTTACAGGGTCTAAGACAAGTGTCCCACTGCATTCTGGGCAAGCACATACACCCTGGGAAACTAAGGAATTTGGGCAAGTGGGATGGGGGCATAGGTTGCATGGCATGCCAGCTCCCTTGCCAGTCTTGCTAGAAGTAGTAGTTTTAGCTGAATTGATGAGTGCGTCGATACCTTCAAATGGGGGATTGCTGTAGCAATAAGGGCATAGTGGGAATGATTTACCTTCCGGGCCTGGCATGGAGCAGATCAAAAGCTCAAAATTGTCTAAAGGACAAGTCAGTTCCTTGTACAGCTGCAGAGATAGATCATACAAATGAGGATAACAGATATTGGGAATGTCACACAATATAATAAAGCAATAAAGTCATTCTCAAATGCATCTGAATATAAAACGGGAAGATACCATGATGCCCTCCCAATCACTTTTAACCTTCCAAAGTAATAATGCAAATCAGGTATTACTCAACCCGCATGAGCAAAGTTCTTAGACATCAAATTACAGATACCCAATGTATTTTCATTTTTATCTTTGTTCCATACAGCTGTGAGAGTATCCCAAGTAGTAAAACAAATGATTGCAAAAGATGAAGAGGCATGGTGCAAGCCCTCTGGGTCATGCCCAAATAAACAAGTGAAGTCGATGGTGCTTGCTAGTACATGTAATGATGGTCATGACAATCTTAAATCACTGAAAATCTTAAGTCACTAGCAGGGCCTGGCCGTTCAATGCAACTCAAAAACTATAACAGATTCTGATAATGAAAAATGGCAAACTCTAACAGCCTACTTTAGTGATAATATACGTGCAGATCAGAAGTCTTTGAGTGGTTAAAATATGAGGGTTTTGTACGGCTTTTTTTAATGGCATTTTATACGATATTCTTGTCAAGGCAAAAGGCACAGATGGTTGAAAGGAAGTCAGGCCTATACAAAACTGATGTAGTGCAAGAGAGACGGTAAACTTTTACTGTACAATGAATAGGGACAGGGTCAATCGAGAGGAGAGAGAATGAAAAAGACAAATTATAAACAGAAAGAGAGGAAATCTTTACTCTTCGGCATAAGGAGAGGGAAGAAAAAGGAAGAGCACTAAACTTAATTGGTCATGATGCTATTTTCTTTTGATAGAAACCATTCACAGTTCCCTACAGCTGAACTGTTTTACAAGGTACAACAGGTGAAAACAGCAGGCTTACTGTTTAGAACTGTGTGTAAACATAGGGTTTAAATGTTAAGGAAGTTTAATAGTTTAGGTTAAAATATATAGAAAATGTCTCATACCTGGGTTGTATTTTAGTTATTTACAATATCTTATATTATCGCATAGGATTAGTATTCACACACACATGCTTATATTCCATGATTTGCTTCTTTATTTAATCAGAACTAGGAGTCTAGCAATCATTATGATTAGTTTCCTTTTCTAATTAGAACTAGGATTATATATATAAACAAGGGTTAGTGCTTAGTATATTGTATCGAACCGAAATTTAAATCTATTAGACTTTCTTTTCCCTCCTGCCTTATCTAAAAACACAATAATTTGAACAGTTTAAAATATCAAAGTACCATGTATGATTAGAAGAGACAGAGAGGAAAAGACAGGATAAGCTGGAAATCAGATTCTGATACTATCAAACAGGTTATATGATTACTACCTTTATTGTACCCTTCTGTGGAAGATCATAAACCTCCTCACATGTACCACAATACAAACGTGATGGCTGAACAGATATATACTTCATATATCGCAAGCATTTACCGCATTTACTCATAATACGCCCTGAATCAACAAGTGCAGAAAATTGTGCTTCAAATAATGCATCCATGGCTTCAATCTGAGCCAGATAAGAGAAACAAAATTAGTAGATGAGCAATGTAGAATAAATGAATCAGCAACTTATTTGCAAACATCATGGTGACTCATGGCCTACTAAATTTGGAGATGAAAGAATATAAGGAAGCTATGGAACATCTCCTGATCAAATAAACCCAACATGCAGCAGCTCACAGATACTAAAAAGTTCGTCCATGCAATCTCCTGGACCCCAGATAATTCAACAGTAATATTCTTTCAAAACTTAGTCCTAAGATATAACAATTATTCTGTTATCCTAAAGCAATGATTTATACATGAATGTTCAAGTACTATGCAACTGATGTCATACATCAATAATTAATACTTGTATTCTTAGAAAGTACCCTGGACCCCTGTTCGAACAGATACAATTTTACGGTGATTTTTTTTTTTTACGGTTATAGTGAAACTTGAAAAGCTATTTTAAAATGAGTCATGTTTGGAAATTTTCCCATAAAAAGTTTGAAATCATAATGCAATCATATATGATGTTGTTGGCTTGAAAAAATTGGAGCAGTGTCATGATAGAAAGGTGTAAATATGATTTTAGTCCTTGCAATTATAGCGTTTTTTGGTTTTAGTCACTGTAAGTTTTTTTGTTTGGATTCAATCCCTGGAAATTCAAAAACTATTTTTTGTAGTCCCTAACGTCATACGTGGCCCAATATAATTATGCCATGTGGCCCAATAAGGTGACTTTAGGGACTAAAAACAATTGTTTTTGAATTTGCAAGGATGGGCCCGAAACAAAAACACTTATGGTGAATAAAACAAAAAACCGCTACAATTGCAGGGACCAAAATCATATTTAAACCTAATAAATACTAACTTACAAAGTAAGCTCCATAGCACACTAACTATAAACTTATATTTAAAATATATAGATATGAATTTATTACTATCCGTAGGCAGAATAGATAAAAGTTAAACACAAGTGTGTTTTTATTAATAAAAAAATTGACAGAAATACAGGTGTCAAAAATAAAAAGTAAAAGATGGAAACAACAGGAAAATATTAGACAACACAACCATGTATCAAACATGCCTAATCCAATTATAGCCTATCTAACTGAAAACAAGAATATGAATTCATTTTTAATTTTTAATTAAACAAGTTCAAAATCCAAAGGCAAATGATGTTCAAATTGGGATTGGAAACAAACTTAAATTGAGAAACATTATTTAGTTGAGATAAAATAAACAAATGAAAACTTGTCATGCTGTGAAAACTAAGAGGAATCATATCATATAGATACAGACGATGCCCAGAAACAAGCATTAAAAAGTAGATAGCCAACCTTCTTGACAAAGTAACAAAACTTCTGTTTGAATTGTTCAATTACATGCTGCACTACACGGTGATGATCTACCTGACCCTTAGCAATAAGAGTAATTTGTTGCTCAATAAAGCTACGGATATCGGGCAGGCAGAGGTCTGGATCAATTGATTGATAACCTCTTACTAAAGTTATACCTAATGTGGTTGGGGAAAGCTTCCGGCCAGCTTGTACCTGCAACTTGATGAGGTGAATTTCCAAGAATTGTAGAAAATGATAAACAAACTACAGCTCTATGTCGACTACCTACCTGCACATAATTCCGCTCACATATATTGTTGATATGTACAGGAATTGATGCATCTGTTCCTATTCCATTCTTCTCCATTAGAGAGATCAGCTCGCTTTCAGTAAGAAAATCTGGAGGTGTGGTACTCCCCTGTGGAATTTATGGTGTTAGCTATCAGTAATGCATCAAAAATTATGTGACATGAGGTTTATCATTTGGTTATATATATGAATATATGATCCAACCCAGACGTTTATTATTATTAATGACCCATGAACTTCTTGATGGTTTACTCAATGCTACCACCAACACCAGTTACACCACCCCCAAAAAAAGACAAAAACAAGATAGTGACAAGTAGTCAGGACAAATCCAAAAAACTGTATACAGAAACTGAATTTGAGGCAGGAGGTTCCATACTTACTTCATAGAGCTCAACTTTTGATAATTTTATTTTCTGCCCTTCTTCAAACGATGGAAGACTTTTATCATTTATTGCCAACCAAGGCATAATAGCTGTAAAGCCTTTGCTGATAACATGCTGCCCTGTACAATGAAAGGACTCTCCACCAACTGAAAACTCAACCTTTTTCCTGGAAGTAGGACAATAGTGTATAAGAAAACTAATTGTTTATCCAATTCATGCAATATAACAAAGCATCTACTGGTGATTATTTGCAAAGCTTTAAACAAAGAGGCCAATATAATACCAAACAATTATATAATTACGAATTTATGGTAATAACAAAAAAATTGGCAGAAGCCACGTCCGGTATCCTCGATCATACGCACTTATGCAGCAGTACTACAAGAGTAGACTCGGAGAGAGGAAATTCCAATAGGTTCCAGAGCATACATATCATGAACTTATGAAGAGATATTGTCTTGGGATATTAAGTTGGTACATCATGTTTGACATCAATACTAAGTATTAGTAATTTAGTATTGCTTGCCATTATCAGAATGGTTAAATATGATAACCCGGAGAGACCACAATAAGCATAAACAAACCAGACTATCTCTGATTACAATGGACATTTGTGGAATAACTGAATTAACCAAAATCAGAAAAGGAAATAATCAAGAAATGTTGTTAAGACAGAATAGATTTTACCTTATATACTTGCAGTCCGGAGACACTGTGCCTATGAAGTATTGGCAGATATACTGGTACAGCTTCCAAGCGTCATTACCTAGCATATCCTCTGATGCAGATCTCATTGGAGTAATGGGAGGATGGTCACCCACATCTGTTCCCGATCGAGGTTTCTGATAACCGCTGGCGAGTAGCCCTTCTACGTAGTTACCCCAAGTTGGATTATTTCTTTGTGCAGAGAGAGCACCACGAAAGTCAAATGATGGAGGGTATGCGGTGCTTTCTGTTCGTGGATAGCTTAAGAAGCATTGTACAGAAACCAATCAATTATTATTTTGTGCATTTATGAAAATCTTGCGCTATCTTAATATAATACGCTAACAAATTATGTTAAAACCTGACGAAGCCTTGAGTATACAATCGCTCAGCTAGTTGCATAGCCATCTGAGGACCAAATCCTAGAGCACTTGAAGCAACCTGGAGAGAACAAACATTGTGATCAAGTTATTTTATAAAACATGTGTACTAAAAAGAAAGGCAGATATAGAATAACTATTTCCATTCTCTTAGAAAATGAAGTCAAACTCCTTTGTTTCCTTTTTAGCATCACATCAGAGGGAAAAAGAAATATTTTAGGTTAAAAATGCTACTAAAGAAAGAAAAAAAAAGTTATAAAATAAGAAGATAAGATATTCTCCATTGCAATGACAATTTGACAAAAGAAAAAGAAAACCCCAAAAACCTATGCTGACTCCAAATCTCAAGCAACCTTACTCATATACGTATTCCCTTACCAGGAATGAATTTCACAGTAAAAAAGTATTTAGACTTCCACTTCCTGACCCATAATATGTAAATATGTATGTATGTATGTATGTATGTATAATTGAATTTTGCATCTAATAGACAGTTAAACTGTTGCTTTACTTGTTAAATAATTGACCACTATCTTTCCCATTTGGTCACCAACCTTCAGAAGATTCACTGTATTTAGACCAACAGGGCGACCTTTGGTTTCCGGTTTTTCTGATATATTAGTCACTTCCACAATTCCATCGTCAGCAACCAGCTTCTGAAACATCATAGCAACCTGAAAAGGCATAAAAGTATCAAATTGACGTCTTTCATAAGTTCAAGATAGAAAAACCGATACTTCGATCGAGTAGAAATATTCACATTTATGTCAAACAATTTGCTGCGTTGCCATTCTAGCAGAATTTCATAGCCACTTTGAATTATGTAAGGGTGCAAACTCCAAAACTTTTCTGGCTTGAAAGTATTTATTTGCAAATACCGTTGCACACAAAATCCTAAAGTTGGAGTCTGACAGGGTCCATAGCTGAAATATAAAAGCAATAGTTAATAATGTTATCTATGCTTAATCAATATGATATAATGACAAGTACGTTGGTTGATCAGATATTTTGTGAAATGTGATCATTCATTCCTACAATTTAATAGAGTTGAAAAGCCAGTAAATCTGGCAGAGTAAGACATTGCATCTTGCATTACCTGTTGGCAATGCATATCCAGTCTAGCAACCTAACAAATCCCAATTCCCAAACGTAAAGTTGAAACGTGAGCAGCAGAACAGAACAAAGCAAGGCAAGACTATAGTAAAGGCATGATTAATGATTTATTACCAAGAGACCACCAGCTACTTTAGTTAAAAACAGATAAAGGATGAAATTAGGATACCATGTCATATCACAAATTGTCCCATAAGCTCGAGCTAAAAGAAAATGGATTCATGATAATTACCAAGCTAATCTCAACCACTAGTAGAACTGTGAAAACCGAAAGCTGGTCAGTCGAAATATATATTTTTTTGGAACTAGCAGAATCAAAATGAAGCCTCAAGCCTGGTGACCTCAACATACTTGGCAGTTTACTGTGTTTAAGAAGTCCTCAACTATGTGAGATTGCTCAAGTTACAAGCCTAAAACTAAGCAAACCCTCATTCAAATCACACCAACTGACTAATATTAGTTTTGACATTATTATTGAAGCAGGGAATACACACACACACACATGAAGCATTATTAAGCAGTGAATTTTTATTCCACACATTGTTAATATGGGATGTGCACAGGTTGCATTGTTTTTACGTTCTAATAAATCATCTTTAATAAAAAAAATTAAAACTAATTAGAAAAATGGCGAAACAGAAAATACAAGACAGAAGAGAGCAGAAAACTAACGAGATGACTCTGGCATCTAGGTTCCCATATTTTCCCTGGAAAAAACTTGTCTGAAATCGAGTAAAGGCAACTCCAACTTTCAAATCTATCTCTTGCCTAGCATCTACAGCCATTGCTTCGTCCCTGTTGGGTCTGACAAGGTTGTCTAGAGCATTCAGAACATCTTTCTCAGTAACAGAAGAAAACCGTGCACGATAGACATCCTTTATATTGAAACCAGTTGATTCTATAACTGCAACAACATTCAATATTTCAAAACAGTTAAAAATATATTTTTAGGGGAACGACAGACTTTGGTATGTTGGTAAATGATAGTGTTTGTTACACTGTTGGAAATTTGATATAAATCATTTAAAAAAATACTAAAAGAGAAGGCAAGATTTTGTGTATAGCAATGTATCTTAGTTTAAGACAGTCAAAAAAATAATAAAAAGAACAACAATGATGGTGACTATGTTAAAAGGAAAAAAAGACAAAGATTACCCTCAAAACATATATTTTCTCCTTCACGGTCACAATCCAACCACAATACCAAATAACGACATCCACGAGCTTCTTGATGTAAATGTTTACAAATATGCGCCTGAATGTAACATGTAATGTTAATAACTTAGAACAATCACTGGGAAAAATATCAAATGTAGATAACACATCTCCACATGCAGTCAAACTCAATTACAAGCAACTAGCATTAATGGACTAACACTTTCCAATATGGAGGCAGGAGGGGGAGAGAGAGAGAGTTTAGGTTATTATTTAGATGTATTCAGGCGTTTAGACACCAGACAAAAAGCATTTAAAACAAGGCTTTTAGACACCAGACAAAAAGCATTTAAAACAGTATTAACGATCGAGTCTTTTTACAGCACTGAAATACCGGGTGGTAAAATAAACAATACAAAAGTTTAAGAAAATTAGATCTTTGCTAAGAATCGAGATTAAGTGAAACTTTGAAATGGTACCTTCTTTGACCAAGTAAACTATGCTCTATAGAATAAGTAGATCAAGTATATTTAATCCAAAGTATGGTTCATTATTAACAGAAAATTGTAAAAGTATATGTCCGTCCATGTTTAAAGGCAGATATGTTCACATATGTTGCAGTATGATAAGATTGTCAGTCAGAGAATCAGAGAAATGCAGCTTGTGTCTTGTGTTAGCTTCAGTTAGATATGTATTAATTCACATGAGTGATTTGTAGCTAAGTTGTAACTGGGTTGTAGCAGATTTCAGACAACAGAACAGTCAATCCATTGCAGCTCTGAAAGATTTATAGTAGTTTATAAAATCTTGATACTATAGTAGAGGAAGATGAGGATGTTGCGCTGGATGAGTGGCAAGACTAGACATGATAGGATTAGGAATGACACCATTAGAGAGAGAGTGGGGGTAGCACCTATAGTAGAAAAGTTGGTAGAAAATAGGCTTAGATGGTTTGGGCATGTAGAGAGAAGACCCGTAGATGCCGTGGTAAGAAGAGTAGATCAAATGGAGGAGAGTCAAGTTAAAAGAGGTAGAGGAAGACCTAGGAAAACTATTACAGAAACCATTAGAAAGGATTTAGAGGTCAATGAGTTGGATCCAAATTTGGTTTATGATAGAACACTATGGCGTCATTTGATCCATTTAGCCGACCCCACTTAGTGGGATAAGGCTTGGTTGTTGTTGTTGTTGTATAAAATCTTGATACTTTTTTGAATACAGATTCGGAAATCACAGCTTGAAATATCTCTTTACTCTCCCTTAACCTTTTCAGCATTTGTTGTTTTCTTGCATCTAACATGATAAACTTCCAATAGCGATTATTGGTTTCAATTCAATGATTTTCAAAACTACCTCGACTCTGCTTCTAAACACAAAATGTTTACAGTTTATAAACTTCTTCAAATTTTTATTCATTCAGCTGATGATCACAAAAGGTCAAAAGGACCTCTGTTACCTATTAGTTCCAACTTTTTTTTGTATGTGTGCAAAGAGCAGTACATCGTTGAGTTATGCAGTTAGCATTAGCCCCCCAACAACTTGAGATAGAGTGTTTTATGAATTTACCATCGGAAACCACAAAAAAGCATGACAACAACCCAACAAAAAGTTCCAGAATATTCTTCCAAACAAACTTCTAGAAATATTCAAACGGTCTGTAAAAAAAGTATCCTAAACGCTCTGTAAAATCAGCCCCCCAACAACTTGAGATGGAGTGTTTTATGAATTTACCATCGGAAACCACAAAAAATGCATGATAACAACCAACAAAATGTTCCAGAATATTCTTCCAAACAAACTTCTAGAAATATTCAAACGGTCTGTAAAAAAGTATCCTAAACATTCTTTGGGAAATACATGAGACATATCAAAGACAAAAATATTCTTCTAATGACCATATAAAGCATCACAGAATGGGGTCTCAGTTAAAAAAAACAAATATAAATACATTCTAATAGCTCTAATAAATAATGCATAAACGATTCTCTTAAAAGATATAGAGGAACTCAAACCAAGAGGATTATTAATACAAAATACCTTTGGATTTGATTCATTCTTTATAACCTGAGCTTGAAAAAGATCCAAGGGATCTGTGGCCGCCCAATCTTGATATTTACCAGGAAAATCTACACTAGATTTATCAACAAAAGAAAGAAAAAATGCAGTGAATACTCAAACCAATCAGCAATGGACATGCTAGTTTTAAAAAAGATCAAATAGCGTGGTTTGCACTATAAACTATCGTTTGTTTTTTAAAAATGTAAGCTCATAACAAGACAATTAATTTTACCATAAACCATACAGATGTTCATGTCGAACAACTACGGTGAATTAACAACCACCGGTGCACTATTTTTCCTTCCATGAACAGACTAAACAGCATCTTAACATAAAATTTCTTCCTTTGCCTAAGTACTACATTTACTGACATTTAATCGACAGCAGCTACGCCAAAAAGGATGATAAATGACAAATGGAGCATAAAATACTTGAGTGCATAAATAAATGATATTTTCTTCGAGAAAAAAACCTGAATACATGTCCAATAACTGATGTGACTTTAAAACGCGCAGGCGCTCTAAGAAACTTCCCGTCGAATTCGTGAACTTCAGTGCTTCCTCTTCGTGTATTCATCTATTCATATAAAATCATTTTGTAAAAATCAATTGAACAGCATAATTGAAAGAATAAACAGTAAATTGACAAAAATGAAAGATAAATTAAATGTATACCTTGCCGTGGGAGAGAACGGCGGCGATGGAGAGAGCGATGCTAGGCTTCTCAGCGACCATCAGAACTTTGGGAAGCGCCATGTTTGAGAATGGGTGCGTGCTACTAAGGTGTTTGTGAAAAGTACCCACTGAGTAAGTAGTATCATGTACTCAGTTTTGTTAGTTTATGATTGTACTCCTCCTTGTATTAGTCACTCTTTAACGACTAACATTTATCATAAAAAATATGTATATCACATTTATCTTATTTTTAGTAAATGAAGTTTCTCAAAACAAGAACCATGTGTATCGAAATCATCAAAATAAAATTTTCGTAGGTCTGCAGTCAACTAAAGAAGTGAAGATAAGCAAAAAAATATAATTTAAAATAGAATGTGGTTCGACACTTCATACCTACATCTACAATCCTTAAATACAATAATTGCATACTCAATCTACAATTTTTAAAAATTGCAAACCTTCTTGATTACAATTGCATTTTTTTTATGGGATGAGATCATAACTCTGATCAGATTTGATCATTTTTTTTTTTTTGACAAAAGATTGGATCATATGGTTATAAAATCTTTCAATCATAACTCTCAATCGTGCAAAATCTATCAAGAGTTACGACTGAATTGTTTTTTTGAATTGAAGCATAAATCAACCTCTTTCAAAGTTTTAGCAATCTGAGAAGTCTATAGAGCGATCACCGAAGGAACATATAAAGGGCTTATTCGGAAGGAAAATAATTTTCTTTTTATTTTATTGTTTACGATTATATGATTCTAATTATTCTAACAAGTCATACAGTATATTGTTTAAAATCAGGCTTTAATAGAACCTCTTACCTTTTGTATCCCTTTTAGTTTTTTTTTTTGCGGGAATATCCCTTTTAGTTGTAATTCAGGTCTAATTAATCCCATCCCAATCATTTCTAATTAATCCCATCCCAATCATTTCTAATTAATCCCACTCATTTTCGAGGGACTTAAAATACGGTTTGACTTGTTATCAAAGAAGGGGCTGCTTCTAACATGCTGGACCATTTGTTTCATATTACCGGCGGCAAAAGTAAAAGTAACAATATTTAGAAATGCATATGCTATACTGAATGAGTACAAATTTTTTATTAATAATACTTTATCAAGAATAACAGGAAAAATGTGTGTGACAGAAGGCCTAATGTTTCCTCATAGTTCATCAATGTCAAAAGCCAGTACACACCTGAGGATCTTGATTCTTCAAAGACATACAACACTTTGTAATCGACAATCTGCCGATTCAGATTAGGCTTTACAGTAAATGAAATAGACATATGGAGGATACAAACTCATTTATGCCCTCACAAAGAGTAAGAACAAAAGAATACAATCATTTCATCAAAACATATCAACAAAGTAATACAAAACGACACAGAATGATGATTTATATATTGCATCTGTCGTAACTAGAGAACCAGGATGGTTCTGCCAATTTTGCGAGCTCACCATCTTCTGCAATATTATTAAAAGGCTCAAACTCACTAACACAGTGTGGCTCCTTTGAGTCATCATCATAATTGGGCATGACAACATCATCATAAACTGGTGGTACCGATTTCTTCTGCAAACGTGCTTCTGAAACAAGCTCATTAAGTGATACAACCTCCTTCTCATGTTTTTTCTTCAACTTATCAATTTGTTGGTAAGCCTTTGCAGCTTCCTGCTCTGCATCCATAGCCCGTTTCTGCAAATGATATGTAAAAGTCAAGCTCCAATGAAAATAACTCAGCTCTTTAAATAAAAGTCACCATTACTAGCAAAAACTAATATACAAATAACAACACAAGAAAAACTTTATATGTTCAATAGTCACCAACGGGAAGGAAATAACAACTCAGAAGTTATATGTTCAACGGAAACAAACATCTTTGAAGAAAACAATAATGCTGGAGTAGATAAAAAGTAGGAAGGTGGAAGAAGCAAATAATTGGAAAGCATCAAAATAGTAGTGAAAGTATATGAACTGAAGGAGCCACCACTTTTTTTAGGACGACTTTATTCCACTTGATTGATAACACGAGATGGAAGTAAAACTGATCTGTTACTAACCTGTGCATTAATGACAGATTCTTCAGCTTCTTTAAGACGGAAAAGCAGTTCACCTGCAGCTTGCACTGCTTCTGCAGTATCCTTCAACTGGGCTTGGAGCCCTCTATTTTCGTCCCTAAAGAATCGCCTTTCCTTTTCCCTTTCTGCTTTTAATGCTGAAATTTCTGCAGCAAGGGCATTTATAAACTTGGACTCTGCACCTCTTACCCCAGCTCTGGAAGCTGCTTTCTTGACATCCTCAATTCCTTCCTGAATCCTTCTATGCCTTGCAAGCAATTGGACGTGCTTCTCTTCCAAATCAGCATACTGCTCTAAAAGTCGTGCATGGCCTTCTATAGCCGTATGCATGGCTTCCTGAAGCTCCTTATTACACTCCCTCTCAGCATCTAATTCGTGTTTCCTCTTTTCAGCTAACGACCTGTTAGCTTCAAGATCGGCTCTCAGTTCTTCAGAAAGAGAAATCCACCTGCTTTCTGCCTCATTCCATTTAATTCTCTCTTGTTCAAATTTTACTTCAAAACTGTCTTTGACTGATGCTTGAATTTCATTTGTCTCATTCCTCTCCTCCGTTGACTCTGGAATGGCAGTAAGAGTTGTTGCTGCCAAACTGGGTTCAGATGAACCAGTCAATTGCAGTAATGGGTACTGCTTCCTTGCTGTGGATGAAGAATCAATATAAAATTGAAGCTGGCTTCTTAAATTGTGTACTTCATCCATCAGTACTTCCCTCTCTCCCAATTTGTAGAAATTTTGATACTCTTGTAGTTCATCTTGCAATCTTTTTAACTCTATATCCATCTTCAAAACTTCTGGATGATTCTCGTACTTCTCCTTTAAAATCTGTTGATAATAATCAACTGATAAGCATCTATCTAGTCATAAATGGGAAAGATTAATAGAACTTATTTCTACCTTGTGTTCATGGGTAAGGGCTATCAGCTCTTCATCCATGAACTCCTCGGTGGGTAAGACACCATCCATAAGGCTCTCAAGGCGAAGAATTTTTTCATCCCTTGTCTGTGCAATTATGGCATTGCATTCCCTCTCATTCTTGTATTGTTGTACCTACAAACAGCATGGGGAAACAGTCACAAATCACAAAGACAAATAAAGAAAAGAATAAGATGGTTGTTGGTAGACAAAGGGACAAAGGGAATCTACCAAGCGATTAAGCTGCATTATTTCAGAATTTTGCTTTGCACAAAACTCCTCGAGTGCCATTTCTCTCCTTATCGATCCTGCCAAGACCTTCTCTACTGCCTATAACACAAAAACAAGGAATTCTAATCAATAATTAACATAAAGAATAAGTTATATTGAAAAATGCACCTGCACTCTCACACTTACTTTGAGAACTTGCATCTTTGGCTTATCTGCAGACCCGGAACATTCAACAGGTACTAACTGTAGGTTTGAGTTACTGTCAGTCTCATTGACATCAAGTTGTGCTCTGTTTTTACAATTACTACAGGTGAACAAAATAGAATCTTCTTCAACATTGTCATCAAGAATGGTCTGTACGCCCACATCAATTTTGTCAACTGGGACAGTTAGTCTGGATTCTCTTGGTCGCAAGGAAAACCTATATGATGACTGCCTCAAAGCTGCACTACGATGACTATCTATAATTTCAAGACCATGGCGAATGCTTGCTGCTAAATTTTCAGTTTTTGCAAGGAAACTTGGACCGGTCTGACTAAAAAAGGCAGTACATGAGCTTTTCAGATTGCTAGTTTTCATGCCCAATTCACTTTTGACATGAACGTCATTCTCAGAAGGAGACACCCCGGATGATGTCCTAAGACTTTTCCTGCTGGTGCTGATTCTAGGAGAAACACTAGGAGTTGGGGATTTCAGGTTTGGGGATATTTCATACGCAACTATGCTAAGGCCACCAGGTGAGACACAATTCATTGTGGCACTGGGAGAATCATTGGAGGGATCAGGGGCTGAAAAACCAGTGAAATCTCCGATGTCAGATTCACCCACAGGACAGGATGATTCTTTATTCAGAAGTTTACTGCCAGAAACACTAGGATTAATTTTCTCCTCACTGGGTTGAACCAAATCCATATCGTCAATGTTCATCTTGCTGTCATTTTCTGATACAAAATTTACTTGATCATGGTCTTCAACATCTTCCTCTGCAATCTCCATCTCCTCATCACCATCTTCATCAACACGGCATAATGGTGGCGGTCTATTCAGGCTAGACTGTAATATGTTCAAGCTTTTTCGGACCCAAGCTGCTGAATGACCCCCACTTGGGTCCAATGGATTGTAACCATTTTCTTTAATTCGATGCAGTTCATCCTGTACATATTTTACATTTCTGAGTTGTTCATAGAATGGCAAAATCAAAACATGAGTGAGAATACTGGAATAGAATATATACCCTTAGTTGCCGTATCACTTGCCGCAAGTGGTTCACATTATCCTGCGTAACTTCGTTAACAACTGCCTTGTTCTTGATAGCTTTGGCACGTTGTGCAAATCTCAATGTACTGAAAGTTTCACTCCTACAACTGGAATACCAGGTCATGTAAAAAATCATAATACAAAAGGATTACTGAGGAAAACATTTCAAATGACTGGTGGATTACATACTACCTTTGTGCCGGTGAAATAGCACAAACCATTGCTAATTTAGCATTTCCTCCAAGAGACTCCTGCAACAAAAATGTCAATCTGGAATCTCTATATGGTATGTGCCGCTGCTTTCCTGATTGAGAGACTTCCGCAAGAATATTTATCAAATTCCTACAGTTCAATTTAACCTTGGTAAGAACCAGCTCCAATAGAGATCATTGATTACAAAAATCACCCACATATTCTGCCATAATATAGTTTGGTCACTTTTCCACATTTTCCTCTTTTAAAATCCATTGTTATTATTTTTGTTTCAAACACCAAATGACATTAAGAAACTGTAACAATCAGGTTTGAATCGTCCTTATCAACATTTATTCAGGCTTCTGCTTCAGGATGACATGTTATTAGGTTTATTTGTGGGTCTCAAGGTGGTTTGTGAATTTTTATTGAAGATTAAAAAAATGTTATTAGGCGCGTTCTGTGTTTCTGGCTAAAGCTTCATTATTCATTTAGCCTTTCTTTAGAAAATTATACAAGTCCAATTCACATCCCAAAATCACTTTTTGTAATTATCTTCAACACTAAATGCATGCTAAACCCTACCCAAGCTGTGAGAGTGATCTATTAATATTGCCAGCCTCCTTCAAACGCTCTCCAGCAGCACCTGTTGATTTTTGTCGTTCTGACCCAGCCAGATCAACAAGATTGATTCTACTAGTTTTAAATCTGCTCACACCATCTGCTGCACTCTGCAAATATGAATTTACTTTAAAACCCTTTCCAGAAATATTTGTCAAAAACAATAACTGAACATATCAATATTAAGCTCAACTTTGGGCAGAGTAATATCTCCAAAATATAAGTTCTTGCGGAAACAGTTAACAAGATAAACAAAATTTCAGAATGGATAGATTTTCTTAATCGAATTCCTATGTAATATGATAACAGGAGTTTGCTGATGTTACGAAAATTAAATGAATTGACATAATCTGCATGCCATAATGGAAGAATGCATCACCTTGCATCGAGACTCGACAACACAAGTAAAAACAGTATGTGAGCGGGAACTTTCAGAATTTATGCTGGTTGCACCTATTCTCCTGTTTGATAATCCCTGCACAATGAAGGGTGGATTGTAGTAAAACAAGTGAAGGAGTAAATGACACGCGCTCACTGAGAATTTAACTTTAAAATCATTTGGATACATATAATTGGGTCTACATAGCACAAAAAACCATACAATTTTTTGGTAATTAATAAGCATCATGAATAGGTGCTTTCCACTGAGTTACATGGGTTTCAGGGTATGAAAAGTTGACCTGCTGCATAATAGCGGGATAAAACTAGTTTGACATACGGCGCTCAAAGTTATGTCATAAGATAGTGATAATATTTGTATTCACACAATGACTGGGAAAATATGATATGATGAATCACACCTTCAGTAGAAGCTGAGTCACATCTTTCATCGTAGACACCTGCTCCTCTGTCAGATTTTCAACATACACACCTGATTTGACATCTTCTCTAATCTGGATAAAGAGCAAGAGATTAGTTTAAGTAGAAAGCAGTGAAACATGAGAAACAATCACACAATAATTAAAACCTGTAGTGTTATATCTTACCTGAAGGTTCCTTTGACTCGGATCCAAAAGATCTGTGATTTGCTCATTGTAAATCTGGCAAAAACAATTTTTCTGTTCAGCTAACCAAAATGATAAGGTCGGGAACATTGAAAGAAATAGTTTAGAGTGAATCAACCAACCTCAAGAAAAGAGCATTGGCATTGATAATTAAGCTGTTCATCGGAATGCTTGATTTGCTCCTGGGCAGTAAATACAACACAATAAACAACCCTAGGAAACACTGGAAACGGTCTTCAAATAATTTAGCAATCAATAGAATCAACGCTTACTTCATTTATGCGTGCAAAAAGTAGTTCAAAAACACGTGGTGTTAGCCCTTGCTGCTCTTTTGCTACATTTCCTTCTACCAAAGAATTGGCAGGCCCCCACATTGTATACGTCTTCCCACTCCCCGTCTAACAATTTCAAAAAAATAAAGTGTATACACGGCATCAAATATAACATAAACAGCACAATAACATCAAAATAAGAAAATAAATAAATGATAGGAGAAAAAACAAACCTGTCCATATGCAAATACTGAACTATTGAAACCAGCCAAACAATTTTCAACCAAAGGAACCCCGACATGCTCAAAAATATCAAGCTGAAAAACGGAATCAGAAGCAAAAAATTAAGTACATTCTCTTCGCCACTATCATAAGCAAAAAATCAGTTCATTAAATAACTGATGTATCCGATTAATATATTGATCAATACATAATAAGTTATTCAATGAATCTTAATAGTGGTTTTCTGCTTATAACTGTGACTGGAGCGTGTAATCAGTAATTCTGAATCAGATTAAGCAGAAACTAAAATAGAAACCATACATACCTGAGTAGCTTCGACGTCAGCAACGGAATCAAACGTAAAGGTGTGGCCATTAATGGATAAAGAATCACCGGAAATCTTCTGAACTATAGGATTTGCTTCTCCTTGGTCATTAACATTGCACAGCGGTCGCATCCGAACAATAACCTGTAAAAGACGAAGAAATACAAAATTAGAAACGTGATGAGAAATGAACAAGATCTGAAACCCTAGGAATTGGGGGAAATTATTACCTTGACACCGGAATCGGAAGTTGCCGGCGGGAGAGAATTGTTATCGGCGGCGAGGGTGTCTAAGGCGAGCTTGCGTTTGAGAGGGTTGGAAGAAGGAGGTCTTGGGGGTAAGGGAGACTTTAATTTGGGATGGGAAGGGGAAGAAGGGATAATGGGGTTTGGATCTGTGTTTTCTTTGGAGTGTTTGGTGCGGGAGGGTCTGGATTTGGCGGAGGAGGTAGTGCTGGGGCTTGATGAAGATGGAAGCTCTGTTGCGGCGTCGCGAGCGGTGGCGTTTCTTGGAAGCATGAAGTGCTTCATTTTGGCGATAGAGAGAGAGTGATGAGAGAAAGAAGCGGGGGTAAGAAGATAGAAAGAGGAAGTTTGAAGTAGCCGTTGGGGGAAAGAAAGAAAGAGAAATGGATTTTGAATGATGAGAGAGGGGGGGGGAACTGTGGTTGACCCTTGAAGAGAGAGAAAGATAGAGGAGAGAGAAACTCGACCTTTTTGAATTTTAATTGGATCTCGATCTTAATTGATAAAAAATGTTAGTAGTACAAAGATTTTTCACACAAGACCATATCTAATGGGAGGGTCTTACACATTTAAGATCCGGTACCAATCAGGTATCTTATTGAAGAGAATCTTTTTAAGGTGTTATTTAAGACCTCAACTTTAAGCGGGACTCGCACTATTTTAATAGTAAAAAATTGAAATGTAGTGATATAAAGCTATTGATAATTAATTAGTGGGTTCCATTTAAGAACTTTGTGTGAGATATGAGTTGGAGGGATTGAATGCTTATTAGGTACTACTATTAAAAAATTATAAATGAGTGCGTGTGAGACTCATGTAAGTACCCAAAAATGGATGTCTCAATTGTGGATGCTCTAATGTTTCACCAATATCAAATTTTAATGAAAATTACTCGATTTGGAATCTTTAAACAAAGGTCTCGCGATTTTTTCTTTTGTAAAAAATGCTTGATGAATAGGGTCATGTCAATATTATTTATACAGTAAAGTTTGGTGGACATCCCTTAATTATACACATCATTTGACCTCCACATAAACACGTGACATGTGGCATGGCCTATTTTTTTTTTAAAAAAATCACAACAAAAAGGAAAAACAAAAAACAGTGAGACCCTCTCTTCTTTTTCCCTCTCTCATCTGTTGTATCCGCCGTATGAACAAATAATAGTTAGACAAAAGAGAAATCTTTCATGTCCACTCTCCCTCGTCATTTCTTTCACCTTCATGACTTTTGGGGACGACAACAACGAGTTAGACTCTGGCTTTGTTGGTTCAGTGGTGGTGGTGACAGAGAGGGTTTTGAGTTCGGTGGTGACAGAGAAGGTTATCTGATGCGGTCACCGCCGCGGGGTTATTGGTTCGGTGATGATGGTGGTGATAGAGAGGGTGGGGGTGTGGGTCAGATTCGAGCTTTCTTGGTTTGCAGCGCCGCCGTCGCCTATAGAAAGGGAGAAGTAAGGAAGAACTACAAGAGAGAGTTTGCAAACTGGGTGGGTATGGGCGGAGCAAAGGTGGTGCCTTGTGAGAGAATGTGAAGGAAAGAATGTGTTTAACAAAATTATCTCTTATTTTTTGTTAATGGACAAAATTACCCTCCCACATAAGGGGTGTGCAATAGTGGTATGCCACGTTGAGTGGTCTATGTATCACTGTTGTTGATTATAAACTACTCTTAACATTGATTATTTGATAGTATGAAACTTTTTGATGTATAAAAATAATAGTTTTCTAATTAGGCATCAAGGGCTAAAGGGTTTGCCAGATCTCGTGCGTGTCTTAGAGAGCTTTAACAATAATAGTTTTCACAAACAACAACAATGTTTCGACCTCAAACCAAATTTCATAAGTTTTGTAAAATAAAAAAAAAAACACACATTTCATAAGTTTTGTGCAATGCTCTCAAGATTTTGTCTTTTGTAGATAGCATATTGGAGGATAGAGAAATTTGTGTTGTTTATAAACTACTCTTAGAGTGTGTTTGGATAAGGTAATTGAGAAATTTTAAAGAATTTAAAATTCTAGGCAATTTAAATGATTCAATTAAATTACTTTTATTACTCAATACTTTTGTTTGGATGAAGTAATAAAAAAATTCACTATCATTATTTTTTTACCACTTTTATAATTTTTTGTTGGAAAAATTGAAATTTGGGGTCAATTTGTAAACTTAATTTTTTTTGAGGGGTTAAATTATAATTTTTGGAAATTTATTGGGGTCAATTTGGAAATTTTATAAAATTTGAGGACCAAAATGCAAGATTTACAAAATTATAACAATGAAGAAATTTGAAAGTCTTAACTTTTAGATGTCATTTGAAATTCTCTAAATTTAACTTAAACAAAATAGTTAATAAATTTCCATCATTTTAAAAAAAATTCAAATTATTATCCAAACATAAATCGCAGACATACATTGATAAATGATAATGATTATTTTAAGGGATAATAGTCACTTTGGTCCCTTAATGTGCAGCAAGTAGTCACAATAATCCTTCAATGTATCAAAATTTCAAAATAGTCCCTGATTGTCCGCTTTGTTGGTCAAAATAGTCTCTAACACTTAAATAATCATTTAATACTTACAATAACATTTTTGATATTGGGACTAAAATGACAATAAGTAAATAGTATAAGGACTAATATGACAATAAGTAAGTCTATTGAAAGACTAATATGACAATATTAACGAAATATTTTAATATCAAGGACTACTTTGACTAACAAAATACACAATCAGGAACTATTTTGAAATTTCGATACATTGAGGGACTATTGTAACTACTCGTGCCTCATTAAGGGACCAAAGTGACTTTTTCCCTTTATTTTAACTATAACTAATTTTGAAATTGCACACATAATTTTTTTTTAACAATAATTGCACACATAAATTGATAAGAGGTGTGTTATTTGAACAATCATTCAAGGGACAACTTTTGTGACAACCACTAATTTACAAAGGAAAGTAGATGGTGACACGAAAACCAAAGTAATAGAGAAAGAAAGTAAAAAAATAATATGAGTATGAGAGATAAAGTTGTCACAAAATGGTTGTCAAAATATTATTTTTCATTGATAATGAGTTATCGACGGTGTATCAAATTTAAACTCTTATAGTTTTTATTCTATTTACTCAAAAAAAAAAGATTTTGTTTTTCATGCTATCTTACTGAAGTTAATGACAACTTTCGAACCATGTCTATAATTTAAGATTTTTTTCCTGACAAAGTCTATTAATTTTAAGATGTAAATAATGTATATATTAAATATTATTTTTAATATATGATTGACTATAGTGAAAGAGGTTCGAGTTTTATAATGTAACGAACGAAAGTTTAAATTTCAACCAACAAGATATTTATATATAATGCATGACACATATTAAATAGAATTGATTTCACCCTATGAATTATTTTTGTTATTTTCTTCTTCAACACACTTAAAATACCTTTATTTAAATTTTGTTTTAAGCCTACAAATACATTTGCATCAATTTAAAATTCACTAATATAGACGAGTTATTAGGTTCAAATCTCACTCTCTCCATTGTAAAATAAAATAAAAAATAGCATAAAGAGAAACTCCAAAGTCAGGAGGAGGAAGAGCAATTCCATGAGACAGCTTCCATAAGCTGGTAACTAAGATTCCAATCTCTGAGGACATATCAATCTCACAGCTTGTGCATTAAGAATTCAGATAGTTGAACAAAAACTATAGGATATATTAATTGTTTCATTTCTTTTGGTAGATATATGATGGTTGGTTGGTTATTCATGTAGCTAGATTTATACTCAACCCAATATGAATTCTACCCATTTTTCTCAATCCCCACTTATACCACACAAAATTAGTAGAGAATTTTTTTATTAATCGAAAGAAATGAAAAAGCTCAGTTGCAATTACAAGTACCGCGCCATATGCATCCAGTAGAAGACATATAGTAATAATTATTTGTGATATAATATTTAGGTGCAGGTCCAAATTCTAATTACATAGTAGTATGTTGATGGAAGGTGGATAAAGGACCAAAATGGATAAGCTTCTTGTACTGATGAAGCCACGGCTTAACCAGCACAACAGAGTTAAACATTCTTTGAACACCATTATGATCAACGGCTGAGATGTTGAGATAGTATTTCATCCCTGACACCACTTGCTGCTCAGCCTCCACCACCTCCACGAACTTCAACCCCTCTCCGTCGCCGCCGCCGTTGTTCAAACCTTGTCTGTAGTTGTACTCCTTCACGGCAAACTTCCCTATCTCTTGCACCTCCTTGTTTGTCCCCACGTCACTGATCTCTGTTTTCGCACCAACTATCACACGTCCACACGACGCCGTTGAGAGGATGCAGAGCAAAGTGGTTATTACAATCGTTAAAGTCATAGCCATCATCAAAACGATGAATAATATATTAAACTTTTTCTAGTGTATAGTATGTAATTAAGCACGATTTGATTTGATGAATGTTTGAGTAATATGCATGATGATATATATAGTGCAAATAAAATAGCAAACAACGGGCTGCCGCGTATTTGATAATTGTATATGTTGTGGGGGAGATGGGGGGTTTTGGAATCATGTGTGAGAATTATTGAGTTATCACCTCGGGTTATGGTGATGGTGATGATGAAATATGTAAATTACTGCCTCCTGGTCCACTCTTGATGCGTAATCGTTTGTTTGGTGTTTTTGTTAGAGGCTGATACGTGGATTCATTTCCTTCACACGTTGCCACGTTTGGAGTAATATGCATGCATGCGTATATTTTGTATGAATAAATAATAAAACGCTGCAAGTAGTACTAGTACTAGTACAGCTAGCATTGCCCCCGCAGTGGTGCACCGTAGAAACAAACAGAGCATTACTCTTTTAAGCCCAAGCATCCATTTGATCTTTAATACCTACCAAATTATGGGAAATAAGTTATAGTACTGATTCACATACCTTCAACATAACTATTTGATATTTAAAATAAAATAGGGGTTGGGGGATTCCATTCAATTACATGCAAAAGTCATTTGGAGGGTATTCCATCCGTCTCAAATTGTATGTCACTTTAGGCTTTGTTTGCGAGTTGGATTTTGGAGGGGAGGGGAAGGGAAAGAAAGGCCTATGGAGAGGTAAACCCTTGTTTGAGAGTTTTTAAGAAATAGGGAAAAAATTTGGGGGGTTTTGAAGGGTTTCATTTGTCTAATTTTAAAGTTCCCCAAATTAGGGGGTTTTGAGGGGTTAAACATGCAAATTGACAATTTTGTCCTCATAATAATTCAAAATTCCAATTATAATTTACGAGATAAATTACAAAGTATATCACAATGTATTGATTTTAAGAGAGAAAAAAAATGGTAAAATAGTAAAATTATCACATAAGCGATCTATCTCATTTCCTTCTTGGTTTCTTTAACTCGCAAACAAGGGGAATATTTTCTCTCCTTTCTCCCTTCCCTTCCATCCCTTTCCCTCATAAGTTTTTCCTTCCCCTCCCCTCAAAACTCGCAAACAAAGCCTTAGGAAAAAATTGTCCCAAATTGTATGTCGTTTTACAATACCAATGAAACATTAATGTTATTTTCCTATTATATCCTTATCTATTTATTACTCTTTCTTTTTTCAGTTCTTTCATTTATTTTTCCCATATAATTTATGAAGGACAATTTCGTAAAATGACTCATGATATCTCTTTCCCACACAATATTAATTACATTTCTTAATATCTATGAAATGATTAAAACATCATACAATTTAGGACGAAGGGAGTATGATATATGGATGGGAAAAAGATAGGTAGACACCCTTTTTTATACACTTATTATATACACCCCAATGTGCCAGATGTATTTTAGAAATTTCACATCACATCATCACCCTCACTTTTTTTTTTTTTAATGTTTTTGCCACATGTCACAATTGTACGTGAGTGTCAAAGAATGTATGCCATTTAAGGTGGTTCATGTATAAAGTTTGTATATGGATGTATGTGTGAATGTGTTTCAAATTATAGAATTTAAAGTATATATTTTATGGTTTCAGATTGAATAATTCAAAACCGATAAAATCATAAAACTGAAAAAGGGAAATGCCATTTCCTATGAAATTGATTTCACGGGAAATACGAATTACACTATGATGGCCGTGTTTTCCACAAAATGCTACTTTTTTCTTTTTATTTTAATATTAAAATAATGTTTGAGATAATCACTTTAAGTGTAGATCGTGGTTTTCGTTTGTTGTTCTTCCGTGGTGATTAGCACTTTAGCAGTGCTGATTGAAAAAAGAGGGCGCATAAGAAGCTTGGACCGGGGGTTAAAAATTTGAAAATTGCTTTTCTCACATATGTTTTTTTTCCTAAAAACACATGGAAAAATATGTCTTTGATCCTAGTGGTAGTAGTTAACTACCATTCGGTCTTTTCCGAAGCAGTTAACTACCGTCGGCTTCAGCTGCATTTAAGTGCAGTTTCTGACAAAGCATCAATTATGATTTTACGTGTTTTAGTCGGAAAAAAATCAAGACTTATTCGGAATGCGACAGAACTTTGCAAATCCTCTGTATGTATTTTTATAGAGGCATTTGTAAAGTTTCGTAGCATTCTGATTAAGTCTCAATTTATTTTGATTTTTCGATCGAACCGCGCAAAATCACAATTTTTTTCCAAGTGCGCGTTCAGAAAAGTGACTCAGAGGTTGAATTTTTTCACGATTTTTTGCAGGCATGTTTAGGAGAAAAAAACAACTTCTCCCACAAAAATGTCGAATTTTTCGACAAGAGACAGATTAAATATGAATTTTTAACGCGCCTAAAACTCAAGACACCAAAACATCAAAACATCGACCTAGAATAGAAATCGAATTTTGAGTTTTTTTTGCAGACAAAAACAGCATTTTCCATTTTTTTTTCCTAAAAAAATACATGTGAGAAAAGCAATTGTAAAAATTTTTGGGTAAATTTTTTTACCGTTGGCGCAAAAGAAAAAGTCGTGTAAAATTAAACCCTAGTCTAACATGCTTCTAAATTTCTGTGTTAACTCTTCTCCAATTCCTTGCACAGTCATCTCTTAAAAAAAAACAAAAAAATATCTCAAACCTTCTTCTGGATCAAATCGCCATTCACTACCTCCTTCATTCTTATTCTATATAACAAACAAACGGTCTGGCCGGGTCCAAGTTGCACCGGTTCGAACCGCTTTTGTGCCATCACTACCGGTTTGAACCGCTTTTGTTTCAACCCGTGACAAACGTTCTTATTATGTACTATGCGTTTTTGTCGTGTTTCTGTCTTGAGACCGTGAAAGAGAAAACGAAGAGTGCGAGAATGAGTGAAACAAAGCAAGAAGACGATGATACAGTTATGTCCCCAGTTCACTCCGCAGTCTTCAAAGAATCCGAAAACCTCGCAGGAAAGTGTCTCCTAATCGAGGGTTATGATTTCAACCGCGGAACAGCTTCTCAAATCAATGCTCACAACTGGTTTTCAAGCTTCCAACTTTGGTGATGCCGTTAAAGTCGTTAATCAAATGGTAATTTATTTTTCTAAATATTATTTATACTAACCCATCTCTTTCTTTGTTTTTATATATTTTTCAATTTTGTGTCTTTTTGGAACATGGGTTGAAGCTAGATTGGAGGTTGGTTGATGAACCTATTGTTGAGGATTGTGATGAAGATAAGAAGGATTTGGAGTATAGGAAATCTGTTACATGTAAAGTGTTTTTGGGTTTCACTTCTAATCTTATCTCTTCTGGTGTTAGAGATGTTGTTCGTTACCTTTGTCAGCATCACATGGTGAGTGTGTTTAATTTGTCATTAACTCATTCTCATTCTGGTTCTTCTTGAATATGGAAAAACTTGATTGCTATCAGAAGATAATCTCAAACGGGGTTTACTTGTTCAAACTTTGATGTTGAACTTTAAATTTATGCAATATCAAGTTAGGGGGTTAGTTATGTAGTGAAAATGGCTGTCTTAATGTGCAAAAAGTTGAAATTTCCGAGTTTCGCTGTCTGTGTTTGTGCTGTATTTCACTGTGTTTGCTCAATGATTTGCATGGCTTGGCTGATTTCATCTAGTTTTTCACCATGCTTAATTGCCAAGCGACTCGTCAGTGTCGCTAAGCTATTTTCCTTGAATTTCTTATATGTTGCTTGTCACTTAGGGAAGAACAAGATTTGCTAAACAAATTCAGTTTCTTCTTTCCCACTGATTTTTGTAGTGATGAAATTATTAAATTTTATAGTTTTAATCTACTTTGCATGCGTGTGTAGAAATATGATAAACAAGAATATGCATGACTATGAGGTAGTATGTACATGTATAAAGGTATATGGGTGATGGTTCCTTGTTAGCTTAGGTATTACGCCAAGTATAGTATATTAGGTCAAGCATGAAAAGATTGTAATGTCAGATTGCCTATTACAATTTCCTTTTACTAGATATATTTGAAGATCCTGGTGGGTTTGATGAAGCTATGATATAGCTTATAGTTATTGAATTGAAAATTTGCTAAACCAAGTGTTTTTGTAATGTTGTGAACGACATGGTAGTCATGTTATTAATTTTCTTGCATCTGTTCTACAGGTTCATGTAGTTGTTACAACTACAGGTGGTATTGAAGAAGATCTTATAAAGTGCGTTGCGCCAACATATAAAGGAGATTTCTCTTTGCCTGGAGCTTATCTTCGTTCAAAAGGATTGAATCGAATTGGTAATTTATTGGTCCCTAATGACAACTATTGCAAATTTGAGGACCGGATTATTCCTATTTTTAATCAAATGTTGAAGGAGCAAAAGGAAGAGGTACTTTATTTTGTACTTTCCCTTCATTACAAAAATTATTATATGATTCAGTTTTTGTGAAGGTAATCAAAACCGGATGGTTTGACCGGGAATGAGACCTATGTCCGGTCTGGAAGACTCCGAGTACCGGTGGCTCGAGGGTTAGACCTTTTTTAAAAAAAAAATGTAAAAAAAAAGCTATCTGCTCTAAATTTTAAAACTTTTCCTTTTATCATCACCTTGGAAATCTTAATTTATGGTAGAAATCTTCAACCAGTTATCTCCTAAGCAATATGGAACTTCATGAAGTATTTTGTTCACCATATAAGTCTTGATTTATTGTAGAAAGTCACCTACTAGTTCTCTCTTTTAAACAATGTTGGACTTAAAAAAGTAAATAGTACATCTGCAGGAAAGGAATTACCAGCGGAGAAAGGTTGAGTAAAATTATGAACAAATGACTTATGGTTGCTACCTGAATGACTGTGGTCGAAAGTATAGTATCCACATAATAATAGTTGGGCTGGTGATACATTTAGACACTAAGGCGTGGTTGGAAGTGAAGAGGTATATGGCTATCTGGCAGGAAATAGCTTCTAAAGGTTGGTCGGTGTCACCGATTTAGTTGTTTGTATAAATATTGGTATGGAAACAATGCTGGAGAGGTATATAAGGTTTTCGTTGTGGGGAAGTAGTTTGTGGACCAGTGGTAGATATGGTCTTGGTAGTTTTGTGTGGTAATAGTAGGAATGAAACTAAAATTGATTCCAATGACACCATGGTACTGAGGAGAGATCAAACTATGTTGTATGGTGTTTAGCAGTGGGGATTGTTATCTGAAAAATGATGATGCAGACTAGCGGTATTTGTATAGTGTGATTGGCATTTGTTCTGATATAAGTAGTGCATGTTTGTTAAGGAGTAGTGTTCACTTGCTATATTTTGGTAGGGAGCAAATAGTGTTTTATACATTATGTTCTTGTTGAGGTGTGGTTTCTAATAACTGGCTTTGATTTTACTCCCGACAGTTCTGGTGATGGTAGCCGGCTCAACTGAACCATGTTATTGAATTGCCTTGAGATATTTTGTGGATTTGTGATGGACTTGACTTTATTCGACTCTATGTGCATCCCGATTTCAATAATAATTTTGCTTTGCCTTTTAAAAAAGAAATGAAGAATAGAATACATATTGAATTATAATTAAAAATAATCCTTTTTTTTTCATTAGAATTAGAAATTAAAAAGTTATAATTTTGGGTTTCAATATTATAAGTTATAAATATTATATTTTTTGTTTAACATTTGTATTTTGTTTGGTATAAGATATTGAAAAATAAAAATAAAATCTATTTTTTAATTACTACCGGTCCATCCTTGGTCAGACCATTAAACCTTGAACCAGCGACTACAGTGATTCAATGTCCAGTCCAATTTTAATTAACCTTGGTTTTTGTCGATGCCTGGAGTCACATTTAGTGCTCATGCTAATCATTTTAGAATACATCTATTCTGCTATAAAAAGAACCTCATATGAAGTTTTTTTTTTTTATTAGTTTTCACTTAAAAACTTTTTTCCCGTCACTTCATCATCTTCCTTTTTTGGCAGAGTGTGCTGTGGACACCATCCAAGTTAATAGCTCGATTGGGAAAAGAAATCAACAATGAAAACTCCTACCTTTACTGGGCATACAAGGCAAGAATGATATCGAGTTTAGATTTTCAGCAAAATTTATTATTCTCTACTTCATTTCTGATTCAAATCTTTACACTAGTTTCTTTTTCCATCGTTATGCTGTTAATTTCCTAGATATCCTGCATACAGAATGCAACATGGTTATCTGTATCGATTTTTTTATTTACTTAATAACTCGAGTGTCAGAAAATTGCACATAATATAATACCATTGATATTTTTTTTGGTGTTTTGCAGAACAATATTCCAGTTTATTGTCCAGGATTAACCGATGGCTCATTGGGTGACATGCTGTACTTCCATTCCTTCCACAACCCTGGTCTGATTGTGGACATAGTGCAAGGTTTTTACTTCATTCATTTTACTCTTTACTGCATGGATGATTTTGAATCAATTGGAATCATAACTAAAATAATTGGCAATACAACAGATATAAGGGCCATGAATGGTGAAGCTGTACATGCAAATCCTAGCAAGACAGGCATGATTATTTTAGGAGGCGGCCTTCCAAAACATCACATTTGCAACGCCAATATGATGCGCAATGGTGCAGACTATGCGGTTTTTATTAATACTGCACAAGAATTTGATGGAAGTGATTCTGGAGCTCGTCCAGATGAGGCTGTTTCATGGGGGAAAATACGAGGATCTGCTAAAACTGTTAAGGTACATCCTATATACTTTCGCTACTTGTTTTCTTTACAGAATACTCCAAACTTTTGCTGTACTATATCCCTTAAAACTATGTCTTTTTTATTTCACTAAACCAGGTACATTGTGATGCAACGATAGCATTCCCTCTGCTGGTTGCTGAAACATTTGCCTCAAGAATGAAACCTCTTCATTGATAAAGGTGTGGCTGGGAAGTGTTTTACTGCAGCTCCACAGTGAGTGCCAAATGTTTTGGTATGGAACTCAAAGACCAAGGTCGGCTGTATGTCATACTTGAGGTCAAAGTTCATTAGCAATGCAGTGTGTTTGAGGATCTTGATGGACCAGTTTGCCATTGACATTTAATTTGACTGTGTTGTTATTCGCAAGGTCCACATAACAGGCATTTTTTTACCATTTAGAAGCAATTTATTAGTCCTGAAGGAATTGAGGGTCATGAATTGTGGATGTAAATTATGCAATGCTAACTATATTTTTTGAATCCGTGGTTTCTTAGTTTTGAGGTGTTGAAAATTGTAATCTCTAGAGCAAATAAGACTAGAAAAGTTTATCAACTATTACCAATCAGTTATAGTATCTTCAATATTTTCCAACCGATGGCTGTATTTCACACGGGAGAAAAAGAATTGATTTTTACCAGCCAATGAATTTAACAGTTAAAAAGATATAAACAATACTGAATAAGAGAAACACTAGCTTGTAAATGCTGGCATTGACAAAGCTGAGCTATAAAAAAACAAGATGGACTAGCTTTCACCTAAATTTAAGTTTAGCCTAAAATTTGAGCCTTATATGAACTTTTCTCCTCCCAACAATACTCTTTTGATACACTTGGTCAAGATCGTGTTCATAATGATGTGGCCAAGATATCAAACTATCTATAAAGTGTATCAAACTTGTTGATCTTCCTGCTCTTGGTAAAGGTTGAATGTCACTTTAAATAACATCTGCTGTCCAACAGGTGTGACCTCAATAGGAAAAACTGGACTTAGTAACTTTAACGGATACAAAACAATTGTAAAATGGTTATATGGTGATAAGTGACCGTGTGACACCGTTATTAATAATAAGTTTCTCATTTTCTATTGTTTTTAAAGCTTCAAATATCACCTTACCACAATCTTCAAATAACTATTTAATCCTTTAAAATAAGAGATTTCTTGGTGTCATGTCATTAGTACGAACTTTCCACCATTATTAACGGTGTTTAATATCCGTTCGGAAATATGTTAGTGAATAAGGTGAATTCTCTATTCTAACTGAATTTTCTTCATTCTTAGATATTTGACCCCTTGCTTGAGGGTGAATCCCATGCCAATCTATTGTTGGCAGATATTAAATTTTGTTAAGTGATTTAAACATTTAATCCAGAGTTTAATTTAATTACTTCTTTCAACTAAAGACCGGTATCAGAGTGACACTAGTGGCCACTACGAAAAGCCAGTAAATTGAAGAGAAAAAAAAAAGCTTTTCAGTTCTACTTTTGTTTGTATGCATCAAAAAATGTATCAATATACAAAGAACATTGATTAATTACTATTTTCTCAGTAATACTCTTAACTATTTACTAAAAAAAAAAAGTTATAAATTCTTTCAAAAGAACGTGATTTTTTTAGTTTTGTTTTGATATACAACCATGGATCAACTGTTAAAAAAGAAACGGATCCCGCACAAAGGTCTAAACTTCTACAAGGTGAAAACTCAAAATCCAAAAAAATGTCACCAAAGACAAAAAATGCTTGTTAATGAGAAAGAGTTTTTTGTCTTTTTGCACACTTGTGACATTGTGGTTAATCAATGTCACATGACATTGACACCTTGATGTCACCAAAGTGTTATCCTTAAAAGAGACGAGGATAAAAGGGAAATCATTTCACGCTATTTAATTTCTTAAAATAAAAAAGTAATTAAAATAATGACTCGGCCGTCTCCATGTTAGTGTTTTTGCCTTTTTGGACCAAAAAATTGAAAATAGAGATAATCTTGTGTACTTCCTAAAAAAATAAAAGACCTAAATAAAAGATAAAAGACCTAAATATTTCAAATAAATAAAATAAATGATCATTAAAGTAATTTTAATTAAATTTAATATTCAACGCATCTTTATTGAGTTTAATTATCTTTTATTTATACTATTTATAAAAGAAATACATAGTTTTGAAATGATTTTTTACTTATTGTTACACGTTTAAACAAATTTGTTTTTGTTTAAAAATTACTAGATTATTGATATGGTTTAAAAAGATAAGAATTCATATTCTAGTTGCTATTTATTGGTGTGAAAAAATAAAGGGTTAAATATGTTTTAAGTCCCTACATTTTACGCTCATTTAAAAAATAGTCCTTACATTTCATTAAATGTTTTTAAAATCCTCGCATTTTTATTCCGTTGCCAAAATTAGTTCTTGCCATCAATTTTCATCCGGTCATCAAACAGAATGCTGATGTGTCATTTTTAATTTTTTTTTGTCCTTTTAAATGGATTGGGCCAAACGAAATGGGTAAAATAACCCGACCCGGATCCAACCCATTTCAGTTTGGTTTCCAATCCCTGAATTTATGTCATTTCTTCTTCTTCTTCTTCCTCCATTTGCTATCTCTCCAACCCAAATCTAAGCCTATCCTATTTCTTTTTCTTCCCCTTATCGCCTCGCCTCTCTCTAGTCTAGAACCTAAGCTACCCTCAACCTTTTCTTGTCTTTTCTCCCAAATTCAAATCAACATTAACTTGGCTAAGTCCAGGAAGTTGAACTCGAACACGCTGCAACCTATTTCCCAATTCAGGAGACACAGCCTCAACAATAGCTATGGTTCCATTCTCATAAAGATCCACCTTGGTAACTCTATCCTTATCCAATTAATACTCAAGAAACAATTTTAGAATCCCTCTTCTTCCTTCCTGTTGATTTTGATCCAAGGATGCTTGTATGGAACTCTCATGTGTTGATTTTATTTGAAATTACATTAATTTTTGGGTTGGTAGGTCCAATAGCTTTGGAACTAATGGTTTAAATTACTCACTTTCATAAGTATGTTTATATTATCACTTGTTTACTGTCGAACCAGTTGTGATTAGTACAACCACTTAGTAAAGTATCATTTTATTATGTCTAAAATTAATGTGTGTTCTACCTCTACTTTATTGTTGAATGATGTTGGTAGTTAATTGATAAATTCCAGTTTATGTTGATGGTTGTTAGAGACCAGACAGTTAAATGGGTTGTGATACTGTACTGACTGAGAAGTAAATAGTATAGTTCGTTAGTGACTGACATTATGGTTGTAGTTAGGGAATCCACTGAGTCTCATCTCACTCCTTTTATTTTTTTCAGATTGACAAGTGAAGTTGTGGGATTAAAGATTTGCTTTTGAAGTAACCTAAACAAACATACATCATCTCCATCCTTCAGCGGTGGAACTACTCATCTCTTCTTTCCAACCAACTACCTATAATAGAACTCAAATCCTTTCTTGGCCGAGACTACCCCTGCCAACTCAACCCACATAGTGCCCTCAAATTACAATATTGTATTTCACTTCATTGAGTCACCCTTTAGTTTGGATTTATAATTTATAATCAGAATCGATAATACTGTATTTCACTTCATTGGGTCACACTTTTGTTCTGCAGTATCACATCTATGCTCGTAAGTTGCAGAGGGTATTTGAAGAAAAATGATTTAGACGTAAAGACTTGAGATATGATCCTATAAAGCGATTTAATTCACGAGAATGATGATGTGGTGAAATATGGAGCATTCGGTTAATCTAACGTCATTTATGTGCGTGACTGCAGTGACTTCCTCAAAGAGTCGACTTCAATCAAGCTCTTATCTCCATGTTTAGAAAAATTGGTATTCTGTATTCTTCATTAATCTATCTTTTCTTTAGTAAAACTTGATTGAATTCATTTGTTTTCTTCGGACCTTGTTTGATTATTTATGGTTTCAATCCTCAAGTTCCGAAGAATATTCTACACAATAGAAGCCACTGGCAGTCAAACATTTGTTGCCTTGAGACGGCACTGTCATTCTTGGGGTCACAGAAGGATTTCGGATATAAATCCGAATGAGAAGCTGTGTAGAGTAGGGCTGTTCTGGGACTTGGACAACAAACCACCCAATTCAATCCCACCTTATGAAGTTGCCAATAAGCTCAGAATAGCTGCAGCTTCTTTTGGAGTTGTTCGACATATGGTGGCTTATGCAAATAGCCACACTTTTAGCAATGTCCCCCACGTTGTTCGTGAGATGAGGAAAGAACGGGAACTGTTGTATCGTTTGGAGGATAAGGGTGTGATTAAGCGTAATGAGCCTCATGTTTGTCGTGTTTGTGGGAGGAAATTTTACACGAATGAAAAACTTGTTAATCATTTCAAGCAATTGCATGAGCGTGAGCATGCGAAAAGGGTGAATCAGATAGAGTCGGCTAGAGGGAGTAGGAAGGTGAAATTGGTGGGTCAGTATGCTATGAAAATGGAAAAGTATAAGAAGGCTGCAAGTGCTGTTTTGACTCCTAAAGTTGGGTATGGTTTGGCTGATGAGCTGAAACGGGCAGGGTTTTGGGTTCAAACTGTGTTGGATAGGCCGCAAGCTGCAGATATTGCGTTGCAAAAGCATATGGTGGATATGATGGATCATAGGCGGGTTGAGTGTTTGGTTCTTGTATCAGATGATTCTGATTTTGTCGATGTTATAAAGGAAGCGAAGCTACGGTGTCTCAAGACTGTTGTTATTGGGGATTTTAGTAGTGATGGAGTCTTGAAAAGGACTGCCGATACTGCTTTTTCTTGGGAGGAAATTTTAATGGGGAAGGCGAAGAAGGAGGCTGTATCGGTTGTGGAAAACTGGAAAGATCGTGATATATTGAAAAGGTTGGAGTGGACATATAACCCAGAAGTGGATAAAAAGAAACTCAACTTGGATGATGCAGTTCCTGAAACATCTGGAGATGATGATATTGAAGATATCTGTGATGATATTGATGATGACTACAAGGATGACAAAGGTCCTTGGTGGAAATTAGACTCTGGTGATAAGAATGTCACAAATTGCTAATTGGAGAAAACAATCCATCTTATCAGTGAAACTCGCTTGACCATTCAACCTTCAACTTGGCACAAATTTGTATTTGCAGAAATGCCATGTTTGCTCCTCAAATTTGTGAGGTAACATTGTAACTCAAGATAATGGTTTTCGTAACTTTGAAAATGAGATTAATAACTGCTATTCCCTCTTTTATTTCCCAGTCTTACATATGTTTTGTGTGTTGTCTTGTTTTGCTTAGTCATGTGACATTCCATTCAGCAACAACTATTTTTACTCGTTAACTCAGGAACCATAGCTTATAGGTAGTAGTGAAATATTTTGGCACAGTGCTCTCATATGCTTATACATTGTGATTGTAATGTAGTAGAATTAAGGGTATGTTTGAATGAAGAGTTTTGGAGAGTTAAGTTTATACTTTGGATATATGAGGTTCTAAAAAAATTGAAAGAATAACGTGATAGATGATAATATTTCAATCACATACTTTATTCATTTTTAAAAACATTTTAGAGCTACCTTAGTCTGATAAAGTAAAATAAGCCATTCCCTCCAAAATCCTCCATCCAAACATACCCTACAATGCCGGATTTGGGGTAAATTGGCGTGTCTTTACTAATCTCCTGCTTAGTTGGCACTGTTTATGTTTTGATTATTAGCCTATATTTGTCTTCTGGCGGGTGTATCTGAACACAACGGAGGGAGAGGGAAATGTTTAAACTTTTATATGACCAACTAATATTACTACAGATTCCAGCAACTTTGCAGGTTCACTCACTTATATAGTTAGAATGTTACAACTGCAAACCCTGTATGAAAACCGCAAGATGCATGAAGAAGTTCTACAGATTACAGTAATTTGGATAACGAGCTGGTGGGCAGAGAAAGTAGGAAATGGCGAGGAACAAACAAGTGATACTGTCACGATGCTATACAATACATTAGTTTGATGGCAACATTGAATGAGTTACAGTCAAAGCCAACCTGCTGCCGTTCTTGATAGTTCTATAGTATGTTTTGTGTGTTGTGTTCCAAATCAACATTTCAGTCATTCGACCATGATTTTATAATAGAAACTTGTTTGTACAAATATTAGTTTCCTGATTCAAACAGGAAAATTGTATTCAAAGGCATTTTGTTAGAAGCAACTCTGTATTGTTTGTGTTCAGGTAGTTGAATTGCAAGTATAAAATAAAAATAGCTTCTTTTCAAATTTTACTATTGTTTTTTTGCTAATACAAATTTCACTTTTATTTAGAATTGATTTTATAAAATTAATCATTTGTAATTAAATTTGTCAATCTCCACTATTCAAAATCTTCTACTGAATCTTATGTTAGGATGGTTAAGATTTATATGTGACATACTATGCCAATTACAAATTGAAAATTGTTGCTCACACATTTCAGAAGGCTGAGAAACACATGTAAAAGATGAAATTGCCCCTCGGCAGTTAACTGTCGAGGATTTCCTAAACCGGCTGCAGTTAACTGTCGAGAAAAACCTCGGTAGTTAACTGCCGAAAAAAACAATTATGTAGACAGTGGATTCTGTATAATTGTAAACATTTTCAAGCCATTTTTTCGGCCAGTTTTTACTTGTAATTAAACTAGAACATTTCCAAATGCAATATAACTCATACAACATTTAAACTCAGTGATAAACAAGAAAAATACAATATCTTTTACAATTGTCCATAATTAAATCAAACCGACATTTGGTTC
>Ga0315914_1000986_pt1 | contig 40356 bp, 37 predicted proteins | sample MpolenodulesMG_FD_203920 | JGI IMG/M metagenome (GOLD analysis project Ga0315914, IMG submission 203920) | Medicago polymorpha root nodule microbial communities from Los Angeles, California, United States - elongated nodules | ecosystem: Host-associated > Plants > Roots > Nodule | place: USA...
ACTAGAAATTACAGTCAGTCATCAAATTGAAGAACCTTTGATAATAAATTCATAATGACTAAACATGCAATTATAGTTTTCAGGACATGTTACTGCACTGATAAGTAAGAAAATCAAATAATCCAAACTTACCTATTATTAAAAAGTGTGGCTAGTAATCATTAATGTAGTTAACATCTTCCAAAAATTGCGTCGTCAATGCTCAAATCGTAGCGCCGTAAAAATAAATCAAAACTTTTCAAAGAATTATAAAAGGGACATATACCTCCGGAAAACATTGAAAATCTCCACCCATTGCATTTAGCAAAGCCAAGGAGAGAACTCTATCAGGAACCATTGCTGCTATTTTACAAGCTATCATAGATCCTGTTTCAATAGGCAAATATATAATTAAAAATAAACACAAACAAATAAACTTAGCCTAACCAAATCTTAGGACAAATCATCTGAATTTTAACTAAATCAAAAACTCACTAAAAAGACAAAAAAAAAACACAAAATACTAACCCATTGAGTGCACAAAAACATGAGCCTTTTTGCTGTGATCTTTGTTTGTACCCAACACTTCATATCTATGACATGTCTGATGTTTGAAAGCAACCCATATAATAATTACATTCAAAAACTTTCATTTCTTCAAATTATTATTAAACAATATATCATTCAAATAAACAATCTAAAACAAATAAATAAAAAAGAACAACAAAAACTTTAGAATAAAACCTTGATGATCAGACTTGCTAATGGGCACAGAGCTTCGACCCACGCCACGATTATAAAAATCGCAATCCTAGATATCACCACCGCACTCACTGTCACCTCCTTTACTCCAAAAGACGTTCTCTTCATCATTAGATACGTTTGTTCCGGTTAATCCCGTCATTTGTCGACCCGACCCTTATGTGTCGAAGGCAATCCTAACCATTCAATTCAATCTCCACAAATTCAGCAAAATATAAAAAATCAAAAAGCAAATTAAAAAAAATAAAACTATGATGAAGAAAATTACCTGAATTAGAACATTTGTCCTTAGGTTGAACAGTAAAATATCCTTCATGTACTCTAGTGCTCTTTTGGGGTCAATTCTATAATGAGAATATATAAAGATTTTATTAATAAAATTACAGTCAATTGAGCATTTAAAATCCAAATTCCAAACATAAGAAGGGGAAATAGAGATCCTACCTGTATAATTGATTTTTGCGATGGTGATTGAGGCAGATAAGGGTAAACGTCTCTGCTTCTTCATTCTACCAGTCAAGAATCCTCCCCTGTTCCCTCTTTGCATCGTTCCTTTAATGTTGGGCAATCAATGATTTTCAGAAGCTCGAGAGAAGTGAGGTGTCGAATACCCTCCGGCAAGCATCGCAATCCTTTACAATCCCAAATCCACAGTGTCCTAAGGGAAGTGAGGTGTCGAATACCCTCTGGCAAGGACTCCAACTCATTACAATTCCAGATAGACAGTTTCGTCAAAGCTGGGTTAAAGGGTTCATTTGGTAACTCCTTCAGTTTTGGGAAATAACTTACAGACAGAGATTGAAGAGAAGTAAGGTTTTTGAACATCCCCTCTGGGAAGGATGTTATTCCTTCACTGTAACCTAGGCGAAGCTCGGTAAGACCACGGAAGATAGAGATTGACCTCAGTAACTCATTGTTACATCCATATACGATGAGGAATTTAAGAGATGGAAGACATGGCACTCCAAGTTTAAGGCACTTGGAGATTCTCAACTGAGAAAGACAAGGAAACATCTCCCCTCTTTCCACTTTCAATAACTTCTCTATGTTTGGTAGACAATATAAGTCGAGTTCCTCGAGAGATGGGAAAACCCTCACCTCCATACCATCCTCAGATTCATCATCATCCAAGTATTGCCGAGGAAATTAATTTTTAGATTTAGTAATCTCAAAAAGGTTCTAATAAGAATTTACTCAGATCAATAGATATAGATATGCAATGAGGCAGTTAATGAATAAAATTTATCAAAATGGTAAAATGAATAAACTTAATATATGGTTAGATACTTTCAAAATGAGTATAGCTTTAGTTGTTTCACAGTTGCTAGTAGTACCTAAGCTTGATAAGTCAGCTTCAAACTCATACGGATTTAAACTTCGATAAATAAAGAAAACTTTAGTCATGAAAGTCAAGTTTAGATAACAATTAATTAAGAAGTTCAAGAAAACTAATAAGCATCTCATCTAGTATCTAATTTACATAAGTGGAAGAAATTGTTAACTCCTAATCTATGAATTGATTTACTAATTAAAAACGGGCAGCTTCCACATTATTGTTTATATATTTATGTAGCACAACATAAAACAATCATTTAAAATACTAACTTAAATAATAGGAGTTAACAATTCCAAAGTATGAGTCTTCATTACTTTATTTGAGTAGTGATGGTGGTTTAAAATACTAACTTAAATAATAGCATCAAAATATAAGGTTAATTTAAAATATAAATTAATTATCAGTTTTCATTTTTGAAAAGACCAAAACTAAAATATTATAGCTAGAAGACACTGTATAAAACATAATTGTCCAATATAAATAGTAATGAAGTATAAATAATGTTGGTATGAATATTGAAAAAAAAAGAGTACAAAATAGGATAAAACATTGATAACAAAAGATCAACTGCAATATACATCTAATAAAGAGTAGGCATTCATAATCAAATGGTCTGTTGAATTGAAATTATGAATAAGACAATTAAGTAACAATTACCACTTTAAGGTCTGTACAATTATGAATAAGAAATTAAAGTAAGCTAATTTAGTATATGTTATAAAGTTATTATAAATTAAAATGAGACTTATCACTTGCCATGGTTCTACTTTAAATCAATTGATCTCTTATTCAATATGACTCCCTCAATTAAAGTGGCTGTCAAATTTGAAAACTATTGTGATCATGTGGCACTTTTCACCCTATGCCTATGATTCAAGTAAATTAGGTGTAGTTTTTGAAATAAAATGATAGTTATTCATGTCATTTGGACAACGGTAGTTTTTGAGATTGTATCATGGAACATATAAATCTAATTCAAATAGAAAGGGAAAAAATGCAGTCCCAAGAAATTCAGTCATCAAAATGAAAAGATATAAAATATACCTTTAACATTTTCTTAATGAAAAGACCGCATGCCTTTTTATTCTCTATTGCTTTAAACATGCCTCCATCTTATAGTGATTGAAGCAGAGGTCTATAAACCTGCAGGAAAGATTTCCAAATTGAATTAAAATAATGTTTCCGAGCACAAAAGAAAATGATAATGTATATTCCAATCTCATATAACAACCTAAAATCATTAGCCATGTCAAGAGTATTGCTAACAAAAATGGTGGAGTATGCTAATTTCCTACTTTCAATAAAATTAATAGCTAACAAAACTTTTAACATGGTAAGCAATGACATATATGTAGCCAAAATTCATGTGCAAAATGGCATATAGAGTAGGATGCTAATCAAAGCAAATTAAAGTAGAGATACACAGATCAACCTTAGATCTACACATATATCATTGCACTAATCAATGGAGCAGTAAAATATGTTATTGCAAAAAATTTCAGTTTGCCTTATTGTGCACTAATTTTCAGTTTATACTAAACAAAGGGATTAACAATCCACATATATAAAAGATTAGGGGAATAAACAACACAGTGTTATGTGAATTCAATAATTTTATTTAAACACGTTGAAGATAATGTCAGACTTATCTAAATTTGAATAAAAAATGAAAGTTTTAAAGAGTGGCTTCAATATTTTATCTTCAATCATTTACTACACTTGTATCTAAAAAATTGCAGTAAATTAATTTTGGTTTAATTAAACCTACTTGATTTGAATGAATCATTATAATTTTTCTTATTTAATCTCTTCAGTAAGATCACAAATTTCTTAAATAGCCAATTCATTATTTATATTTAGAGCTAGTATCACAACCTTTAAGATTTCAGCTGCATAGATTAAGTTAAAGCAAAAACCTTTAAGGTTTCCAAAGATCCAAAAGACACAAATACATAAAAGTACTGTCTGAAAATAGAACCACACTGTGAAGAACAAACCTTAAACATATACCTCATCAAAGCAAGTGCACGAAAGAATTAAAGATGCTCCACAATCGTGACAAAAGCACATGGTAGACAAATCAATCCTTCCTTTTCAATCCTGCAACAGAAGTACATAAAATCAAAACAGAAAATCATATATGAAAATCATGAGTATCTTCAAAACAATCAAAAGAAGAATAAAATCAATATAAAATTCATCAATAAACTTCACCTTGAGTTGAGATGCAGTCAACCTATTTTAGTGCACCAAAAAATTCAAAACATAATTATTCATCAATCCAATCAAAACTAACAGTAATAAAAAAAAGCAGGGGGGATGACAAATAATCAGAGTAGAAAAAAATGGAATTCAAAACGAAATTCAGTGGATTAAATAGATTTAGAGGATTACAACAAATTCACAAAAGCTATTTGCATATGTGAATTGATATAGAACCTTTGTGGGTGTTTAAAACCATCAAATTTTGTATTGAGTCATTTCATCAAACACCTGGTGAATGTCCACTTTTTTTTTATGAAAAAACAAATCATATAGAAAATACTAAAAATTAAGTTACTCATTGCAACATACTCACTTTATTAGTTCCTTTCATTCAAATATTTGCTGCAAGCTTTTTCCCACCTATTGAATTTTACACAAATAACAGATTAAGCAAGCAATTACAATCCATTATCACCGCAATCCAGAAAATGACACTACTACTATAATTTCTACCAAAACAACAACCAACAAAACAATAGTAGCATTTGGTTTTATTACTCCAAAAAAATCATAAAAGTTACCTTAATAGCATGAAATCCTCATGCAGATTATTGTTGTCCTGGAAAACGGTTCTTAGAAAGGGGTTGATTCACAAAGCATAAGAACCAAATGAAAAACAGATTAGGTATAGAAAGGGTTAAACTCAATCAAGGGTTTTCAAGTAAGAGAAAGTAATACAGTAGGTACCTCATGCGACAACAGTGGCAAGCGGCGGATGCTGCGGTGACAGTGGCAAGCGGTGGATGCTGCAGTGACAGTGGCAAGCAACAGATGTTACGGCGACGGAGGGGTCGATGAAGATTTGTGGTGAGTTTTTTTTCAGAGAGAGAGAGATGTGATTCTGGAGAAGGGAGAAAGAAGATAATAGAGAGCAAGGAGGGAAATTTGAGGGATTCAAAATTCAAATTGAAGGAATGATAGAAATGAGGATGAAAAGGGGAGAGGGATTCAGAAATTTGAAGAAAGGTATGAGGGATAGCGTGTTTCTATTTCTTTGAGTACAGTGAGAAAGAGACGTTTTTTTCCATTTCCTTCTAAACCATTTATTGCTTCTGAAAAAATGTCATATTGTCATGTGGGCTTAGGTTATTTTGGGCCCATTTTTTCAAACTGGATTTTTGTTGTTTTGCTGGAAATAGGCCCGATAGCAACATTTCTTGGGGGGAAATTTACTTATTCAAAATTTAATACCATAAAATGCATTTTGATTATTTTTAAATTATGGAAAAATTGTGATTACATCTTTTTCTGCTCCAACTTACTAAAAATGATCATAAAATGAGCTTATAAGAATTATTAAAAAATTGAAGGTGGCTTAGAATTGTGACACATTGGATTGGAGGAAATATTTTTGCTATTTGTTGTTCCATATTTGTATATTATTAAGATAGTCCATAATATATTTATTTTTTTGTTGACAAAACCATGGTCCATAATTTCCTAAAAAATAAAAAAACCATGGTCCATAATCTTAATCTAACATTTTTTGTCTGACGTGACCCTAACTGATTATTACAAAATTAGGGTAAATTTGTATGGTTGGCCAAACACGTATGTATTCACAAAAGCAATGGAAGAAATGCTTGTAGTAAATCAAAAAGATACAGTACCATTGATCATCATACGACCCACGATGATAACCGGTACAAATAAAGACCCGTTTTCTGGTTGGATTGAAGGTGTAAGGTACGTCATCGTCATCACTCACAAATGTTTACAATTTGTATTTTTTACCCAATACTATGATTAAGTTTCACAAGCAAAAAAAAATAAAAATTCAGTGATATATAAAGTTGTACTTCATAAATAAAAATTATGTTTAATGTGTTTGGATTGGGGAATGTTTTGAGAGAATTTAAATACTTTGATGTGAATTTTATTGTTTGGATAATAATTTGAAGAATTTTCAAAATGATGGAAATTTATGAAGTATTTTGTTAAGTTAAATTTAGAGAATTTCAAATGACACCTAAAGGATAAGAATTTCAAAATTCTTCATTGTTATAATTTTTCAAATTTTGCATTTTGGTCCTCAAATTTTCCAAAATTTTCAATTTGACCCCAATAAATTTATAAAAAATTGCAAATTGACCCCTCAAATTTTCCAAAAATTATAATTTGACCCCTCAAAAATTTTGAAATTTGCAAATTGACCCTAATTTAATTTTTCAAATTTGGGCCAACAAAATTAAAATTTATAAAAGTTGCCCAAAAAGATGACAATATATTTTTTTTTATTACTTCATCCAAACAATAATATTTAGGAATGAAAGCAATTTAATTGAATCATTTGAATTACCTAGAATTCTAAATTCTTCAAAATTTCTTAAGGGAATGTTTTTAGAGAATGTAATGTTTTAAGGGAATTCAAATACTTTGAGGTGAAATCAATTGTTTGGATAATAATTTGTAGAATTTTCAAAATAATGGAAATTTATGAAGTATTTTGTTCAAGTCAAATTTAAAGAATTTCAAATGACACCTAAAAGTTAAGAATTTCAAAATTCTTCATTCTTATAATTTTTCAAATTTTACATTTTGGTCCTCAAATTTTCAATTTTACCCCAATAAATTTTCAAAAATTGCAAATTGACCCCTCAAATTTTTCAAAAATTCTAAGTTGACCCCAAAACTTTTCAAAAATTATATTTTGACCCCTCAAATTTTTTGAAATTTACATATTGACCTCTAATTTCAATTTTCACATTTGGCCCAAAAAAATTAAAATTTATAAAAGTTGCCCAAAAATGATGACTATGAAATTTTTTATTACTCCATCCAAACAAAAGTATTGAGAAATGAAAACATTTTAATTGAATAATTTGAATTGCCTAGAATTTTAAATTCTTTAAAATTTCTCAATTACTTCATCCAAATGTATTAGCATTACACTATTATTTCTAATCAATGCACAATCTTGACAAATGAATTATCATTAGTTGCAAATTGTTCTAATTTGTGATTACAGAACTCTGGATAGTGTAATATGTGGATATGGTCTCGGGAAATTAGCATGCTTTGTCGGTAATCCCAACACTGTTCTAGATATAGTAAGTGTCATATATTTGCATTTTTCACCTTATCTTATTGAATACATCATCTAGTCATAATTATAAGAAAAAATTTACTTTTTAAATTCATTGAATAAATGATATATGTGATCAATATTATAAGGGTAACCTATACATCATTTATTCAAATGAATCTAAGAAATAGAATTTTGCTTATAATTGTAATCGGATGATGTAATTTTTTTTAAAGAATCTTATTGAATACATGTAGCCTTGTTTTGGCTTTTGACATATCCGATTATACTAATATTTATTTCTTTACAAATAACAAGAAAATTAAGTGATAATTAGATATAGATAAGCTAGCAATACAAAGTAAAATATGATAATAAATTTTGAGACATGCTCTGATTAGACCCGACATTCAAAAGCTAAAACAAGGTTTGTGCGCTAGAGAATTTGAAAGAGTATTGGCACTGGTAAAAAAGACATAAATATTTTATGTTTCTTCAACTGCTTAGGTCTTTATATAAGAGAGAATAAAAGAGTTGTTGTTAAAGATTTTCTAACACATCGAATTCGTCTTTGAAAAGCTTGATCAAGTCGTTGGAACTTTGCCTTAAATGGATAATGTCGTTGAATATTCATTTGAAAATCTTTTGCTTATAATAGAATGATTTGTTACATTCTCTTTGTCCTTGACTTTTCTTGCTTCTTTTTGCATGTGGTCAAAAGAAGACAAATTGTACTATTTAGAGTTAATAGTGACATTCCATCATAAGAAGACAAACCAGGTCAGAGTCTCCCAGACTACTGACGTCACCTTCAGAAGCTTCTTTACTTCAGAGTCTGATTCTGTCATAAACTTCCAAGCAAAAATACTTCTTTCAAGCAAAAATGCTACCTTCACATTTTTTTTTGAACAAGCCAAAATGAGATTAAATTAACACCAATAGTTCATCTCGCACAAGGCGTGCAAAAGAGAACCACCAAAAAAAATTATAGAGTCAAATCATCGGTGTTTGAAGATCACCGCAATAAAAGCGTAATAACAATAAGATTAAATCATAACACCCATGCAAGACAAAGGGTGAATCCACCAATCATGATAGGAAAACGCAAAACAACATCTCTTTTGTACCCGGTGCTTTCCTTTGTGTTCAGAGTCTTGGTACTTAAGAACCAAAACTTATCTTTGAGAGTCAAAATTTAATTCTATTGTCCTGCATACTCGAACACACATTAGCATATCCAACTGTTCTTTCATACACTGTTATCATCAAAACTTCATACACATTATTCAAAAATCCATTTTGGTTCAACATGTCATTGTTGGACCGAACTAGATAAACATTTCTTGATGTATCTGTTTCTCTTCTCTCTTTATCTTTTACTTGCGATTTTGTGCTTTACACTTGGTTCCTAGATTAGATATATGTATGTTATTGTTGTTGTTGCTTGAGACTACTTTAATATTAGTTGCTATGTCTTCCCTTTTGCTCCACACATCTAAGTTTACTGTGCGATTTTGATTACGAATTCACAACACTTTTATGAATTCTTATTGTTTATTTTATTTTACGAGCATTTTAATGTGTTATCTCTATAGGAAAAACAAAAATAATCTAACTTTACTATGGACAATATGATATACAGATACCAGAAGATTTAGTCGTCAATTGTGTGATAACAACCATTGTTGTTCATTTGGATCAAGATCCAAACAAATTTATCTACCATATTTCTTCATCGCTAAGGAATCCTTTCAAAGTTTCTTATCTTATAAACGTTATATATGATTATTTTGTGAAAAATCCTTGGATAAATGCAAATGGAAAACCAATAGTTACCTCCAAGAGACTTTGGTTGACAAGTTTGGATGCTTTCAACAATTATATGATGTTCCGCTATGTCATGCCCCTAAAGGTTTGTCAAATGTGAAACTTAACAACCTAATTAAATGTTTCAAATCTTATTCTTAAAATATTTATACTAATCAATTTCACACAAATATTTTGGCATATTTGTTAGGTCTCAAATTTTGTGAACAAAATATTTTTCCGTTTATTCCAAGATAACACTTATGATGACAACGGCAAAAAGATAAGAATGCTTAAAGGACTGGCAAAACTATACACTCCATATGCGTGTTTTAAGGGCGTGTAAGTAAATTCCCATGGCCTTAGTCTATTTTTTTTGTCCAACAGTCTAGCGGCTAGAGTTCACCTTTTTCAAAGTGAATGAGTGGGGTGTCTGGAGTTCGAACCCCAGCCCCTACATATAATAATGCAAGTCCCTGTCAACTGAGTTATGCTCAAGGGGACACCATGGCCGTAGTTTTACAAGTTATATTTGATATACTTTGATTTGATTCTCTTACACGAATATATGAGTTTTTTTCATTCTTTTTTCTTTAATTTCAGCTTTGATGACACAAATACAGAAAATTTACGAAGGGTAGCAGAGGGTTATACGGGAAATGGAGAATTAGACTTTGACCCCACTAATATTGATTGGACAAATTATATGATGAATACACACATTCCTGGCCTTGTCAAGTATGCTACAAAGTAATATCTAAATCAACCAATATTCTATTATTGCTTCAAAATGGCTAGACACTGCAATGATTTAGGATATTTATGTTGGAAGAAAATAATTTGTGTGTGGAGTGGAATATGTGAAGTGACACTTTATTCTTTTGTTTGTCTCCAAATATGATGTTTGTACCTATATATGTTCTGAAATTTGTTCTTTTGTTTATAAGTATTGTGGCTATTTTGTGAGTCTCAAGGGGACTCATCCTATTTGTAAGAGGTGTTGTTGTAGTCTTGAAATTGTAATTGTTAGTGAGAATTTTAGTTTCATACCTTTATGTTTGTATCCAAACTTGTTCTATGATCCAAGTGAAGAAATTGTAAGTGTATATGTCCTTTGGCTAGTTAGAATTAGCTAGATTTTGTTAGATACCAAAACTAGGATTATAGAATTGATGTAGAAGAGTATCCCTTGAGAATTATATCACCACACTCTTAAGAAATCTAAAAAATTCATGATTTATAGTTTCTGTTAAGGTAAATAAATATACACATACACAAGAACATTTCAGTTTGATCTACATAGAGTGTTGAGAGTGGCTTGAGAGACTTAAAGGTCAAACCTTTCTTCAAATCTCAAGTAAATAAGGCCTTTGGGGGTCTAAAATTTAATTTTTTTTTCCTTTCTCAAAAGACTTCGACGAACGGGGTAGAGGCAGGTTGATGCCGCTGTTACAATGGCTAACATGGACAGTAGCAATTACAATGCCATCCGTACATGCAGCTGTTACAACAACAATATTGCGGCCACAATTGCGGATGTGAGCTGCGAATTGAAATCATGGGCCACGCATTATTTACACTAAACTTGATAGTGTTGGATGTGCTATCCACAACGTGGTGACTTTATAATCATTACTATTACAAATTTTGGCGGCTCACCCAAGTTTTTTTTCCTGGCTCCACCATTGTATATATCCACACACTAAGCTCGATAGTGTTGATTGTGCTATCCACAATGTGGCGAACGGAAGTTTGAATCTTGGTTGGGAAAGATATCCATCCATATCTAGTAGGATTACCTTGAGTGAAGGAAAGTTTACGTCTCTTTATTATTTTGTAAAGAAAAATATCCTTTTACAAATACTTCGAGTTCAGTGGCAAATTTTGCTCCCACATCTCACTCTTCACTCTTGTGTTTCCCACTATCATCTTCTCACTTCATAGTTTTCACAAAATGCTCCTACAAAGTTCTTCACACGTTTTCTTCTCATTCTTTGATAAACCAAAGCTTCCTCCATTCTTATCTTCCTCTGCGCCCATTTTCAACCATGTGAACGGTTCTTCTTCTGTGAGATTCTCCAAGACAAATGTGGGTGGTGGAGGTGTTGTTCAAGCCTCCATGGAGGGTCCTAATAATCGGCCCGTTTGGAAAATAGCCTTTGAACCTTTTGAGGAAGTGAAAAAGGAGCTTCTTCTCATCCCTACCATGCCTCATGCATCATTGGCTCGACATAAGTACAATGATCAATGTGAAGCTGCACTCAATGCACAAATCAAGTAAGCTTTACGTTCTCATTTCTCATACCATATTGATTCTTGGCTTTTGTATACACATTGTCACGATATACGGTGACAAGTTTAAGACTTTTAAAAAAAACATTTCTGGTTGCAATCATAATTGCGGTAGCAGACCATTCTGCAACCGCAATTCTGAACCAACTAGAAAATGGAGGGCTAAGTGTGTTGATTTCCGGAAAATAAGTCGTAATTTGTTTTATGTTTATGCCAATATAAAATGTCATTCTTAGTTTTTTTCTTCTTCTCTTGCTTTTCAGCGTGGAATACAATGTCTCATACGTGTATCATGCAATGTATGCTTATTTTGACAGAGATAATGTTGCTCTGAAAGGATTGGCCAGGTATATATTAACCTCTAAAACCCAGTTCTGTAGTTATATGAATATTATTACAATCTAAATGTTGAATTACATATACAATTACAGATAGGGCCGTTCCTAACATTTTATGGATCTTAGACCAAGTTTAAGAAAAAGGCCCCTTAAATAATATTTCATATTCTTTTTTATAAGTGATGAATGCGACACACATTAATTATAAGTTTACAGATTTTTCAAGGAAGCCAGTGTGGAGGAAAGACAACATGCTGAGATGATGATGGAATATCAGGCATTGTTATTTCTCATATTACAATATTAATAAATTAATTTTGTTGTCTTTTTTTAAGCTATAATTTTTGTAGCATTGTTTTTTTTCATCATTTTCTTATGATTAATATTTTATACAGAATAAAAGAGGAGGAAGGGTTCAGCTGCAATCAATGCTGCTACCGATTTCAGAGTTTGATCATGCAGAAAAGGGCGATGCATTAAATGGTGAGTTGTGCATGTTATTTCTTAAAAAAAATTATTTAATAAATTTTGTGTACGATACACGTGAGTTTTCTAAATTGGTCTCCATTTTGAGGACCATGCATGACTATGATAATACCTGTGAGGCTTAGTTGTTTAGTTATTTGTGAATTTAGGTTGTTTCTCTAATTATACAATAGCTAGTTTTGTTTCATTATGTTTGGTATGACTCATAGTTACCGATAAGTGTGTAGTGTGGGGCGAAGTACCCGCTCGTTGTGCGGTATGGTTTAAGGTTACCATAGTATTTAAACACAAGTTATAGTCGTACTTTGTAAACTACAATAACCTTTCACCGATAATAGAAGGATACTGCAGTCACTCTGTAGTCGGAGACGTAGACACAATTGACCGAACTCTGTGATCAAATATCATATGTGTGTTATTTTCATATCTTTTACTTTTGAATAGGGTTGCTGTTCTAATACATTATATATATTGCAGCAATGGAACTTGCTTTGTCATTGGAAAGGATAAACAATCAAAAGCTTCTAAATTTACAGAGTGTAGGTAGTCACTTCTAATATTCTACACATGTAATTTTTAAAGGTCTTTGTAGGAAACTGTTGTTCAATGGCAATAACTAGTTTTTTTCCTTCTCCCAATTAATGCAGTTAGCAAGTGAAAACAATGATGCACAACTTGCTGATTTTATTGAAAGCCAGTTTCTGGTTGATCAGGTAAAAACAACTTTCATTTGATTCTTTCTTTCTTATCACAAAAAATACATGAGGTGGGTGTCATAAGAGTTGTTATTGGACTTGGATTATCTATAGTTGCAATATGGTACCGCAGCGGTAGAAACTATTGAATTTAGAGCGAGAAAGTTTCTCTTTAAATCCAACGGTACCTACAGCTGCAACACCATACAACCGTAGATGATCCATTTTCGCTGTTCTGAATATGAAACAGTTATATACATTTTTAGCGAAGAACAACGCTTACATTAGCTGTGTAATGTTATGTCCTTGTTTTTACTTCTGTGAAAAGGGGGTGAAATAGAAATTGTTCAAATAAACTTCTTTTGTGCATTAGGTGGAAGACATTAAAAAGTTATCAGAATATGTGGCTCAGTTAAGAAGGATAGGAAAAGGACATGGTAATTTTACTTGAACCAAAGCGTTTTTCATAATTCAAACATACTTGGTGAAAAAATTGAAGTGGTTGACTTTTACTGGTGGAATTGCAGGAGTTTGGCACTTTGATCAGATGCTACTTAATGGAGGAGTGGCTGCATAATAGTTATCTACTACAACATTGCCTAATACTAGTATCTATGAGACAGAAAATTGTGCCTGTGAACTCAGATTCATATCTTTATCAATCACTGTTATTGCTTCCCTAGGCTTCTTTCTTTCTGAACTTTTTTCTGTAATGTACTTAAAAAAAGGTTGGTTTTCAAAACCTAAGTAAACAATGAATTTCAAAACATTAATCGGCTTCTGCCTGTGCATAATTGTGTTTTCAAAATATTTCGAGTGTGAATGGACCGGATAAATCCAATGAATCCAACAGACTGAATCCGACCAACCCATAAACACCTGTTAAGTTGATTGGTTCAAGTCAAAAACTGATCCAAACTGAAGGCATTTCAGAACAAATTGGGTTAAGAACAATGTGGTGAGAATCAATATCATAAAAAATAAAAAGAATGGAATAATGTATTTTCCCAATTCCTCTTATAAATTTCTTTTCCGAATGCAATTTGCTATGGTTCTAAAAAGAAACACTCTTTAAACATTTTCTTTTTCATTGCTGCATCATTTAAGCAATGAATTCTTCAAATCTAATAATAATCAACTGGACTATACAATCTGCTATTTCCGCATGTTATATAGAGTTGGCAGACTCATCATCCCATTTTTTTTCATCCTTCAATTGAAGGTCTTGTTGTGTTTGGCAATCTCCTACCATTCACAAAGTTACTGAATAGATGCAATGCTCTAGAAGGTTGTGCATAGGGTACCATGTGAGCTGCACCCCGTACGGTGGCGAAAGTTAACAAATTTCCATACTCAGTTGCCCAACCTCCAACCTACACATAGATATGCAATGCAATCAATCAAGTCTTACTCATCAAAACTAGTGTTGTCAACCACAAATCGCAGAAAATAATGGTTTGTTTAAATTCTACAAAGCTACAATGTTATAGCACCGTTAGATAGCGTACGTATCTCATAACAATAATGATTTGTTTAAGTTCCACTACGCAATAGCGCCACTATAGCCTTTATTTGACAACAGTGACGAAAACCACTGTTGATTTGGAAAACTGGAGTGAAAAAATTGCATAACCATACTATAGAATACTGAACTTATTTTTCGAAATGCAGAAAATGGTTAAACTGTTAAAAAAAATAATTACCTGGCCTTTGTGGAACCAAGCTCCATATGGGACTGTAATCTTGAACTTCAGGTCATCAGCCAGTTCACGAATGAGTGTTCGAGAACCTAGTAATGGCACAACGGAATCTTGGTCTCCACTGTCATAATAATTTAACACATGATTAGCTTCTTAGTAATCAGAGGATTTCAAGAGAAATGGTCAATAGAGATTTGGAAGCCTGAGAGTGAGTAAAACTTGTAAGGAGTCGTTCTGATAAAAGGATGTAAAATGAATAATAAAGTATAGTAACTTATTGATATTAACATAATTAGCATTCTGTAACATAGCTTTCTATCAAAATGTATAAATTAAATAGCCAATTGGTCTCTTTTGTTGAAATTAATTACCTGAAAACCCATACTGGAATATGGTTTTGAACAATCCGTTTGAGAATTGGAAGCATATTAATGTTGGGATCTGTATCACTGTAATTTAAAACACTGCAATGAAGAAAAACTGCAGATCAGACATCAAATCACTGATGAAAATGAAAAAAAAGACATATCTATTATAATTATAGCAGTCAAGATTTCAAGTAAGTTTCAAAATCTCAATTAGCAAAACTCAATCGAACAAAATCAACATTTAAGGCAATGATTGTTTATATTTATAAGCTATATTAAGACGATATCTCTAGTTTATGGGACTTACCCACTGCACATGGACCATGAATACGGCAAATTGGTACGGTTCGCATGGAGAGCCTTTTGAACCTCAGGGAGGTTGAAGTAAAATTTTCTTTCATAACTCATACAAACATCTACACCTACACTTATTTTAGTAGCCTGCAGTAACAAAATAGACAAATTAATTAGTTTATAACTTCATCAAAAGTTAAAAATATCATCACTAGAACAATAGAGTGATAGAGGCAAGAAGTACCATCTTTTTCAATCTCAGTTCTTGTTCAACTATGGATGGATAACAAACATCGAGAATCACATCATAGTTGTTTATATAATCACCGACAACTTCATTTGCATCATTGATGGCAGTGTTGCATGATGCAGATATATTATGAGGAGATGCAAAGGTATAATCATCAAAATCGCAATCTTTTGTAATGGCAAGACCAATTTCATCTGAAATCATTCCATGTGACCAGAAATAATCATATGTTGCTTGAGCATCGCGATCCAGATTCAAAAGTGGGTTGCCAATCTAACAAAGCCAAAGAAAAAAGCTTAGATTACTTTAATTAAATTCCCAGATTTCTTAATTAAACAATCAATAGCCAAATATAAGATATCATATGAATGGGATCTTACAGCAACTCCTTTCAAATTGAATTTGTAACCAATTGAATGAGCATTAAAATCAAGAATAGCATTAGCTAACTGAGGTATGTAATGTCCTGAATAACATTATAAGTGTTAGTACAGAAACAAAAATTGTTCATGAGAACAAAGGTAATAGGAAACAAATAATAAAACTAGAAAACAGGAACAAAAAGAAACAAGGACATTCATTTGGCGGTTTTCGAGTAAAACTTTGTTTCACAAAATAAAATATTTCAATAAACAATGTAAAAATAAAATGGGATAACAACTGTATAGCAAATATCAGTTAGCAATGATGACAAAGGTTATGTGCATATGCATAAGCATAAGCATAAAGAACAGAATATGAAGTTTAATCATATAGTATAACTGAATGATGGCATAGGTTATGTGCATATGCATAAATAAATCATATAGTATAACTGAATTATGTCAGCAAAACAGAATATTTTGTAACACGGGACCAACTTTTGAGAATTTTGAACCGATAAATTAATAATTAAAATTGGGATCTGATTAATGTGTCTTTTGGACCTGCATAGCTTTCTCCGGTAAGAAACAACGCTCTGGATTTGTAAGTAGGAAACTTCTCGTACCATTTTAGGAAGAACGAAAGCATATCATTGGCTGCCAAAAACAAATTAAAGGATTATGTCCATGCATGATAAAACTAACAAATTTCATACATAACACACCATTTTCTTTTGCATAGATAATAATAACTACATAAATTTGTTCACAGAAAGTTTAAACCAGTACCTGTGGCGGCGTCACCAATGTTATAGTCGGAAGTTGTATTTGAGTATGACCAACCAACTCCAGCCGGAGATTCAATAAAGAGAAGATTGGAAGCTATGATGAAAAAGTAGACACAATTATATAATCAGGAATCTATATATAAACCCAAATTATATTATCTAATATCAATCAAAACACAAACTCAAAAACCATAATAAACAAAATTGATACCTCTATTCCAAGACATTGAATTCTTTCGTAAACCACGTCCATCACCAGTGGGAAAAAACGGACCCAATTCAGTAAAGGCACCTCCTCCAATGGAGGAACAACCCGGACCTGAAAAATTAACAAAAGTTACTACTTAATCTCTCTCAATTAATATACAGATTATGAGCCTTGTAACAGGATATGAATTTGAATCTGATGCCGCCCATATAACAAATAAAAAAAAACTAAAAAAAAAAAGATGGCATCTTTCATGTAAGGTAAAGGTACTTTCTGTCAAATGTCAACTGTTGGAAAAGCAGAATCATTCAACAATTTTGATCCACAGATTCTGTTCTTTTCAAGAAAACAGGATTTTTGTACTAACATGACAAGAACAACAACACAATCTGAATTTGTAGGGACAACAACACAACATAACACAAAACATCACAAGTACAAACAAATGACAACCACCTATGCTTTTCACCAAAAGATAACAACATGTAAAATTAATAAAATCACAATACCGCCATGATTTTGCTAAACTCACCGTCAATCCAAACATACAAAAACCAACAAAAAAAAAAATTGATAAAAAATATACTGAAAATAATATAAGTCAGCAACCATAATAATAAAAATTAAAAGTGATGATATATAATATATTAGTGAATTATTATTACCTCCATTAAGCCAAAGGGTGAGGGGTTTATTTTGAGGTTTATGATCAGCTTCAACAAAATAATAAAACAAACTTCTACCATGTTTTACATCAATATCAACATAACCAGCATATTGACTGAATTCAACTTTAGGTTGACCAGGAAGACTAAGAACCAGATCCTCAATAGGGTACCCTTCAACTAGCAGATTGCAAAGATGGGACACAGCAATGAATACACTAAGAAACCAATACTTTGCCATTGTAATTCACTCACTCACAAGATACTCACGCTCTACCTCTATCTGTTCACTGAGAAAAGGTGTTTAAATAGTGGTACCACATTCAAAATAATAGTTATTAATGTTGCATAAAGTAAGTAATAAAAAATTAAAAGATATTGTTTGTTCCACGATATGTGTGTCGTTAGACTATTTTGCGCCTGTTATTATGAAATTCCCAAAAAAAAAATGAACCCCTAAAAAAAATATTTCCTTGTCTGCTTAAAAAAAAAATGAGATACATCGAATAAATAATGTATCTTGTTTAGATTTTAGACCAAATACATAAATTATTTAATTTATTCAAAAAGTCAATTGTTGTTAGTTATAAATAGGACCGAAAAAATGAAGAAAAAAAATGATGATTTTACCGAATCATTCTTATTAACTACTCTTTTTATTGCTTACAAAAAAAATTACTCTTTTTATTTTGACAAAATTCACACGTGTCATCAATGGAACCATATTGCTTATTTGTCAATATGATTATAGTGACATTATTTTGAAACAATTTTTTCTTAAAAGTTTGACAAATGTCGTATGAAGTTATTTTAGGATAAAATATAAAATGAGTGTTTAAGATGGACCACTTTTGCACTTTTAAAAATGGTCCACCGTAATCTAATAGAAATTCTCTATTAACAAAAAAAAACTATCAGAAATTCTAACGATAATAAACAATAATCTTAATCTTTAGAAGAGAAGACTCAAGAGTCTCTTTGTTTTTAAAACTAAAAATGATGATCTGACTCATGAGACTCATGAACTTATATTAATTAAGTCGTCATCTCAATCGTGTGATTAAAATGATCATTAACCACTATAACCAAGAGATAAGATGTGTCGTGGTTGAGGTTTTAAACATTTTTTAAGTATTTTATTTTAGGGAAAACATTTTTTAAGTATTGGTCCACCCTTAATCACTTGGTCAATATTCAATTTATCTCTAAGAAAGTATATAATGAATTTGAAAATTAGATTGAATTTAAATATTATTAAATTAAAAACTTTGCCGTTGCTACCCGCTTTGTTCAAGGAGTGACATAGACATGACGATGATTGTTTGTTGTGCTTTTCATCGCCATGGCGTGAAATGTCTTCAGCTGTCGTTTTCTTTCAAGTGTCTATGGGTCGTTTGTTGTTTGCTTTGTTACTTCTAATGTTACAATTTTAACTTCTAGTGTTTTAATTCCCCTTGATTAAATCTCCTTATCATTTTCCAATTTTGGCTTATTAGAGAACGAAAGATGCTTTTTCCTACCTCAGCAAAAAAACAAAAATACACTTATTAAAAAAACTAAAGCGTAAGAATTTGTAACATAGTTTTTTGTTTTTTCTTTGGAATAAGTTTCATGGAAGATGTAAAAACAATTTTTATTGGTTATTGGTTATAGAAAAAATGGAAGAGAAAGAAAATTAAATGTAATTTGCATTTAATTTCATGAGAATAAGTAAAAGTTTTTATTGGAAAAGATGATTTTTTTTTAAAAAAACAAGATTAAATAAAATAAAAGTTTGTCTTTTTTACTTATATTTTATATTTTGGGACAAAGAAAATGAGTTTTTTTTTACTTATATTTCGGGACGGAGGGAGTAAGAGTTAAGAAAATGCTTCTAGTCGGTATGCTGCACCAATAATTTTCTTCCTCTTCCTCTCCCTCTTTGGTCCATCTTATTTGATTGGAACTTGGGAAGAGGACTCTCTACAATCTGCTCTAAAGGAAACAACATCAATGCATATTGCTTAGTGGGTATCTATTTTTTTTTTGTCGAGATTTGAACCATGGACCTTGCATATATTATACAGACAGTGACTAGATATTTTAATTTATCAATATGTGTGTGAATTCACATCTAATAAAAAAACATAAAAATGTAAGAAACTTTTGACAAACACAAAGACAGAGATTAATTAGATGGTTTGCTTATTAGAATTTGTTGATAGTGGAGGAAGGGGTGTGTGTGATTGTATTTGTAGTGGACAAGGGTATGATGATTTTTTTTTTTTAATTATGGATATGTTTGTACATTTAAGAATAATCAATAATCTTCTTTTCTTCCTTCTCTTACACCAAACGTTGCACCAAATCTACGTAGTATATTTCTCTCCTTTCAGTTTTTTCTCTCCAATTTCCATGCATGTGTTGATAATTTGTTCTCAACTTGCTTCCAACGCGTTTTGGCTTTTTTTTATAGGATTCAATTTCTTTTATTAATTGATATTCAATTTTAACTTTGATAAATAAGATTCAATTTTTGGGTTTTATTTTTTCTTAATAAACCCTAATATTTTTAATTTGATTTTTCCTAAGTTATTTTTTAAAGATGTTATGAATGAAGATGATGAACACTAACATTTTTTTATTTTCAATAAAAAATTAATAAAAATGAAATTTGTTTATTTGGACCTGCCAAATAAGCATATTTTAACGGAGTTGGATGAAAAATGGTGACGATACAAATGTTTTATGACTTAAAAGCCCTCGAATCGGATACCATTTTTTTAAAAGACCAGTATGTTAAAAATAACTCAAAGGAGTAAGTTATTCTTTTTTAGAGGAAGTAGTAAGTTGTTACAGATGTCTAACTGCATTTGGCTTATTATATTCAATAGACTAATAAGCAAAAAAATTACAATAAGTTTTACTTATGTAAAATGCTAATTAAAGCAATACAAAATGAAATAAAAACCAACACTTCAAGAAAATTGAGTAAATATACTGTCAATGTAAATACAATAAGTTTTTTTATTTTTAAAGAACTTCAAGAAATTAAATTCATTCATATTTGATGTTTTATTAAATATCCTGTCAATCTCTTTTTCAATATAAATAATTAAGTTACATACAAGGAAATTCATTAGCAATTTTGCTTCTAAAACGAATGAATTTCAAGTGGTAATTTTTTTACTTTTCCATTTCTACTCATTCAAGAGGATTTTTCTGTTTCTACTCATTTTTGACAAATTGATTCATTTGGGATAACTAAATTTATACCATTATAGTAATTTTTTTTACAGGATATACTATTAAAGTAGTTAATTATAAAGACATACTAATTCATTAAAAAAGAATTTAAAAAATAAATAAAAAATGGGTAAGGTTTCAAGAGGCTTCACCCCTGCAAACCATGACCTTCAGTTTAACGGATTAGGCATCCTAATTTAGGCGGAAACGTGATTAGTAAATGTTTTCTTCTTTTCAGATTAAACCAAAGGATGCCCTATCTCTTTCCCTCTTGTTCTTACTCAACGCTGCATCGTGCTACTTTAATATATTCTAGTGAAAATGGAATATGCATAGTACAATACAAGAAACGAATATTAGTTGTAGGACGTAACTAATAAATTTTGTTTTCATTGTTAAATATGGTTACAAAACAATGCTGATTTTTATAACAGTCACGTTAAAAAGAAATAAAAATAAGTAATGGAGCTGGGCAATTCCATGTGCTGGAATATGAATTTTTGTTACATATTAGGTACCAGCAATTGCGTATATGTTTTAGTTTTATACAATACAGATTAGCATTATAAATCTACAAAAAAATAAATAACATTATAATATGATGGTTTGGTTGCTAGTGCAAGCCAAAAAATGGGATTTTGTAGGACATAAAATACCCACTCATACACAACAGATTTAAATCAAAATGTTTATTAATTCTCCACAAAAAAAAAATGAAAAGAAAAAATAAAACACACATCAATGAAATTTTGCGTTAATTAATGAAAACAACCTATATATATTGAAGCTTTGAATGTATCATCCATCCACTCGACGGCTATTACACCGATCATGTTTGCGTTTCAGTTGTCGTCGACCTTTTCTCTTGTCCGGGGTCATTCATATTAGTAACAATCACCACCTCACGCATTGGTCATATTGTTGATTTCAGCCACGCATTATACGAGAACCTAAACAAAACAAAAAAAAAAGCCTAATATTGTGGCTATCTTTGTATTGAGCTTTTGGATACTTGACAATCACCAATAACTTGTTTCATGGACCATTCAGTGTCTTCATTGGCGACTTTATCGTCGATGATCATCGTCAAATGAGAACATACAACTTACATGTGTTCTCATTTGACGATGATCACCAGCAATGGAGTTGTCAATGACGACACGAGATGATCCCTAGAGCAAATTATTCTCAACGTTAAATATCCAGGAGTCCAAAGCAAAAATAATCACAACACTGAGCCTTGTCTTTTTGCTTAGGTGGTTGACTAACACGTGGTCAACATCAGTAGCATACCTAATGAGTAAGACAACAAATGTGACTGATACAACACATAGAAAGATGAAAGGGCGTTGTCGACCAAAACACAACGGTTACAGTCACTAACCGACGAGTGGCTTGATGATCATGCCAGAAATTATGGGATGCATTAACATATGTTAGCAGTCCACTAATTGTTAGGAAACAACAGGGCTGAAGAAGAAAAAATAAGCATAATCACAACACAAGAATATAATGTGGAAATTCCAAAACTGGAGAAAAACTACGACTGTTGTCTAAACCGACAACAAGAGAATTATTACTATGTGAAATTTTTTACAACACATAGACTTCTCTCACTTTCACCCCAATGCCCAGTACAACCACACTCTCACAAATCAAATATTAAAACTAGGTCAGATATAAGTTTAAAATGCTACTGACTGGTGCATCTAAAAAACAAAGAACCTAGATCCAATATATATCATTGGTCTATCCCTTTCTTGACCACACTAAGCGATATGTGACTTCTCCAATAGCTAATATTTTTAACCTTCCTTATTTAAAAAACTTGACAATCAAACCCAACACTAGTATGGGTTGGACTCCGAGCAAATGCACATATGTAGTTAACCAGAAGAACGTCGAGCCCACCCGAATTGAACGCAGTTGCAATGGATGCGACTGTCATTGTCTTACAAAGACGGGGTGTACTTCCTGTTTGAAGCTAACTCAAACTTGAAGGGATGTACGGAGTAATTCTACTACCATTGTTGTTGTTATTGGTGGGAGGGATTGTCCGATGGAAATATTAATGAAATCGTGTTTGTGTTGGTTGGTTTGATTTCGTAGCATTTTAAAGATGTTTCTATTTATTTTTATTTTTCAACCAAAACGTGCGAAATTGCAATTTTGTTTCGAGTAAGCGTATACTCACTAGTCAAATTCCGTTTTCTAATTTTGTAAGCATGGTTTAAACATTATAAAAACCTTCACCATGAAATTTTTAAATTGTTTAAGAAAATCATAATCATTGAGTATATAAGTTCATAATATATCCGTATCCAGTCAGAAAAATCTAATTTTTTTTTATGTAAAGTCATGTTTTACCATTCTAAAAATGCCTGAAAAAGTTCGATCCCTAGATCTCTTATTTGAAAAATTAAGATTATTTTTTAATTTTTATATACTTTGTATCTTGTCTTGAGACATAAAGTTGACCTATCCATATTCTAAGGTTGACACATGTGACTAGATTTGTCACTTACCAAACACAACAACAGCAACACTGTTCCACTTCCACTTCAACTCAACTTCTCTCCGACAACAACATGTCCAAAGTAGTTTGCGTCACCGGCGGAAGCGGATGCATCGGTTCATGGCTCGTTCATCTCCTTCTCCACCGTGGCTACACCGTTCACGCCACCGTCCAAAATCTCAACGATGACAACGAGACAAAGCATCTACAAGCTCTTGAAGGAGCTCAAACTAATCTCCGTCTCTTCCAAATCGACCTTCTCAACTACGACACCGTCCTCGCCGCTGTTCACGGTTGCGATGGAGTTTTCCATCTCGCTTCGCCTTGCATTGTCGATAAAGTTCGTGACCCTCAGGTTTGTTTTTCTCTTTGAAAAATTGAACTCTTACTTGAAGCTCATTTTGATTTTGAGCTACAAAGCTTGAAGCACGACACTTTTGATCGAAGGTATGTCTGGTATCCGACACATATCAGCATCGGTGTTTATGTGTTAGTGTCCGTGTTGTGTATGGGGTTTCATATCTATGAAGCACTACATATCCCAGACACAAACACGGACACTAACACTTTGACACCGATCATAATTAGAATATAATAACATAATTGAGAATGTCAATACATGTGTTCGTGCTAAAGAGATTTTGAAGGTATTGGGTTTATTGTTTGTAGAAGGAGCTTTTGGATCCTGCAATTAAAGGGACTTTGAATGTGCTTACTGCTGCGAAGGAAGTAGGGGTGAAGCGAGTGGTTGTTACTTCTTCTATCTCTTCCATTATACCTAGTCCTAACTGGCCTTCTGATGTTGTAAAGAGAGAGGATTGTTGGACTGATGTTGAGTATTGCAAGAAAAAGGAGGTTGGTTCATCATCTTTGTTTTACTTGTTATTTTTGTGTCAAAGAAATGGAGGATTTCGTTCCTAAAGTTTTAGTAGTATAAAGATTAAAGAAACGGGTTTCTGAAACTAGTGATATAATGGATTTGCTGCCGTTGGGATATTTCTACATTCAAGCTAACATTGCATTGGTGGTTGTTGGATTCAGATCAGACTATTCACAAAATGTGCAAATTATGATTTTTCTGAAAATCTAAAACACCAAGTTAGAAATCCGAACAGTCTGATCTTGGTCCAACTGTCACTGATGTGGTGACTACGTGAATTCAGGGTAGGGAATCTCGACGATAGGGAATCTTGATCCTTTAGTAATGGCGTATTTATTTCTTTTGAGAAATAGAGGTATCTGATTGTTGGGAAATCAATTAGGATTTTCAAACAATGATTAATGCTAGTGCAGGTGGTGAAAATTTAAGAGATATATTTGAGGAGGTGTAGAGATATACCTAGAATCTTGAATAACTCTCATGAAGTGAAGCTTTGTGTTGGGTGAGATGATTAATACTTATTATGTCAGTACACACAAATGGAACCTGCTCTCGCCTCTAATAAATAGGCGGTCTTGTGATATGCTGAAGCATTTCAATCCAAAAACAAGAGTAAAGTTTGTGAGATCACTTATAGTAGTGAGAGTTTCTTGTGAGTGAATGAGTGTTATCATTTTCTGTAACTAATGAGTGAGGCTAACTTAAGTTTGTAGAGTGATACACAGTATGGTTTAAATTGTTATTGCTGTAATCTTATTTGAGATAGTGAAACAATTGTCGACACATTTCTATGAACTAGGTAAAAGGTGCTGAACACATTATTTCTCATATCTTCTTATTGTCTCATTTGTGGTGTATGTGTTTCTCCATAGATCGTAGGTGGGTGTGGATTCTCCCCAAGACTAACTGTGTATGTGTAACACTGACTCTGGCCTTGTTGAAATGGTATGGAACAGTTGTGGTATCCAATGTCCAAGACATTGGCTGAGAAAGCTGCTTGGGATTTTTCCAAAGAAAACGGTTTGGATGTTGTTGTGGTGAATCCTGGTACTGTGATGGGCCCTGTTATTCCACCAAGGATTAATGCAAGCATGCTCATGCTTGTGCGACTTCTTCAAGGTACTCTATTTGGATAAGCTTCTCTTGAAACTAAAAAAATACAATTAAGTAATCTTGCAATGGGTATGAATTATTTGAAGCAACAACTTCTATTATATAAGCTGTTAGCACTTTCTTCATATCAACTGTTTCTTTAGCCTCTCTTGTTCAACCTTGTTCGTGTATTTATGAACTTATAAAGATTTTCTCGTGAGTGATTAAAGAGTCTTGAAGTTATTTAACTCAAGAAACTTTGCAAATAGGACTTTTTTAGGCAATGACTAAGAATGTGATTTTGTCTCTCTTCTGCTGAAGGCTGCACTGAAACATATGAAGACTTTTTTATGGGATTAGTCCACTTCAAAGATGTAGCATTGGCACATATTTTGGTGTATGAGAACAAGGAAGCAACTGGCAGACATGTCTGTGTTGAGGCTATCACTCACTACGGTGATTTTGCGGCAAAAGTTGCTGAACTTTATCCAGATTATAATGTGCCTAAGTAAGTAAGCTGCATACTTGCAATTAATAAGTAATAGTAATGATACTTGGTTCTTGAATAAATTGTTGAAAAAGCTTCTTTTTTATTTATTTAAATAATAATATACTTGGTTTATGTGTTGAGCAATGGTTTTCATTCATGCACAAACTAATCAATCTTGTATGCCATAAACTATCAGGTTGTTGTCGGAGTTAACAAGCATTTCTGTCCTTAAATGTGTGAGGTGCTGTCACAATATATGAATATATCAAAATTACACAAACATACATAAATGCGACTTTAATTATATCTTTGGTCCTCAAATGTGTCTTCCTTCCATTAGTCAATTTGGTCCTCAAATGTGTCTTCCTTCCATTAGTCAATTTGGTCCTCAAATGTGTCTTCCATTAGTCAATTTGGTTCATAAAAATACCAACAAAAAACATGTTTAGGGATGCTTTTATAATTTGATACCAATAGGATCTATAGTGACACCTCACATTTAGGGATCAAAATTACCGTTTACTCTACACTGATTTTTTCTACAATGGAATTAGTGCATGTTGTACATCTTTTATTTTCTTCTCTAACATGCAAAAGAGGAAGTTATTTGCAAGTTAGAGTAGGATTTGAAGCTGAACATTTCTTTTAGACTAGCCTGTGTATAACTATCTTGATCAAAATATAAGGTTGATGTAACCAAAATTTTGCTCATATTGTGTGTCATTTTCCTTTTTTATAGAATACAACGAGATACGCAACCTGGACTGTTGAGAGCAAAGGATGGATCAAAGAAACTCGTGGATTTGGGTTTGGAATTCATTCCAATGGAGCAAATTATAAGGGATGCTGTAGAAAGCTTGAAGAGCAAAGGATTCATTTCATGAATGTTATGACTGTCATCTGGAATCCCTGTACTAGAGTATAGACTATATATTGATGATGGGTGTATGAGTACTTACTACTTGTGCTATGTGTTGAGTTTGTATAATCTGTTTTCTCAATGCTTATATCTCCAACTTGAATACTTATCATAGTTATTCTGAGTTTCAATAAATAAAATGTGAAGTAAATAGTGAGACATTAAGGACTTGCAAATTGCAATTATCATCATGTGCATTTTCAACATTTATCTAAAATTTAATTAGAAAGATTAGTGCATAAGGTTCTCATAGTTTAGAATATGAGTATATTAGAAGATCAATACTTTAGCCATAAGAGTGATGCAAAACCGAAATATAGTGAATGGAAACATCTTCTAACCACCACTGATTCAATTCCCTCCCAAACAATCTCAAACTCACACCTTCTTTGCACTACTTGGCGCCTTCTCCTAGTGCTAGTGCTTGTTGTGTTAGTAATGTAAAAGCATCTTAGAGGGTTTTTTTTGTAGAAACAAACTTTTCGCTCATTCTAGTCTCATAGTGGATAGCTAATAGCTTATTTCGAATGACTGATGACCAATAATTTATAGCAAATTTGGATAGCTAATAGCTTATTTCGAATGACTGATGACCAATAATTTATAGCAAATTTAATATGTTAACATTCTATATTTACATTCACACAACAAAACTTTTCAACATAATATTTTTGATATTTCACCTCACAAAGAGCCGCTTTGGGTTTTATTGGTGAAGAATTACAACGCTCTAGGACATTCGGCTTTGCTAAAGAAGATTGTGGTTGTGTACAAATGACAACGTACGGGTTTCTTTGTGCTTGTATTATTGTCGAGAAGAGAAAGAAAAAAAATGCATATTCTATTGGATGAAATACACCCTCATTGGCAAAGGTTAAGTGTAATTCGAGAAGAGGTTGATGCACATTTTTCCGTTACGGAGGAATGGAATGCCATTCAAGAACGTCTCAAGAGGGCCCCTTACAAGATGAAACTCCACATCAAAGAAAAGTTGCATGAATTAGGATTTCCGGAGGACACAATGTTGAAGCCACCTCCGAGAAAAGTGGTAACCAAGGGAGCACCTAAAAGGGTGAAGTCTACACCAAAAACGAGGTCCACGGGTCGAATCCCCTCTACGTGGGAGACTATTGATTCTCAAAATCCCGATAATCAACGCTCACAAGCCAAGAGTAATGTTCCAAAGAGTAAAGGTGCACATCTTGGCACTTGCTCCCACTCACAAGTTTCGACACCTACTTCAAAACCAAAACCTTATTTGAATATACCATACATTTCACAAATTCCAAATATCATGAGACGTTTTGTTGAAGAAATTGTGAATGTTAAAGGGGATGGTAATTGTGGATTCTAGGTCATGGCTAGGCACTTGGGGATAGATGAGGAAGATCATGTATTGGTTCGTCAAGCACTTATTCATGAGTTGAGAAATCATAAGAGTGACTACATGCCGATATATGACACAGAGGACCGTTAAAAAAATCTTGAATGGTTTACACCCTCCAACAAGTAGAAGGGTATTGCGCCGGTAGATAAGTGGTTGACCACTCCGGATATGGGTCACATTATTGCTACTTTCTGCAATAGAGTCATTGTTCTATTGACTTTGCCCGAAATAGGTATATGTGAGACATATTTCCCAATCCGAAGTGCTCCACCACTTAAGCCACATTCCAACATCATGTGTCTTTGCTTAATTCCCAGCCACTTTCTTCATGTTTTGTTGAAAGAAGATTGTTTGTTACCACCTTCTTGTAACGAGTGGATGAATCGCAAGATTGGTGAGGCAAAGAAATGACATTTTGAGTTTATGGATAGACAAGACACCTTCAATGAGCTCATGTCTAAGGAGCTGAAGCCGCCAAAGAAACCAACAAATGAGCACAATCCTATTACGTGTGACACTCCGACTCCGGAAAAGCCAAAGCAAGATTTTGAAGTCATGGATGAAGACGTTGATTGTGCACTATCACTATTCTAGTTAGATAGGTTATGACACTTTTTGGTCCGTCGGTGTTCGTCCTATTTTTTTGTGGTATTATACTAACGTATTTTTGGGTGGCCAGTTATGTAATTTGGATATTTGTGGCAAATATGTAACTAATATTATATAAATATATGAAGTCAATATTTTTTGGTGGCCAATTATGTCACACCAATTATTGCTCGTATTTTTTGGTCTCTAATTATTCAACTATTTACATTATTTTTTTCTCTCATGTTTGTTTTTCATTATATTTTGTAAAGTGAAACATGTCTATTTATGAAGCCGTGAAAAAGAGGGTCAGATTCTTTGTAACCCCCATTGACATGTTGGACGAGTTGAAGGCACAACTTGACGGATACTTTATCCATATTGGTGCAGATCAAAGAACATCTGATGTAGTAGTAAATGTGTCAGGCATTGACTTGGGGGAGGATAAGGAAGAAGACTTTTGGAAGACCGTGTATTATCCACAAATTCTCGAAGATGATAGCGACGTTAATTATATGTTTAGGTTAATGGTTGAGAATAACACTTTGTATCATTTTGTCCGGTTTGTTGAAGTGTAATATTTATTAAAATGTAATAGTGTAATGCATTCGAATTTGCGCCCATAATGTTGAATTTTAATGAATTTGTGTTATGTGTAATTTAACGATGAATTTATGTAATTTTGACCGTTTTTGTGAGATTTTGTGATTTTGAGAATTTAAGGACAAATTGATGTAATTTGGATCGTTTATGTGTCATTATGTGTGATTAAGTGATTACGCGTCATTAACGACGAATTTGTGTAATTTGGATCGTTTATATGTGATTTTGAGAAAAATGATGAATTTTGGTTATTTAGACCGTTATGTGATTTTGGGAATTTAAATACAAATTCATGTAATTTGGATCGTTTACGTGTCGTTAACCGTGATTAAGTGATTACGGGTCATTACTGGCGAATTTGTGTAATTTGGATCGTTTGTGTGTGATTATGTGATCGTGAGAAAAACGATGATTTTGTGTAATTTGGATCGTTTACGTGCAATTATGTGATTTTCTTTTTAAACTGGCGTTATTCGGTTCAATTATGTGTGGGTAAAGATTAAGGGTCATTAATAACATTGTTTGCATTGAATGCACATCAGTACAACATTAGATGTTGTACTGATATATCAGTAGGTGTGAGTTAAGTCACGCAGGTGTTAATACATAGCGTGAGTTAACTCACACAGTGTTTTACACTTGCGTGACTTAAGTCACGCTGCGTGAGTTAACTAACGCATCAATCTTCACATGCGTTTATTAACTCACGCAGGGGTATTTTCGTCAGTTTGGTTGGGTGGAAGCAAAACTTGTTGGAATAAGAGCAGAATTCTAATATCAATACCGACATATACTCATATCCTAGGGAGAGACCAAGTCATACCAGCACATAAGCGCATGTTGTTTAATCAATCAAGCAGCAACGATCATGGATAATATTAGGGTGAGTGGCAATTGCAGTTATCCGAGATCGACAGGGTCATTAAGCAAGCCCTAACCCATTCACATTTTACCACATAAATAGTTTGAAAATTGTTGTTCACACATATCATAAGGCTGAAACACACATATAAAAGACGAAAAAGCCCCATCAGCAGTTAACTGCGGCCGTTTCGTTTTTCCTCGGCAGTTAACTGCCGACGAAATCAATTATGCAGACAGTAGGTTCTGCATAATTCAACCAAGCCATTTTTCGGCCAGTTTTTACTTGTAATTAAACCAGAGTATTTCCAAAGGCAATGTAACTCATACAACATTTATACTCAGGCATAAACAAGAAAAATAAATTATCTTTTACAGTTGTCCATAATTAAATCAAACCGACAAGGGGTTCAAATTACACGAATGTTTGAAATTTATCAAAATGTGAAATAATGTCCATAATTAAACAACACATTACATATCGTTAAATTAAATCTCTACTGACATTCTACGCAGTTGCATATGGAACGAACATACATATAAAATATATTATCTTCTACCATATTCCAAAACATAAACCCGACGTCGCTATCGTCGTGAATAAGCCAAGGCATATAGCTTGCCGTTTTCTATGCGTATTCATCTCTATCTTCTCCTAGGTCTATGCATGGCATCTGACCAAATAAGTGACATGTATATTGATTTTCACCAAGATGCTCAAAATATGTGTTAAGTTGTGTCTTCAAATCATCAAGAGAGTCGGTCGACGTTATCTTAACCTTAATTGTCTTTTTAAAAGCGGAGTACCTAACACGGACTTCAATTTTTACAACCTCATACATGCTTCACTTCACAAAAGCTTTATGAAATAAAATCATACATTACGATGTAATTAAACGAAACGTAATAATCAATAAAATGTATATAAAATGCGTAAGCATAAATGCGTAAACATTAACAAGGAAGAAATAAGTATGCACTAGTTTCACCACATAAAAGTCATATTATCATATATTTATATAAATTACATAATGTTAGTTATATATTGGCCACAAAAAATTTTCGTTACAATTTCCACCCCAAAATATACGTCTGTGTAATTTCTACAAAAAAAAAAAAAGACTAACACGGACAAACTCATTAAAGACCAAGTGATTAGGGAAGATCAAGTGAAATAGAATCTTCCTCATCTTCCATAATAACTTCAAATTGTTACTTTGGTTTTTTGGGAGTGTCCAACAAAATAGGCGCCGCTTTGTTTGTTTCCTTTTGTGGTTGCGGCGGTTTGTTTCCACTTTCAATAATCATGAGCTTTCGGAACAATCATGTTGATCCAAATACTCATCTTCCCAAGACACCGCATCTTGATTCTTGTGATTGTGCCACTTCGTAGATGATGGAGGTAGTGGACAACCATCCTTCAAAAAAGTAAGCACGAAATGATTCAGAATTACCCCAAGGCACATGATGGGAGTTTTTTGCTTAGCCGGCGATGGTGGCCCTCTTAGTGGAAAAAAAGATTCCGACTTTCCAATTTCAAGATTTGTCAACACGACCACACACCTTTTGTAATAATTAGCAACAATGTGTCCCATCTCTGAAAAAGTCAACCATTTATCAACATGTGCAATACTACTCATATTTGCGGGAGGATGTAAGTCATTTAAAATGTAAGTATAACGATCCTCACCCGCATATACTCCCACATAATGATCTCTATGATCTTTCAACTCTTGAATAAGATGTATATAAATCATGATCTCTATGATCTTTCAATTCCATGAACTCGGCTATAGCCCGAAATCCACAATGTCCATCGCCTATAACATCCACCACTTTTTCAATAAATGGAACTATGAACCTTGACATATAATCAATAGGGGTTATAACCGAAATAGATGTTGGAACCGAAATAGGCTCGGGCTTTGGATACCGAGTAGGTGGTGGAAGTGGGGAAAGTGATGTTTTACCAAGACGAGCACCTCTCTTTCTAGAAAATGATGAAGTTGTTGGTGACGGTGACGGTTGATTATCCGGATTTTGGGAATCGACAACCTCCCACGAAGAAGGAATTCGACTAGTCAATGTAATTTTTCCTCTAGACCTCGCAATGTCCACTTTTTTCTTGGCTCCCTTGGTTGGTACTTTTCGTGGTGGTGGAGACAACATGGTGGTTTCAGGAAATGCCAACTGCCGCAAAACCTCTTTGATTTCAAGCTTCATTTGGTAAGGGACTTTCTTGAATACCATTCCATTACTACATGGTCATTACTTTCTTCGCCCATATGTAACCTATGCCAATGATGGTGTATCTCATCTAATAAAATTGGCTTGTCTTCACAGATTTTAGTAGCAATTTCGAATGCACATGGTAGCCCGTACATGTCCTTTGAACACAGCCACAAATTTCCTTGTTCATACACAATGTTCCCTTACTACATGACTCTTCCAAAGCAATGTTGTCCAAAGAATATCTAGACACATAACCTCCTAACCCAGAGTACAAAGTGACATCTTTGAATCTATGTTCCAATACGGTAACACTTTGACCAAATGATGTTTGTATCGCAGTGAACTGAAGCACCAACATGTCATGTATTTTCTTCCAATAAGTACCCAAACCACCCACACTATTGTCCAAATATTTCTTTAATAAAGCATGAGCTGATTCTACCCTATTGGTGGTTCTGCAACCAAGTTGCAACACATGGTCTGTTCATGCCCTCACTATTTTCTCCTTCACTGCTTTCAAGGTGGTCATGACATAGGTTGGGAAAATTGGGAAATCACTACAAACATCTTGGAACTCCACTAATGCATTAGCATATAACTCTTGAGTGGACGATTCAACCATAGCTTTCCATTTGTTAATTATCTTTTTTCTTTACATCACCATATTTCACCTCTTTCTCATCCTTTTTTCCCGAAGGATATTTACGGTCCAAGATTCACCTTTGTTTAAAAAAAATTTGCACATGAAAGTAACAATTCATTGCATAATTATTGGGGAAAACATTTGCAACCGCCTTCATCAAAGACATATCTCTGTCAGTCACAACCACCATAGGCATATTCATCTTTGACTTAAGAAGTTTACGCATCATTTGTAAAACCCAAACAAAGTTTTCCTCTTTCTCATGTGTCACAAACCCAAAGCCAACCGAATATGTCAAATCGGTCGAGGTGAACCCATCTATCTCAAACATTGACATTTTGTACATGTTGGTTTCGTAGGTGGAGTTCATAACCAAAATCGTTGGAAAATTGTTAAACAACTTAATGGATGTTGGATGAGCCCAAAAGATATCTTCAATAGTAGTACTTTCACTTTGTGTTATTGAGAAATAAACATAGTTGTGCTCCTCCAACTTTGAGATTAGAAACTGCAATGACGTCTTGTCATCTCTATTTGACTTCCATATTTGTTTACGTTCATTGTATACTTGTTTGATATTTGTCATGCAATGTTGTCTTTTGCTCTTCAAATTTATCAAAATATTTATTGGATGCACCTTGCTCTTAGTTAAGTCACGTACAATCTTCTTGTCATCCTCCTTTAATCTACCGGCAAGTATGTGTCCTTCTAGAGCCAACTCCATTGCATGGCTGTGAACTCCATTAAGAATGTTCAATCCCCATTCCTTTGTTTGCCTACTAAGATATCCACTAACCATGAACATGCACCCACATTTTCTTGAGCCCGTTGACTCATGCTTTGGTTTTTTTTTTTCCGGCACTTTGTGAGCTCCACTCCTTTCACACACTAGTCGCAACATTGGATTGATCAAACTTGATCTTTGTGTAACAATTGTAAATCCCGCCTTATTTGCTTGAGGACGTACCCAATTAAGCAAGTCATCCTTATCTTTCCGTTTAATGTAGTCGGAAAAAAAATCTAGCCGTGTCAACTTCGTTCACATGAAGTGGGAGAACACCAGAGTCGACATATTTAGAAGCTTCAACATGGACGGAAGCTCCATCAATGTTTGGTTTGGCTTCAACCTTAGACGGTTTGACATCTCCGGATTTTTCGACAAAATTTGGTTTTGTCTCTCCCGGATCATCTTCCGTGTTATCAACCATTACTATAATTAAACAACACAAAACTATGAATTAACAACTAACTAATGCATAAACATCAATGCCATAATGAATTAAAACAAAAAAAACAAAAAAAAACAATCCAAACAAAGCTGGAAAAAGAGGCAGTAGCTACGTAAAACTGCCCAGTTTTCCTCGGCAGTTGACTGCCGAAATTTACTTCGGTAGTTAACTGTCGATGCTCCCATAATTCGGCAGTTAACTGCTGATGACTTCCATGACAGTTTTTTTTACGTAAACTGACGAAAAAACAACAAAAACAGCTAAATATCAACCGATTAAAATGCTTAATACTTTTTTTTTTAACGTCAAAAGTGTGTTGATACCTCCTATGCTTGATGCTTCAATGATTTTGGAGCAAGAATTGATAATAAAAAAAATATTGGATTTGGGGGATTAGATGGAAGTGGTATGGAAGTTGATGAGGAAATAGTGTGTAGGGGGAGCAGGTGGCAATTTCATCTGATGAAACAGCGCCTCGGCAGTTAACTGTTGAAGAAAACCTCGGCAGTTAATTGCAGCCGGTTTTGAATTCCTCGGCAGTCTGCCGAGGAACATTTTTCGTATTTTACATGTGTTTTTCCAGTCCTTGATCACAGTACATCACAGTACATCAACGGCAAAGTACCCTTCACGTGATCAAGCAAGAACATTGGTGATTTTGAGTATGTATCAATTTTGGACAATTTACTCTTGCGGTGCTTCAGACTAAAAAGAGTAAACAAGATTAATGAAGTATTTTTCTAACTAATTTTATTTTAGAAATTAGCTATGAATAGGGGTGTGAATAGGTTAGGCCGAGTTAGGCTTTGCAAGATCCGAGTTTGGCCTACCAAATTTTTTGAATGCCTAAGCCTGGTCTGCGGCCTATCATATGCTTACTTTTTCAGCATGAGTCTGACTTTCTGAAAGCCTGATACAGTTGCTAGCCTATTTAAAGACATATTTCATATGAACATCTTTAAATAAGCAATGCGATCTAAGTTTAAATAGACTAGCGAACTAATATATCAATTAGATTGAACTCTCTTCTGATAATCAACATCAGTTTTTAGAGAATTTGACTATATATTGTATCATATTTCAATTATAGTTTATAATAATATATTTAAATATACAAAAAAATTAATGTATATTAATAAGTTTAAATTACTGAAAAAGTTAACAAATTTTTATTTTAATTCAAAGTGCAAAACACAATATAATAATAAATAATATTGTTCATATTTACTTAAATAGGCCGGCTTAATAGGCCCAAGAGTCTTTTTGAATGACATGTGGCCTCATCTTTTAAGCTAAATAGACTTCTAAAAAAGCTTAGGCCTTCTCTGTTTATGAAAAAAGTCTGGCCTGGCCTGAGCTGTCGTAGGCTAGGTCGTGGGCCCTGTAAGCCGACCTGACCTATTCTCATCCCTAGATATGAATCACCAACAAACAGGAACACCAAACGACACCATTGACACGTAGCCTGTAGAGATGATATTAATTTTATAAAATTGAAGTGATTGAATGTATCTACTTGTGTTGGACACCAAACTTACCTTTAATCTAAACTATGCGTGTTACATATAGGTCGGGAAAAATCTTGGTCTGGATGGTGACATGAATATTTTGGCTGTTATTGTAGTCTTGTATCATACTATCAATAAATATACCAAGCTAGCTGACTAACGCCTATGCATTTAAATTCATAACTTCGAAAGGGTTCTTGCAGTGTCAATTATGATACATTGATAACTTACTTGACTAGTTTAAAGTAACTTTAACATTCAATTGGAATATATATGAAAATTTTCTGATTCTTGGACTCACCATACAAAATGGCACACATTACTACATTAGTATGGTTCTTTTGGCTTATGAGTAATGATATCATTTTTAATGATCGTAAATTTGTTGTGACTAATATACTAAACCTTATTAAATCCCGGACTTGGTTATGTTGGTGCACAAATCCAATATCTTGTATTCTTCGGTGTTGTCAAATTGCAGCCATAGTGTGGTGAAATTTGAAACTAACCGCTTTTGTTTTGCGATACGCTACTTTGTACAAAGTGTTGTCAGGTAGCAGCACTATAGCACTGTAGCACAGCGGAATTTGAACAAACTACTATTTTCGCAATATGTGATTGACAACATTAGTATTTTTCAATTTGTTTTGTAAGATGGGTTGCTTGGGTTGGGTTTTCCGTAAATTAGAGTGCTGGGTGGTTTTATGTGGTTTGGATGGTTGTATCTGAGTGGTCCATAGAATTGCAGGTGATTTCGGCCATGTAAAACTTTAAGACTCTGTTTGGATTGATGGAAAAGAATGAAGTGGAGCAGGATGAAAAATAATGAAATGGAATGGAGTTAGGGGTGTTCGCGGTGCGGTTTGGTTCGGTTTTGAGCATAAAAGTCATCCAAACCGCGAGATAAAAAAGCATGCGGTTTGGTTTGGTTTGGTTGATTTTTAAAAAGTCATCTAAAACAAACTAAACCAAACCAAACCAATGCGGCTTGGATTGGTTAGGTTTATCGCGGAAAAAAATAAAATATTACATTAACTGCCAACTTGTTACAAAATAAACATAGGACATTTTATTTTGTTGTTTATATGATAAAATATTAGGTAAAACTTATATCAAAATAGGTAAAATTAAGAGGAAACATAAGCATGAAACAAATTATTGGGAAGAAAAGGAAACAAATTCATCACTGGAAATGAATTGAAAGAGATGGAAAAGAATTAGAATCGAACCTAATGGTGCAACAATGGAGAAATCAAATCAAAAGAGATTATTCTTGGGTTATGTAATTGTGCTAGTACATGTTTAAGTAATATTCATTATTCTTGTGGTTTGATTTGGTTTGGTTCGGTTGTTGAGATGCAAACCGCAAACGAACCGTGCGGTTCAGTACAAAAGTCATCCGATTTCATCCGAACCAAGTGCGGTTTTTTGCAGTTTCGGTTTGGATTGGTTTGGTTTGCGGTTTTTCTATTGGATTGGTTCGGTTTTGAACACCCCTAAATGGAGCGGAGCGGAAAGGAATAAAGTTACCATTTCATTGTTTGGATATTTTACAATGGAACAAAGTAAAGTTTCCACTCCATCGTTTGGCAAGTCGATGGAATGGAATAGATTATAACTTTCTTCTTCCATTTTTACCCTTATCTAAAAAAAATTATTTTAAAAAATATAAGTCATTATCTATTTAACAAAATAGTATTACCGTGTTAAGGGATTAATATTAATTCAAGACTTTTTTTATGTATTTAATAAAAATTATGTATATATAAATGTAAAATATAAGGTTACTTAATACTTACTTTTTAATTATTAGAATTATTTTAAAAAAATTATAAACACTGCTTAATTAATAATACTCTTTATAATAAAAAAAGTAGCAAGTACTAAATCAATTATATGTTCGAGTTCGTTCCCTTGTAATAAAAACGAAGCAGTACTTGAATAAATAACAACTCATGATGATTTTGGTTAGTCATAGTGTATATAAGTTGAAATTTTGTTCCATATTGTGTTGTATGTGTATCATCAAACGTCGATGTAGAAGAAACATGAACAAAAAAACACGCAGAGGACACACACCATAAAAGTCAGAAAAAATGAGGAGGAAGATATTGAAAGTGATGAAATAAAAATAGGGATAAAATGATAATTATTTAATTAAGAAAGTCTATTTCATTGCTTACCTCCTAAATTGGATGAAATGAAAAATAAGAAAAAATGGTGGTATAGGATGGAATGGATTCCATCATGTTTCATTCCACTCTATTAAAATTTTACCAATCCAAACAATGAAATATGACTCTATTCCACTCCATCACATCTCATTCCATCACATTCTACTAATCCAAACATAGCTAAATATTTGGCTATTTGCTACTATGGGATGACTTCTGGTGTTTCTCGTGTTTATTTTCCATGTAGACCAATGGTGTGACTTGATATCCCAGTATACTTGGTGTCTGTCAGGCTATAACATTTATAGTGGTGTCTTTACTTGGCTAGTTTTGCATTGTCTGTTGTCCCTTCAGCCTAATAATGACTTTCCTTGTAAATCTATTTTTAACAATCCTTTGTAAATTATTTAACCTTCAATTTTATTTTATTTTTGGATTTTACTTTTCCCACCTCAAAGCTAATTGGAATGTACACATTATCTATGAACCAATAGTTAGTGAGTTTTGCAATAGTTAAGCATTACTTCTACTATTCAAAATTTGTAATTATCAATTACATTATACAATTTCTTTCTTTCTATATTTCTATATGGTATCAGACTGAAACGGTCCAGCCCCCTCTCTCTCTAAATAAGGACGTCGTTCCTAACCCTAGCTGCCACCCTCGCCGCCATGGCCACCGACAGCTATACCTCAACCACCAACCCCTATGAACCATCCAAACCACTTGCCTGCATCACCCTTGGCAGTGTAACCAAACTTCTTCCCACCAATTACCTTAATTGGAAACTTCAAGTAGAAGCTTTCCTTGATGGTTATGATCTCCTCAAATACCCAAATGGATCGTTACTGACGCCGTCCAAAACGATCACAACCACTGCCGAGACTCCAGTGACAACAGAAAATCCTGCCTATCAAACTTGGCGACGACAGGATCGCCTCATCTATGGCACCCTCCTCACCACTCTCAAATGAGGTTGCCTCTCTGGTTTCCCAAACAAAGACCTCACACGGTCTTTGGACCCTCCTCAAGAACATCTATGCCAAGGCTTCTCGCAGCCATCTCAAGCAACTAAAGGAGCGCCTCCAGACAACATCAAAAGGTACTCAATCCATCACCACCTATATGCACTTCCTGAAGCAAACATGCGATCTCCTTGCCTCGCTTGGATTACCTGTATCCATTGAAGACATGACTGATTACATCCTACGCAGCCTCGACGACGGCTATCGCTATGTCATTGACGGAGTGAATACAAGGGATAACCCAATTACCTTTGACGACCTTCTTGAGAAGCTTCTCATCCAGGAACTCTCAATCGTCGCTGTTCAGCAACAAACTCCTGTACCACTCCTTGCCTTGAATGCTCAGGTGAGACCCAACTACAAAAACAAGTCGCGCCCTGCCCAGCTCCCTGCACAATCAAATCAACGCCCTAGAATTCGCAAACCCATCCTCGGCAAATGTCAGTGGTGTGATGTCAGAGGACATGTTCTATCCCAGTGCCGCACCTTCAGACAGCAACATTCTGGTATCCCTCCACGTCCTGGTGACTCGGCTCAGGTCAACACTGCAACTGCTGGTCCCCTGCAAACTGATTTTTTGGTTGATAGTGGAGCAACACATCACATAACAAATGACCTTGCAAATTTGGCAATCCATCATCCCTACACGGGTCCTGACTCGCTGTTCATGGGAAACGGTTCAGGTTTACACATCTCTCACTCTGGAACACTTTTAATTAATGGTGTATCCTTGTCTAATGTTTTGTGTGTTCCCTCTATGAAACAAAAAATTATTTCTGTCTCCCAACTTACTAAACAAACCAACTCTGCTGTTCTTTTTATGCCACATTCCTTTTATGTGAAGGACTTACAGACTGGCCAAACAACTCATAAAGGCTCATGTATCGATGGACTTTATCAATGGCCTGCCCCCACACCAGCTGTTCACAACGTTCGCAAGGACTCACCCACATCATGGCACCATAAGCTTGGGCACCCATCATCCTCTATTTTCAAATTTATTTACCAGCATTTTTCTTTAGGCACAAATCAATTCCAACAATCTGATTCTAATTCATGCCTAATTAGTAAAAGTCTCAAACTTCCTTTCAATGAATCTACTCTTATATCGTATTATCCATTAGAAATAATTTTTTCAGATGTATGGACTTCGCCCATTTTATCTATTGATGGTCTTTGCTAATATTGCATGTTTGTTGATCACTTCACCCGTTATATTTGGCTCTATCCAATGAAATGTAAATCTGATGTACAAATCATATTTCCCAAATTTAAAACCCTTGTTGAAAATTTCCATAAACAACAAATAAAAATATTGTACACAGATAATGGTGGCGAATACATTGGTCTTCGCCCTTTTCTAAG
>Ga0315914_1000988_pt1 | contig 40348 bp, 17 predicted proteins | sample MpolenodulesMG_FD_203920 | JGI IMG/M metagenome (GOLD analysis project Ga0315914, IMG submission 203920) | Medicago polymorpha root nodule microbial communities from Los Angeles, California, United States - elongated nodules | ecosystem: Host-associated > Plants > Roots > Nodule | place: USA...
AACCATAAATCTCTTTAATATGGGGTAGTTTGAACTTTTTCCCCCTTTTTCTTAAAAAAATTAAATGTTCGGTCGTGAAAAAATTAGTGAGTCAAAAGCTAATCAAATAGCCTTGACCTCCGAAAAAGGACGCGACATCGGGTTTAAAAGTGAATTTTCACAAAAGTGAGCTTGTTGGTGTAAATGTTTCTTTTGTTATTTGAAGCTTGTTGGTGTTAGTAGTTTGCCTATTTTGTACATGGGCCTTTCAATTGGTGGCGATCCTCGTCGGTTGAATTATTGGGACCCTCTTGTTAATTATATTAAGTTTCGCATGTCCGGTTGGAAAAGCATATATCTTTCTTTCGGTGGTCGTCTTGTTCTTCTTAAGTCTGTCCTGACCTCGCTCACTACGCTTTTTCATTCTTTAAAACTCCCTCTGGTATCATCATCTCTGTTGAATCTCTTTTAATTCATTTTTTTTGTGGGTGTGAGGATAATAGGAAAATTACTTGGATTGATTGGGAGTCCGTCTGTTTGGATAAGAAGGTTGGCGACTTGGGGAGTTTAATTTGGCTTGGAGAATTAGGGAGTTAAATTAGGCTTTGTTAGGCAAATGGTGTTGGAGGATGGTGGTGGATAGAAAGGGTCTTTGGTTTAGAATTTTGGCCGCTAGATACGGCCTAAGGGGAGGTTGCAGGCTGGTGGTCGGGAGGGGTTGGTGTGGTGGAGGGAGATAGCTAAGACCCGTGATGGTGGTAGTTCAGTGTTGGGTCGTTGGTTTTTCAGATTTTGATCCAAGACATTACGCCTAATTCATTTTTATTTTCTTAAAACACTACTATTTTTTTTATAAAGGATTAAATTTTACCATGTAATTCCATAATTTATTTTAATTGTTTTAAAATACTTTAGCCATGTAACACCCATACTAAAAGTATATAGAATATTTAGCATGTGTATTAACTTAGTACTGGATACATTAAAATTTACAACATAAACTCACTTAGATGAATAAGTACATCAAAGTTACACCGTACATCTGATATAAATTAATTGCTAAATACATATGTATCATACATATTTGTTGTCCATGAAGGAAATCCATAACTGATACTAATCAAGCTCTTGATGGTAATCCAGCCAAATACGAATCTGATTTCTCATGCCACAAGCAATCTACTAATCTGCAAACATAAAAGGATTGGGATGAGACATAATGTCTTAGTGAGCTCCACCTAATCCTAATATGTGGGAAATCTTAAGGAGAACCTACGATTGCCACCTTACTACATACAACCCATTAAGGTTGATTATACGTGTGTGTGTGTGCGCGCTCTACATACCTAAACTATCATATGATACTAAGATCGTTATCTGAACTTTCTAACAAATGCCTGATCTGCAGGTCTTACTATTTTGTTCTACTTGCCTTAGCAGTCAGGGGAAACAAAGACCACTAGTCTGAATACTATGATAGTATCTTGTCTTATTCATAACCTATTCATAACATATTCCTAAAAACTGGACGATCGAGGGATATACTAAGATTGTCAACAGCGTGCCGTCATAGACTTGTCCTATCGGACAAGCATATACATGTTCATATCATAACATAATTCATAAACTATTCATATTATGTTATAGAGTTAGCATGTAACAAACAACGTCATTTGGGTTCATTTTACGGAATAATCCCGAGTGGAGTAACCCCGGGAATTATCCCCATGACATAACCGGTGAAATTCCTATCTGAGGCTAAAATCAGACTCCTCTTAATGTCGTGCGGGCCTACCTTGTGGAGCGTATCTCGTCCCCCTAGCGTGAACCTTTTGTATCCCCCTGGCGTGGATAACAAAAGACACAACACGTTCTTATTTTATATAAGCTTGTCTATGCATAAGAGGTATAATAACCTCAACATAATAATTGGTTAGTTACCATGGGTCCGTAGCCTAACCGTATAACGGTAAATAATCACATAAGTATTCTTGTTCATACATAATCTTAATGTTCCTTGGATGACATAATGGCACAACTAATCTCAACTATCTAAGTTGAGGCTCTATAAGTTCCCCATCACTTAAGAGTTAGCATACTACCCGAACATAACATATACATAGTCATACTCTTATATGCCATGCTTTACTAAATATATCAATACTTGCTTCTTATTTCTTTTATTTCAAGAACGCTTCAATGAATAACATATAGGTCTTTGGTATTGAGGGGTTCATATTTTAAAAATTACTGCAAAACCGGGCCTCGAAATACCACTGCTAACCCACAAGACGAGTCAACAACACATGATGTGTTGTCAAACTCGCCATGGCCAGATGCTACTCGCTGTGGCGAGCTCCTAACGAGTTGTGTCAGTGCTCTCTAGCCCCAACTCGCCCTGGCAAGTTCTAGCTCGCCCGGCGAGTCGTGACAGTCCAAGAATATATAAAATTGATATTTTTTATCAAAATCCTCAAATCCAAGTGATCCAATACATATTTCAACTCTATAAGTCATAAAAACACTAAAATTCATGATTTAAGGAAAGTATTAACATGATTAGCAAGCTTGGCACAAAAGGGGGAACTAAACACAAGTCATGAAAACCTAGAAATTCACGTTTTCTTACATAACTAACCACACAATCCCAAGGGTGGGTTTTATCTAAGGAACTCACCTAATTGATCTCTGAAGTTGGCTTCAAGTTCCAAGCTCGTCAAGCCAAAACCCTAACCTCTTGATTACATGCAATGAGGAAAGGAAGTGGAAATCAAGCTTAACCCAAGCTTTTAATTGCTTCTTGATCATAAAGGAACCATAATTCATGCTTAATCATCAAAATAATGAAGTTTGGAAGGATTGATGGAGTAGAGAGGGAGATGGTCGATTTCTAGAGAGAGGGAGGAGAGGAAAAATCTGATTTTTCCTTTCTAGAGAGAGAAGGAACATGAAAAATGAAGGGAAATGACCCTTGTGGCTAAATTACCAAAATGCCCTTCGTCTTAAACATACTTAAACTAAGTCAATTGATAAACTCCAATAAACTGGTAAGTGGGATGTTACAAGCCATAAAATAAATCGCTGAATAAATCATAAACTAAAAGTTACTACATGACATATATATATATATATAAAACATACATAATATATCGGGATGTTACATTATTACCTCCCTTAAAATAGTTTTGTCCTCGAAACTAGAAAGTGGAAAGAAAAAAATAGGATATATTTAACAAAACATCTGCGGTAAAACCATTAATATTGTAAAATTTATTTTATAATATTGTACTGTATGTTTGGTTTGATTTGTGTGGTTTGTGGTTTATGGAAGCTGACCCCTTACACAAACATTTTAGGTATCAAAGATCAGATGATGTATGCTTTGGTATTTTGCTTGAAGCGTACGGGGACGAAATTGGGTTTTTATTGAATTGTAATTTTAGAAGTAATTTTGAAGGATATTTATTTTAAGAATTTTAATTAAATTACGTTAAGAATATTGTATAGGTTTTGCTAAGAATTTATTATTGATGATAAAAAGAAAGTAGTGTTTTTAGAAATAAACTAGAATGAATTAGGCGTAATGTCTTTGACCAAAATCTGGGGTGCTACAATTTACATCTAAATGTCGAGAACAATGCTAGTACTCTTTTTTGGTTGGATAGGTGGGTTGGTGATGTCATTCTTTGTGATGGGTTTTGCCGTTTGTATGATTTATCAGAAAATAAAATGGCTATTGTGGCGCAAATGTTTGCTTGGGGTGGGATGTAGGAGGGGAGGCTTCGAATTGGCAGAGGAGGTTATGGGTGTGGGAGGAGGATATGGTAGAGGAGTGTAAGATTTTTTTGCTAACAGTTATGTTGTAGGTTGATACTAAAGATGTATGGAGGTGGACTCATGATCCTGACGCAGGGTATACAGTTAGTGGGGCCTATCGCACGCTCACGGCATGGATGCCCTCGACTGACCATGTCCCTACGACACTCTTATGGAGGAAGGATGTCTCGTTGAAGGTCTCAGTGTTTGCTTGGCGTCTTTTTCAGAATTGATTTCCTTCTAAGACAAACCTGTTTCGTAGAGGCATTGTTCCTCATGAGGCTCAGCTGTGTGTTAGTGGTTGCTGTCAATAGAAATCAGAGTCCCATTTGTTTTTATCATGTCGTCTTCTTTTTCAGATTTGGCAGCATGTTCGACATTGACTTCGTGTTTATTCAGTGGATCCATTTAACATTGTGGATCATTTTTATCTGTTTGGTACCTCTTCAGGTTTTGCAAATTCAAGATGCTCTCTCCTGCAGTTGACCTGGTTTGCTAGCTCGTGGGTAATATGGTAGGAAAGAAACGACGGATTATTCCCAGGTCAAGAGAATTCACCTGCTCAGCTTCTGAAGAATGTTAAGCTTCTCCCCTTTTGGTGGTTTAAAGCTAAATTTGTTGTCTTTCCATATAACTTTCATAATTGATGCCAAAACCCTTTCTTATGTGCGGATATTGGCTAATTTTGATTCTTTTTGCTGAACGTTTGTTGTAATTTTTGGGTGTCTTCTATGTTACATTCTATACCAGAAAGATAGTTTGTTGTTTGTTATATATATCATTTTGATTTCTTCAAAAATAATATTAATGACAACATATATGTATTGTTTATTAATTCTATTTTATATTTATATACAACAGTAATTGAAATAGTTTTTGTTAAAATTACTCATTTTAAATACTCTTTTGACTAAAGAGAAAAATAAGTATATGAAAGTAAATGTTGGTCTCCTAGGGTTTCCACCTCCTAGGGTTTCTAGCGCCACCCTCCTTTAGGCTGTCGTCGCACCTTGGGCCGGATCTTCCTTGTGAGAAGTTGCATCTCATCTGATCCATGATCTAGATGTTTCTATTTCTGATTATTTATTCATCTGTTACTACAGACTTGTGCTTCATCAAACCCTAGTTTCCTGCAAACCGTTTTCTTCCTTCAGTCTTGCGTCTTCCTTGTTTCCGTGTCTCCTCATTCGTTTTCTTCTTGTTTTCCCTGTTGTCCACCGATTCCATGGATCCTACCAATCTCAATCTCGATGGTCTTACCTTGTATGAGGAGGGTTTAACCCTAAACCTAGCATCCGAACCAGAAACCGCTGCCGTTTTAGAACATTGTCTGATTGGTCGGGTTTTGGCTGATCGGGAGATCCAGTTTGCCTATCTCAGTGAGCGAATGTCTCGTGCATGGAAGCCAGGCAAACGGGTTATGATTACCAAGTATGTTGATGATCGCTACCTTTTCCAATTTCATCATAAGGTAGACGACAATTTCCATATTGTCATGGATCGTATCTCTCCTGGTATTATCGCGTCTTTTGTTCCCTTGAATCATATTGATTTTTGGGTCCAGGTTCACAGATTACCATTTGGTTTTATCCAGCCAAAAGTCGGTCAAGGTATTGGATGTTTTCTAGGTACTTTTAGGGCTTATGACGTCCGTAATTCAATCCATAGTTCCTATATGACAGTCAAAGTTTCAATTGATGTTACTGTTCCACTTAAGAAAGAGTGGCGTGTTCGTGCTAGCAATGGTGAATTTATGACTGTTAACTTTAAGTACGAAAAACTTGGTGTTTTTTGTCACAGGTGTGGAGTTATCAGACATACCGACAAAGTGTGTTCGGAGCTGTTCGAGTTGGAATCAGATGATGGTATTCATAACTGGGGACCGTACCTAAAGCCTGCTTCGCAACGTATTGGTACTGCTGCAACGAACAGATGGCTTCAGGATCCAATTCCTCCAACAGTGTCGCGCCAAACTCAAACTGATGATGCTGTTCATGTTGGCCGTGACACAGATGCTGCTGGTACAAGAAATTTGACAACATTTAATAACCGTATGCTTGCATTCCAGAATCAACTCACTGCCATGAAACACGATGTTCTTGCTGCCCAAAATGCAGTGAATGCTAAAAAAGGTAATGGTACTAATTCTGCTTGCAAAGTTCATCTGCTGGCCTCCTCCTCCACAGGAACTTCGGCTTCTAGCTTGCTGCCAAGCCGCCCTCTAGTGCTTGGCTTACCTACTGGTCCATTTGTGACTGAAAACAATGAAGAGGTACAAGAGGACAGTGGCTCGGAATTGAAGAAAAGAAAGCGCATGTTAGCCCTTCAGAATGGAGAACCATTTGTTGTTGATGGGGTTTTGGGAAACAATGTAATAGGAACAAATGTTAGTCATGGGGGGATGTTGAAATGAATGTACTTTCTAATTCTTTATTTGATGAGCAAGATGTAACGGCAGGCCCTGATGATCAGGCCTGCCTAGATAAATGAGTTTAGTGGCATGGAATTGTCGGGGTGTAGGTAGCCCGAGTGCAATTCCTGACCTTAAGTACCTAGTTCGGCACTTCAATCCGGACCTATTATTCTTAAGTGAGACTCTAGCTCACTGAAATAAAATTGAAGAACTTCGTTTGTTGCTTGGTTACGATTCTTGTTTTCATGTAGACCGCACCGGTAGAGCCGAGGGTTTAGCTTTATTTTGGAAAAATTCTTTACATTGCCAGCCTGTAAATTTTTCTAGAAATCACATCACTATTGAAATTGTTAACAACACTCTTGGTAATTGGTGAGTCACCGGCTATTATGGCTATCCTAATGGAGGTCGTAGAACAGCCGCTTGAAATTTCCTTCGACAACTTTCCTCTCAATTTTCAGGTCCTTGGTGCATCTTCGGAGATGTTAACGATATTTTAGATGCAAGTGAAAAACGGGGGTGCAATTTCAGACCCCAATGGCTTATAAATGGCTTTCATCAAGCTGTTATTGATTCAGGTTTATCCGATGTTCCAGTTGAAGGCTATCCGTACACTTGGTTTAAAAGTCTTGGTACTCCGCGTGCGGTGGAAGAAAGGTTAGACCGTGCACTTGCTAATAATTTGTGGTTTAATATTTTTCCGAATGCTACTGTTGAGACTCTTGTGGTACCTGCTTCCGATCATTACCCTATTCTTGTAAATGTTGCGCCTACACCTCGGTTACAGGTTCACAAACGACATTTTCGTTACGAGAATGCGTAGCAACTTGAACCGGGGTTTAAGGAACTTGTTACTAACTCTTGGCAGGATTATTCTACAAGTACTCTTATACCAAAACTATCTTCATGCGCGGAAGACATGTGGGCGTGGAAAAAAACACATTGTCACAAGTTAAAAAAAGACATTGAAGTTTGTCGAAAGCAATTGCAAGAAACACGGCTAGGAGCTATTGGTGAAGATCAGGTCCATATGCTCGAACTAAGAAAACGTATGCAGCGTTTATTGTCCAAAGATGATGCATATTGGCGACAACGTGCTAGAACACATTGGTACAAGGATGGCGATCGAAACACAAAATTTTTCATGCATCCGTCACAACTCTGAAAAAGGTAAACCGTATAACTTCCCTTGATGATGATGTAGGAAATAAAATCACAGATGAAAATGGTTTACGTGATGTTGCACGCCAATATTTCGTGAATATTTTTCAAAAGCAAGGAGGTGTGTTCTCCCCTGTTATTGATGTTATTCATTCTTCTATTTCTACTGTTGATAATGATAAGCTTACGGAACCTTTCACAAAGGCTGAATTTCGCTCTGCTATTTTTTCTATGCATCCTGATAAATGTTCAGGTCCTGATGGCTATAGTCCGGGTTTCTATCAACATTTCTGGAATTTATGTAGTGATGATATTTTTAAAGAATGTTGTGTTTGGTTAGATACGGGGCAATTTCCTCCTGACTTGAACATCACTAATATTGCTTTAATTCCAAAAGGTTCCTCGCAAGTTAGCATGAAGGATTGGCGGCCTATAGCGTTGTGTAATGTTTTATACAAAATTATTTCGAAGGTGTTAGCAAATCGGCTAAAGCATGTCTTGTCCCAATGTATCACAGACAACCAATCTGCTTTTGTTCCGGGAAGATCCATCTTGGATAATGCTATGGTAGCAATTGAGGTACTACATTTTATGCAAACTAAGACACGAGGAGAAGATAGGTACATTGCTTTGAAACTTGATATTAGTAAAGCCTATGATCGTATGGATTGGGAGTATCTTCGTGCAGTCATGTCTAAAATGGGTTTCCATGATCGTTGGATCCACTGGATGAGTATGTGTGTTGAGTCTGTGGATTACTCTGTCCTTGTAAATGGTGAACAGGTTTGACGTATTATTCCGGGACGCGGTCTCCGACAAGGGGATCCCCTTTCTCCGTACTTGTTTATTATATGTGTGGAAGGATTATCAGCACTTATTCGCGACGCGAAGTCTCGCGGAGAACTCACTGGCACAAAAATATGTCGTAGAGCACCTTCTGTTTCCCACCTTTTATTTGTTAACGACTACTTTCTTTTTTTCAAAGCAGATGAGAATCAAACAAATGTTATGAAAAACATTCTGACAACATATGAAACAACATCTGGTCAAGCTATAAGCTTACCTAAATCAGAAATTTTTTGTAGCAGAAATGTCCCTAATCATTTTAAACAGACAAACACAAACATCCTTGGAGTTCAGGTCGTATTGGGCACGGGCAAATATCTTGGCTTACCTTCTATGATAGGTCGAAATCGCAATGCAACATTTGCATTTATCAAAGACCGTGTATGGCAGAAAATCAACTCATGGAGTGGTAAATGTCTCTCAAAAGCAGGACGCGAGGTTATGATTAAATCTGTTTTGCAGGCTATACCTTCTTATGTTATGAGTATCTTCTGTTCACCAACCAATTTAATCAATTCAATTGAGAAAATGATGAATTCTTTCTGGTGGGGACATGGTCGAACTTCACAACAGGGTATTCATTGGATGAGTTGGGAGAAATTATCTGCACCAAAGATTCATGGAGGTATAGGTTTCAAAGACCTTTCTGCTTTTAATCTTGCTATGTTAGGTAAACAGGGCTGGAAATTCATCGCAGAATCGGACTCCCTAGTAGTTCGCATTTTTAAAACGCGTTACTTTCCTAATGATACTTTCCTCACGACTAAAATTGGTCACAATCCTAGCTACGTTTGGCGAAGCATCATGTGCGCTAGATTCATAGTGTGGGGTGGTGCAAAATGGAGTATAGGTTCAGGTGCGTCTATTCCTATCCTAAATGAACCGTGGTTACTCAACGGGGAATGCATTCGTAGTGATATACCTGGAGCTCATTTTGTTTCAAAATTTAATATTAATAGTCTGATGAATTTACATGACAAAAGTTGGAACGAACACACAGTTAGACAGGTTTTCAGTGTCGATATAGCAGATAAGATTCTACACACGCCTCTTATTTCCCAGGTTGGCGTTGACAGAGTAATCTGGAAAGCGGAACGGAATGGACGTTACTTTGTACGTAGTGCATATAGGCTATGTGTATCAGAGTTGGTTGATTCTTCTTATTTGTGGCGACCGGGATATTGGACTTGAATTTGGAATCTCCAAGTTCCCCCGAAGGTAAAAAATCTAATTTGGCGCATTTGCAGGGGCTGTTTACCAACACGAGTACGGCTGCTCGACAAAGGCGTCACATGTCCAACGAACTGTGCTAGTTGCAATTCAGGGTATGAAGATTTTGCCCATGTTTTTTTTGCTTGTCCATTTGCTATCCAAGTTTGGAATAGGACTGGCCTATGGGGCTCCATTCAACATGCGCTTTCAACTACCTCGTCAACTACAGATGCTATTTTTTCTCTACTTCAGATATTGTCTGCTGATTTATCGCAGCGTTTCACAACTGTGATATGGAGTATTTGGAAACACCACAACCTTAAACTTTGGGACGATGTAACAGAAACTAGTGTTTTAGTGGTGGAGCGAGCTCGAAACATGGTTGTTGACTGGAAATTAGCAAAAGCCCCTGATGCTAGTGTTTCTACTGCTTCCACTTCGTCTTCATCGACCCTCAATGGGGTCCCTCCTGTCTCGGCATTACACACTGCCAATCGATGGCAACGCCCTTTGTTGGGACGATACAGATGCAATATCGATGCTGCTTTCTCTAATTCTCTTAATCGAACAGGTATTGGTATATGTATTCGGGACCAAGACGGTAGTTTTGTGTTGGTAAAAACTGTGTTGCATCCTTGTTTCCTTCCGGTAGATGTAGGCGAAGCACTTGGTTTATATTTAGCTTTGCAATGGCTCAGTGATATGCAGTTTGATAATGTGGATTTTGAAACGGATTCTAAGTTGACGGTTGATGCTTTTCTCTCTGACAGGAATGACATGTCTGAATTTGGTTGCATTATTACTTCTTGTCGTTCTTTGTTTAGTCATTTATTTTCTAACTCTAGGGTGGAGTTTGTTAGGCGACAAGCTAACGGGGTTGCTCATGCACTTGCAAGAGACACCACGTTACTGGCTAGTCCCGCTATCTATTACGAAATACCCAGTTATATTGAATCTCTTATTATCAATGAAATGCTATAAGCAAGTTTCTCTCAAAAAAAAAAAAAAAACTCTTTTGACTTGATTTTAAAAATAATTTATTTTACTTTATTATACATAATATACAAATTTTTATCTGCTAAATCATCTCATCAACACGTGTCTTTTCCCCTATCATAAAAATGATTATCACTCTGAACTTCTTATAAATATATAGGTTCATTCTCAATTTTAACTTCACTTCAAAAGAAAAATCCAACTTCTTGAAACCTCTGAATTTTTATCTATTTGCACATATTTGAGCTTGCAAAAAATTGTAAATTTGGTCCTTCGTGGTTTCTCTATCATTTGTGTATGTCTTTATGTATACATAAAGCTTTGTTATCCTATGTTATTCAAACATTTTTAACAAAAATAAAGCTTTCTGAACGATTGCAATTTTGTCTCCCTGGATCCATTGCCATGGGTAAAACTCCTAAAATTTTGCATCATTTTCAAATGGGTGATACTATAGAGGTCATTGTTGATGTCATTTTTGTTCGGATTCTTTAATATATTGTTTTTTATGACAAAATTTAAAATAAATCCCAAAAAGACTTCGATTTCTTCGACTAAATACGAGTTGATAAAATTACTTGCTCAAAAAAATTTAGTCATATATTATGAGGAACGCCTCTTCCAATAGGGTGTCAATATCATGTTGTACCTCTCTCATAGTAATCACATTTGTTGAATTTTTATAAGGCATCGATAATAACTATCAGAAGATTGGAGAGGAAATGCTATCAATTAGTTTAAATCATTCTTAAATTCGTGTATTTGTGAAAGCTTAATTGGAGCACAAAGAGAAAGACATCAAAAAAATCATCTTGAAAGGATCTGCAATATATCACTTTATAACAAAAGCAAACACATACATTGGATTTGCATTCCGTTTAACCATTTTTCTACATGTACTTGTAACCTCTACGTAAGTAAAGAGTTCAAATCTCATAAAGGACAATTGTAAAATGACCATTAGTGTCCCTTTTATTAATAATTATTTGGTTTAAAATGTTTTTAGATCTACAAAATAGGGTCTTTTTAAGTCTATTTTGTATTTAATTTTTATTGTTGTTTTAGTCCTCGAAAAATTTCTTGCACATAGTTTTAGTGAGTCATTTTGGTAAAAATGTTTTCTTGAATTATTTTACACCTGATATGTTTAGAACTATATAAAAATTTCTACACAAAAAACAAGCTCAAAATTGGAATTTTAGATTCTGATTTTGTTTACTTTTACCTTGAAATTCTATTGTTTAAAAAAATTATGTTTAATTCATATCATGTTAAATGAATATACATTTTAGTAAATAAACTTTTCATAATTTTCTAAATATTTTTGCAAAAATTCATTCAAAAATTGAAGAGTGTAAGGATAAATAAACATTTTGACTTTATAAAGGACAAAAATTGTGTGCATGAAAATATCATAGGCCTAAAAAAACAATAAAAATTAAGTAAGCATTAAACTTAAAAGATTCTCATTGTGTTGGGACGAAAAAATCTTTTTAACCCAATTAAAAATATAACTAAAATATTAGGATTTGATTTGTATATAAGGTCGTTATATATATGTTTGTGATATTTGAAAAACTAACATAACAAGTTACATAATGGTACCTCAATCCTTCAAAAAAAAATAATGGTACCTCAAAAAATTGACATTGTAGTATGTATTGATTGGATCCACGTATATGAAAAGTTTTACACTATGAGTGCATAACAACCAACCTCAAAATATAAATTATTCATTTATTTCATAACTATATTTAGATTATAATTTAATCCATGTTTTGAATAAATGGATATGATTCCTTATTTATTTCAAATGTAAATATTTTTGTCAAAGAATATAAATTCATGTTTTCTTGCAAGTTTGTCGTGTAACTTTTTTGTGTAATCAAGATATCTTTTGCGCGTAACTGCAAAGACTAATCTTTTGAGTCAGATATGATTGCATCAGGTGACAAAGATCTCCATGAAGAGATTTAACATTGTTGCATTTCCATGGCTGAATTCGAACTCAATACATCTCGTTAAACTGAAAGAGATTCTTTATCATCTCATTCAATTGCATTTTGGTCTTTGACATGTAATTCTTTGTTTCCTTTTTGTTTAAGTTTTATTTTATATGTACTAAAACAACATATTTAAAGATATTACATAAAATTTAAAATTTAACCATATTTTTTGTTTAAATTACTTATTTAAATTTTCTATTTGAGTGAAATTACATATTTATCTCCCCAACCACTGTTATAAGAAAAAAAAAACCACTTATATTATATCCTAGTTTATCTAATTTATAATATTGTATGCTAGTCTTTTATGAAAGCTTAGTATAAGATCTTTGTCAGCCACTTGTTAACTTCAGTAACCTCTCTATTTGCTCTTTGATCTTCACATTGATTAACTTCAGCCACTTGTTCAGCCACTTATGGAGGGGTGTTGCTGTGTCAGAAAATAACATTTCACATCTATTGCCAACGCAACATTCTGCCAACGCATATGATAATTAGAGGTGGTTATAAGCTCTTACGGTTATTAGATAATTAGGGCTAGCAGAAGTATAGTCTACCTACGTTCTTAGATGTGGTCTATTCACGAACACAAACATGAATATCAGTAATTTGTAAACGCATCATAATTCAGTGAAATTATAGGTGGTTTGGCTATAAAAAAAAGTGTAATCATAGATGTTGGTGTCGTGTCAGTGTCGTACATTGACGCGTGTCCGACACTATGATAAACTTTATTAGATGAATGTATATAGTTCATAGTTTTGTGCTGTGTCTTTGGTTTCTGTAGAAAATGATTCTTGATAACCTAAAATTGTTCGATACAGAAATCAAATTCTTAAACGACTCGTTTTAATATAACTTACTTAGATTAATAGATTAATAAGATGAATTGAATCTTGAATTCTCTCTCAACCTTTTTCTCAATAATAAATGCATTAAGCAGACCACTTTAATGTACCTAAGTAACTTCACATCACAAAGTTTACACTGGTGACTAGTACACTTAATTTAGCATTCAAGTTCACTAAAGAAAGGTTGAGTATATGTCTCTTTCGCCGTTAATAACAATTTATTCCATCTTCCACCTTTCTTTGTCAACCCTTTAAATATTTCTTGCTTCCTTATCTGTTCAATAATATTTTTGAATTTTAAATCATCATTTCCCCTGTTAGATTTTTCTAATATTCATATTCAATGCATGGAAAATGGAGACACGTTTGTGGTTACGATATTTTTAGTTTTAGTGTGTCATGGAATAATTTCTAACTACACATTGTCCTTTAAAAAAATTGAAATTAGCATTAAAATTAACTAATGTATTGACTTTGATGACAATAATAATTGAGACAATTAAATATCATAATAAATAATTGATGGACAATTTGGAAGCATGTATCAATGGTCGGCAAGTTTGTCCCAGGTTTGATATTTTTTGTGAGATTTTCTTAGCCTCACATCACATAAGACATACTCTACTGTAGTAGTAGTGGTATACATTAATTTCTTTCAAAAGGTATATAGATTCATTAGTACGTATAAGATGTATATAGTTTCAGTATTATTCCAATTTAGATAACTCTATTTTCTAATAATTTTTTGAACAATTTCAATGTCTATAGTGTTATTTTTATTTTCTAGGGATTTATTTTATTTCTATTAAATAATTTTTCATAAAGGGTATTTTAAAATATATGTTTTCTTTTACTTAATATTATTTTGTCTGATTCTTAAAACAAAATGTTTGAAAAGACCATATCTTAATGAATTTATTTGAGTATATTGTGGATGTTAAACTTTTGCATATACATCCAAGTACATCTCACACTATATATATTGGTGGAGAGATTTAAGTAAAATTGTTTTGCATTCATCAATTTATAAGATAATTTATAAACTTTATGGAGTGGGTGCTTGCAGTTCCACCTTGAAGACATAAAGTAAAACAAGGCATGGTGGGTGAATGATGAACACATGGGCTGAAGTTGGAGAGGGAACCTTGTCCATGAAATAGATGGAGTCTTGAGTGAATCAAACTCACCTCAAATATCTAGGTAATTGAATTTGGATTGCAAGATACTTGGTAATCTCCCGCACTTACGCAAGCACGCTTCAATGGTTGATGGATCGAAATCGGATTGTTCATATTTTAAAACAATTTTTTTTACAAACTAATATAGTGAGGTTGAAATTTGAATCATCGATTTTGAAAAAAGTTTACTCTAAGTTTTTCAGCTGGAGTCTTGGCGGTTGTTTAGTGTTGTGAGTTGTTTCGTGGATTTTTTTTTCTTCAGTTTTACTTAAGTTTGGTAACGCCGAATCCCTTGCTATACTTGCTCTTCGTGCGCTGGGCTCATCTTGCGCTCGATGTTTGTCATATTAGTTCAATTTTCGCCTAGTGTATATAAAAATATTTTTTGAAAGATGTCAATCACTTCAATGAATCTTAAAAATATCTCGATTCCTTTGTCTCCTTAATTGCGTTCATAAATAACTTGATTTAATGTTTTGTTTTACTAAAAACATAAATAAAGAAAGAATCAAAGAAAAAAAAAATATCAAGTTGCTTGTATAAATAAGAAAACAAAAGCTAGATTTGCCCGAAAAAAGTATTATAGGGATTATGAATAACTTGGTGTGTAGGCCACGATTTGTGTTGTTACCTAACCTTCCAACTTGTATGAAAGTGTGTTCAATTAAATTCATGGTGGTTCTCTTTAGGTTTGAGTCTCGTATTTGCAAAATAATTGTTCATCGGATAGTGGTGTTGAGCATGTGGAAGTGGGACATATGCAGTTTCCACTTCAAGTATATGGGACCAACTTAGGTATAAACAAAAAATGTGGGACAGTTCAGTATGGGTCCCTTTGTATTGTTGTCTCTTTTACGATATTTTCAGATATTTGAAAGTATGATTAATTTTGAAAAGAAGGGATTAGATTAGTACAGGGCCGGACCTGGAGGAGCAAACAGCTCTGCCGAACTGGGCCTCTAAAATTTAGGGGTCCAAAATTAATTGTTGAATACACATTTAATATAGTTGAAACATACAAGTAAAAGATTGAAATACACATTCGGCAGTAACTACCGCGGAAATTTCAACAGTTAACTCTTGCAGTAATTTCGATGGTTAACTGCCGTGGAAATTCAAACATCAAATTGTCATCGTTAGCATTTATTGATTTTGATTTTTTCAATCATTATTTTTGCACATGTATTATATTCAGCAATGAGTAAGGAAGGTTGAAAAAAATTAATTAAATGCTTAATTAAAGTTGCTCAAGAAATCATTTTTACGTATACAGTTTTTAAAAATGTATATTAATTTTATTTGATTATTTGCACATTTATTAAAAACGTTCAAATATGCTTAAAAACTTTAATAAAATATAAAATAAAATGATAATATTCAAACAAATTTGTATATTAATTAATAAAATAGAAATTAAAGTTAACTGATCTTTGCACGTTTATTAAATACGTTCGAATATGCTTAAAAATTGTATATTAAAGTTTTATTTTGATTAAACAATATTCAAATTGTTCATCAAAAACTTAAATAAAATTAATTAATATTATAATTTTATTAATATACAGTTTGATTATTTTTAGGTGTAAACTCCCTTCGCTTCAAATTATAAGCAACAAAAATTCATTTTCTATGTCTCAAATTATAAGCAAAAAACACAAACTTTTGTTATACTTAATTATGTTATTTCAAAAAATCATTTTTTTCAAAGTGAAATTAAACGCAAATTAATTTCAAATATGCAAAAATATCATATTTGATTTTGTTATACTTAATTTGCATTTAATTTCATTGATTATTTGTTATGGAGAAAATGAGAGGGAAAACAAATTAATTAATTTGCATTTAATTTCATTTTGAAAAAAATGAAGTTTGAATTTCCGCGGCAGTTAACTGCCGAAGCTTCCGCGGTAGTTAACTGCAGTCGGTTAACTTCCGTGGCAGTTAACTGTCGAAATGGTATTTCGGTGTTTTACTGGTGTGTTTCAGCTGTATCAAATGTGTATACAACAATTTTCAAATTTCAAAGCATGCAGATATGGCCCAACGGTAGCAATCCGTGTTGATATTGTTGATACTCTCATGGATTGAGTTCAACTCCCAACCAGGATTCATTATTTTTTCATTTAATTTTCTTTTTCCTTTTCTTTTTCTTTTGGGATTGTATTATTAACAAACACATTAGAACCTTTTTTTTGTTCTTTTCATTTATTCATGTTATATTTTTGGCCATACTTATAGTATAAAATAACAATAAAGCTCTAACAATAAAATTATAATTATTTTCGTAAAAAATAAAACAAAACAAACGTTATAAAAAAAAAATTCTCTTTAAAAAAATTGAGTTTTTTTCCTAGGGGCCTCTCTTTATTTTGAGAATCGGACCACAAATTTCATAGGAACGGCCCTGGATTAGTATATGAGATTTTAGCCAACTTAGGGTTGTCTAAATAGCCTATCCAAAGTGAGCAAAAAAGTTTATGTATTTGATGATTCAAATAATCAAATACATTAATTTTTATTTAGTACATGTTTCAGATTAGACAGAAGCCTATTTTGTTGATCCAATACTTGTGTAGAGCATAACACCGCAACGAACCTTATGTATGTCTCACCGAATAGGAGTGTTCTTCATCACATTGTGGCTGTTTGGTTGATCTCTAACCACTTGTGTTGGGTTTCTGAAAGACGATTACAACGTCTCCGATTATAAAAGTGTGACTCAAGTTCAAGGTACGATAACAATTTCACCACTCCTTGCACACTTTCTTCCTCAATTAGGCCGAGAACAATCAACAATCAACTCACCAAGACATTTTTCATAACAAAAAAAATAATATTTTGTATCTTCTCAATTAGGTTGGAGTTCAAATGAAGTTGAACTAACCAACAAACTAGTTGATTTACATTTCAACTTTGAAATGTCTAGTTTTATTCAACTTTTAAAACATTTATTTAACGCCTTGTGTGCCCTATTAATTTCAACGACAAATAACTTTTCATTAAAAATAACTTTATACTCCCTTTATTTTAAAATATAAGAAAAAATGGGTCAATATAAGTTAATGTATTTGATACAAATTTCAGACCAAATACATTAATATTTGTTGATAATTTTTATTTATATTTTGCGACGGATGAAGTACTTCCTTTGTTATTTGTCCAAATATTTTTAGGCTTAACAATTTGAAGGGATTTTTTTAATCAAAACTCCAAGTCATAAAGAAATTAATAATGTACTCAATGCAAGTAGGTAACTAATAAAAAACGCATGAATAATTCACAAGTCATGTATAGTTGTCATAACTAAATTATGAGTAGTTAGAATGGCTTTGCCTCCTATTAAAGCTACGAAATACTTTGTTAAGTACAATAGCTAATATACTTATATCTGCCTTGGAAATGAACAACACTTTGTAATGTTTTCTATATTTGAGTCTGTAATTCTCGTTTTTCCGAAACAACAATTTTAGGGGTTTTTTAAAGTAATTCATGAAGAAATCATGTAAATCGGCAAATCAAGAATATCTGAAGAATTTTCAAGACTTTGGGAAAACCAAGAATGAAGATTCAAGAGGCCTCAGGAGACTTTACACAGGGAGGAATTCTGTTCCCAAGTTCCGAGGCATGTTATTTGAAGACGAAGACCTAAAAACAACGCAAATCGGAGAAACTGAACCAAAGAAGGAGCAGCCATATGCCCAGGGCATGGAAAAATAAGCATATGCGCCTAGAGCATATAGCATGTGCCTAGGACATATGCAAATTTGCACTACTTGCGCCTAGGGCATGCTATATGCACCATGAGCATCTCAAATGCGAGGGGCGCAGGCGTAATTTTATTCGTTTTTGTGGGTTTAGCCCGCGTTTTTAGCCCAAATTCAGTTAAAAATCTCCACTATAAATACCAGCCTTCCTCATTCAGAATTTCTCGTTCAAAACTATGGCAGTTCAAGAGGAAGGCGACTATGGAGCTTCGGGAGAATCTATCTTCTCCTTGATTTTCTATGGTATGTTTTTATCTTTAGTAATTTGATTTTAGTTACCATGTGTAACTAAATCTTTTTAGGTTAGAGTTCTAAGATGAACATCTGTTTATTTTTGTTGGATATTTATTTAATTTAATGTCGTTTATATTTTAAAAACGCATGAATAAATGTACAGTTGTCCTAACCAAATTATAAAGCCACATAATATTTTGTTAAGTACAATAGCTTATATACTTATATCTGCCTTGCAAATGAACAATAAGGGTCTGTTTGATGTTCCGGATAGGGAGATAGGATATGATACATTAATTTTATCCTGCTTAAATCTCATGTTTGATGCACCAAAGGGATATGATAAAATAAACCATTTCCCTATCATATCCTGACTTTCCTTTGTAATTTATATCCTGAGTATAGGCTGGGTTAGAAATTATCCTGATGGGATTAGAAGATCATTCCTTATTTATTATCTTGATATCCTGCTATTTTTAAAATACTGTCATTTTTAAAATAATGATAGCATGTATTTTCTATTATAATTAATAACATACCATTTTTACAATATTTAATTCATTGTGAGAGCAATTTTTTCATTTAATTATATTAATATCTTGTTTGTTATCATGTGTGCATCAAACACATGATAGGATTTATGTTTATCATGTCCTTATCATATCCTATCTCTATCCAGCTTTATATCATATCTTGTCTCTATCATATCTTGGCCATCAAACGGAGCCTAAAAGTGTTTGCACCTTATGCTTTACTCTCTCTTTTTCACGTCCTTATGCTTTGCTTTCAAATATGAAACACTTTAAGCCGTCTGTGGCGCCTTGGACTTCTACGCCCGACCTAGTGAAACGTTCCATGTACTCCCCCAGAGTTTCTTTCTTGTCTTGGACGATGGCAGTTAATACCGCCATTATCTTCGGCCATTTGCGCCTCGCGGTAAATTTGGAAGTAAATTCGCTGCATAACTCTCCCCATGAATTGATAGAGTTGTCTTGTAGACCCTTGAACCAAGTCGTGATGGTGTTCTTCAAAGTTAAGACAAACAATTTGCACTTTACCGTGCCTCTCGCCCGTCGATAGTATAAGATGGTGTCTAGGTGCTCCACGTGCTCATCCAGGTCCGTAGTGCCGTTGTAAGTCTCCACTTTTGGCGATTTTGCGAAGGTGCGGGGAATAGGATATTCCACGATCTTCCTGGTGAAGGGGACTTTGTGGTTGTTCCTGTAATGCTTTTCTAGATAGTATCCCCCTACTTATGAAGGCTTTGGTGTGGAGAAGAATCATTTCCTCCGTGGTGCTTTGAAGGTTTATGGCATTCAGAACGGTGCGGACGTGGACTGCTCCTACCTCACTCTTATTCGCCAAGAGGCCTATCACCGCCTTTTCAGTGGTTTGCCGAGACGGAGGCGTCGTCGTCTTCCGCCACCGGTATCGAACGACGTTTGCCTCGTGGTGCCTGTTCGATTTCCATAGAAACTACCATCAGAATCTTTTCTTGATTCTTCTTTACATGTTTGAGTTTGTCGTACTACTGTTGGAGCAAGTTCACAAGGTTTGCCAGGATATCGTTCGTCTCCCGCGGCGGAGGAGCCAGAGGAGATAGCGGTTGTGGAGGAGGAATGTTCTCCTCTTGAATTGGAGGTAAAGGGAGAAATGTCACGTGCAATGCGGTGGAGGCGTGAGCTTTGTTCGTACGGCTTCTTGTACCAACTTTTCTTGACACATTACTAATTCCCTTGGTGTAGATTAGTGTCGAGGACAATGTTGTTTCCTTCAAGATTCACCGGTTTGAGTATCGGAACCGTTCCACTCTAAAGGATATGAATCGTGGAACGTGATGCTACTGTAGTGGACGAACGTATCGCGGTGGTTCTCCTACGAGTTCAAGCCATTGGTTCGAAGAAAGGAGCGCTAATTGTTAACCATTGCAATGGAGGAATGTGTAGCCGAAATGATTAAGGCGAAGATACTTGTAACTGAAAACAGTTATGGTATGGCCAATAAGAACGCACGCTAAAGGGGGGTCAATAACGCTTTTAAAAATTTAACAGAGTTTTGATAAAATCGTTTTGAAAAGATATCGACTATTCATAATTAAGCTTTGAACATTCACAAAGTATAACAAAAAGTTGAGACTATGCTATGATAAGATTTACAAGAGAATTGAGTGATTCATAAGTCAAATCTTAATTCAATCAAATATTAATAGTACTTGAAAAAAAAAATTAAACAAGACAATTTCAAAACCAAACCTATAAGTAATTAAAACAACTAGAACACAATGTATATGAAATTGATGAATTGACTAAGAAATAAAACTAAATGATCCAAGTGAATTAGTGAAAACTTAATTCAAGGAATTAGGCCAATTTTAACAAAAGAACTTAGATCATAATCAATTTCTATTCTAACAATTAACCAATTCATGCATATACAATTATCAAAATAAAAGAGGATAAGGAAGAGAGATAGCACCGATATTTTATAGTAGTTCGCTCTTATCGTCCTCGCTTAGACCTACGTCAACTCTTCTTGGTGGAAAACGTCTCTACCAAGGACTTCCACTAATAGTAACAATGTTGAACTACAAATGTGATAACAAGAATTCCTTGAAACTATCATAGTTCTTCAACCCTTATGTAACCATTCCCGAAAACATCAAATAACCTTTGAATTTGGTGCTTCTTGAATCTTCGAATCCTTGATTACCCGTGCACCCCTTCGAACTCTTCACCAAGCCTTCGATGCTACGTCCGGTAATCGAATCCCCTTCGATGCAAGAACATTTAGAAAGAACCCCCAAGACCTTTGGAGGTGGAATGAGATTATTCACTTCATTTTAGAACCTTGGTTAAGCCCAATCAATTTCCTTGAAAGAACCAACTTACAATCCCTATTAGCACCCTAGCAAATCAATGTGACTCAAAGTACAAAGTGATTCTAAGAAAAAGTGTTTAATCTTGAAGAATGTATGAACAATGAGTTTTTGAGACCTAGAGAGAATAGATGCAAATGATTCAATATTTTGGGTGTTATGAGAGAGTGAGTATATATAGAAAAGAAGGGCAAGTGTAAATTTTTGGCCAAAAACAACTCAGTGAATTGATTCAGTAAATGAGTGAATCGATTCAAACCACTAAAAGACAAGGCTGCAAAGAATGAAGATTGATATGTATCATGTCAAGATTGAATCAATTCAAAATACCCAGAATGAAGGTTGATACGATTCAAACTGTTGCGAATCTATTCAAGGCAAGTCAGAAAGATTTTATGATACGATTCATGTAAAGGTTTAATCGATTCACATGTGTCACGATTCATAAAACTTGTGAATCGACGCATTAGAAGTCAGAGACTTCTGATGAATCGATTCAGACACAAATGAATTGATTCAAATACAAAAAGATGAATTTTGGCTAAGTTTCGTGTATGTGAACAATGCACAAGACACCAAAGACTCCAAGGACATAATGACACGTAGTTGCTAGGTGCTTTAACATAACTATATGCTAGAAAACAAAATAAACATCAAAACTATCAACTAAAGAACATCATCAAAAATAAATTAGGTAGAAGCAAGCTTCATATAACAACTAGTCTCAAAATATAAACACAACAATTTTATTTCTTAGTTATATTAAGATTGTAAATTTAATGCATATTTTGAATAAATGGATATAATTTATTTTTTAATTTCTAATAGAAATATTTTATTTCAAAGAATATAAATGTTTTCTTTCAACTTTGTCTTGTAGTTTTTATGTGTGATCCAATATCTTCTTCGAGCAACGGAAAAAACTAATCGTTCGAGTGAGGTAGGAATGCATTGGGTGCCAAATATCTCCCTCAAAAGATTTAACAATATTGCATTCTAAACATTAAGTTCGAACACATGATCTCTAATAAAACATAAAAAGAACCTTTACCATCTCATTCAAGTTGTATTTGGTCTTTGTCATGTAATTTATTGTTGGCTTTTTGGTTTAAGTTTACATATTTGTAATTAATAAAACAATTTACTAATATATTTTATAAGTATATAGATAAAATATAAACATAATTTTATACTAATTAAAGATGTAACAAAAAATTTAAGCTTTAACCATATTAAAATTTCTACCAATTAAAAGATATGACCAAAAAATTTAAGATATAATCACATTCTTAGTATAGAGGATAAAATAAATAAAGATAGAATGTTTGATGACAAGATCCATGAGAACATGTATTCATTTTTTATTAATTTATTTTATTTTTATGTACAATATTAATCAAAACTTTTTATTTATTTAAAATTAGTCATTTTAAATTATCTTTTTGACTGAAATTTCAAACTTTATTATTCTACTTTATTACACATAATACACAAATTCTTATCTATTTAGACACCTCACCAACACGTGTCCTTTTCTCTATGAGAAAAAGATAACTTTAAACACGTTATAAATATTTGAGTTCATTCTCATCTTTGACATCACTTTTAATAACAAATCCAATTCCTTCAAACCTTTGAATATTTATCTGTTTGCACAAATTTGATCTTGCAAAAAATTGTGAGATTGTTGCTTCCTAATTCCCTGTCATTTGTGTATGTCTTTATGTACATATAAAGCTTCTTTATTATCTTCTTTTTTTTGTTTTTGTTTATTCTCTTAATTATCTAAAGCATTGCAACGTTGTCTCCCTGGATCCATTGCCATGGGAGAAAAACTCCTGAATTTTTGCATCATTGTTGTAGGGATGATACAATGGAAGCCATTGATGATGTCATATGTGTCCGTCTTCTTTGTTTTATTGGGTCTATTGATCATTATGACAAAGATTAACAAAAATCTCAATACAAGTGTGATTTCTTTGATTAAATATAGGTTGGTAAAATTACTTATTGTAAAATATGTCGTTGTAGTACTTGGGTCACCTCTTCAAGCGGCGTGTCATTGTTATGTTTTTCATCTCTCTTTCGTGATATTTCTTGACATATTTTTGACGGGAAGCATTGATAATAACTTCGAGTATATTGGAGAGGAAATACAATCAACTAGTTCAAATCATTCTTGAAGTCGTGTATCCATGAATGCTTATTTAGAGCACAAAAAGAAAGAAAGATAACCAAAATCATCTTGAAAGATCAATAATGTACCACTTCATAACAAAAGCAAAAATGTACCTTGGATGTTCGTTCTGTTTAACTATTTTCTTCTTGTATTTGTAACATCTTGGTAAATAGTTCAAATCTTATATATTATAGTTGTCAATTGAGCATTAGTGTCGCTTTTATTAATAATTTTATTGGTTAAATATTTTTTTTACCCTACAAAACATAGCCCTTTAAGTATGTTATGTATTTTTCTTCAAAAAATAGTATATTGTGTATTTTATTTTTATTCTATTTTGTCACAAAAAAAATTCATGCACATAGTTTAAGTCCCTCATTTATTTTAAAAATGTATTAATTAATTATTTAACTCTGTTAATGTTTAGAACATTATAAAAAAAGTATACACAAAAAACAAGCTTAAAATTTGATTTCAATGTTCTGATTTTGTTTACTTTTATCTTGAACTTTTGATGTTTAGAAAATTCATGTTTAATTCATATCATATTAAGAGATTACAAATATTAGTAAATGAAATTTTATAATCTTCTAGACATTTTTACGAAAATTCATTCAAAAATTGAAGAGTGTAAGGTTTGTTAAACAAATTTGACTTTAGAAGGGACATAAACCTCGTACATGAAAGTATTTTAGGACCTACAAGAAGAATAAAAATCAATTAATAACTAAACATTCGAGCCGGGTAGGAATGCATTGGGTGGATACGATCTCCCTTAAAAAATTTAACACCAAATTCCAAAACAAGATCTCTCTCCTTTTTTTTTATAATGAACACAAGATCTCAGATAAAGCTTAAAAAGAACTCTTAAAATCTCATTCTATGCTCTTGGATTTTTTTTTTGTCATGTAATTTATTGTTTACTTTTTGGTTTAAGTTTTTATATTTGTAATTAATAAAAAACATAATTAATATAATTTCAATTGATATATAGAATAAAATATATTACATAAATTTAAGCTTTAACCATATTAAAATTTCTACCAACTAAAGACATGACCGAAAACTTTATCATCTGATCACATGCATAGCATAGAGGATAAAATAAATAAATTATAATCGTTGATAACAATATTAATGAGAACATGTATTTATTGTTTATTAATTTTATTTTATATTTATGTACAATATTAAGATGAAATTTTTTGCTTTCATCTTAACTATGGATCATGTGGCTCAACATGGATGGCGGAATGTCTGGTTGAAAAGTGACTCAACTAGTACCTTGTTGGTTTTTTCAAATCCCTCCTTAGTTGCTTTTATGCTTCGGAACAGATGGCATAACGTCTGTAGCCTTGGTATTCAGATTATTTCGTCCCATATATTTCGCGAAGGTAATTGTTGTGTTGACAGGTTAGCGAATATGGGTCATGCTATTCAGGATTCAGTTTGGTTAGATACGCTCCCGACGGAGTTACATCTAGATTTCTTTCGTGATAGAGTTGGCTTGCCTAACTACAGGTTTCCTTAGTTCATTGCAGTATGCTGTAATTTTCTTTTTCTATTTATTTTCTTTAGAGGGTTTTGGCCTAGTCCCCCCTCTTTTTGTATTTATTTTTCCCTTTTTTAAATAAAATTTTAGCGTTTAGCGGCATAGGATGGAGGTTTCCCGTGGTGCCAACTTAGTTGGGATGTCGGGGTTTCCTCTTGATGCTTGTCGTCTCTCATTGCCAAAAAAATAAAATTGAAATAGTTTTTGTTAAAATTACTCATTTTAAATTCTCTTTTTGACATAATACACAAAGTCTTATCTATTAAATCATCTCATCAACACATGTCTTCCCCCTATCATAAAAAATTATTACTCCGAACTTCTTATAAATATATAGGTTCATTCTCAATTTTGACATCACTTCAAATGAAAAATCCAACTTCTTGAAACCTCTGATTTTTTATCTATTTGCACAAATTTGAGTTTGCAAATTGTAAGGTTCGTCCTTAATCGTTTCTCTTATCTATTTTTTATCTAGTTTTATTTGATTTTTAAAACATTGGTTTAACGCCTTGTGTCCTATTAAGTTTCAATGACAAATAACTTTTCATTAAAAATATCTTTATGTTAAAAAATATAAGTAAAAATGGGTCAACATAAATTAATGTATTTGGTTTATATTTCGGACCAAATACATTAACTTTTATTGATTAATTTTTGTTTATATTTAAGACGGATGAAGTACTTCCTTGTTATTTGTCCAAAGATTTTTAGGCTTAACAATTTGAAGGGATTTTTTTAATCAAAATTTGAAGTCTTAAAGAAATTAATAATGTACTCAATGCAAGTAGGTAACTAATAAAAAACGCATGAATAAGTCACAAGTCATGTATAGTTGTTCTAACTATATTATGAGCAGCTAGAATGGATTTGCCTCCTATTAAAGTTACAAAATATTTTGTTAAGTACAATAGCTTATATACTTATATCTGCCTTGCAAATGAACAATAATAGTGTTTGCACCTTATGCTTTACTCTCTTTTTTTCACGTCCTTATGCTTTACTTTGTTCCTTAGTTTTGAATAACTTGTTAAATCCTTTCTTCATGATTAGCACCAAGTTGCACCCAATGTTTTGAAATGGATAAGAGCAAATTTAACTTAAAGAAGTTTTATCCACTACTTGAAGACATAAGTGCATCCCTAATCTTTATCTTTTTTGTGTTTTACCCCTTTAAAGATTATGCCACAAACATTTGGTTGTGTCATGTGACTCACTTTTTCTAATTTCTTTTTATTCTTAAAAAAAATGAAAACAAAAACTTATAATTATATACTTTAGGTAATGCTATTTTTTTGGGATGATATTCTCTTTTTGAGATATATGTAATTTCTTAAGCAATGATGTTCTTTTTTCGGATATATGTAATTAACTAATTGTCACCTTCTTTTTAGTCAAGACTATTTATTTTTTTTCTGAGGGGAATATTACTTATATTTATCTATTTGCATTTAGATATTTATTTTAAATTTTGTTCTTTTATTAAAGTATTTCGACCGTATCGTATCTTTAATTTTATAATTATCATGTATTAACGTCATATCGTATCAGTATCAAGTTATATGTTTCATAGTTTATTTTTGATTACATCTATGTTTCATAGTTGTTAACCCTTTTATAAAAATAAATATATTTGACTTAAAATAATAAAAGTGGTGAAACCATACACATATGTGGGTCATCTTTCACCTCATTTCATCGAAATATATTTGGTTTTTTCATTTTTAAGAGATATTTGGTGTTTTTTTAGATTGAATTAAGTTTCATAGCATAATTGCCACAAACAAATACACATTAGAAGTCCTTTCAATAAAAAATAAAAAATACACACTAGGAGTCGAACACAACTTTGTCCAATGTTGGAGATGCTGGCCAAAGCATTTTTTTTAAGCAAAAGAAAAAAGGAAGTGATACAGAAATTGGAGAGACATTAAACCTGACACAGAAACAATCCAAAGGGAAATACATACATCATGATAAAACAGATCAAGTGGACCAATTTTAATATATTCGAATACAAATTCACTAATCACAGACGCAGCTTAGCGAACATGCGTAAGGACGCGAAACCAGGTTACAAAAAATATAAAGACTAGAGATGTGTAAGAAACAATAAGGGTTTAAAAATGATGAATGGATTGACTGCCAACACGGTATCAGAATCCAAGTGCCAACAGCTCCCTGTTCAACCAGATCGAACATCACGATGTTCAACCAGATTGAACATCACGCGTAAGAACTCAGATCGAGGGATAAGTCTAATAGGTTAGTAACTAGAACCTTTTGGGTTAAAAGAACCAGCCCTTATGGGTTTTTAAATCACACGGAACATACCATTTTGGGTTTTTGATTCACAACCACCGCAAAAAGGTCACCAGTCTAATTCCATCTGATCCATGTTCAGACAAAACAATAAAAACAACCCGTCGGAGACAAACAAACGACAACCGACGAAACGAAACACAACGGTAAGAAAAAACACAAAACCATCTTGAAGAGTCAGCCACCAAACTACATCATCCTGGAGTAGACAACCCACAACCACTACACAAACCCCCCTCACCCACCCACCATGAACCTTGACGGCCAGGCAAATAGAGCTCGACGATGGAGGATTAATCACGGTGGAAGGAGAGGTTACAACAACCCAAACCCGCAACAAGGAATCACCGTCTATAGAACTGGATCTACAAACACCACAACTGACAACACTAGCGACGGCACCTCCTCCTAGTGTCGCCGCCCCGAACCAGAAAACAACTGTTGGCCAAATCATTCAAAGGAAGAAGACATGTAAAATGTTAAATATGTTTTTGGTTTCTGCAATATCACAAACTTTTAATAAAAATTTTAATCGATAAAATATTTTACTTTAATTATAAGTTTTAATCGAATTATTTTTGTTGGTATTGGCTCGACCCAAGACTCAGCCCCTAAAATAAGGGATCTGTTCTTCCAAAAACTAGCTCACTAAAAACAACCTCACAAAAAATGTTTTTTTATTTACATTATTGAAAAAAATAGTTCACTTATGGACTTACACTTTGGAAGAATGACCTTAGTAATTCAAACGAAGAATGACCATGTTAATTCAAAGAAGAATGACCTTAGTAATTCAAACGAAGAATTATTTTATTTAAAGTTAATATCAGGTTCTCCCAAATAATTTGTTATATGATAAAATTTTAACAAAGGAATCTACAAACTGATATTTTAAATATAAGCCACTTGTAAGTCTTTTTGTTTTCATTACATTTAAACATGATAAAGACTAAAATATGTGAGCTATACCGTAGTTTTATTTATATTTTTTAACTTAATTCATTTTTGGTGTCATTTAATTTTTTTCAAGAAATCATTTTTTTTTAATTTAAAATTGAATGTATTTAATTAATTATACTATTTAGACTCATTAGTTTATCCCATTCAAAGCCTTTAATTCGTTTTTTTTTAATCTAAAGTTCGCTTTAGGCACAAAAGTAGTTGTGCTTTGCCCTTGTAAATAAATGATAATGGTACGCTCCCTCTTGAACCTTGACAAAAACACAAGGTTGTAGGACTTTTCAAATAGGAAATAGATATAATCTTCAACATTACCATGTATAAAATTCATAATTATTACAAAAACAATTTATGTAAAATCAAGAAGGTGTAGTCTTGAAAATTACTGTTGACACATCATATAAGGCTGAAAAACACCAGTAAAAGACGCCAATGCCCCCGCGGCAGTGAAATGCCGAGGAAAAGAACCGGCGGCAGTTAACTGCTGATGCGTCCTGAACATATGCAGAAACAGAAACATCAGTTTTTGGGTTTCTTCATTTCCCCCAAACTTCTCAATTTCTCTCCAAATCCTCCAATCTCCATTTTCACGACTTGCAACTCAATAATCTCCACATTATCACAAGTAAGTAGTATTAATCATTTGTAATCATAATGTTAGTTTGTTTAGTTTTTTCTATAAAGAATTTGAGTAGTTTGCATGTAGTTAGGGTTGATGTAGGAATTGACAATTTGATGATTGCATGTGTAGTTTATGAATTGATAAATGAATGTAGTTGTTGCCTATGTTGTTTAAATGATGTTTAAGTATAATGTGGTTTTGAATGGTGCCAAATGAACATATTTTGAATATGTTTGATACTTTGCACACAAAGTGTTTGATAAAATGCCCTAATGACAATTATTTTGATTATTTAGTTAATTTAGGTTATGGAAATGATGGAAATGATGTTAATTGTAGTTTGATAAAGTGTATATTGATTATTTAGTTAGTTGAGGTTATGGAAATGATGGAAATTCACACAAAGTGTTTGATTATTTAGTTAGTTTAGGTTATATTTAGGTTAAATATGGTTTTGATTTTCACCGATGAATGTATGTTGTGACCGATGTTTAGTTTATAGTTTATGTATAAGTTGAATGATGTTAATTTTTTAAATTTTTGTGTAAATATGTCTGATCCGAATCAGGGGCAGCCAATTGATCCATCGAAGCTTATTAGTGGTAGACGTGCTATGACACAAAGCGCCTAGCGGCAGAGGCAAAACGCACATATACCGAAGAAGGGAAGAGGTAGAGGTAAAGGGAGGGCAGATGGTGAAGGGAGTTCTCAGGCTACCCAGCCTACAGAGTCACAGGTGGTTGACCCGACCCAGGTGGAGTACCTTAATTATCAGGATGAGATACACCACGATGCCACTGATGGTGGGTATGACGACCAACATATTCCGGATGATGTTCTGCTTGTATTAGACCAGGATGACATTGCAGCAGCGACAACCCCAGCGACGTTACCTGATCAGGCTCCCTTTCTTGGAGGACCAGAAGATACATCTATGTTGGCCTCTTATGCCAACCATGTTGCATTGCCGCTCTGGTATAATTCAAATAACGTAAGTGTTATTTTTAATTGTCTAAAATTATCATATGCAACACAATTAAAATGTTTTAATTTTTTTATATGTGTTTTTGTTTAGATATTATATCAACTTTTATATGTGTTTTTTGATTATCTAAGTTCTTATTAAATATTATATCAACTTTTAATTATTTTCTTTATGTTTTAAATTGGTACGCGAAATTTAATTTTAAAATGTCGTGCGTAATATAAATTGAAATTACACGTGCGTGCCAATATAAATGTTTTAATTTTTTGTGTTTTTTTAAGTTTTAAATGTGTTATGTCTTAAATTAGAAATATGTGTGCCAATTTAAATTCGTCATTTTTATTTTTAAATGTGTTATGTTTTATTTTCTTTATATAAATGTTTACATTGTTTATGTTATTTAAAATATGTTTTTTATTATTATTTCAGGTTCGTAAGGTGTGTTATGTAAAAGTCATTAATCATAGGGCTAAGATTTTGAGTCTCCGATGTCCAAACGATAATCAGGATTGGTTTTAGTGTCTGCTTAAGGATAGTGGGCTACATGATTTGGTTTACACGGGCTATGCCACTGTGCCTCATGCTTTGCTGATGACTTTATGCGAGAGGTGACCTACCGAGACCAGAAGTTTTCACATGCCCTTGGGCGAGATGACCGTTACTTTAAATGATGTCACATGTCTTTTGCATATTCTGATTGAAGGGTGAATGTTGAGACATTAAAAGAAGATGTCTCAGACTGATGGAGTGGATCAGATGGTGAGACACTTAGGTGTGACGCAGATGGTGGCAGTGAAAAAATTGCAATGAAGAGTATGGTGGTTACATTAGTTATAAGGCGTTGAGGGAGTATTATAAGGGCTACCTTGATGCTGCTACTAGATTGTCGAATCCACATAATCCAGGGGATCCACGGGAGCTGGAGAGGGTTAGGACTGCTTGTGTGAAGTGGTACCTCCTGTGCTTGGTTGGATGCTTGTTGTTTGGTGATAAAAGCAACAAACGCATCGAGTTGGTCAATCTGACGACCATGGAGGACGGCTACGCGGGGATGCGTAATTATTCTTGGGGAGGGATGACATTGGCATACCTATACCACTGTCTAGTTGAGGCCTCTTTCCCTGGAGACAGAGCTCTTGGGGGAAGCGTGACACTGCTCACTGAAAGAAATTGTCACATTTGAACCTTAACTTTATATTTTTGATTTATTTTTCGTGCGTAATAACTTATAAATGTGATTTGTTTGGTTTGTGCAGAGATGATTTTTGGCCCATTTTTCTGGCCTTTACAATGTTGATCCAAATCCCAACTATATGGAAATTATCCGGTTGCAACGAAATGGGCGTTACAGAAGGGTCATGGAGAGGAGGTGACGTATCGCTCATTGCTTGATAGTATGCAGTTTGATGACGTTATCTGGAGGCCGTACGAAGAGCACAAGGAGATCCAGGGTTTTGAGGAGATTTTCTGGTATTCAGGCTGGGTTATGTGCGGTGTTGTTAGGGTGTATCGTCACTTTCCTGAGAGAGTTAGGCGGCAGTACGGATACGTCCAGAATGTCCCTAGACATCCGACGGATGTTGTTGAGCTGCGACCGGATCAGATTGTGCTGACATTCCTTGACTTCTGTATTTACACGATTAAGGAGCCCGATTGGGGTGAGCCAGCAGGACGGGAGACATGGCAGATGGAGGATGACTGTGTATTATGGTACAGTAGGGTGTCTCACCCTCTGATTTTGCCACTTCTTTCAGGAGATCTTCTAAGGCCAGCTAATGAGGAGCAGATCATTGCACAAAAGTGTGAGCAATACGAGGCGAGAAGCTCGCTTGATACCTATGACATTGTAACTAGCGTTGTTGCCTATGCTGATGAGCAGTTGGGCCAGGAGGCGATGAGTCCATAGCAATGGTCTGCGGTCATGCACCATATTAGGGAGCAGATCGCACCGATATTGACCAGGAGGTGAGGCCGGAGGCCGAGGAGACAACATGCCGATCGGGAGCAGGTGCAGGAGTAGTGTTATATTAGTTTTAGGAGTTGTTGGTTTTAGGCATTGTTAGTTTCATTTTCAAACATTGTCACTTTGGTTCGTATTTGGTTCACATTATGTATTTTAACTGATGTTGGTACATTTATATTTCATCGTGGTAATTTGCTATCGTGATACATTTTTATTTGAATCAAATGTTGATAATTTATTATTGTTGTTGATGTAAAAATATTGGAATAGGTTGTGTTATGTGTTTAAAACACATAACAGGTCCAGAAGCTGAAGCTGAAGCCATGTCTTGACTTCAGGGCGCATCGGCAGTTAACTGTTGAGGAAAAAGGGATCCTACGGCAATTAACTGCCGTGGGGTATTACAGTCTTTTATATGTGTGTTTCGGCCTTCTTATATGTGTGAACAGCAATTTTCGGTAGTCTTTGCCTAAAAAAAGGTGTAGTCTTTCTAGTTTAATTTTTGTGGATCGTACATGTACCTGGCTGGTTATGGGCTTTCTAGATTCTCTTTGGAAGCCCAATTTTGTGTGGTTTGATGATTTTTCTTCTGCTATCTGCACCCTCTATTCTTTGAGTTTGGGTTTTGTAGTGGTTAATAATGAATCTTCTTTTTCCTAATAAAAACGATAGTGTAGTCTAAGTGACTAGTAGCTCTGTTAGAAAAAATATATATACTAGTTGCTTGAGATCTTTAATCTAATTATAAGTTCAAGGTTTGAATTTTGGTGAAGAAAATAAAGCTGAATTTGTTTGGAGATAATCTACAACTTTAAGGGATTAGTTCTAAACCAATTGGCTTTCAAGATGCTTTAGTTTCAAAATTAACGAAATAAACTTCTTTAATTTTGTCAAAAATAGTAGTAGCAATACAACTTGAATACAATTTTAAAAACGAAACTCTTTTGTTAAGCTTATTATGAGTCAAGTCATATGATTTCTCATATGTTAGTTAGCAATGGTCGTCGGGTGGGTGTATATATACACACACACAAACATTAAAGTTTATGTTAACAATCATGCATCTTTATTTTGACATAAAAATCCCCTACCACTAGGGGGCGGATCAAGGATTTTATTTTGATGTGGTTACTTAAATTATATCCACATAAACTGCAACTGACAATACTAGACTCAAACATGAAAAACATCGTAAAAGTTTGGTATTGTCTTCATCAAATCTAACATTGACCTTCTGCAAGTGCAAGTCTACAACACTAAACAAACAATCATGCTTATACTCCTCTATTATTTAGCATTTTATTTTACAACATTTTATTGCTTGATAAAAGTCTATTGTTATTAAATTTATTTCATATTTTTTGCATCTATTATTTATATATAAAGTGACATGTATTATTGTTGCTTTGTTTAATGAGCAAGTCCGTATCCGTTTTAAAAAATAAAGAGTGAATGCATCCCTTTATTTATATTAACTTGCATACCAAGAAGAATACCAACCTGCATAATTATGCGACCCAATTTGAGAAACAAGTTTTAAAAAAATATAATACCAATTAGTACAAGAACCAAGATAAAGAAGGAAAAAAAAACCTTTTTAATTTAACCCTTTTCAATTTAAATGTAGTTGATTAAAGGAAATAATAAAGTAATTCATAGTTAAGAAAATTTTTATCAATTGATTTTATAAAGAAATATGTTAATTTAATATAGTTGGAGAATTTGTTAAACAATTTAGCATTATTTACTTAGTTTATTATTGAGCCTTTATGAATAAAAGAGCTCAAACCAACTTAATATGTGTTGGGTTTTAAGTATGAGTAATTATGTCACAAATCAATTATAAATGGAGGAAATGTTGGATATACAAGAGAGGATACTCATTTACCTAATATCTTAAGATTTTGGATGGAAATGTGGCGTTTGAGTCTCTTTGTGATCCTGCAAAACACAAAGTAAGAGAATAATGCGGAAATTTTACCATATCATATACCTCTGTCATCGTGAATTTAGCTCAGTTGACAGGGACAATGCATAATATATGCAAGGTTCGGGGTTCAAACCCCAACCACCAAAAAAAAATAAAAAATCATATACCTCTAAATGTGTATCTTCACCCCTAAAAATTATCATAAATATTACCCTTTTTGCATCTAACTTTTTACATATTTATTTATTCACGCTAAAAAAACCATTTCTTATTCATGATGAGTTCACCCCCACGTCAAAGTCCAATACATATATTCATAAGCTTATGGTATGTATTTTTATTCTTTCGGAAAGCACTAAAACACAATTCTGATTGGGCTGTGACATTTTTTAAACCTTTTCCACCATAAATCTTTTTTAAACTTTTACAGTGCATATTTTCTATAAACCTTTTTTAAATCTTTATGGTATGCATTTTTATATTACCTTTTTATTTTCTTCTAAATTCTTATTTTTTATATCGTTTTTGAAAAAAGATATGGACAAGAGCCACCTATATATACGATAAAGATCAATTATACGTAGATACAACTACTTCATTTACAACTACACATAGGTTTGATGCATGACAAGTTGTAGTAACCCGAACTAGGGTGGTTGAAATTAGAAATAAAGTGTTTGTTACCATTACAAGATCAGATACAAGCAAGATGAAAGTTCAACACAAAGTGCTTCTAAAAAGTGTGGTTGTCCATTCAAAATTATATCAACACCGTTGAAAGATGGTCGTTGATAGAAAGTTGAGGTGAAATGTAGAGTTCAGAACCATGGACTACCTGATAGATTGGAAGGTCATGCATTTATATGGCGCCTAAGTGCAGATAAGCATAAACATGTAAGGATTTGACAAAGTGTCATGGTCCACCAAGATACATGCTTCTATCATTTCAAGACAGAGAGACCCATAGAATGTCACTCAGCTCACTCAAGTATATAAGAAAAATAGTATGGTGGAAAAATAAGTGAGAGACCCTAGAACAAAGATACAACATTTGTTGAAGTTAATAGAGGATGTGAATTATGTTAGTTGGATTAGAAGAAGATATGGCTCAGATGTAATGAGAGAGATATGTTGGGCACATCCAAACTCATTCAAGCTTTGTTATAGTCTATTATTCCCAACTTCAAACTGTTTCTTGCTTTCATTTACTAATACAGTGGGCATCATTGATGATGTCATATTTGTTCGACTTCGTTGTTATATTTGGCGTATTGTTTGTTGTGACAAATATTAATATAAATCTTAAAGTGACTGTGATTTTTTTTTTATTAAATATGGATTGATAAAATTACTTATTCAAAAGTTTGTACTTTCAAACTTGGTACTTGAGTTATGATGGACACCTCTTCCAACGAGGTGTCATTAATTATCATGTGGTTCATATCTAGTAGTTATGACATTTCGTGAATTTTGATCGGGCATTGATGATTGGGGCATGCATACTAACTTCCAAAAGTTTGGAAAGGAAATGCAATCAATTAGTTTAAATCAATCTTGAAGTCGTGTTTATGTGAAAGCTTAATTTTAGCATAGAGAAAAAGACAAACAAAAAGCTTAATTTAAATCCATAAAGTATCACTTCGTAACAAATTAAAAGCAAACATGTACCTTGAATTTTCATTTCGTCTAACCAGTTTCTACATCTATTTATAACCTCTGGGTAAAGAGTTCAAATCTCGTATAGAACACTTGTAAATTGACCATTAAAGTCACTTTTATTGATAAATTTTTTGATAAAATATGTTTTTAAACAAGGCCGGCCCTAGGCATAGGCCGGAGGTGCGACGGCCTAGAGCCCTTGCCGGTAGTGGGCCCTAAAAAAAATTATGATAGGGGATGTATGTAGAAATATTTGGTTTCTTGGGGGTGTGTATAACAAAGTTTACAGAACGGCCCAAACATGTTGAAAGGTTGTGCTGAAGCCTGTTAATGTTTATGGCCCTTTTGTCTCAATTTGCTATATATACCTTCTTTTATACAAAGATTTCTATATATACCCTCCCTATAAATTTTTTAATTTTTCTTAATAATGTGCCAAAAAAATTATTATGGAATAAATTTGTGATATTTTGTTGGGCCCTTTGTTTCTAATAATTTTCCTCACTAATATTAAATATATTGGTCATATTTATTATCCAAGAAATTGGGAATTTTATAACAAAACAAATTATATTTTAGTTGAAAATAAGCCTACTAGAGAAATTAATCTTAACATTGTCTTTCAAATGTTCCAAAAAATTAAATTATATCATTATACTAAATCATGTGAGACGAATTTAGGATTACATGGGCTACTCATCTTTTTTTTGATTTTTTGTTCTTTTTTTTTGGGGGGGAACGAAAAGAAGACCTTATAAAATCACAACAATCAGCTAAAAAATATTATGATGTATTATGTAAGAGGCCATTTTCTCATATTATGCCTAAGGCCTGTAAAACCTTAGGAACGACTCTGTTTTTAAACCCTACAAAATAGGGTCCTTTTAAGTATATTAAATTTTTACTGTGTTTGTAGTCCCCAAAAAATTTCATGCACTTAGTTTTAGTCCCTCCTTTTATGTAAAAAAGTATTCCTGAGTTATTTTACTCCATGCATGTTTAGATCTTTGTAAAAAAATTCTACACAAAAATCATGCACAAAATTTGACTTTTAGGTTCTAATTTTGTTTTCCCTCAAAAAAAAACGGGTTCTAATTTTTTTACTTTGTCTTGAACTTCAGATGTTTAAAAAATTCTATTTTGATTCCTGTCACCTTAAAAGATTATGAATTTTAGTAATTGAATTTTATATATTATATTAAACATTTTGGAAAAAATTCATTAAAATTTTGAAGAATTTAAGGATAATAATTAAACAAATTTAACTTTAAGGGACAAAAAGCTGTGTGCATAAAAAAATTTAGGGCCTAAAATATCAATAATAATTAAGTAAGAACTGAACTTAAAAGGTCGCCATTTTGTAGGGACCAAATAAACTATTTAACCCTATTTAAAATAATAACAACTTAAATATAAAGATTTTATACAATGTCATTCTCAACGTTTTTTAACATGCATCCATTCAATTCATATCCTATAGGTATATTTGTGGAGAAATTTTAGAAACTAACGTAACAAAGTGACATTATAATACGTGATGAGTGGATCTATGTCTATAAAAATTTACACTATGAGTGCATAACAAGTAATCCCAAATTATAAAGAAAATTCAATTTTATTTCAAAACTATATTAAGATTAAAAATTTAATCCATATTTGGAATATAATTTCTTATTTTATTTCAAATGTAAATATTTTATTTCAACTAATAAAAATTCATGTTTTCTAGTATCTTTGCGAGGTAATTGTTTTGTGTGTGTCTTTGTGATATGTATCTTCTTGGCGCAACCGTAAAGATTACTCATTTGAGTCAGATAGGACCGCATTGGGTGACACAAATCTTTTTCAAGATATTTAACATAGATACATAATTAGGGCTGAACTCAAACTGAAGACCTTTGTTAAAACTGAAAGAGATCCATTATCATCTCATCTAAGTTATTGTCATGTATATAATTGTTTACTATTTGGTTTAAGTTGTTAGTAATAAAGAAAAAGAACATAACTAATTGATTTTTAATTCATATATAGAATAAAATATAAACATTATTTTATCCTAAATAAACATATTATATAAAATGTAAGCATTGACCATATTAAAATTTCTACTAAATAAAAATATGACCTAAAACTTTAAAGTCTGATGACATTCTAGATCAAGTGAATAAAAATATATTTGTAGATGACTAGATTGATGAGAATATGTATTTACTGTTTATTAATTTTATTTTATATTTATGTGCAGTATTAATTGTAAACTTTTTAGTTGAAATAGCTTATTTTAAATTCTCTTTTTGACTGAAATTACAAACTTACTTATTTTACTTTATTACACATAATACACAATTCTCACCAACATATGTATTTACTGTTTATTAATTTTATTTTATATTAATGTGCAGTATTAATTGTAAACCTTTTAGTTGAAATAACTTATTTTAAATTCTCTTTTTGACTGAAATTACAAACTTACTTATTTTACTTTATTACACATAATACACATTTCTCACCGACGTGTGTATTTTCTTCTATCATAAAATGATTACTCTCTCCGTCCCATAATATAAGCAAAAAGAAATCATTTTCTTTATCCCAAAATATAAGCAAAAAGACAAACTTTCATCCTATTTAATCTTGTTTTTTAAAAAAATCTTTTTTTCAAGAAAAACTTTTGTTTATTCTCATAAAATTAAATGCAAATTACATTCAATTTTATTTCTCTTTCATTTTTTCCATAACCAATAACCAATGAAAATTGTTTTTACATCTTTCTATAAAACTTTTTCCAAAGAAAACACAAAAAGCTATACTCCAAATTCTTATGTTTTAGTTTTCTTAATAAGTATGATTTTTTTTTTTTTATAATTTAGGACGGTGGGAGTAATTTGAACCGTTTATAAATACATGGGTTGATTCTCAACGTTGACACCACATTTTTTTAAGGATACTTTGACACCACTTGAAATGACAAATCAAACTTCTGCAAACCTTTGAATACTTATCTTTTTGTACAAATTGGTCGTTAACCATTTTCCTATCATTTGCGTATATGTTTATGTGCATATAAAGCTACGTTATAGTATATTACCAACAAAAAAAAAACTACGTTATAGTCTATTATTACCAACTTCCAACCGTTTTTTGTTTTTGTTTATTTTCTACCTTTGCCATTTTGTCTCCTTGGATCCATTTCCATGGGAGAAAAACTCTTTAGATTTTGCATAATCGTTAAATGGCCGATACGATGAGAGTCATTGATGATGTCATATGTGTTCGTCTTTTTGTTATATTTGGTGTATTGTCAGTTATGACAAAGATTAACATAAATCTTAAATCGAATGTGATTTCTTTAATTAAACATGGGTTGATAAAATTACTTATTCAAAAGTTTGTACTCGCATACTTGGTAGTTGTGTTATGAGAGACACCTCTTCCAACCAGGTGTCGTTATCGTGCAGTAGCTCTCTAGTAGTTAAGAAATTTCGTGAATTTTGATCGGGCATCGATGATTCAGGAATCTATACCAACTTCCATAAGATTGGAGAGGAAATGCAAACAATTAGTTTAAGCGTGTGTTTGGAAACCTAATACCACTTTCCAATGCACTTTCACTATGAAAATTTTAAAGCTAATACACTAAGTTTCTGCCCTGCCGTGATTCTCAACGTGAATTTGGGTTAATTGATGTCATTCCATACATACTACTCCCTCCGGTCTCAAATATAAGAAAAGATTCTTTTCTTAGGTTCATTGAATAATTAATGTATCTACTTTACAATGTAGACCAGATACATTAACTACTCAATGAACCTAAAAAAGGAATCTTTTCTTATATTTGAGACCGGAGGGAGTATAAAGCAATCTTGAATTTGTGTTTCAGTGAAAGTTTAATCAGAGCACAAAGAAAGACATAAAAAAATTGACCAATTTGAATGGATCCACAATGCATCACTTCGTAATAAAAGGAAACATCCTCTCAAAAAAAAAAAACATTTACCTTGGATTTGCATCTTGTTTAACGAGTTTCTGCATCTATTTGTAACATCTAGGTAAAGAGTTCAAATCTCATATAGGATATTTGTAAATTGACCATTAATGTCACATTTATTAATATTTTTTTGGTTAAAATGTTTTTAGACTTTACAAAATATTTCTCAGTTGAAAAGAGATGTCTTGAGCAATCGGAGAAGCACTTTAATAAATTGTAGGGTCCTTTTATGTATATTTTGTATTTAATTTTTATTGTGTTTGTAATCCCAAAAAGTTTTATTTCTCATGTAAATATTTTATTTAAATAATAAAAATTCATGTTTTCTTGTGTCTTTCCCCGGTAATTTTTTGTGTATGTGTGTGTGATCTATATATCTTCTGAGCATAACCGTAAAGATTAATTATTTGAGCAAGATAGGACTGTATTGGGTGACAAAGATCTTCCTTGGGGTATTTAACATTGTTACAAAACCAAAGATGAACTCAAACTGAAGACCTTTTTTAAGATTGTATATCATTGTTTAATTTTTGGTTTAAGTTTTTTTATTTGTTAGTAATAAAAAAATAACATAACTAATTAATTTTTAATTGATATATAGAATATAATACAAACATTATTTTATTCAAAAAAAACATATTATATAATATTTAAGCTTTTGACCATAATAAAATTTCTACTAAATAAAAATATGACCTAAAACTTTAATGTGTTACGACACTCCTAGTATTGAAAATCAAATAAATAAAAATATACTTGTAGATGACTAGATTAATGAGAACGTGTAGTTACTCTTTACAAATTTTATAATATATTTATATGCAATATTAATTGTAAACTTTTTTTAAAAATAACTT
>Ga0315914_1000989_pt1 | contig 40342 bp, 25 predicted proteins | sample MpolenodulesMG_FD_203920 | JGI IMG/M metagenome (GOLD analysis project Ga0315914, IMG submission 203920) | Medicago polymorpha root nodule microbial communities from Los Angeles, California, United States - elongated nodules | ecosystem: Host-associated > Plants > Roots > Nodule | place: USA...
ATTTGCGTCCATTTTAACATTTACTTACCGAATAATTCGGTTGCTCCTTTAACTATCAATGAAAGTTCTTTATATCATGACAATTATCAAACCAAATAAAATGGCATGTCATTATCAACCTCTTCAACAAAAACAAAAATATGACATTTTTACATTCGGGTAGGGTTTGGGTATGGGTTCGGGGTGGGTACATATATCCCAGTTACCCGTCCCATACCTGTGTATTGAAATCGGGGAAAACTCATACCTATACCCAAACCCAGTCAAATCGGGGAAAACCCGTCAAATCGGGGTTGGTTTGGGCAGGTATCCATGGGCACGGGTTTTGTTGCCATACCTAACTAACACACTCTTTTAACACACCCAATAAAAATTAGCCATGTGTCCCACTTTTTTAATTCATTTGACTTTTAACCCTTTCAGCCATTTAGTGTTGGAATTTTTTATTTATTATTAAATTAAGTTTTAACTTTTCATTTCCTCTGTTCAATCTCCTCCAAACACAATCTTTCTATGTTCACTTCCAAGTTCTCCTCTATCAAAGACAATGACTTTTCCAACTCCAACTATATCGTTCTTGTTTCTCATTTCAAACTTTAACTATCATAACCTTAGCATAAGCATAGATACATGAATAAATAGGATGTAATTTGCTTGCTTATATAACTATTAAAGTTTCATTGCATATTGAATTTGCTTGCTTTATGGAGTGGCAGCTTGTATTACGATACTGTTGCATATAAGCAACAAAATAACAAAAATGAAACAATTGAAAAAGCTAAGTTTAACAATCGCATTGTGTAAAATTTGAATTCGCATTGTGTAAAATTTGAATAAAAATCAGCTGAAAAATGGGACAAACACCGTCGTGGAGAGAGAAAGAAAAACAAACAAAGTTCCTTAAGTGACAATATCAAAATTGAAGACTTGTTTCAGATCCAAACCCACCATGTTGTTTCTCAACACTCTTCTCTCTCTCTCTAACTGTTAAATTATTAAAAAATCAGATGTTTAGAAACAAGAACAACCGGTTACAAGTTGAATGAATTAAAAAAGTGGGACACATCATTAATTCCTATTAGGTGTGTTAAAAGAGTGGGTTCACGGATGTGTCCCTCACATTTCTCATATAATAAAGATCTTGTTAAATTGTTCCTTAGAACACATGTTGAAGATTCTAATAATAACAGGTATTTATTGAAAAAATTTAATTTACATGAAATATTTAACTTCAATACAAAATTTATATCTTTAATATATCAACATTTGTTCTAAGGACACAAATTCACATTTTTCTGAAAATAAAATAAAGCAAAGGTTGTACCAATAATTGATTTTTGACTAGCATTTATTAAAAAAGAAACGAATAGATATGAAAAGCCAAACGTAAAGTTTGTTTGGAACTCAGTGGAGTCAGTCGGTGTACACAAATGTTGACTGTAAAAAAAAGCTTCTGCTAATTGAAGAAACTAGTAAGATTCTTTGTGTGTTAGTTTGCTGAACTTACGGAATCAAAGCAAGGTAATCAATCAATTTCACATAGTTTCATTTCATGTATTCCTAGTTTAGTAGTTCTTATATATAGATTACTGTGGGCCGGTGGTGGCTCATCAGAGGCTGCTGCCGGTTTTAGAATGTAGATGAGAATCCGAGAAGTCTTGAGAGAAGGAAAACTAGTAGAAAATGAATCTTTGAGTAAACCATCAAATTGGTCTTTGTCTCTCATTAATATTTCAAACTAGTTCCGTCTTTGTCAAAGGTTTCTCAATTAAGTCTCTCTTTGTCTTTATGTTTTTGTCACATGACGAGAGACCTAATTGAGAAACTTGTTGACAAAGACAGAAACCAATTCGAAATATTAATAGAGTCAAAAACTAATTTGAGAGTGACTTATAAAGACAAGGATCAATTTGATGATTTACTCAATAAATCTTAGATGAGTAGGGTCTAGGTAAGTTACTATGGGGGTCGTCCTCGTCCCCATACCCATAGTTTGAAAAAAGTAGACATAATTAGACTTGTGCCCGCATGGGTAGCATCTTCAATACTCATAGCCTCTGGGTCTCTAAAGCCTTGTTTGCGAGTTGGAGGGGAAGGGAAGAAAGATATTTGAAATAAAAGGAGCAACCAGAAAAAATAAGAGTTTTGGGAGGGGAGCGCTTAAAGAGTTTATTTTTCTTTACAATACATGATCCTTCTAATTTGGAGAAACACAAAGATTGTATTGGTGGAAGGGTTCAGAGGGATTATATAAATTCTTCAAATTTAATCTGTTTTGGCTCTTTTGGGCTGACTTTTACAACTTGCACACTTTTTTTCTCTATTGTTCGTTCATAAGACTCTGATGTATCTTTTACAAATCTAAATATTATTATGACTAAGTAAATTATTGTACAGTGCTCTACTTTATTTGTTATTAGTCTCCTTTTTGAAGACTTCTGACATGACCAATTATCGTTCCTTAGTTGAGCTTGTGATCCTTCTTGTCGGTCTTGTTAAAGACTTCTAAAAAGGACAAATCTTGCTGCTTAGTTGCATATGAATCTACTTGTCTATCTTGTTGAAAACCTCTGACAGAGGCTCCTCCTTGTTCTTTAGTTTTTATGTGAGTCTCTTTGTACTCTTGTTGAAAACTTTTGAAAGAAACTCGTTCTTGCTCTCTAGTTGAATGCGAGTCTCCTTGTTTGTCTTGTTGAAGACGTCTGACAGTGATCTCTCTTGCTCCTTAGTTGCATGTGAGTCTCATTGTAAGTCTTGTTGAAGACTTTTGACAGGGACTCCTTCTTGCTCTAGTAGCTTTACTTTTCTTTTTAGACTTGTTGAGCTTCATATGGCAGAGGGGTAACCTTGGCGCAACTGGTAAAGTTGTTGTCATGTGATTGGAAGGTCAGGGGTTCAAGTCCTGGAAATAGCCTCTTGTGTAAAAACAGGGTAAGGCTGCGTACAATACACCAAAATGGTGGGACCCCTTCCCGGACGCTGCGTATGCGGGAGCTTTAGTGCACCGGGTTGCCATTTTTTGAGCTTCATATGGCACATGTTTCCATTTTATTTATCGTATGAGCTTGTGTGCTCTGTCTAATACTTGAGTCTTAGAGGCCACATGTTTTACAAAATTAGTTGGATTTCAACTTCAGAGGTTCAGGATATTAGGCTACCTGGAGTTGACTCCTCTCTCTCATTTGTAGTTTTCTGGTTTGTAGTCAGAGTCGGACCATGTGACTACCTATACTTATTTTGTGTTGGAGACAAATAACCCTTTTTAGGTTTTGTAGGATAATAGAAGTTATATTGTAGAATAAATGGTTTAAAAAATAGTTGGTGACAAGAGTAAATAGTTTTCTACATCTAGTGTATGATCGAACACAACTCTAATACCACCGTTAGAAAATGTACTTTGAGAAAGTAGTAGTAGAACGTTTAGTAGCATGAGGTAAGAGGAAACACAACAGTAACTAACTTATTATTGGAGGAGATAATATAGTGTGCTGAATGCAATTGACATTGCATATAAAAGGTTTGAATGTAATTTGTACATAAGTTTGTTTATTTATAGGTGTGGGAGACATATTCTAGATTCTACATTCTTTAGAGTAAGCAATAATGATTCTATGAATTACTAATGTATTCTAGAAATATCTAAAAATATGCATCATATTTTAAAGAGAAAAATCATGATGTTGTCACTGTAATTCTTCAAAGCCTCTAGCACTCGGCTAAAAATAATATGCTAAAAATTATGTGACATGAACGTACAGAACCAAAACAACTTCCACTTATATTGATCCCGTATCAAATAACTATTCAATTAATCCAATTAGAAATCAAATCATACTAATAGTTTGATCAGACACATAAATTACTAATACAATTACTTTCCCTATTTTAGTTAGCATTTACTTTTATTTATTTTGGTCTTCATACCTTTTTTTTGGTATAAAAAGATACTTTGTTAGTTTTCATGCAATGCTAAATTTGTTTCTCATTCAACTTAATTAGAATAAAATTAGATAATGTATATTTAAGACCATATGGTAAGTTTTTATCTCTAACTTTCCTCAAAAAGAGATTTTATGTCTAACTTTGATCTATTGAACTTCATTTAGATGGAGTGTTTCCTGACAGAGTTGGGGAAGACATTAGCTGATAAACTGATAAATGGGGTAATAGAAAAGTCACGATATATCTTTTGCTTCAATAGCATTGCTAAGGAATTCGAGGAAGAAAAAATTAAGTTGGAAGCAGAAAGGATAACTATGAGGCAGCGTTTTAAAGTTGCAACCGCAAAAGGTAGAGATATTCAATCTAATGCTGAATTTTGGGAAACACGGGCTAACAAGCTCATTCAAGAGAACACCGAAACAAATCAAAGTTGTTTTTTTGGATTTTGCCCTGATTGTATGTGGAGATATAAAAGGGGAGAGGAGTTGACAACAAAGATAGAGGAGATTGAAAAGCTGATGGAAAAAGGAGAGAAACTTGAAAATGTTGAAATCGCTCGTGTTCTTCCTGACGTTGAGCGTTATTCTTCTCAATATTACATTTCATTTAAAAGCAGGGAGTTGATATACAAAAAGCTTTTGGATGCACTAAAAGATGACAGTAACTATATAACTGGATTGCATGGGATGGGGGGCACAGGTAAAACTACATTGGCAAAAGAAGTGGGTAAACAACTTAAGACATCAGAGCGATTTAAACATGTCATCGATACAACAGTTTCATTTGCTCCTGATATAAAAAAGATTCAAGATGATATTGCAGGATCATTAGGCTTGGAATTGAGGGACGTCAATGAATCAGACCGACCTAAAAAGTTGTGGAGTAGACTAACCAATGGTGAGAAAATTCTTGTGATATTGGATGATGTGTGGGGAAATCTTAATTTTGATGACATAGGGCTTCCAAATAGCGATAATCACAAAGGATGCAAAGTTCTTGTGACCACACGCAATCTGTCAGTCTGCAATAAAATGGTATGTGGAGAGACAATTCGAGTGGAGCTCTTATCTGAAGAAGACGCATGGATCATGTTTAAAATGCATGCCAATCTAAACAATATTTCCACCAAAAGTTTTCTTGACAAGGGACGTAAAATTGCAATTGAATGCAAAAGACTACCAGTTGCAATTGCTACTATCGCGAGTAGTTTGAAGGGCCAAAAACGTCGAGAAGAGTGGGATGTTGCTTTGAAGTCCCTACAAAAGCATGTGTCCATGGATGATGTTGATGATGATTTGGTTGACATTTATAAATGTTTGAAGTTTAGCTATGACTATCTTAAGGATGAAAAAGCTAAGGGGTTGTTCCTCTTATGTTCTCTATTCCAAGAAGATGAAGAAATTCCTGTTGAAATTCTAACCAGACTTGGCATAGGAGTTGGTCTTTTTGCAGAAGATTATGACTGTTACGGTGATGTTCGAAGTCAAGCAGCTGTAGCCAAAAATAAACTCCTTGATTCATGTTTACTATTGGAGACAGATAAAGGAGATGTGAAAATGCATGACTTGGTTCGTGAAGTAGCCCAATGGATAGCAAACAAAGAGATTCAAACAGTAAATTTTTCTAACAAAAATCAAAAGTCGTTGGTTGAAAGGGATAAGAATATCAAATATTTGTTATATGAAGGCAATTTAGAGGACTTGGTTTCCTCTAGGTTTAATGGTTCTAAGCTTGAGATTCTTATTGTCAAAATGGACATGGGTGACTTTGTGGATGTCCGCACTTCATTCTTTGAAAATATGGTAGGGATTCGAGTTTTGAAATTTTCATATGAAACTAAAAGTAGTACTTATTTTTTTACTGAAGATTTGAAGACTCTATCATTACCACAATCAATTCAGTCATTTATGAATATTCGTTCTCTACTAGTTGAAGGAGTCAATTTGGGTGACATCTCTGGTTTGGGAAGCCTGCAAAGTCTTGAGACTATTGATTTGGATCATTGTGAAATTGATGAACTTCCTCGAGAAATTGCAAACTTGGAGAAACTTAGATTGTTGAACTTGGAACAATGTAAAATTAGAAGTAATAATCCATTTGAGGTTATCCAAAGATGCCCATCACTTGAAGAATTGTACTTCTGTAAAAGTTTTAATCATTTTTGTCAGGAAATAACCCTACCTATATTGCAAAGGTATCGTCTCATTGAATCTTTAAATACAATGAATGATTCTCTATCAAAATGTGTATCTCTTCATGAAGATTGTTTCTCAGAAGCAACCCTTAAGTACTTGATGCAAACAACAGAGCTTCTTCAGTTGGAAATATTTAATAAGGAGTGTAGAAATCTAATGCCTGAAATTGTTCCTACAGATCAAGGTATGAATGATCTAATTGAGCTTAATTTGAAATATGCTCCACAGCTACAATGCCTCGTAGACACTGAACATGTTGGTTCACAAATACCAAATGTGTTCTCAAAGTTGGTTGTACTGCATCTCGAGGGAATGGGAAATTTGGAAGAATTGTGCAATGGTCCCATCTCTTTTGACTCTATGAACAATTTAGAGGAGCTAGCCATCGAGGATTGTGAAAATTTGCGAAGCTTGTTCAAATGCAGCCTAAATCTCTTCAATCTAAAGACCATAAAACTAACATGGTGCTCAATGTTAGTTTCTGTTTTTGAAATGTCAACTTCTCAAAGCCTACTGATGCTGGAAAACTTGGAAATAACTGATTGTGAGAAATTGGAAAACATAATTACATATGAAAGAAGAGTACTGGATGACTCAATCGAAGAATTATCAGTCAATGGTGATAATGATAAGAACAAGAGCTTCAACTCAATGTTTCCAAAGCTGAAAGTTATCAATATTAAGAGATGTCCCCAATTACAATTTATACTTCCACTTCTCTCTGCTAAAGACCTTTTGTTAGTGGAAGCTATCACAATAGAACACTGTGATAAGCTGAAATACATATTTGGCCAACACCAAGATGTCGAACTCGCATCACTAAAAGAATTGGAGCTTCATGATTTGCCAAGTTTCATCGACATAATTCCAAAATCTCATCATTCCATGCCTTCATCCATTAAAGGGTCATCTAATTCCATTTCCAAGCCACAAACACAACTGGAGCCTATAAAATCCAATATATTATCTTGGAGCCATATATGTTGTCGTAGATACAAACTGAAGGGCACCACAAGTTCTAAAATCCCATTGGTTTCTGGTGATCAACAACAAGACTGCTCAATCTCCATGGTAACCTTCTTGTATTTTCATGTTAACTTTTGATAATTTCTTTTTATAATAGATACCGTATGTTTCTTATCTTATATTTTTTCACAAGACTGCTCAATCACATTGGTAACCATCTTAAAATTCGAGGGACCAAATTGATGAGAGAATGATAGTTTAAGGACCAAATCAACTGTTTATTCTATATATAATATAGGACTTGTGTATGTGAAAAGTTATGTTTTTATTTCAGTTATATGCATACTAAAACTGTAAGCTCATCATTAATTGAAAGCGATTGTTTGGTTTGATTGATGTTCTTTTTCATTTGGATTATATTATAGGTATCAAGTTCAAATTATCCTGCTCAATGTCTTTCAAGATCAATATCATCACATACCGTGTGCAATATTAAAGTGATAGAACTGATGAATCTTCCAAAGATAAAATCAGTGTTTATTATGTCAATTGCATCAAAATTGTCATTGGAGACCTTGACTATTAAAAATTGTGATGAATTGGAGCACATAATAGTAGACATTGGAGATGGTAGTAGCGGGGGCAATGTCTTCCCAAAACTGAAAGAGCTCTACATTGAAAACTGTGAGAAATTGATATACATATTCGGACACATTATTAATGCTAGTGATGATAATCAAAACCAGAATGAGGTGATCCACCTTCATCTTCCAATTTTGGAATGTCTCAAGCTATGTAATCTCCAAAGTTTAATAGGAATGTGCACCAAAAACTATCGCACAACGTTGCCAGCTTTGACAGAAGTTAAGCTAATTGAATGCTCCAAGGTTGATATTAGATCTATTGGTGATTTCAGTGTTACTAATCATTCCATTTCAATATCTCAGGAAATTGGTACAACCATGAAGGTACCCACTCCTCTTTCCATATGTTACATCAGTGTTCCTGATTATTCATTTCAATATCAAAATATTGTTGTGAGGTCCTGTGTTCGAATCCGGATGAAAGTGTCCAGACTAGTAATGCTGGCCTTGCCAATCGAACTAGGCCTTACGGACATAATTTCTCTTATTTCATGCACACATTTGTTTCCCTTTCATTTATTGCAGGAATTGAGTGGGAACATGGAGAACTTTCGCGCTTTGAAAACACTCATGGTAAAAAATAACTCCAAAGTAGAAAGTTTCTTTTGTCTAAATGAAGTAAGTGGACAAGAAATGAACTTAGATTTGCAACGCATTGAGTTGCATGTTCTGCCTATGATGACATGCATTTTTGTTGGTCCCAAAAATTCATTTGCCCTCCAAAACCTTGCAAGATTAAAAATCATGCGATGTGAAAAATTGGAAATTGTTTTCTCAATTTCTATAACAAAGTATCTACCACAGTTGCTTTATATAAGAATTGAAGAATGCAAAGAGTTGAAGTATATGATTGAAGACGATTTGGAGAATAAAAGAGTTTCAAATAGTCTATCCTCAAGGACATGCTTCCCAGAGCTAGAATCACTTGTTGTAGTAAACTGCAACAAGTTGAAATGCATTTTTCCGGTATCAACATGTAAAGATTTTCCTAAGCTAAAGGCTTTGATGATAAGTGAAGCAGATCAGTTGGAGGAAATATTCAAATAGTGAAGGTGATGAGAAAGTCAATATTCCAAATCTGAGGATTGTAGCATTTGTCAACCTACCAAGCCTTTGCCATGACCAAGGAATTCAATTTCAGGCTGTAGAATATCGCTGTGTTCAGAATTGTCAAAAACTCTCTCTTACTTCAGCATTAACAAACATTATGTTCTCTACCTTACACTATTGAGATGTATTCTTAGGTACACGTTATATCCAATATTCTTTGAAACTATTGCATGTTTGTGGTAAATGATTACATATCATGCATGAATATTTACAAAAGATACAAACTTACATGTTTATGCATATTTCTTGTGATGCTTCACATACTACTATAAATTTATGCTTACACACATGAAGTGATAAAGTTTTATTTATTAGGCAGATAGATAAACTTGAAAATGATGATTTACAATTGAAAATGAACATTTTGATTTTATCATTATGCTTATGATCAATTACTATCTGATGATGTTAATCTATATAATATTTTTCTATAGAACCTGAAGTAGCCATGAGTTTGGAGAAACTATTTAAACAATTAAACGGAGAGTCCGAAGAACATGAGTCATCAGGGAGTGAATCAGGACATGAGTCAACTTCTTCACCGGTCAATACCAATCTACCAATTCAATATACATAAAATTCATCCAATATAATAGCACCCTTGCTTGTGATTAATAGTTTCATATCACTAATGCTTCTGTTCTTATTACAGGAGTTGTTGGATGAAGAAGGTTTCAATGCAGCAATTGAAATTTTCAAAGCAGCAGTGGAAATGAGTGTTGAAGAAGGAACCACATCAGCTAATGCCAAGGCAATAAAATCATCACCTCAATCAAAATCACTCAGTTCATTATTAAGTCGATTGGCTACTTCTAAGGCTCTTCCAGACTAAAATATATATAGTGAGGCTGATCCATAGATATTATGATTTCATGATGTTATCATTTTTTATTTGAATTTGTGTAGGAATATAGTGATGGCCAAATAGACATAGCTTCTCCTCCAGTTGCCATAACAAAGCCTGTTACTACTCAAGATGTTGATGTTAAAATCTGGCAGGAAACTAGTAAAACTAATGTTGATAAAGGTGAAGACTCTTTGGATCAATCTTACTTTCTTATGTTACCTCCTCATCCTTTTCATTTTGAAGTTTAACTCTGTTCTCTCACACCTTTTGTTCAGTTTCTCTAAATGACGAAGTTGTCATAAAAGTAACCTCTATTATTGAGGAACATTTTCCCAAGGATGTTCAATCTAAGTTCTCTCCAATCGTTCATTCGCCTCTAGCATTTCAATCTCCTTCAATGCTATACAGAGGTATAGATTTTCTCCCTTCATTTTATTATTAAAAACTTTATTTGGTGCTCAAAGAGGGCTAACTATTCTGTTCTACACTTTCAGGGGACCCTTCTCAAGTATATGAAGAATTAGTAAGTTCATCATCAGATTCATTTCTTCATTAATAATTGCCACATGATTGATTTCCTATGAACTCAAGATTTAAACTAATTTTGATATAAAGATATATTTTTTTGCCAAGATTTTTTTTTTTTTTTTTTGAGTCTATTGCTTCTAAATCTTGTATCTGAAGTTTTATAATTGTCAAGGCTTAACACTGAAATTCTTTTGTTTTCTATTTTAATTTTTTCTATAATGAAGTCTGGCTCTTCCAACCTAAAATACATGGTGTTAAATACAGTAAGGTTGATCCTATATATACAAGCTTAAGATATGATGATATCATTTGTTGATTTGAATGTGTAGGAAGATGGTGATGGCCAAATAGCCATGACTTCTTTTTCCATTTCCACTACAGAGACCAATGATGAAGGTGAAGACTCTTTGAATATATTTTCTATACTTGTGTAACTTCAAAATTCATCACCCTTTTGATCTTTGAACTTTTTCCTCTCTCACAATTTGTTTAGTTTCTTGGAATGATGATGCTTTTAAGAAACTAAGTTCAAATATTGACGAACTGATTCCTAAGGATGATGATATAACAGTTTCCAAATCTAAACCCTCTCCTAGCATCACATTTCCTGTCACATGTCAATTCCCTTCCGTGCCTTCTAAAGGTATTTTATTGCTTGCATTTTATTTTAGTTAACTTTGTTGTGCTCAAATATGCTTAATTATTCTTTCCAAAATTTTCAGGTGACCCTTCTCAAAAAGTAGAAGACTTTAATTCTTCTTTGCTTGTCATGAGGGAGCTGAAGCAACTAGTTTCCAAGAAGCATTTAGATTATGATAACTTGTCTATGTTGTCTGGTTTCTTAGTTAAGCATCCTTCAGTTCCTTTAAAGGACACTTCATTGAGTAACAGATACAAGGGTTATGCCTACAACTGCCTAGGTGAGCTTTTGAAATTCCTTCAAACTCATAGTGTGTTGGATGTGTTAGGTTCAAGCCACTTAGAATTTGTTGAGTTATTACAAGATGTGCGAAAATGTGGTTTTGATAAGGAATGGTTGGATGATGTTGAAAAGCGCGCTTTGTTTCCTGGTGTACAAGTCTCTGAAGATACATTGCAAAAATTGTTGGACTCAAAACACATCTTGACTCAACATGTGAAGGATCTTAACCATCAATTGACTTCCTCTAAAGCTGTTTTGGAAAGTATCATCCAACAAGAGGCACAAATTTTAGAAACTCGGGCTTCTTTAAGCGATCCCACTGGCTATTAGACTATTGTTGGAGCTTTTATCCTTCAATTTTGTATTTTGAAATTATGTGTTCTGAAGTATTAATATCTTCCTTATTTCAAATAAGAAAACATGTTGAGCACATTTTGTTATGCTATACACCTTATCCCATAAATCAATATGTATCAAATGTATCCCATTATTTGGATAAATAGTGGAAGATATCAAACTTGTCATCCTTGACTCTCTGAAACACATGACACTAATGTTACCAGCTCACTCAAAATGTGGTCCATTCCATCCCACTGATCTCAACAAAAGCTGATGAACCTGTGTCTCCAGCTGAATTTGCTAAGTTCAGTTATTTATTTTCACTTAAAATGCTTATAACAGGGCACAAGTTCAAGTCCGGACACTACAAAGTTATAGATAATACTCGCATATACAATAGAAACAATAGTAATTAAATTTAATAAGAACGAATCGATTTCTGATTTGTGTCACCTATTTTAGAAACAACCTAATAAATATGGTTAAGGAGTCAAATCAGTTTCTGATTCACACTCTAAAGGTCATATAGACTTAATTTTTTGTGTGGTGTGAAACTAATTAGAGATAGCATTTGGTTAAGACTTCAGAGCTTACTTACCAATTTCTCAGATTATTTGTGGCATTTAAAAAAGAATTTATGTGTGTATCATTAATGTGCTCCAGACGTTTAAGTTTTTGAAAATTATCTTATAATTTCATTAATTTAACTAAATAATAATCATGTGAAATTTCCAAATTTTAATTGCAAATTCCCCGCTAGAATTTGGCTCACAGGATAACTGGCTAGAATTTTGTTCTTAAACCGTTGTATTGTAGTAATGATGATGATGATGACGATGATGATCAGAAGGAGACAAGGGGAAAGTAACAGAAAAAATGACTACGGAAGAAAATGAAAATGAGAATTCCCGCAATGTATGCTCTCTTAAATGATGATGAAATATTACATAGACAACACTAAAAATTTACATGTAATAACAAATTTTTTCTTTTGATACTAACAATGGCAGTCACTATAGCATATGCTAGTTCAGTGTGATTTCATGTTCTTTGATATTAGAAGTTCCACATCTTTTGTTTAGTATTTCTGTGCACCAAAATACAGGTAAGATCATTCACCCTAGGCAGGTTTGAGACTACAGGGAGGGGTTTGTGAAGGGGAGACAGTTGATCTACTAAGGAATGACCTCTGCTTCTCATCAGCAAAGCAAAGAACAGATTCCTCGCAAACCTCCAACGCTGTTGAAGGTAAAGTAGGCTTGAAGTCGAGAAGTTTTGAGTATTCTGAGATAAGGTGGAACATGTAATCATAAATCCGATCTATGTTCAAGCTTTCCATATAGTTTTGTCCTCTTTTCCCCAACGCCGCAGCCTGTATAACAATATAAAAGCAACTACACAGTTAATCAAATTCATTGGTAATGAACTTCAAAGAAAAGTTCAAAAATTGAAGAAAACTTGAGGTGACTTGTGGTATAAAATTGATAGGTGACTAACAGAGTAATCAAACTAGGATCAGCTATGTTTCATGGCATTGCATCTTCTATGAATTTATAGTACCACCACACTAAATTCTATTATACCATTAGGGTCCTGTTTGATAAACAACTCAATTAAGTGCTTATAGCATAGGTGCTTATCATATAGGTACCTTGTATTATATCACATTCATATTCAAAATATATCATATCACATTCATTTTGAATACCCCCATATTTTGAAAATATATGTATTATGTCACACCTAATAATACCCATGTTTTTCCTTATATATTGAAAATATATCATATCACATTCATTTTGAATAGTTGAAATAAAAACATTCATTTCAACTGGCAAATTCAACTACACAAAATGAACAAGATTATAATTTTTAACATACAATGCTAAACATGTGACAAGGAATTTGATCTTAACCTCGATGTTCTTTTTTTTGAACTAGCTTAACCTCGATGTTCTATCGTCTCCCTTCAAGAATTTGTTAATTTTGTCAGACTTTGCAACATCTTACATTTTCTATTGTGGTTTCTTTTATAAATACAAGAGTTTTGAGCAGGTGTTTATAAGACACAGGTATAAATAGTAGACACAGAATAGAACTATATTGGTCCACATGGATCAAAACTAAATGGCAGGAATATACAACAATGAGTAAACCAATACCTCTTTTGGGTGCTTGTTTCCCCAGTCTACATTGCGCTTTATAGATGGACATAGATCTAGAGGATCAACTGGTAAAAAGTTTTGTAGTGGAACAAGGCCACGGGTGAAAAAATCTTCATACTGCGGCCGTATAATTAGTGCCACAGAACCACATGAGAGAATATATTTCAAACTCACGGACCATGCATACCCTTCAGCATAGATCTTATATCTGGTGGAAAAATAAATCAAAAGAGTGTGAAGCAAAGGACAACAATCAGCAGCATCATAAAAAACATGATCAATATAAAACTACTTTATAACTAAAACTTGAAGATCTAACCAAATAACATCCCAAATCACTGTAACTCCTAACGGCATTTCCCAAATCACCCGTTTACGGAATTAGTCCTCCATATTTTAAATCTGGTTTTTTGGTCCCTCACTCAAATTTTTTGACCCAAGAGTGGTGATGCTATTGACGTGGCATAGAACTTACCGGCGTAGAATCATCCATATGAGAGAATTGGAGTTGGTGAAGAGGGAATGAAAGGATATGTGAGTGAAGAAGATGAGAATATGTTGCAAATTCAGATGACAGAGAAATTATAAATCCACCAAGACGATTCCACATCAATAGGTTTTATGTCACGTCAATAGAAACTTCTCACATCATCACTTTTGGGTCTAAAATCTGAGTGAGGGACCAAAAAATTGTATTTTAAAAACAGGAGGGGGACCAATTATATGAGCGAGTGAAAATAGGAGGACCAAAATTGCAATTAAGCCATGTATAATTAACCATTGTCGTCTAAACTGAGCAAAACAGTCCATGTATATTTTGCGAGCATTATAATCCATCTTATCAGTAGGTGTAATTTTGAGTTTTGAGTAATGCTCTAAGACAAAGACAGTAAGTTACTTGCCTGTGATTACACTGTTTTGAAAGTTTTGATTCCTGAAAGCCACTTCTAGCAGCTGCATCCCAATCCTGCAAAGCATATCAAAATATACATCAGACAACTAAAGTTTGGTACATAAAGCATATTGAAATTACAAAGATCGATTAATGTCCAATTTGTGAAAGGCCATTGCATTCAACCTGACGCATAATTTCTGCTCCCCACTTCATAGAATCATTGCAAGTAAGTAATTCGGTACGAAGAGGAGAAGCAACATCTGGATTTCCTTTCCAGTATGCTAGCGGATTCTTATTTTTCCAACTAACAACTTGAGCACCTTGTTTAATATCTGGGAATTCTTCTTGCCAAGGTCGTATGTTTATCTCCGGCCTGACCAACGAATGTTCAACACAATCACATCATCGAAACAGCACACCAAATCATCAAAACAAACAACAGACCCTCATTTGATTCCTTTAAAATCAGTCATTCAATTATAGATAAAATAAGTAATTCTAAACATCAATAAATATTAATGGTCGATATTAACTACACATGCATAACAAATTACGAATATATTGAAATGTAGACTAATGATTTATTCATCTACAATTGAGATTACTTACTTTTCTCTAACGTGAATCGCTCACTTTAAAGAAGTTAAATCAAACATCAACGTTACATAGTTGATGCACATCAATCCTAGTCCAAAAATGATCTTATCTATCAAAATATTCATATCCATATAGCATTGACCCTTCAAATTGAACACCAACACATGTTGTTACATTCAATAATCTCCAAAGAGTTGTGTCGTGTAATGTTTCATAGATTGATATTAATATATCATTGAATTTCAATGAGCTGAGATCACCATACACAATTATATAACACCCAAATTCCAATACAATAGAATGAAAAAGGGAATGAAAAATAGATTGAAAGATAACATTTTGAGAGAAACCCAATTTAGATCTTACCATCCCCAGAAGGACCAATCAGGAAAAGGTATATCAAAGTGTTCCTTTGTGGTACAATAACGAAACAATGGCAAAGGCATTGAACCATGTTCTGTTTTGTTAATACTAGGCTTATCCATGCAATCAAACATCAAATCCACATCAGGTACCAACCCAGGATACCTTCTCAAAAGCTGCAACAAACTCCAAACAGTAAACATAGCTCTACTTTGAACACAAGCATAATACCAATCCACAAACAACTTCCCTCCAACAATCACCACTCTAAATGCGGCATACTTTTGTACTTCCACCAAATGCCCCTTAGAAATCTTTGTTTTCTTCCATGGCTCCAGATCCTTCCGGATCGCCCGGAAGAAATCTGGACAATTCTGTTGTTTTGCATCTTTGGCGGCAAAACTAGGTCTTGTTTTGCCGCCAGAGTCTGCAGAACCACATGTGAGATAAGAGCACTGTATAATTTTGTAGGCTCGGCTCTGTCGAGTCTCTTCATCAAAGGATTTGGTAGGGAAAACATGCCATGGTGTTGGTTCTAGGTTGTGACCAACCACTGTTCCGGTTCTGCTAGCTACGTCATCCACCTGTTAGATGAAATTACCCAAAGAGAAAAAAAGAAGTTATAAAGCAAACAAAAAGTTATAAAATTTGAAGCTCCTGGCGCTAACTAATAAAAGGCGTGTCTGGTATCCGACACAACACTGATACATGTAATTACGTTGAATTAATTCATTCTTTTTTTAAATTTGTGTCAATGTCAATGTCGTGTCAAATAACCATACATATTTGTACCTGTGTCAGATACAAAAATGATAGGGTATGAAAAAAAGAAGGAAAGAGAGAACCTTGTAGAGAAGAAGTGCTGTGAGAGAGAAGAAAGACAGAGCAATGACACAAGGTAAGAGATATGTAGGGGTACGAGGAGTGTGTTTAGAAGAATGTCCCATTGTAGAAGAAGCAAATTCAGAAACAATGAAGAAAGAGTGTTTTGAGTTTGGTAACACATTTTGTTATGTTACTAAATGTTGATGTAAAAGATTGAGAAGGAGTGGTAGAGTCATGATTTAGAAACATAAGGACACTCATTTCACATGATGGTGGAGACCACGTGTGTGAAAAATGCTGTGAAAGTTGAGATTATTGTTATGATGATGATGTTTGTTGTTGAGGATTTTGAAAAGAAAATGTTTTGGCTTTTGGTTTTTGTCTTGGTGTGAAACGTGGTGATAATTGCATGAGAGAAGAAGTGGAGTTGAATATAATTTACTTGATTTGGAAATTTTACTATCACATGGTAAACAAGACATGACGCAGTGAAACACGGGTTAACTTGAATTGGCGTTGTGCAAATTTTTCTCTCCAAATTTACGGCCATCAAAGCCTTTTGGAAGTTGAGAATTGGAATGATGGTTTTTCACTCCATCTTTGGATTAGGCTGTTATTATGGATATGAACTTTCTTTAATTGTAATTATATATTACTTTCTTCGGTTTTGTAATTTTAATTTATTGAATAATTAGTGTATTTTTTTTACGTTAAAGATAATTTCATTAACAAAAATCTGACAATAAATCAAATGCCAAGACTATAGAAATATAAGGTGGAGTCTCTTCGATCCAAATGCAATCTAAATTATGAATAACATGTTTAGCTAAATAATGAGCAGCTTGATTGGCTTCACGCCTAACATGCAAAAAAAATTAACTGTGAAACAAACACTTAAACTAATACAATCTTCAATAAAAGAACCGACATAGGTGGAAGATTGTTGATGAGTATTCAACGCCAAGACCACATTAGAAACATCTGATTCTGTGATAAGATTCATAAAACACATGTCTTTCGCAAACTCCAAACCCTTCCACATAGCTAAAGTTTCTGCAACCTCTGAGTTTGGTAAAGAAAAGACTTGCCTACGGCAACATCTTCATTATCTCTTACCACGACACCAATACTCAACTTACCATTCTCTATCGGACCAGCTGCATCAACATTAAGCTTATAGAAACCACTAAAAGGAGGTGCCCAATGAACATCAATTATTGGCAAAATTAGACCTCTACTTAGTGCCTCCAACAACACCATATTAGCACTCTTAAAAGTCACAATAGATCTTTGTGCCTTTTCAACAATGGCAGTCACATATTCGATCTAAATTTATTGAATAATTAATGTATATAGTTTTATTTTAATATAAATCAGATACATAAGTTATTCAATTAATCTAAAAAAAATCTTTGTTTGTATATGAGACTAGATGGAATACTTTCTCCGTCCCACAATAATCGTCGCATTTGATCATTCTACATAAATTAAAAAATGTTGAATGAAAAAAAAAATGATTTTACTCTATTGTCATTTTAGTTATTGTGTTAAACATGAAGTGAAGAATAATAAATTGTAAGTGATTTTCGTAATATTAATTAAAGGGAACAATGAAAAACACAATAATTAATATCACATTAAAAACTAAAAATGACAATCATTTTTGGACAATATTTTTTACAAATGTGATAATTAATTTATATTTACATTAGATAAGTCGTGCTCGGTCGCCACTATGTTTCATCTTTGTTGGGAGGAGGGGGTGAGGTGTGGAGGTGGAGATGGAGGTTGTGGGCTTGGGAGGAGGATTTGGTAGGGGAGTGCAGGACTTTACTTCACACTATTGTTTTGCAGCATAATGTTCCATATCAGTGGCACTGGTACCCTGACATTATTGGGGGTTATACAGTGCGTACAAGTTATCATCTTCTCACTTCTCAGGATTTACCGATTGTGGGTATTTCAGACGCCCTTATTTGACATAAACAGGTTCCCTTAAAGGTCTCTATTCTAGCTTGGAGTTTGCTTCGTGAAGGTTTACCCACTAAAACAAATCTTCTGAATCTCAGTATTTTATCTTCGAAGGCAAACATCTATTCGACGGCATGTGGGCAGGCCGAAACAGTCTCCCACCTATTTTTGCATTGCGACATGTATGCTCCTTTGTGGCAGATGGTCAGGTTTTGGTTAGGTGTTTCAGGAGTGGATCCTCAGGGTCTCCAGGCTCATTTTCTACAGTTTACTAATTGCTTAGGGGGTCTGAAGACTTGTCGATCTTTTATGCAAATTTTGTGGCTATTGTGCGTTTGGGTAATATGGCAGGAACGAAATAACAGGTTATTTAAAAAAAAATTAGCTTCCCATCTCAGAGCTTATGGATAAAGTTAAGTTCCACTCCTATTGGTAGCTGAAGACAAATAACACTACTTTTATTTTTGGTAGTCAGCGATGGTGGTCGAACCCATTGAGATGTTTGGGTATCGGCTAATTTTATTTTAAACTTTTATTGTGGTACTTGTGGTTGACTCTTTGTATTTTTGAGTTGTCTTTTTTATCACACCTTGTGCTAGGGAGGGACTCCTATTGTGGTAATATAATCCATTTTTTATTCTTCAATTTTATTTTTTTTATATTTTTCAATTTAGTTATATTGTTATACTTTCGTCAATCAATATTTTTTTGAAGAGGCTAAAATAGAATTATATAAAATAAAACAATCAAAGCACAAGAAGTGCTAAGATTGAAAAGTTATAAAAGTCAAGAAACAAAAGACATCAAAACATAACGGTGCTAATAACCCAATAAAATAAAATAAAAATAAAAATTCAGCCGTATGCACACCTAAACATCTAAGGTGTTGAGTATTTCATTGACAGTAATCGTAAGAGAAACCCTTAGATTTATTTTTAATCTTAGACCATACCAAATCCTTACCAACAAGTGGACATTTAAGCTTATTTTGGCTGTCTAAAACAACTGGTTACGCTACTTCAAAATAATCCACAAACAAATCATCCATATCAAGTGAAGACACTCCTTCACTTTTTTCCCATGGGAAACCAAACCTATAAATTGAGTAACATGACTAGAGTTGTTGTTCAAAAAGTACAAATAATGTCTAGCCAAGACAAAACATCTGATCAAAACTTATAAGATCAATGATTGTTGGAAAGTCCGCATTTATTATGGTTCGTCCTTAGTCGTCTAATTGCGACATTTGAGTTTCCTTGTGTTGTCTTTGAGGGGGTGGATATAGTCACACATCGGATAGATAAGACTCTTGATAAAAAGTTTAAAAAGAGGATTCACTCATCCCCTTACAAGCCGATTTTGTAAAGATGAGATAGGCCCCGAATTTCAACATGGCATCAAAGCCCTCGATTTTGGGGGTCTTGCTTCCGCCTAAACCTTATCCGCCGTCATTAAACCTTTTTTTTTTTGTTTTTCCATTTTTTTCAAGTGAGAACTATTGACCTCACAGGTACTGTTCACACGAGTAATGTTCACGCATGCATTGTTCACTCGTCAATATTATTCACATGCATGTAATGTTCATTGCGAAAAGAAAAAAACCTTGGAATCGTAGCTTGCTATTTTTGAGTTACTCATATTGAAAAATGAAGTGGATGAATTGATCTAAGCCCGGGAGAGAGGAGGCACAACAAAGGGTGGTGATGGGTAAGGCAATTTTCAACTCATCAATTGAAGGCTGCGGGCTCCAACTCCAAGTTACTTCTGATCAATATTTGTAGTCTTCCTCAAATGCATTGTTAGAACATTTCTTGTTGTTGTTGCTGCCAAGTGTTGGAAACTTCATCAAATGGATGTTCACTATGCCTTTTCACATGGTGAGCTTGATGAAGAAGTATATGAAATTACCCCCTGGTGTCAAGTCCTCTCAACCAAATCAGGTGTGCATTTACGAAAGTCATTATACGACTTAAAACTGGCAACTCGTTGTTGGTTTTCCAACCTCAAGGGATCTCTCTTGCAGTATTGTTTTACACAGTCATATTCTGACTACTCCCTTATCACTCTGCATCTTGATTGCGTGGATTAGTATAAGTTAGTCTATGTTGACGATCTCGTTATTTCTGGGAACAATAACAAAGAAATCGATTCGTTTAAATCTTAAATGAGTGCTTGCTTTCATATGAAAGATCTTGGTCCTCTAAAATATTTTCTTGGCATCGAGGTCGCTTGTAATCCTAATGGCATTTCCTTGTGTCCTCTAAAATATTCCTCTTGATCAAAATCATCATCTTCCCTTAGCCACGAGCTCTAAAGAACTCCAAACATGGAAAAGTACCGGTACCAGGTACGCATTCGTACCGGGTACGCGTATGGTACTCCTAACTCACACACAGAAACATATCCATTTTTACTTAGTTCTTTCATTGTTGTTGGCACAGCAAAAACGTGTGGGCGTTGGAAAAATAACCAAGATTATTTTTCTTTATTATTGTATTTCAATTATCTCTTGATTTTGATGAAAATAGTAGAAGGGGTGCACAAAAAAAGAAAAACTCTGAAGCAACATGATGATAGAAGTGTGGTTGAACACATGATTAAAATACGAATAGTATTATACTATTTTTTTTTTATTATAATTCATTCTTTTCTAAGCATGTTTTTACAACAACAATGGTTGTAATTCACTTGATTTTTTTTCATATTTTATATCAACGTACTTGTACCTTCATTTTTTAAAAATTGCTGCATTACGTACCGATACTCGTATCCATACCGAGTACCGTACCCGTACCTATGCATCATAGACCACTGGAAATCCACTTTCCAATCCCCAACGATATCAAATACTACTAGGACATTTGGTCTACGTAACTATTACTAGACTTAGGCTCTCATATTTTGTTCATATTTTAGCTCAATTCAAGTACACACCTTTACAAGAACATTGGAACACAACTATACTTGTTGTTCGCGATTAATAAGGGTACTTTAGTAAATTGAATTAATTTTACTATTGAAATCAACACGATTAATCATTTATTTAATAATCGTGTACAAACCTTAAACGACTATAATTTAGAGACGTATGAAGTATATGTTATGATAAAATGCTTTTATGTAGAAATGTCCAATCTCATTTTCACCATTATTGAGGATATGACTAAACATGAGTGAATATATTTAAAAGGGAAAATTCTATGGTGAAGTCGTGAAAATGACTTTTCTGATGAAGTTAACACTATAACATCAAAATTGTAGTGAGTAACACCTCACTGTTTGTACAGTGGCATCAAAAATTCAGTCCTCATAGTATCATCAATTCATCGGATTAACAAGACTACACTTAATCTAATTTTATTCTACCTGGTTTTAAGTGTTTGTGGGACACTCAAGACTATCACATAATATCATCAAATCTGTTTGCATGTTAAATATGTCAACGATAAAATAGTACCTGCAAGTCCAAGACGTTGCAAGCATTACTAGATGAATTACTATTGATCATTAATCAGTAATCAACAATTTAAATTTGAATCAAACATTAAAATTAAAATTAACTTTTTCAAAAAAGTCAGTTTCCTGACTGCACCATAAAAGCTCCCATTTAAAAGACAGCTAATTTTGTGTCGTCCTAAATGTTTGTTCAAAAAATAGAAGAGTTTTCTACTAGATAGATCGTAGAGAGCAACTTGTATAATTATTAATTTTTTATTTTAAAAACACTAAAACAAGTATAAAATAAATGCGGGTATGATTTTATTTTAGAACTGAATTATAAAATTTGGTAATGACAATCAACAATTTGAAAGTAATAGTAGATAAGCATGGTATTCATAATTTATAGGCCAAGGTTCTTCACTGTTTTGAGTTTCAAAGATAAACTATGATAAAGTGGAGAAATATCTATATTATTCAAAAAATAAAGAATATCACATAATACATTCTTTTTTAAAGAATATTGAAGAATACACATTGCATTCGATTTTCAATGATAAATTATTTTTTGGAGTAAAGAACTAAATCACAATGAGATTACATATCATGCGAAAAGTAAACTAATATTTTGCTCATGATTTGTTTTAGCTTCCATAGGTTTCCTCCGCCGAAGGTAATTCATATTGAAAACACTGATGAATACTAATATAGGCACATCTCTCGGTCTAGATTCAAACATTAATTAGGAGACTAGCTCATTGTATTATATCCAACCACTTTTGGTAAAATGATGTATGAAGTGCAACTTTTTCTTCACCAATTCTAAGCTATATTGAAAAGAGGAGGTTTAAGGGAAGGATTTGCAAAAGGGCCTTCAACTAGTCCTTTTGCTATTAACTTATATGATGCTTCAGTTAAGTGTGAGCCATCCCAATTTATATATTTTGAAGGGTCGGGGCAAACTGTTGAGCTACCCGTTCCACAAAATATGTTAAGATCAACATGGTATCGTCCACTTCCTCCACAACATGCTTTCAAAATCTCGTCCTTATCAGAAATAAAACCTGCATCATTATTTTACATAATGACGTACATGTTCAAAAGAATTTGACAAAAATAAAACATGGTAAAACAAACAAGAAAATAAAATAGTAACTCCACACACCATATTGTTGTGGTGTTTGATATAAACGTTTGAGATTGTTGTAGTAGTCAAAATATATTATCTTAGCTTGAGGGTGTTTATGTCTTAATGTCTCTATAGAATTTTTAAGCTGTTCATTGTAGTATTCGGCGAAAGCATTGTAAGCTATCAGGCACCCAAGTTCATCATAGTCTTCTTTCTTCTTACTAATCACATTTGTCAACACACCAGCGTTACACCCTATTGGAAAATTTCCAGGAATCACTAGCTCCACGGCTCCTTCTTTGATTAATGACTGAAGATAAAAAAAAAATACAAAAAAAAAAATCACTATTAGATTTATCCAAGAATAATATTCATTTAGTCATATCTTTAATTGAGCTAAGTTTTTATGGTTAAAGAAGACATTCAAGTACTTAAAATTGATATAACATACCATGGTGGTATATGTAATAGATTCAACCAATGGGGGAACAACTTTTCTTATTTCTGTAAACTTTTTAGATGAGATATACTGCAGAACATCATTCCCACCAATCTCTCCCACTATAAACAATGATTTTTTGAAGTAGCTAGTACATTCTGTCAAACATCATAACAAAAGTTGTGTTATTTCATGAGGAAGATTTATATATTTAAAACAAACAAAATATGTAGGTAGTTATAATGAAACCTTTTTTGCTTTTACACATCAATGGCTTTAGTTTCTTAAACCACTCAAGTTGCACCCTCAATGAATGATCTGTGTTTGGCGGTATCATTCCACGACGAGCGAAATAAATATTTTTAAGTGCACTAGCACCTGCAAATGCAAAATTTACCCCTTTCTTCGTGTCTCCTTGGCTATTGTTGACATTCATATATGCCGGCAAAAATGGTAATCCGTATGCCTCGGCTACAAACAAAATGAGTACAATCTTATAAATTTTTCAATCATAAATATATTGACATTAAGATTTAATAATTTTGAACGATTGTAACGAACTATATTAACTAGAGCATGTTAGACTACTTTTCTAGCATTTTCATATTTTCTTTTTTACTTTCATATTAGAAAATCTTATTGAACAAACTTAAAAAAAAAAGAGTAAAATTACCTATAAAATCTATAATCAGTCGTCCATTCGATAAACGTCCAGATGGATGTTTGAAGTAAGTTGAGCCATAAGGACTATTGTCAGGCATATGTTTGTCGCTGAATGCAGCAGCAGCATTTCCGGTGTCACTTATAGAATCACCAAAATTAAAGATGGCTTCGTAAGGTAAAGAATTGGCATATGTCTCATCCCGAACAAAAATCTCATTGCCATTTGAAATTGAAACAACGTTTCCAAAAAAACCACATGTGAAGGTGATGGCAAAGATAATGAATATCATCACCATGTTATGAAAAGATACAAAAGGATTGATATTAGAGTATGCTTGAAAAATGAGATTAATCAGCTCTATATATTGTCATGTCAATCCTTTGTCCTCTTATAATCTTTCTAATTTGTTAACCCATAAACTGCTTTACTATTTTTGTTCTTGTAAAACTGTGATGTTCGATATTTAGCTGATATTGCTCAACATCTACACATTAATTAACACATTTTTATTATGCTACACATTATTTGTTGTCAATATTTTGGTTACTTTTAATCTTGGTTTTTCCAACAAAACTCTCCATAAAAAGATTTCGTGCACTAAAATTAGAGGTCATAATGACTTTATTCCTTATTAAAAATTTCCACATAGACGTTATGAATATGAAGTATTTGATAATAAAAATAAAGATAAAAGAAATAGTCATAGTTATATTAATTATTTTTTTATGTTTTTTTTTCAGTAAGGAATCAAACCCATATTATTCGTGTGAAGCTTAGTAATTACTTGAGTCCAATCGGGTAGTTTATTTATTTATTTATTATTATTAGGCTAAAATACACTTTTGGCCACCTATGTTTGGCTCCGTAGCAATTTTGGTCCCCTATTAAAAAAAAAACTTTCTAGCTCCCCAACTTCACCCCCTTTTGCAACTCAGTGGCCCCCTTCTATTTTGATCGGGTCAAAACCCAAGTGGCCACTCAATGGACGCCACATGGCATTTAATGAATTAAAAATTAAAAAAAGCCAACTAATTATTTACAGTGTTAATGGTGCTTTACCCCCTTGTAAAATATTTTTTTTGATTTACCCCCTGTAAAAAATTATTTCTTCAGAAAACCCCCTAATAGGCCATACAAAAACCAAAATTTCTGAAGAAAAAAAATCGTTTTTGTATGGCCTATTAGGGGGTATTATGAAAACAAATTATTTTATAGGGGGTAAATCAAAAAAAATATTTTACAGGGGATAAACCCAGAAATAGCCTATATTACAGGAGGTAAAGCACTATTATCCCTTATTTACATAATTAAATAAATAAAAAAAGAAATAATAAAATGCAAAAAACTCATAAATCTCGGAAAAGCAATCGTATTCATCATCTTCACCTTCAACAGCATATCCTTCAAAATCCAAAAACACAACACATTTACCTCCTCCTCTATACTCCCAACAACCACAAACTCACTCGTCAACTAAACAAAATCCACCACCCACCAACTAGAATTACTTGAAAAATTGAATCGCAACAGGAAATCCACTTCTTCTCCATGCTGCGAACAATAACCCAGAAACACAAACATCACAAATATTTTTATCTTCTGATTCGAATTTGTGTGTTCTTTTGGAACTTTTGGTTTCAGATTTGGGCGTTTTTTCTTCACTGCGTTTCTAGGGTTTAAAGATTCTGGCGTTTATGTTTCGTCACCTTATTTTTTAGATTACAGTAATAAGGCCAAAAGTGCACTTTACCCTTATTATTATTATTATTATTAAAAGTGTTTTTCGCCCATGCCATATGTGTGTGTTATATTCCTTATGTTTATTTTTTAGTGTCGTTTGAGTATATTTTTGGTGTTTCTATTTAACTATCATTTTGATAGTTTATTGGTACAATTTGTCATTAATACTTTTTCTCAAATACTCCTACTTACTCCTTTTCAATATAATTACAAATATTTCTCTTTTTATATAAAGTTTTTTTTAAACAAAGTTGTTCATTTTGCTATGTAAAAATTTAAACTTTCATGAAACTAAATTTGATTCCCTGTAATAGTTGTTAAGATCAAGTTTATTGGAAAAAGAGATCGTTTGTGCACAACAAAATTAAAATTTATTGTTGAGTACAATAGAAAAAATAAACTAAAAATATTCACTTCATTAATTGGAGAGTAATATAAGATGACACTTAAAACAAATGGAAAGAGTAATTTTTTACCTGTATAAAAAAAAAAGAAATTCTATCTTTATCATGTAAGATTCTCCTATTTGTAATCCGCATAGCATCCGAGTCAACATTGTTTTACAAAATAAACAAAAAATTAATAATTATTAAAAAGACTTCAAATTATATGTGTACTTGCAAAAAGCACAATAAGTGATACTAAGGTTAGGTATCGTATTCTAGGGTTTAGACTGAATATTGTATGCCTTGAGAATGCTCTCAAGGGTTGTATTTATAGCCTTCTATGGGCCTAATTTTGGGTTACTTGGGCAGCAAGTAATAAGGGTGTTTTGGGTATTTAGGCGTGTTGGAGGCTTCTAGAAGCGGATAAAGGCGGTGTCTCGCTAGGGACGCGCCTTTAAATCTGAGGGCGTTGAGGCCTCTAAAAGGATCTAAAAGCCCTTTTGAAGGTCTTTTAGATCTTTAGGTATATAATGACGGTTCAATATGTAATAATTGTTGTGAATTTGTTTAAAAAATCACATCAATAAAATACTTGATGTATGCAGTAAAATAATCAAGCAACCAATATAAACTTGGGAGCAATTATAAACACACGGAAAAGTAGAAAACAACGAAAGAAGAAAGAGAGAACACACGAAATTTGTTTACCCAGTTCGGTCCAATACTGACATAGCCTTGGGGAGAGAGCATCTCTCCTTTCTACTATAATGATGAGTAAGTTTACAAAAGAGATATCAATGGGTTACAAGAATAAGTCTTCAAACCTAATTCTACCCAAAGTCTCAATCTCTTCCCGTGACCAAGAGACTCAATCCTAACAGTGTTTCCCAAGGTGAATCAATCTCAACCCTAGTGTTTGTTGCCAAGAGAAAACTCTATACAAACCCTAGTTTTCTTGTTGACTTCTAAACCCTTGTTTTCAACCCCCTCTCTCTCTCAAGGTTACAAGGTTTATATTTATAGAGAAATATAACTCGTAAATTTGGAACGGATATCACACTGAAGATACGTTTCTTTTTTTTCTCCTTCAGTAAAGAATATTTGCATGAAATATTCCCTTTCAAAATTTGCATCAAATCGTCCTTCATATAGTATAAAAATATATATATTGTCCATAAATATATTTTTAGCAACAATAATCTTCATCCATCAAATTTTGAGTCATACTACAAGAAAAAAAAAACTTTGTCACCGTTCTTTTTCCTCCATTACCTCTGTATCTTCATGAAAGCCAACAAATTTAATAAACCTCCTTCGACTCACACCCCACACAACAAACCAACACTATCACACACTTGATAGGTTAGATTTCTACCTAGGGCTTGTCACACTTGTTTCTTTAGTTGTTTTGCTAAGGTTTTAGAGCTATTTTACTACTTTTTGGCTGGTTTTCATATGTAGGTAGGAATGAAGGATCATGGAACCAAGTGGAGAAATCTATGCAAAAGTTGTTTTCAAGCATTAGAAGAATATGGATCTTGAAGTGAAGGAGCCTAAAGCCAAGACCATGACAACCCAAGTGAATTTCAAGTGAGAAATATTGTTAAGATTTTCAGGATACAATTCTCTAAGTGAATTTAAGGCAGTTTAAAAAGTGGTTTACACAGCTAACAATTACTTCAAGGTGAAGAAAGTTGATTTTTCTAAGCAAGCAAGAAATTTGTTAAGTGAATTTCTACCAACTCTCATATACTAAATCATAACTCTTGCAGCCTTTAACTTCGGACTATATTGATTGTTTATATCACACAAGTTTTTGTGGATAAGATAACAAAAAAATACTTATTGTTTGATGCTTGCAATCAATAAGCAAGACTATTACAAAATTGGTATTTTAATATATTAATTTACATTATTTATATTTTGCCATTGCTCTCTCTTGTAATGGCTCATGCCTATATATCACCCAAGCATCTAAGAAATGAACCAAACCATCATTTTAAGAAATACAATTTTCTCTCTTAAAATTCTAATTCTCTCTAGACAAACATTTTTGATCTTGCACTCAATTTTTCAAGATCAACCTCAAGATTCAAATTTCCGTCTCAATTATACAATATAAATTTTTCTTACTTTCTTCAATTTCCTTCTGCAAATGGGACAACTGCAAGTTTCTTCAGCAATTCTACACAGAAATAATAGGCATTAAACTCTACATTAATGTACACACCTTTCTCAAATTTTACATGCATATGTGTGTAAGTACAAATGTAAAAGCAATACTCTCATTTATGCACATATATTTTTCAATAAAAAATGATATGAAATGTGTTATAGGCCACATGTTGGAACCACTTGGTGTAAGAAAAATATTGGAGTATATATAAGTCTATATTAATTGATATCTTTTAGGGCACCTTGAAATAAAAGAAATTAAAAAAATGTGTTTTACCTTGTTCCACACGCAAAGCATGTTGCAAAATGGCCACATGGAAGAAAAAAGCAATCCCTTGAGGCATCAAAGCAAATAACACACAAACATTGAAGATTACTACTTTCCCCTTCAATTATTGGCTTTTCTTCATCAGAATTTTCACTGGAGAATGAATTATAAGATGAACACCAGCTTGAAAGATCACTATCTTTTCTAGACAATAGTGGAGCTCGTTCTGAAGTCACTTCCACTTGTTCGAATCTTGCATTTTCTTCATTGTTGGTTCGGAACGTTTTGTAGAATTTTATGGAGAATAAGATTTGCACAATGAACACACCTATATTTATTGCATAATGCACATTTCAAATATGTTATTCACTAATTTGGTTAAGTATATTTATAAATAAAAATATCTCCAAAAAGAAAAAAGTTTGTGTTACCTAATCCTGCAAAATATATGATCCATCTTGGTTCATAAGAAACATTCACATCAAACCATTCATTTTTTGAAGCACCCTGAAAATAAAGCATATGCTAGCATTTAGAATAAGAAAATAAAAAAAAAAAATACTTTATGCACACTAAAAATAAACAAAACAAAACTCTACATAGGAAAGTTTTTTTTTTTGTTGTTGAGGGAAATCTACATAGGAAAGATATATAGCTCAATTTACCTCTATAGGACCAGGAGTTGTTAATAGTGCTATGTTTGCAGAAAGAGCAGGGTTTAATCTACATAAACCATTATCCAGAGAACATTTTTGATAAGACCCAGTTGTATTGTAGAGAAGTGCATTTACAATGAATTTCAACTCTACCTGATTATACAATAACATTGAAAAATAATATTAATCACTTTAATATTAGTATAAAGTACTATAACATAATTTATATCACAAATATAGATGTGCAACTCCTCTAAAAATTTTTTATTGATGTGCAACTAGTTAAAAAAAGTTCTCACAATAAGCATATACATCTTAATATACTATTACTTCATAATGAAAATAGATTATGCATTGTATGCTATAGTGTAAACTATGAAACAGGGACACTGACACTGGACACTGACACGCCGACACGGATAATAATTTGAGAAAATGACATAATTCAGTATAATTATAGGTGTCGTGTCCGTGTTGGACACCGACGTGTGTCCGACACCGGAACACACCTAATCTAAGGAATATCCATGCTTCATTAATACCATAGGATGTTGAATCAAGAGTATTAATATTTATGTGACTGGAGTGTTGATTGTTTTCATACACCACCTTTACATTTTGAGGTTTCATATTGCCAATAGCCACATAGTAAGTAGATGAATGTGATATTTTCTGTGAGATACTACCACTTCCTGTAAGTAAAATAAATACATATGAATGATAACATCAAAAACAAAGTTTAGCATGAGTGACATAACATAACACTATTTTATTAGTAACTATACCATAGATATTATTCCAATACAATGTTGCATTAGGGAATAATGGATCCTCTTTCCACTTGATTAGGCTTTCTCTATCTGCATTTATGTAAAGATTAGCATGCACAATGTGTATACATCCAATAGATGAAAGAATACATGAAAGGTTTCTCAGAAATTTCTGAGATTATGGCCATGCATCAAGGTTCTTGATGTCTCTGCTGCGACTGCATTGCGATCGTAATCAGTTGTATTTGACCATGATTTTTTACAACAAGAATGTTTCATGGGCACCTATTTTTTTTCATACATCCGCGACACTTAGTTAATCACGTGAAAAAATATGGTTAATACCATAAGTATATGGTTAATTCAATCCACGTTGAACCCTTCAAAAAAATTCAATCCACGTTGAAAATTGTCGTTAAGCGTCCATGTATCATTATTGTTTTTACAATGTCAAGGATCACAAGGCCTTGCGACTGTGTGATTTTAAACTATACTTTATTCAAAGTGGAAATGAATTTCAATTTTTTAGAAACTATATTGTGAAACAAATATGCAGAGATTATAGAGTGAACATAAATTGTGATGTAAAAAATAAAATAAAAAGTGTACCTTTAGCAACGACAAGGAATAAGGGTGCAACTAGGGACTTAACATTGTAAAAAACATTTAATTGGGAACCTTTATTCAAGTAGAATATCCATTCCTGCAAAACCAAATGAAATGCATTTTATAGGAATATAGAAACCTCTAAATCCAAAATTCATATCAAAACACAACAAACAATAAAATTAAAAAAAAAAACTACAAAAGTGGAACATGCCTCTTGAGATTTTGCTGGTATATTTGCATCATACATCTCAGTCCAATTTATTTTAACATCTAGTGAAGGAGGATAATCAAATCCATAAAGCATTAGACCAGGTTTTGGCTCATTATTTTGTTCCACCTGTTAATGAGTCATAAAAGATTAGTACATAAAAATAATTAACAACACCATAAACATCTAAATTGGTAAGAAATACAATAAGAAAATGTTCAAATATTGATTAAATACCTTGATAGATTGTATTAAGACTGAGTTGATTTCTATCAAACTTGAGGAGTAAGGTCCCAATTGTAAATTAACAGATCCATGGACACCAACAGCCAGAGTTACAGATGCTGTTAGTATAGAATATTGGAGAATTAATAAAAAATTCATTAACATGTTTAATAAATTTTTATTTCATTATAAAAGAATCTGAAGTTATGAGCAGAGTAAACTCATCAATTCTCCACGTCAATTAAGAGTGAATGAGAGGATATTAAGTAGAATTTGGAAGGAAAAAAAAATGTGGGAAGGTGATGAAAAATGCTTGAAAGTTACTTTTCTTACCTTTCCAAAGAAGAGATTCTAAAACATTCAAACATCTTAGAACTATTATAAGGACAACATGGTATCCATTTGACGACAATTTCCCACAATATAAGGACAACATTTTCAAAAACGCTGAAAACAATGTAGCGAGATTTTTGTCCTAATTTTTATAAAAAGATAGTGACCAAGAATTCATAATTTTTTTTTATAGAGATTAAGATAAACTAAATTATATTTTATAGTAACTAAAAACATTTTTAAAATTTTCAAAAACTTTCATATTAATTTAAAAAACTTTCATGAAGTCTTATTATAAGAAGATATGAAAATAAATTGGACGGTCGAATTGAACTCCTCAAATTAATCGGTTTTTAAGTCAGATACAGAATTGAAAGAAATGAAATAAACCGACTCTAAAGTTTTAACGAAGAAAGAAATGAAGTTTAGCATTTACTAACCAATGAGCCAATATACCACTATCCCAACGATGCAAGACCAAACATCATTTGAAATGTTGAGCCCATAAGGAATGATGTTAAGTTGATCTTGTTGGTTCTCATTTGAATCTTCATGTTTAGCTTCCTCAGATGCTTGAGATTTGTGGCAATATTCTTTTTCCATTGATTATAATATGATAAACACAGTCTCAAATTGATCCAAAGAACCAATAAAGGGTAATAGTTATGTACACTATTATCTGAATCTCTCTTCTTGTAAGTAACATGAAAACATTATGCTACTTGGTTGTAAAAATAATTTCTTTCAAGATCATAAATGATAGATAATGTTCAGTCAAAAAGAAAAAGAAAAGGCTAGTTTTAAGTTAGGTAGACTATATCATATATGGTATGACTGGGGGTTGGGACCGTACATGAACCGTTAGACATAAATTCTATGGACTTGTTTTCATATACAAATTTATCACTTTATATAGAAAATATGTTTAAATTATCTTTATTTACGGTCCTCTCATTTCTTTTTTAGTTGGCTTTTTAATGTTATTTACATTTTTATATTATTTTTGGTTATAACCATTTGGCTCTTATGAAAATTGGCATCGATAATAATCATATTTTAATTGAGTAAAAAAAGAATCACATTTTTAATTAATTAACAATAATATCTTTTTATTTCCATTCTAAAGTATATTTTTCATTTTAGAAAAGCCAAACCCAATCCATATCTAAATCTAAAGTATATTTTCATTCTAAAGTAAGGAGTATATTTTTCAATTTTTTGTTGAAGTTATCCATAATCTAGAGTTAGTTGTCTTTTTTCTTTTTTTTAGTTGAGAGGTGGGGTTAGTTGTCTTTGGGATCGAATCGACATATTGAGATGATTTTTCGTTTTATTTCCTTTTTCTAAATATTAATCTTCATCTTTGCATATAAGCTAACACTTAGTAATATATGAGCATTTTTCTATAATTAAAGCAAAAACAATCGATTTTAAATAGATGGCTTAATCATCCTTCAAAAAAAAAAATAGATGGCTTAATCTTCACATTTGCAGATCGGTGATTGCATTTGCACGTCATCTCTCACATCTACTACACACATCACATTGACAAGTGTAGCAAGACAAGTACATGAATTTAATAGACGTAATTTATTTATTTTTCTATAAGTGGGCACCGTTCATATGGAAGCAGATACATGAGTGAGAGTGTTTGAAAACATAGACACTGATCAAATTACTTTTGTATTTCTATGAATTTTTAATAAGAGAAATGATATTTGTGCAAGTATTTTTTAACAACTTATGAAATTAAGAGTCACCTCTCTCGTACTCACACTTGTTTTTATGCTCTCTCTTCTTTCTCTCTATTGTTTTTGTCCAATATGAAGAGGGAAGAAGTGGTTATCACAAAAGTCGTCCAAATTTAGTTGTACAAATATCATTCCTCATTTAATAATTAGTTGTCTTTTGTGAGTCAATCTAAAAACATGCATCCACGATGTATCATAAGTAATTCATCGATAACGAATTAGATGCAATAGAAGATTTTTTTTAATCGCTTTTAAACAAACCCAACCAGAAAGTTACGGAGGAAAAAACCATGGGAGATATTGTTATTGCTTTGTTTTATCAGGTGAATACGAACATGAGTTTCGATTAAGATCAAATGATTTATAATTTTATACAAGAAAATAGAACCAGAATAGGAACCTGGGTTTCAGATGAATAAGAACAATAACATTATGTGTTCAAAAGAAGAAGAAGTTGGCTCGAGGGGGAGAGAGGCAGCGACCACGAAAGAGAGGAAGAAATCTTATTATGTTCCCACCAAAAATTAAAGATAAGAATTATGAAAAAGAGTGAATATGATAAGATTACCGATATGTTTATTTTATCTAATTCTATTGGTACACCAAATAACGTAATTTAAGTAGGATATAGTACTTTTATCATATTCTGTTACGCTATCCTGCATATCAAACGAACTCCAATCTCATAAATCACATGTGGTATAAATAAATTGATTGCTTGTTAAGTTTTTCCCGCATATAATTTAATTTGAGATATATACCCTTCAAGTCTATTGTAGAATCACAACTAAATTGGTCAAAATGGACTAACCCTGTAGGTTGACTTGTCAAACACAAAGGGCAAAAAAATATTTTTCCGCTCTTTATATTTTTCGTGCGCCTTTCAAAATCATAATTTTACCATCGTTCAAATTATATAATCAATTGTATATTTTGACTTATTCTAATTATAGAATCCAAAGTATTCAGAACACTTAACCCAAAACAACATGTAATTAAATCACATTATACTCCAAAAAATAAATCACGTCATACCTCAACAACAACATAACTCAACCAAACCAATTTCAACAACATAATTCAATATAAATTCAACAACATAATTAAACACAAACTTCATCTGGGTTCATCCATGCATGCCCTAATTTTTCATAAGTTTTGAGTAGAATCATCAAACTTCTCTAAAATCAACTTTACCCCTTCCAAAAGTTAAATCAACCATCCTTTAAATCAAAAAGTTAAAATAATATCAGATAACCCTCCGGTTCTCAACGGAAAGAGGTCATGATAATTCGAAGTTTACTCATGAGGTAAGGATAATTTGACGAAGAATTGTTCCACTTAAGAATTGAAATTGATTCTTCCGATCGATTAGCTTACTATTTTAGTATCTATTATTAAAAAAAGTTTGATTTTTAGGTTTACTTAATAAATGATGTATTTAACTATATTAAAAATTAGATACGTCATTTATTGAATGAATATAAAAATTGAATTTTCTCTTCCTAATCAGGACATAATAGAGTATTTGATAACTCAAACGGCCCAGTGGATCTAAGAAGGAATTTAACTCTTCTCCATTTCAAAATTGCTCATTCCCGTCCAAAACTTCTAAAATTAACTTCAACACAAGTTCACTTCCGCTCGGTGCCCAACGTGAGTTAACTTGTGCTGAACTTAAGTGTAGTGCTAGTTGATGATTGATATTATGAAAAATGCACATTCAAGTGTCAGAATTGCTGTTCAGTTAGCAGACCTGAAATCAGCTCAAGTTAACTCACGCCAGATACCAAGCAAAAGTTAACTTGCGCTGGGGTTAATTTTAGAAGTTTTGGGTGGGTTTGAGCAATTTTGAAAGGAAGAAAAGTGAAATTCTCCAAGAAGAGGGTTTACGAACAAGGCCCAATTAATGAACCAATTAGATAAAAGTAATACTAACGTGTCACACTCCCATTAGTCCAAACCACGCAAACAGAAGCTTTTACATACTCGCGTGACACACATACTGAGTCAGTCACTCTAACACCGAACACTGAGATCGATCACAGAACAAAGCAAAGCAAAACAAAACAAACCGATGGCAAAAACGACGTCGTTACTTCTCTTTTCACTGTTCCTCTTCGGAACCCTATCTCTTATTCAGGTTTCCATTTTTTCTTTATCTTGCTTGATCTGATCTCAGTTTTGTAATTAATTATTCTAATATCTTGAAATTAGTTCATCATTTAGATTAAGATCGAGATTTGATTATGATATATGATGATTAGATATTATGAATTTGTAATTGTGTATGGTGAAAATTTTGTTTTGATTTTTTTGTTTGTTGTTAATTTTGTGTGAATTAATGCAGGCAAAGAAGGCGAAAGAGGATTTGAAGGAAGTGACAAACAAGGTTTATTTTGATGTTCAGATTGATGGAAAGGATGCAGGTTATTAAGCTTAATAATCTGTTATGCATTTGATAAATTATTAAGATCATTATTTTTGTGTTGGATTTTTAACTCAGTAGTCATTTTGGTCTCTGAATGCGTCAGACATTGAATGTGTCAGACACTGTCAATGTAGTTTATGACTGCGTCGAGATTGCAAATACATCCTCAAGTTTCTCCTTAGTTAGTCATTTTAGAAATGTGTTTTTTCATTAATCAATTTGGTCAATTACAAACAAAAGAGACATTTAACGGTGTATTTGCAATTTTGATACATCTTGAGACAAAATTTGTTATTTCGTTAATTGAAGTGATTTAAGGTGATATCAGCTAAAATGAAAAGTGTGTGTATATAGAGGCCAATTCTTCTAATTAAGGACTTTATATGAAAATTGTAAATTATAAGAATTTGTTAAAAGTTATTATGTAAATGAGAAAACGCGAGTTGGTGATGTGAAAAGAAGGAAATTCTAGAGAGAACCAACTGAGAATTCTAACTAGTTTGGTATGTAATGGGTTCTGATGCTGTGATTCTTGACTGTCCAGGTCGTGTTGTAATAGGTCTTTTTGGGAAGACAGTTCCAAAAACCGCAGGTAAGGTTTTCAAAATCTCTGTATATTATTGGTGTTTACATTACATCATTAGCTTTATCTAAAGCCTTGTTTTAATGTTCCTTTTTGCAGAAAACTTCCGAGCTCTTTGCACAGGTGAGCTTGTTTCTGCTGCTACTGTGTATATTTTTTTTATAATACGATCAAAGAATTTGTTTAAATCATTTTCTATGTGCATCATATCAAGTGTAACACATAAATGAGTGGATAAATAAATTTACTCGATTTAAGAACCGATGATTATCAGCGAGCTTGTAACTAGATAGGTCTATTTATGAACACATAATTAAGTTTATCAGGTGGATTATATGCTGTTATTTTGCTTCTTTTCACGTATGTTTGCCTAAAATAACATTTCCTCCATTTCTTAATAACATTTAATATACTGATATCACTGTCTGAACTTATGAGGTTTTTGCGTTCATCTTACAAATTGAAATATATTATGTAAATATTTTTTCATTTTTGCTTTTATTTGTATCAAATTATTAGGGGAAAAGGGGGTTGGTAAATCTGGAAAGCCTCTTCATTACAAAGGTAGCTCATTCCATAGGATCATCCCTAGCTTTATGATCCAAGGAGGTGATTTTACACATGGCAATGGAATGGGCGGAGAATCAATTTACGGAGAGAAGTTTGCAGATGAGAACTTCAAGCTAAAGCACACTGGTCCAGGTAAATGTTCTATCTGTCTTTGTTGTTTACTAATCATAAGTTCAAATGAATTTGTGATGGGGCTGATTTTTTTGTCATTTTCTGTATCAACAGGATTTTTATCAATGGCAAATGCTGGTCCTGATACCAATGGTTCACAATTTTTCATTACAACTGTGACAACTAGCTGGTAATTATATCTTTGTTCTCTACATCAATAATTTATTGCCAAAGAAAACACATGTTCAAATGTTATGTTCTACTGCACAGAGTCTCCTTTTTTCCATTTTACTAAAGCATATTCTGATAGATGTTGATAGGAGTAGATAACTAATTAGGACTTATATGTCCACTGCATGCAGTTTTGACGCAAGCTCTTGTGTCATAGAAATTTCCAATGTTAACTATCATGATTTCTTTTATAAAACACATGAGCATTCTGTGTAGAGAATAAAATAGAAGACAAAGGATTATGTCATAGAATTTTCCGTTATGTATATTAATAAAAAAAATCATGATTTTGAAACTGAATTCCAACATTTTACATGTTTCCGTATTTGATCAAAATGTATGACATAATCTGAGAAAAAAAATGTGGCGTAAGTGAGAAAGAGGCCTCTTCTATAATAATAAGTGGTGCTAGATTTTTTTGGTGCTAGATGATATTGTGGTAATTTGATAATTTATGCAACCTACAACAACATGTGATATAAGTGAGAAAGAGGTCTCTTTTAAACCATATATGTAATCGGGAACAAAATGGCAAAATGTGCAAATGCAAATTATAACACCCGTTCCAAAGGTGATCTTTTTAATAGTTCCAAATAAAGTTTCTTTTTTCGAAAGATCAGGTGCATCGGCAAACCCTGACTCACAAATTTGTTTAACGCGTTATCTAAATGTTGTTCAGTCTCATATTTACAGGAAAGGTAATAGTTGTGCAAATAATTTAGCAATCCACGATCATTCTGTTGTTGGTACTATTTGATGGGATGAACTTCCTCATTTTTTATTAGAGAAGAACTTGTTTAGACTCTGCAGTAAAATGATATCTACATGCCATGATAACCTCAATTCTTCCATAATCATGACATGACATACATCAATTTGTGAAGACCTGTATTTTCTTTAACCAGTATGCAGATGCGAATCATTGTGTAGCATGACTATAAGATATATTAATGAGTTTATTTAATATTTTACCTGTCATTTGTGTTATTAATTTTGCATTTTTGCTTACTAATTAATGTATATATCTGTTCGATAGGTTGGATGGAAGGCATGTTGTTTTTGGAAAGGTGCTTTCGGGAATGGATGTTGTTTACAAGATTGAAGCTGAAGGAAATCAAAGTGGCACTCCCAAGAGCAAGGTTGTGATTGCTGATAGTGGTGAACTACCTCTATAAATGCATCCTCTCATATCTCAACAACGATATGTTGAAGATGTTATAGTTTTCATTTCCATTGAATCTGCAGGACTACTTATTTTTTATAAGCATGTACTTTATGTCAGTTAGTTCTGTCTTTATGATAACTCAGAATTAAGATGAAATTTCTCCTTCATTACAAGAGAAAAGGTGGCATTTGTTAACATGAAATTTGTAGAAGAAAATCAAGTGAACATGGCAGTTGAATATATTAAGCAGCACTAATGTGTTGAGTATGTTGGACTTAAAACAACATTGATACTGCCTCAATAGTTCAATATATGTTGTATCTTTGCTGTGTTTTGAGGAGTGTTGTGCTTGAAAAAATAACTTAACACTTTTGTAACTTTTGTTGCTATATGACGCCTTAGTTTTATGGTTCACTTATTTCTGAAGGAAGTTTTATTCAAATCTTATTCCTAGAAGGATTCTTGTCACATTTCTCAAAACAAGTAATTTGTACGAACTAACTAATTCAGTCCTGCATTCAATCCGGATGGAAGATTACTTTTCTGACTTCAAAAACGTCATATTGACACAAGAAAATTACGTTAAAGCTTCCAACGGTAGTTAACTACCGCTGGGAAAACCGCCGACAGTTAACTGCCGTTGCAATGTTTATGATATGAACGCAGAAACCTTCATTTTCTGGTTACAGTGTTACATGCAAAACACTTCCATTTTCAATCCAAAATCACCCAAACCTCATTTGCTCGAAAATCATCCAATTTGCTTCAAGTAAATCACAAGTAAGTACCTTTCTTCCTATTCACATGCAATGTAGTTTGTTTAGGGTGTTAGTTTTCATAATTTTGAGCAAAATGTTAGTTTTAGATTAGGTTAGAAAAGTGCAAATTATGCATGATTTAGATGCTTTGATGGATGGTTCTTGCTGGCGGCGTTGTTTAGAGTAGGTTTAGGTGCAATGTAGTTGAATTTGATGTTGAATTAACACTAATTGTGTTAGTATTTTGAAATGCACTTAAGGTGTTTGATGAAATGCCTAAGTGAGAAAATGTTGCTTTTTTTGTGTAAATTTTTTGCAAATATGTTCAATTTTATAATGTATATATGTTATAATGATTATAAGTTTGCATTTTTGATTTTTTTGCAAGTTTAATTAGTTTGGACATAATGATATAATTACCATATATGCATTTCAAAGGGACTTCAATTGCTTAGTTTGGATTTTTGTGTTATAATGTATATATCTATCAAATATCAATCAAAATCATATATGCCTAGAATATGTATCCTTTATATTTGTATACCTTTACGTTCCTTTGAAATGACTAAATACATTGTCCACGTATTTATGTTATTTTTAATTTGTTTTGTACAGATATGGTTAGGGATGAGGATGAGCAGCAGTGGCTTATTAGAGAGGATAGGATGCGCAAAGGTAAAGCGGTGAGTACCGCTAGCGCTCGGAGACAAAAGGTGGATCAAAATCCGTATGTCCCAAAGACTCGGAAGCGCAGGGACCCGAGGATAGTTGGACAGGGATCACAGATGGATTACTCCTCCCAGGTGGTTGATCCGACACCAGCGCGTGATTATGCAGGGTATGCAGATGAGGGTTTTGTTGGATATGATCGGATGGAGGAGGAGAGAATGTTTTATCAGCCGCATGACGAGGCAGAGGATGAGGAGGTGGCAGATGATGAGGAGGTGCCGGAGGATGTTCTGGCGGATTATCTTGACGCAGATAATGTAGTTCCTGAGGGTGAGCCTGAGCCTCAGACTCGGCGACGACCTCGTCGTTGTGTTCCGTTGATACTGCCATACCCTGCTGGAGGGCCTCCCTTTCATGGAGGTCCTGAGACCACGACATTGTTGTCCGACTACGCGAGGCACGTGGCGAACCCTCTTTGGGTGAACCATCATAATATAAGTGTTTATATTCTGTAAATTCTTTAGCGTAAGTGTATACATTTTTTTAAGAATGTAGCGTAAGTGTTTAATATATTTAAATTCTTTAGCGGAGGAGTGTTGATAAGTGTCAAAAAGGAGTTAAATAGACTGTATATTTTAGGCACTTTGATTACTTGGTTTGCAAGTTATCCTACGAAAAGCTCACAAATACTGAAGAATCATTCAATTATGCTTTTCACATCTAA
>Ga0315914_1000990_pt1 | contig 40329 bp, 29 predicted proteins | sample MpolenodulesMG_FD_203920 | JGI IMG/M metagenome (GOLD analysis project Ga0315914, IMG submission 203920) | Medicago polymorpha root nodule microbial communities from Los Angeles, California, United States - elongated nodules | ecosystem: Host-associated > Plants > Roots > Nodule | place: USA...
GTCTTCCTCTGGATGGGGCAATTCAAACTTGTTAAACGGCAGGACTCCAGCATTCGCCCGGAAGTTCTTTTGTTCCATTCAAAAGGTTAAATTCTTGTTGGCTTCGTTTAAATGATGGTATTGAAGTGTCAAGGTTTGGACCTCATTCCGTTGACACTTGAATACTATCATTTAAAACCAAGACCAACAAGAATTTAACCTTTTGAATAGAACAAAATGACTTCTGGACGAATGTTGGAGTCCTACTGCTTAGCAAGTTTGAATTTGCCTCATTTAGAGGCAAGACAATTGTTGTAGTTGGAAGGTGCATTCCCGAATGTAATGTAATGTAATGATATGACATATTTATGAACATATATAGTTGACATACATGTCGTTTATGTAATATAATGTAACTGTTATTCGAATTTATTTAATACACAACTTTATTCGAATCGCTGAAATAAGCTACCTTACATGTCTCAGCAGGGGCGGATCTAGACTTTTGGTACATGTGAGGCTAAATTTTCAAAGAAAAGATAATGCAAACTATATTAAAAATAAAAAATAACATTGTTTGATACAATACATTACAATAGAAATCGTCTTATATCTATTTTTTTTAACATTGTTTAATACAACACATTACAATAACAATATTTTTCCATAATTTTTTGTACGAGGTTGATGAACAAATATGGGCCTTGAATAATTTCAGCCTATGGGAAAGGCAAAATAATCTACAATTCTACAACCAAGTCACTTGGGACGTGATTTCAAACTGGGAAAAAGGGATACAGAGACACTAAAAGCTAAAATCATATATAAAATAGAAACAAAAAAAATCAAAGAAAACCATAAAAAAAAATCAGAAAGCGTCAATCCCATTTTCAAATTCCCAATTTTACATGCAATTGGAGAAGTAAGGGGAAATTGGAGAGTCAATGGCTTAGAGTGAGTGAGAGTTGAAAAGGAGGAGGAGGATGGAGAGTTGCTATTGTTAGTTGAGAGAGATTGAAATTTGAGAGAGGAGGATAAGAAGAGGCAGGCGAGAGAGGAAGGAAAAAAGAGATAGTTTACGGGTTTACTGACATGTTCTTTTGTGTTATATCTATTATAACAAAAAAAAATAGGGAAAAGACATGTGGGGCTTTAGCCACACATAGCCTCTATGTGGATCCGCCCCTGCGCCTAGATGCATCCCATCCATAGTCACCTAAGGAATTAGTGTTCATTCATGTTTTTTATATCATTAGTTGACCTAAGGAATCAGGGTTTTATCGTGATCATGGAATAGGCAATTATTGTAACTAGGATCTTAATTTACCTAGTAGCAACCAAAGATGCGATTTGAAGTCCTATTGCCTTTTATTTAAAAACCAACCCCCACCTACAGTTTATGACATAAGTATCATTGTAATTGTTGCGTTTTAATTTGCTAATAATCCCCAAGAATTCGAATTTAATTACTACTTGAACAATTTTAGTACACTTGACATAAATCTATCACTATTTGAGTAGAGAAAACAATGTGTGGACAATTTACTTTTTAAATCTGTTTGTTGGTGTTGAAAAATATAATTTACTATCTATTGGGGCATGAATATGTGTAGAGTGTTCACGATTGAGTTGTGAGAATAGGCGCAAATGTAACCGTCGAAATAAAAATCGTGAAGGGACAAGTAAAATTTTCAAAATTCAAGGGGGCGTAAGTGCACACCCTAAGATGCATGTGGGTCCACCTTTGTGCTTACATGAACAATATTGTGGCAGATGGAAATACTACGAGCTGGTGGGAGGAGATCAGACGATGTATGCGTGCGCATGTGTGTGAGAGATGGATAGATAGAGACACTAATTTGTTCAAATACTTATCCCCGAAAGAACTCAAAATCATTTGTTCAAATAACATTCTCTTCCAATGCATAACACGAATCATAGGTCTAATTTGTAAAATAAAATCGATAGATGGCTAGTGTTTTGTTAGTTTTTGCAGAAAATGTAATAGTGAGTTTTGAATGTTCATCAATCATCAAGCATATATATTACCAAATCAATTCTTACAAAACTAAATTATACGAAGAGCTATGGGAGTTTAATACACGTCTAGGAAATTCAATCAAAACGCTATATAATACAAATCACAAGTGAATAAAATGAACGATCCATCAAACCATCACATCACACAAATTAAGATATTCATCAAAGAAAGCTTAAAATGTACTCACATATGATGATGTCTTCAACCAACAATTCCTTCAAAAGGAAAGAAAAAGTAGAAACTAAAACGATTCAAAAGTAAATGCAAGGATGAAAACCCATATATATTGAAGGAAAGAAAAAGTAGAAACTTAAACGATTCAAAAGTAAATGCAAGGATGAAAACCCATATATAACAACAAGAAATCACAACCAAGGATGCAAAGCACTTTCCTAATTAAGTAGGTCTTAGAATGTTTGCGATAAAATTACAGCCACAATAGTGTGACCAAATCAAACCGCAACCATAATTTAAAACCAAACATCAAATCTTCATGTTTCGCTATCAACTTGATTAGTTCTTTCCATCGATCCAAAGTTGGAGCCCATCATCATCTTCTTAAACTCTTCAAAATCAATCATTCCATCACCGTCGCTATCAACGCTGCCTATCATCTTTCGACACTCGGCGAGGGAGCATTCATCTCCAAGACTCACCATAACATTGTGCAACTCCTCGGCCGAAATAGAACCATTTTTGTCAATGTCAAAAACGGAAAATGCATCTTTGAGATTCTCCAAAATCTCATTGGGATCGATGTCTTTGGTGTTCAACTCGATAAACTCCTCGAGGTTGATGTGACCATCACCATCAGCATCAACCTCACGGATCATATTATCAAGTTCTTCTTCCGTTGCGGGTTGCCCTAGGCTTCCCATGATGGAACCTAATTCGGAAGAAGAGATTTTGCCATCACCGTTAACATCAAATTTCCGAAACACGTGCTCCAAATCCTCGGTGAATTGGACACGCGATTGGAGGGACGTGGTTCGAGAGAGAAAGGTTGTGTTTGTGGTTTCCGCTGTTGGAGAAGAGGATGTTGTATTTTGGAGTTTCTTCTTTCGATGGAAGAGGGATCGGAAACCCATGATTTTTGAATTGATCCCAAAAAGAAAATGACAGAAACTCCTTGATCTCCTTGTTGATATTAAGGAATTGTGAATTTGGGGGAAGACAATAAAATAATTATGGGTGAATCAATCGTAATTAGATGTTTATTATTGGCAACATTAACTATGTAAAGGCTTTTTGCGTTGTTGTAATGTGTGTTTTTAATTTTTGATTTTGTTTTCTATTTTTGGTGATCAATTTACACGTGATTCTTGCATGAGAATCGGGTTTTTTTGAGTTAGTTAGTCCTCTAATTGATTTGGCCTTCTTGTTTTAATCTTTTTTCACTCTTAAAATTAACTTCCATTTATAATTTAAATGCACTATTTTCGGTACATTGAATCTACCCTTTTTTTCTTATATGATAAAAACAAAAAAGATTTTCTTTATATAATAAAATGGGATATTTTTTTTATATGATGAACTATGATATGAATCAATCCTTTTTCAGGAAGTATATCAATCCGTTACCTTGTTTAGTTGTTTTTTTTGGTAGAAAATCCGTTCCTTTTAATGGTATAGATTTATTTGACATTTTCATATGGTATAGTATGAAATAATTTATTTTGATATGTATGGTATAGTATAGATGGAAAATTTTCTTTTTGATATTGCCAATGATTTTTTCTTTTTGACCCAAGCCTATGAATCATTCATCTCTACGTAGTTTCTTGAATTCCTTAAAAAAAATATTCATGTATCTTGAAACACAGCTCAAAGAATTGTTCTTATATTATAAAGATTTACACTCTTCGTTATTTTCATAAGAGACAAATGAGTCAACAAAATATATTTGATTCATATTATGAATTAGGTACATCAATTTTTGTTGACTTATTTGTCTCTTATAAAAATGATCGAATGCAGTATCAATAGTATATATATATATATATATATATATAAAATAAGGTTTTTTATGTCACGTGTCGCATCCACGTTTATTCTCAATATTTTTATTATTATTTATATTTTCTAAAACTGATATTTTATTCGACATAAATATCTCAACAAACTTCATATGATCTTATCGATTAAATATTTTATTTTACTTTTTAATTTATTTTTAATATTTATGTAACATAAATATCTCAACAAACTACTCATTATATTTTAAAATTTTATAATCATCAATAGTATCAATCAATAGTCTATCTTTTATTATCTATTTATGAAAGTTAATGACCACAAAAAACACAATATTTTCTCATCATAGTCATTTGACACCTCAACATATTTAACCATTTTGTTTTCTCTGTAACAAAAAAAATCCTATCTAGAGGAGAGAGAAAACAACCGTCAAAAGGTTGAAATATTTTTGTAACAAAAAATTCATTTTATAAACCAAGTTGCTAAGGAGCTCCTTCCAAGAACGTATCCAGAAAATACCGGGTTCAATTTCCAGGGGGAACATCGCTTGACCAGTGTGCATGCCTCTACACATGAATTAATCAATAGTATATCAATAGTATCAATAGTATATATATAAAGTAAGGTTTTTTATGCCACATGTCGCTTCCACAATTATTCTCAATATTTTTATTTTTTTTGTTTTATAAAAAATAATATTTTATTTAGCATAAATATCTCAACAAACTTTATTGTTACATTGATCTTATCAACTTAATATTTTGTTAAATTTTTAATTTATTTTTATTATTTATATAGCATAAATATTTCAACAAACTACTCATAATATCATAAAATTTCCTAATCATCAACATTATCAATCAATAGTCTACCTTTTATTCTTTATTTATTTTTTGACGAAATCTTTTTATTCTTTATTTATGAAAGTTAATCATGAGCAAAATAAATCACTTTAAATAGCATTGTATCTGTTCGTTATGGATTTTTTCTTCCAAAAACCAGAATCTACAAAAAATAAAATAGTTTCAAATGAAAAGATATTAAGAGTAATTTTTCAAAAAAAAATTATAGGGGGGAAAATAAGTATTAAAAGATGAAGATAATTTTGTAATAAAAACTCTTTTATGTAGTTGTATCCAAACAAATTAAGTTGTTTTTTCAAAGAAATGATTGTTGTTACGATAAATAAACACAAAATTGATTTTTTTTTCTTCATAAAGTCTCTAAAATATATCTTTAAATTATTGAATTTCAAAAAAAAAAATCTATAAAAAATGAGCCATATACAAAAAAATAAGTTTATGATGTTTATGTACTTTTATCTCACACAGGGACTATTTGATTCAATAGAACTACCTTCCTAAGAATTTTTCCATTTTAGGTAATCTAATAAAAAATGACAATTGTTTATGAACATGTTCCCTCCAATATTAACATTTAAGTTTTATTTTTTACTCTTATATAGCATAAACATCTCAAATTCTCAACAAATAATCCATATCTACTTTGCTTTTATCCTCCAATTTTGATTTTTTTTATCACTTTCAATTTAATTTTAAAATAATTTATTTCGTTAAATTCCTAACCACTTATTCTATTAACATAATTTATTTCATTAAATTCTTAACCCCTTATTTTATCAATATTTTCTTTATATATACCTAGCCATTTATATTATTTTTTTATGGATACTAACCACTTATATTATTCTCACACTTTCTTACATGTTTCATATATAATGTAATATATTTTATTATTTCTTCTATAAAATAATATTATTCTTTTATTTTGCCTTATTTTTTCTCATCACTCTTCAACCATTTTATTTATTAGAGTTTTTTCCTACTTTATAATAGTTATCTTCGACTATTTCCCTTACATTATAATTTTTCTTATTCTTATGTTTATGTTATTTTTTTTCATCTCATTATTTTTTTTGTATGGGTATTTCTTTTTTCTATTGAGAATAACGAGTGAAAGGTAGTCATTTATTTTTTAATATATTTTAATTTTATTTTACTATGTTTTGTGGCGTATAAGAAAAAAAAGATGATGTTAAACATTTTCATTTGTCAAGCAACAACATAAAAACTAAATTTATCAATATTTCTTTCATTTGTTCTTCTTAGATGTTTATTTCCTTATATATTTACAAAAAAATTGTTGGAGCTATTTTAAGTGTCAAATAAAATTTTATCAATTTTGAATCATTTATCGCAAGGTTTGTATTATTTTTTGTTCTTATTGTTGTTGTTGCATTATTGATTATTTTACAACTTTTCATATGAAATTTGGACAATATCTCTTCACTTTGATAACAAATTCCTAATCAAACAAAAACTATGAATTAAAAAATCTATTTATATTTTATTTCACAATGAGAAGATTTTTATTTAAGTAATATGACAGTTGTACAATTATGCTAATTTAATAACGGTTACAGGTTTCTGCGAGTCCGGATACTTATACTAGTTATATAAAAACTTAAAACACTATTTTTTTAGGAAAAAAGACACAATCTTTATTCTCTATAAATTCCTAAAAAATTCAATAAATGCATCTTTAAAGGATTGCACAAAGAATTAAATTAATTTTCCTCAAAAACAAAAAGAATGAAATTAATTTAATATTTATTCTCTATGAATTTAAGAAGAATTTTATATTTTTTGCATCCACGTAATATTTGTTACATAGTTTTTGAAGAATTTTTTTTAATGAGTTTTTGAATAACTTATAAATTCAATAATTTTATTTTGTATGAATTATGTGTTTGTTTCACTGGCTTTGAAAATTGAATTCAATAAAAAAAATGTAGCTCTTGAGTTAAATTTTTTTTTCTTTTTTTAATTTTTTTAGGGTAAACTTTTTTATATTTGGTATGGAACAATTTTGTGTAATTATTATTATTATTTTTTGTTCAAGTAGCTAGTGGCTAGAGCTCACACAATTAAATTGTGAAGAAGTGGAGTGTCCGGGGTTCGAACTCTAGCCCCTGCATATAATATGCAATATCCCTACTAACTGAGATAAGCTCGGGGATTTTTATTTATTTTTTTACTATGGGGGAGTTATTTCAGTGTACTGTAATTTGTTTTGCCGAGAATTAATACTTCAATCCACGTGATGATTATTCTTTTCTTTCTTTTTAGGAAACGTGATCATTATTCTTGTGTCTATCACAAAATTTAATTTAAACAATAAAATACAATACTTTCAAAAAAAAACAATAAAATACAATAAAAGGTCTTTCAAGGAGTATACGGTGGAAGAGATGTTGAGGTTAGGGTGGGGGAAGTGGGAGAGGCGTGGGTGTGGCGTCGCCGTTTGTTGGCATGGGAGGAGGAGAGTGTGAGGGAGTGCTCTGTTTTACTTCATAACATTGTTTTGCAGGACGAAGTTAATGATACTTGGAGGTGGCTTCTGGACAACTCTAGCGGATATACGGTTAAGGGTGCCTACACATTTATCACTACCACATGTGAGCCGTTGAACAGAAGCCTTGTTATAGACGTGTGGCATAAGCAGATTCCCTCCAAAGTGTCCTTGTTTGCATGGCGACTCTTTCAGAAACGCTTGCCTACTAAAGACAACTTGATGCACAGGCGTGTGATTCAACCAGAAAATGCGGTTTGTGCCTCAGGTTGTGGTCAACGGGAAACGACAAATCATTTGTTTTTGGCTTGCAATATTTTCAGTTCTCTTTGGTATCAGGTGTGGCATTGGTTGGGCATATCTTCGATGATGCCTAGTGACATTAGTCATTATTATTTACAGTTTACAAACATGGCAGGGCTTCCTAAAGTAACTCATTCATTTCTTAGAATTATTTGGTTTGCTTCTGCTTGGGTGTTATGGGAGGAGAGAAATATTTGTATCTTTCAAAAATGCGGTTTTTTCTGCTGCTGGTGCCTGGTATGCTTGACAAGGTGAAGCTTTATTCTTTTTTATGGCTGAAAGCAGGACGGATGAATTTTAACTACAGTTATCATAACTGGTGGAAACACCCAATCCCTTGTATGAGTGCTCATTTGTAATTTTCTCTTGTCAGTTTTGGATGGTGCATTTTTTTGTTAGCACATTTGCCGTGTAAATACTCTGGGGTGGTTCTCCCTTTACACATCTAGTGCGGGGTGATTCATTGTTGTTTATAATATATGATTTTAGTTTGTTCAAAAAACAATAAAAGGTCTTTCGAGACCATTAATTTGATTTGGTTTTACCAAACACGGTTATAAAAAAGTATGAAATTGTTTGGAATATTTTGAAATTTAGTAATATTTAATACTAATATCGTGATTATTTTGATTTTGGTTTTAAATTCAATAAATGAGCAAGATATTATTTTGAATTTGTCATAAAAACAATTTAATAGAGATAAATACCACTCTATTTTGTAATTGATTAAAGGTTAAATATGTTTAGAGTAAATTACACTCTCCTCTTTAGAAAGATGCTTAAATTACACTCATCTGTCCCGTGAGCTTAACTCAGTTGGTAAGAACAATGCATAATATATGCAAGGTTTGGGTTTTGAACCCGAGCACCACCGGAAGAAAAAAAAGTTACACTCATCTCCCTCTTATGTAAAATATACACTTCTCTCTCATCTTATTCAAAACATATTAGAAAATATTTTGCTATCCACCCTTGAAAGAAGCTTGAATTATATTCTTCACCCCTCTTATGTTAAAATCTACAATCTCGTCCCTTAATAAATGTTTTTTTATTTCTATTAATTTATTAAAAAAAGAAAATCAAACACACTCCAAAGAAAAATAGTATTGTGGGTTCACTTTAATATGATCAAAATTCAAATTCATATTTTTCTCTATTTTTTTATTCACAATTTCATTATCATCTAATTTTAAACCATATTATAAATTATAAAGTATAAAACAACACAAAATAAAATTAAATTTAATAATTTTTTTTACAAGTAAAATTAAATTTAATCATCATTGACATTTAAATTACAAATAAATAATTTTTTTCTTAAATGGTGTTTTAAAATTAGTAGATATCACAAAAATATTTATTTATGTTAAAATAGATTAAATTCTAGTGCATATTTCTTTTGGTGGTGGCCGGGATTTGAACCCCGAACCTAGCATATATTATGCATTATCTCTACCAATTGAGCTAAGCTCGAGGACAAATTGTAGTGCACATTTAATTATTAAGAGAGAGTTGTAATTCAAGCATCTCATGGAGGAGGGGGGTATAAGTTTTATTTTTCAAGTGAGAAGAGTGTATATTTTAACTTAAGATGGAAGTGGAGTGTAATTCAAGCTTCTTTTAGGGGAGGGGGTGTGTAATTTACTCATATGTTTATGATCCATACAAATATACAATTCAAGCTTCTTTTCGTTTTAATCATTCTAAAAAATTTCGTAGACTTTTAGTCCCTATTTTTAAGGCAACTCATGTATAGCCTTCATAGCCTACATATTTTCTAATGAAAATATCCATGAATGTTTAGAATAGAGCTATGATATAGAACACGGCAATGTGCAAGCACCAACCACACGAAATTGTGGACAAATATGAAATTGTGGTCGGGTTAAATACATGGTCGTGTGGTTTCCACGACAAATCCATGTCGTGCTTTTTCGCGTTTTTTGTAACACACTGTGTTTAGCTAGAATTATTTTAAATATGTATTATATGTATTTATGTGTGTTTATTTGTGCCTATTTGCTTATGTGTATATTTGTGTTAGGATTATAGGATTTTTAGCCTAGAAGGATATTTTAATCATTTTTAGACTAAGGGGTATTTTGGTCATTTGGCGAGTAAGGATAAATTAATAATTTTATTGAGAAGTTTATTTTTAGTAACTTAGTGAGAATAGTTATTTTTACTAAGTTACTTGTGAGTTGAAGTAATTATTTAGAGACGGTAATTATTCGATGTTTTAGTGAATTAATGAGTAGTAACTTTTTGAATTGTTAGCAAAAGTTTTAGGCCCATTATGAACATTAGAAACATGTATTCTGCTCTTTACCCAAATGGATATGCTCATTCCCAAAGTAAATGACGGATATACCCCTACGCAAGTTAACTCACGTAGTGTGAGTTAACTCACGCCAGTTATGATGTAAGCGTGACTTAAGTCACACAGCGTGAGTTAACTCACGCTACGTAACTTAAGTCAGTTATCAGCAACACATCACCACAGTTCCCTCATTTTCCAACTTCTCCAAAACACGAAAATTACACCCCAAAATTCAAAATTCATCATTCTTGCATCATTCAAAGCCAAATTCGTCCGCAATATCAAGTAAGTGATGACTATCCTACTTCTTTGCGTTATTTTGGTTGAAATTTTCGAATTTTTGTAGAAAATTTACATATTTAGGTTTTTAAAAAATTGTCTTGCATGTTAAAGATTATAATTGTTAGTGATGATTTAACTTATGAAGTGTTGTTTAGATGTTGTTTAGGGTACAATGTGGTAGTTTAGGGTTTAGAAATTGTTAGATTACATAGTTGTTTGAAAATAGCACACTACGTGTTCGGTGAAATGTCTCAATGATATATATATTTTTTTTGGATTATTAATGATGTAATTAGTTAGAGCTATGTTTGTTAATGTTGATTATAGTTAATTTGACTGCAATGTGATAGTTTATGGATTCAAATGACATTGTCGACATTATAGTGTTGTTGTTGTATTATTAAAGATGACATTGTCGAAATTTTATGTCCGTGGGAAAATGTGTTAAAGATTTTTTGCTTTTTGTGCAGATATGTCTGAGCCGGAGAGGACTGACGGACTTGGGTTAGGGAGGCCTGCCCCTACCGGTAGTGCACGAAGGGAGAAGCAAGCATTACACCCTCCGGCTGGTCGAGGGAGAGTGGGGGGCACGAGATTTGCTACTGCGGGGGGATCGACGTCACAGACGGGTCCATCCCAGATTGTGGACCCGCCACAGTATCATGAGCAGCATTATCAGGAGCAGCCTGAATTTCAGCCGGGTTATCAGTATCAGGAGGGGTATGAGTATCACCAGGGGTATCAGGCTCAGTCTCACGAGTGGTACCAGTCTGAGCAGCCTCCTCAGCAGTAGCAGTATGTCGAGCCTCCTCAGCAGCAGCAGTATGAGCAGCATCCTGAGTAGCAGCATGCAGAGCAACAACATGCAGAGCCTGTTATGGAGGATGAGATTGGGGGCCTTCCAGGGGGACCTTATGAGATGTCACTTTTATCGAACTTCGGTAAACACGTGGCATGCAGGCTTTGGAACAGTAAAACAGTAAGTATAATTGTTTTATTTAATTTAATGATATTTTACGTATTTAAGTATAATTGATTTATTTTATAAATAGAATATTTATAGTTTATAATTATGTGAAGTTTATTTTACGTAGAATATGTTATGTTTATTTAATTTAAGTATGATTATGTAGAATATGTCATGCTTATTTTACGTATTTAAGTATAATTGATTTATATTTTACGTAGAATATGGCATGTTTATTTTACTAATTTAATTTGTTTTTTTGTATTTCAATTGCAAGCGGATCGTAAGTTGACTGGCATCTCGCACGTGAGGAAACTTAGGTTTTCTGCTTTGTCCTTTCCGTTGCCGGTAGAAGATAACCCTTGGTTCTGGAAATCGGTGGATGCATTCGGTCTTAGGCCCCTCCTTCTGACTGAGTATGATATCATATCAACCACGGGTTAGTTTGTGTTATGGCCGAGAGATGGCATCAGGAGACCAGCAACTTCCATCTGCCTGTTGGGGAGATGACCATCACACTGGATGATGTGGCTTGTCTGCTAGGTATCCCCGTCATTGGACGGCTGATTCAGGAGGATGATTTAGATCAGGACCATGGTGTAGACCTGATGATGACTCACCTATTGTTTTCGGTGGAGGAAGTTGTGCAGCAGGTGAGTGATAATTCTGGTGCCTATGTCACTTACACAGCCCTGAAAGAGCGTTATGAGCACCTGTTGAATAGGTGTAACCATTTGATGGGGGAGGATTTATTAGAGGAGGAGGATGAGGAGCTGAGTCGTATTAGGCCCGCCTGTATTAAGGCGTTTTTGTTGCTCTTGCTTGGCTACACCCTTTTTGCCGGCAAGAACAGCAAAACCATTAGTCTGCTGTGGATGCTTGCGATATGAAATTTGGATGACATAGGCACCTGGTCATGGGGCGGGATGGGACTTGCTTTCTTGTACGAGCAGTTGAATCTTACCTCCAGCGAACCTGTTGGCTTCGTTGGTGGTTACATGACCTTGCTTGTGGTAATATATTATTATTTTTTTAAGTTAACTGTAAATGTATAGTTTTTTCTATGATACTTGGGTGCTGATATAAATCTCTCTTTTTGTGTTTCCAGGGATGGGTTATAGCTCACATCAGACATGTCGTTCCGAGGAAGAAATATGATGGTTACGAACAACATAACCCGTATGTGGGTAGATGGAAACCTAAAAGGGGGTTTGTTGATGCTAAGCACTTCAGAGGCTTGATGGATTCGATGGAGCATTGTCATGTCACATGGACGTCGTACAAGCACCGACGAGACGTGACGCCTTTTCAGGACGTGTGCTGGTACTCTAGATGGATCATGGCCGGCAAACAAAAGATGGTGTGTCACTTGCCGGAGCAAGTTCTGAGGTATTACAGACATGTTCAGAGGATTCCCCGACCTCCAACTACGGTTATGCCTCTTGCCCCAGCAGATGTGGTTGTTGCCTTCTTAGAGTTTGCTCTGTATGTCGTTTCCCAGCAACAGAGGGGTGGTCAGGTCCCGGACGCCGAGCCTTGGAAGCATTAGAGAGGTACATTAAGTGGTTCTACCGTGTATCCCATCCTCTCATCGTCAACCCTGCTCCAGAGCCACAGAATGTCATGCCGAGACCTGTCTACTAGGATATTCTTGTTGACCAGGAGTGGGCCAGACATCCTCCTGATCCATTGCAGGTCATTAGTAGCATGAGAGACAGAGTGGAGCATGCGATGGAGATCCCAGAGGTGGTTTCAAATCCACTCTTCTTCAGCATTTTGGAGGGCCTCCAGACCGAGTATAGCGTGTTTGACCATCAGTAGGTTCCGAGGAGGAGGTCTAGGAGTCATAGTCCACAGGAGCAGCAGTAGTGTCTTGTTTTTATGACTTGTTTTTATGACTTTTTTCCTATTTGTAGTATTTTTCTCGACATTTTGGTTGTATGATATTTACATTTGCGCGGTTGCGCCTCTTTATGATATTTGAGTTAATTTTCGCTAAAATTGTGTTGGATGCATGTTCTCTAAATTATGAGTTTTTGTTGAATGAATGAATGGTTGTACCAAAATTATTATTGACTGAATGCATGTTATAAACAGGGAATGCAGGAACAAGGCAGTCGCTATTGCCACTACCAGTCAGGTCTGATGCGTGCATAGCACCAACACCAGCGTGAGTTAACTCGCGCTCGTGTTAAAACTAGTGTGACTTAACTCACGCTACTCACGCTATTCCTTGTACTTGTGTCAACACTAGCGTCTTAAGTCACGCAACGTCACTTAAGTCTTGTTGCATTTTGTACTAGCGTAGGTCAAGTCACGTAAGGGTAAAAAGGTCATTTACTTTGGGAATGAGCAAAACTATTTGGGTAAAGAGAAGAATTCTAGAAACATAGCCCATTGGAGAGTAATATATATACTTAACTCATTAAGGGAAATTAGGGTTAGAACATTTCATTCTCATAACAAAGGGAGGCTAGAGAGAGAAAGTGGGAAGATAGAGAGAAGAGGTTATGAATTCATGTTTGTAAGTGTTTTGATTGTCTTTTGATGTATGTTAATTGTTAACTAAACACAAAGTTTGGGAAACGATTTTGGATCAAAGAGGGTCAAAATTGAGGTTTTTATGAAAATTTGGAGTGAGTTCCCGAGAGGAACCCAAAATCTAGGTTCCCCTGTCCTGGTGAGCTCGCTGGGTGAGCAATCACTTGCCATGGTGAGTTGCCCAGGACAAAACCCATGATTTCAAGCGTCCCGGCAGTTAGGGGCCGTTCCGGACACCCCTAAGTGTTTCTTTTGATGTGTTTAACTGTTGTTTTGCTTTCTAAACCTACTAGAACATCAATTGGATTGGATTAAAATGGTTTAATTAATTGAATTGAAACTTAGTTGAAAAATGTCATGAACGTAGAATTTTCTGAAACTTGTTTTTCTCAAGTAAAATGACGGGGTTATGATTTGTTTTCTGTAACGATGGGTCTAGAATGAATATGCAAGGAGTATGAAGGCTTAGAACTTGGTTTTACTTTAAAAATGCATTACTTTTGAAAAATAAGAAAATAAGACGAACTTAGAGAATTTTTGGAAATAATCGAAATTGAGTTATGATGTTGATATGTATGAGCTACTGTGATGTTATATGATATATGAAAATACTTGATGATGTGTTTAAACATGAATGCCTTGTTTTCGGTGAAGTATTTAGAAAATGATGGTTTTTGTGAAAATAGACGAACTTTATCAAAGTAAGGTTTTATGATCAGATAACTTGTAAATGGCTTTGTGTTTATGATAATAGGATTGAATAAGAATTAATCAATGATGATTGAGTGTTTAATATGATGAATGTCATGATGTGGTTAGTTGTCCGTCTTTTATGCAAAATGTGATTGTGAAACTTTATTGTTTGTTTGAGGTGTTAATTGTTGATGATGATTTCTTTGGTGATTTTAACTTGATGAATTGATGATGACTTTGTTGAATTGTGACTTGTTGATTGTATGGATGCAAATTCTTGATAATGCAAATGTTGGTGAAAAACATAATTGGTGATGATTATTATGTAAATTGGTGAAGATATTATATGATTTGGAATTGTATAATATAGTTTTGTGAGCTGTGCATTGTCGAGTCTTTACGTGAAGTTCATGCATTCATAGTCATGTTGGGGTGTTTTGAAGAATGTAATTGTGATGTTTATTACATAGCTTCTGCAGAATGTAATTGGTGATATTTATTACGTTAGTGGATTCAATATGGGAAAATTATCTCCGGAATCCAATTGGTACCACGTGCATGTAGAAGAGTCTAGAACATTGTATGCATTTGATAATTGGTAAGTCGTGTCATACTTGACTATGTGAATTGGTGATTATGTGTATTGGTAAAACTTGGTGAATATGTGAAAAAGGTGAATTTGTATGCATTGCTTGATTATGCTTGTAAGCTTGATGATTAATGTTGATATGGAATTCTTTGTGGATGATTTAATTAAATGTTCAAAGCATTGAAAACGAATATGTTGTTTTACCTTAAGTTGATTATATATTATTTGTGGAATATTATCTAATTTCTAGTGGTCGTTTGGTTGACCGCCTACCTTATTCGTATGGATGGGTAGACGGTGTGCATGAGTGGTTGATTTGCTTGTGAGTATGCTTGAGGCTAGCTTTGAAGCTACCTCCTTTCATTTATGTTTGGAGTCTAGTTCTAGGGCTCTGATTAGGATGTCGGTCTTTTGTCATTTATTTTTCATGTTTGATGAGATTATCACTCATTATGTTGAGATTTAGATTTGTATTTGGTGATGTATTATGGTACATGTGACATAGCTATTTTTGAAGAATTTATTATGTGTTGATGAGATGTTATGCTATTATGTGTTGATTTTGATAATTGATTTATGCATAGATAGATTTATTTATTTTTTGTGTTAACATTTCCGTTGTTTTAAGAGGAAATGGATATTTATAATCTGGAGTTCGACCATAAGATAAGTAAAGTCTCGTAAAAAAAATTTGCTCAAAAATCGAATTTGATTTCTTTTGAACAATTCGTGTTTGGTGGAGTTAATTAATCATATGAGATGATCACTTGGTTTGCATAGATAGATATTTAGATAAGAAAACCGGCAACAAGTACAGGTACAAGGAACCAAACAGATTCTGAAGAGACATCATTAAAAAGACAAAACTAAATACAATCCATCAACTTCACCATCACATGCATTTTCTGTGCAACAAAACCAAACGACAAATATATTACCAAAATAATGCAACACTTTTGTCTTCAAACTCTACTTAGATTCTCACTCCTCTTCATTCACATGTGTTTCTCTGTCTCTAAACTTCAACTCTTCAACTGTGTGTTTTTGTTGCATGACATGGATTCAAAGTCACTATGCTTCATAACCCACCAAGATATTTTCAATGTGGTTCGATCTGGTGATCTTGAAGGACTCAAAGAGGTGCTGAAACATGTTAACAGAGGTGAATCCTCAAATGGGCCATCATCATCAGTTTCTGAATTCTTGTCCATGCAGAATGATGCTGGAGAAACGTTATTGTATATAGCTGCAGAAAATGGTGTTGAGGATTTGTTCAGCTTCTTGTTAAGGTTATGTGATTTGGAGATACTCAAAATCCGGTCTAAATCTGATATGAATGCATTTCATGTTGCAGCTAAGCGTGGCCATTTGGGTATATTTTTTCTTTCATTTTGTTTCTTGTTATTCATTTTCATTCTTTTTCATCAATTGGGTATATTTTATTGATGGATCAAACCTAGACATAATTTTTTCTTGTTACTCCACTGAGCTACACCATCAGAATAGTTTCTGATTTTTTCTTGTTGTTATATATACACGTGACATGCCATGTTTTAGAGTAATTTGTTCTTTTTATTCCAGTTGCGATCGTGGTAGTGGTTATGCTTGCGAGCTTTTATATTGCAGAAAAATGTGGCTGATTCGGTCCAAATTGATGTTGCAGAGACCTAATGATTATGTATATTGCGCTCCTCCCAATTGCCGTTAGGGAGTACGATTTTAAAAAATCAAACTACTTGAATCATGAATTATGAATATGTCTTCTTTAATGTTGATTTTGGTTTTTCTCTTATTATGACCCTGCCATGAATGAAATAGGTATGGTGATATAACACATCTTTTAAAAAAATTAGGATATTAGCTGCAGTTTGATAATAATTCCTAAGCTTATAACTGCAATATCTGCCACAGTACTCATAAGGTCTCACATGACAGGTCCTACAAAAGTAAAATTTCAAGGCTAAGGGATAGTTACAATGTTGTCAATCCTAGTTTGCGAAAAAATTGGAGTTTGTTCAAATTTCATGATGCGACAATGCTATAGCACTGATATAGCAGCTATATGACAACAATTTGTACTTAATTGTATATCACGAAATAACAGAAGTTTGTTAAAATTCCATTATGCTATAGCGTCACTCTTTCCGTTATTTGACAACACTGGATAGTTATCATATTGCAAATTTGTATTCTTATTTCCCTTCAATATTGCTGATATTAGGGATTTCAATTATGAAATGTTAAAATGTCAATCTTTTTTTTCCAGAAATTGTGAGGGAAATTTTGAGTACTTGGCCTGAGGCTTGTAAGTTATGCGACTCCTCGAACACTAGTCCACTTTATTTAGCTGCTGTTCAAGACCATTTGGATGTGGTGAATGCTATTTTGGATGTTGATGTCAGTTCAATGATGATAGTAAGGAAAAACGGCAAAACGGCGTTGCACAATGCGGCTAGGTATGGCATTCTCCGCATCGTGAAAGCACTTATTGCAAGGGACTCAGCAATTGTTTGCATCAAAGATAAAAAGGGTCAAACAGCACTTCATATGGCTGTAAAAGGACAGTGTACTTCAGTAGTGGAGGAGATATTACAAGCTGACCCAATGGTATTAAACGAAAAAGATAAGAAGGGTAATACGGCTCTTCACATGGCTACTCGGAAAGCTCGTTCGCAGGTCAATTAAACCATATTTTATTTCTGTTTTTTACCACATGGTTGCTTTGCTTCAGTTTTGTTATAAACTATTTCATCCATTATTTTAGACCTATGTATAATTATGTCATGTTCGTAGTTTTCTTGACACATGGTTATCCTTTCTTTTTCAGATAGTGAGCTTTTTGTTAAGCTATGCATCTATGAATGTCAATGCAATAAATAATCAGCAAGAAACAGCCTTGGATTTGGCAGATAAACTTCCGTACGGAGATTCATCTCTGGAAATCAAGGAAGCCCTTTCGGAATGTGGTGCCAAGAATGCCAGGAATATAGGCAAACTGAATGAAGCCATGGAACTTAAAAGAGTCGTGAGTGATATAAAGCACGAGGTGCAGTCACAACTCGTACAGAACGAAAAAACTCGCAAACGAGTTTCTGGTATAGCCAAGGAATTGAGGAAAATTCATAGGGAAGCAATCCAAAACACCATAAATTCTGTCACAGTAGTTGCTGTCCTTTTTGCATCAATAGCATTCATGGCTTTGTTCAGTTTGCCAGGTCAATATAGAAAGCAACAGCCAGAGGCAGGGAAGGCGAATATAGCTCACGAAGTTGCCTTCAGTGCTTTCTGTCTTTTGAATGCCACGTCTCTTTTCATTTCTCTCGCAGTTGTTGTTGTTCAAATCACTTTGGTAGCTTGGGACACAAGGGCTCAAAGACAGATTGTGTCGGTGATTAACAAGCTAATGTGGACGGCTTGTGCGTGCACTTGTGGAGCTTTTCTCGCAATAGCTTTTGTGGTTGTTGGAAAGGAAAGATGGATGGCTACTACTGTAACCGTTTTGGGAACACCGATTCTAGTTGGGACTCTAGCGTACTTGTGCTACTTTGTGTTCCGGCGACATTTTGGATTCCGAAGTGAATCCCAGAGAGTACTAGCTAAGAGACCAAGTGGAAGCAAATCATACTCCTGGTCTTACTCTGCACATATATCAGATGAGGAGGAATATAATTCTGATGTTGAGAAGATATACGCTCTTTGAGCCGAGTGAATGTGTTTATCCGGCTGATACAGAGAGAAAGTGAAACATGAAAACAAGTTCTCTTAAGATTTTGAATGGTACAGTGAGATCATCTGCAGCCTCTCCTGTCTCTGCAGTGAAATCTCCATTGTCGGAATAACTAACAGCCGAGAGACTAATACCTTCGACCGTTAGATTGATCCAACACCTGAGATTTGACTCGAGCGGATGGAGGGACTGGAGAGTATCCTATCCGAGTCTTCAGATGGCCTTGTCACGTGATAATTTTCTCTCTTTTGGAAAAGAAATAAGTGGCCTCTATCAGAATTTGTAAATGTATATGATAGGAGAGATAAACATAAAATTCTCATGTGCCGAGGTCTGGTAAACTTTTAACAGGAGAGTATTTACTACATTGTTTTCTAGGATTTGGCTGCTTAATTTGCAGTTAGCTATTAAGCTTTACTGAGAAAATTGGTGGGATTTCATATTATGTTACTGATAATATGAAGCCTGATGTTGATTTATGTATATAAAAAAATACAAATAAACTTCTACCATGCTTGTACCTTGCTCTGGAATCATGAGAAGAGTTTTACATAATTTTGTTGGGGTTAGACCGTAATTATTAAGCTTATGAGAAGCTTTAGGTACAAGGACGGCTAGTATCACACTCTTTATAATTGTTTCACTTTTTAAATTGCCATTTTGGCTGTCTTATAGGTTAATTTTTTAAGGGATGACAAAGACTGTCAAAAAAGTGGGTTGGATGCAAATATCTTTCTAATATTTATAAGTTGATAGGCATTAGCGATGCTTTAATACTCGGTGATATTCACATTGGGAGTATGTCTTGGATATGAAATGAGATTCCTATAAATTTCATCCGATAAAAAAGAGTACATTGAAAAAAGAATTCTGGTAGTATTCTTTGTTAGAGTTTGTTTGTTAATGCCTTTGAGAACTTCAGAAGTGTCTTTTTGGGATTAATAATTTTTAAACGAAAACCCTTCTGCAAATTGCATAAGATTATTGGTAGTTGATCACACTCATTAGGCGGTTTTACAAAACTTTTGGCATCACATGAAAGGTTAAATACATTGTAAAATGCGATAATTTATTAAATTTTTAATAGAAATGTTTATAAATTTAAACCAAAGGGATCTGGGATGGCTGTAAGTTGACATGTTTGGATAAAATAAAGTTATGCTGTACTACTAGTACCTTTTTTTTTTGTACTATTTATGGCGTTGGTTCATCTTTATTTATATACGATGCCTATATTTCAAATCCATGGACGACTTATGTAAATGATTATCATGACTTAATGTGACTTTTTTTAACATGGTTGTGTTAGGTTAGGTTGTGAAGCACACGTGCTTACAGGAAAGATATGTTAGGGCAAGCAAGGCATCAAAATGTCGGGGCGTAGTCAAGTAAACTCAAATTAGCAATGCATATATTTTTATTTTTATTTTTTGGTGGTGTGCAATGCATATGTTTTATAAAGTGTCAATTTAAGTTATTTTACACAAATTAAAAAAGTTATAAATAAGTGAAAGAGTATAATGAGACATTATTCTTTTTTAATATTACACTCGATATAAAATGGATAAAACATATTTTAGCATTATTTCTATCTTTCGGAGGCATAGGAGGAGCATATAATTTACCCTAAATTATAAGAAACTTTACTAGATAAAATACTCCATCTAGCCCACAAGGATTTCAACAAAAATAACAGAACCACGTGAGCATCTCGTTCTTCTACAAGGTGAAAAGAATAGCCCAGAAAACCCCCAAGCGTCATCTTGATTCCAAAACCCAATATTCACCATCCCAACCTCTATAAATAAAACGAGCTACTATGATTTACAATTTTACAAATCATACCCGACCCCATTCAAAGTTCACATGCACTGATTAGACTCCACATACATAGAAACAGCATTAGAATTATAGTTGTAGTTGCCCTGAATTTCTCCTTGATCTTGAAGGAGGGACATTAAGATCAATAGACTGAGGTTTCGGTGGCTCTTCCTCTTGTTGTGCCTCCTGCATACAGTGAATCAGAAGAAACTCATGCACTGATAAATTAAATTTGATAAATTCTCAACTAATAATTTATGAATTTAATTCATATGCACCGACAGGGTAAATATTTTTTACACCGACAGTCAATCACAATCATCGAATCACTAAAAAAATTGAGTTTAACTATATTTCTTAAAAGTCACACAAGGTGATTTGTGGTTGATTGACGGTGTAAAAAGTTTTACAATGCTAGATATGAAACATTTGATAATAAAAAATCAGCAAGCTGAATGAAGAGGCTAGCAACCTTTGATAATGAAGTGGACAAACTGAGGCTAGCAACCTTTGGTAATGAAGTGGATAAACTGCGTGACGTTCTTCGTGATTTGGCGTGTACCCGATGTTGCTGCTGCATTTTCTGAAACTGTTGTAGCCTTGCAGCAAAGTTAATTGCATTATATGAGCTCCCACCATCTTCAGTTACATCACCATCCTCTTTTGTTCCATCAGGCATCTGAGGAAGAAATTGATAATAATCCCCGGAAGGCTCTCTATTCAGTTGTGCACGATTGAAAGAATACGACGGTACAGCTTTTAAACGAGTTTTTAGTATCTTAAAGGCTGCACTTTGCTGCATGGTGGTACAAAATTATGAGTCAAATTGTAAACAGCATACCGTAAATTCAAAACTTGCAGCAGTAGATTCAGAACGACGACGTATATACTAGGTATGTTGATAAATGTCATTTTACAAGAGAATTAAAGAGCTAACAACTTTTTAATTGCAGATACCTGAGGTAGCAACATCAGAAGACCATACAATGCTTTGAATAGCCATAAATATCTTGCAGGATCGAGAAGCTGCAACGTTAAAGTTCTAGTACATGAGAGAAGCCAGCCACAATTTAAAAATAAAACTTGAACATGCACATTGAATTAAAAATGGTCTGTTTTGATTAAGCACCTGCAATCTAAGATAAGCAAAGATTGGAGTTTCCAGCAAGCGAATCAATTTATCCAGTTGAACCAAAAACTTCACATTTATATCCTCCTCCTCCAGAGATTGAATCACAGCACTTGCATGTCGGTAAGTCTGTAGTGGAAGGTGCAAAATTTAATTACATAAACGGGGTGTGTGTTTTCCAAATAAAGCTAAAGCTAGATCCACAGACAAAAATTGTTAACTCTGTGTGTGTGTGTGTGTGTGTCCAATTACACAATGGGCTGGACAAAGAAAGGCTTAAATGGAAACAAATGAACATAACCAAGTTATAGATGATATATACCTGAGCTACAAAGCAGAGACTTATAATTGCCATTGGAGAATGACACCAAGAGGCATACAAAGAAATATACAAGTCCTTCCCGGCAGGATTTACCAGTGATAGCTTTAAAAGATCTCGAATCTCAGACAATTCTGATGATGTAAGTAAGATCAAATTCAAAGCCTGAAAAGTTTTTTCAAAGGGAAGAAAAACATATACAGTGAATACTGTTTCACCACATAGGATTGTCTGAATTTCAGACTCGTGAAAAACAAACAGAAATCGAACAATGAAGCAGTTAAAGGCAACAAAAAGATAATATTGTCAATGGTGTCCCAGAACTGTTTCCCCAAAAACATCTAAAAAAGGGCAGCCTGGTGCTCAAAGCATTAACTTCTGTGGTTCTATAAAATTGATTATAGCCTACAATAGAGGGCCATACAGCATTTTTAGGTCAACAACAAAACAAATTTCCATCAAATAGCAGAAGCCTTGAGCATTGCAATCTTGCACTTCCAACTCCATTGAAGTACAATTTAAGTTTGCTAAATATGTTGTTGGTTAGTCCCTAAAAAATATTATGATTTTCCCACTAACCCATCCATTACATTTCACTATTATCTAAGCACCATTAATTATGTTTTCGGTCTCTAAAAATATCATAATGACCTTAACAAGTCCTCAATATAATATTTTTGTTTAACAAATGCTCTGTCTAGTTGCATGCCACGTGTGCACTTAACAATTGAATGCAACGGAGTACTAACGAAGAGATCATTTGGTAAACGAAATAACTTTATGGAGGACTTATTTTGAAAAAAATTAAAATAGGGAGGACAAATGGGAAAATAGCAAAATTTTGAGGGACCAAAAATCATGTACACCATAATATTTTTTAAAACATGAATGTTGGATGAATCTACAGCATCCAAAAGCTACAGTAACCTTGAAAAGTTAGCTGGTTGTGTTGTAAGAAAAGAGTGAACACCAAATCCTACCCATTAATCGAAATAGTTATGTCTCGCCATCCATATAACACAGCATATTATTATTAATGAAACAGCAACATGAAAGTCTAATGCTATTTGTTTAGCTCAGGGAAAAGTCAAACAAACCTGAACCATAATTGATGCGAAATCCAAATCAGATTCTCCTTCTAATATTGTAGAAAGTTCACGGTAGACTCTCTCGGCATTCAAAAGCACACAAAGGCGACGGATTATCAAAGCACCACGCCTAAATTTAATTGTATTAAATGAAGTTTTAATGAAAGGATAAAAAATTATATAACTAGAAGAATACATATGACCGGATGAAGGAAAATAGCTTACTTTTCCAAAAGAGAATTATCTAGTCTGAAATTGTGCACAAGGAAAACGACAAGCTGCCGGAAGTGCTGAGGATCTCTCGCAATGCATGCATGAACATCAAGAACTAAAAGAACAACCTATTTGATATTAAAAAACTCAGATGAATTAATGACAATTCATGTGAATAATTTCCAGTTTCCACAATTAAACAATATAGCATACAAGGGAATTGTCAAAAATATCACTTCTTCATTCAGTCAGCACACGAGCAATGTTTAAATAACAAACCACAGACTAGCGGTAATCAAGAGTTTCAGAATTATAGAACAATAATGAGTTTTTAGAGTGAGATTGATTTGTTAGAGGGTAAGAAGTCAATCCTAATATGGGGGCGAGCCAATGTGGCTTCAAAGAAAAATAAACATGTATAAGAACAAGTTGAAATCCTAAGGCTTGTGATCAGAAATAGAAATCCCAAGCCACTCACCTGCTCCACGTTCCAAAACACCATATTTGGTATTGCAATTATTTGTCAAGGCATTTTAGTATGTATTTACGCATTTTCTAGATATATAGAAGTAAATTATTTGATATAATAAAAAAAATGGGATAAAAGAAGGTGTTAGGTGAAATTACCTCATCAGATGGATCTGAAAGTGCTTTGAGTAGGGTGTCAAATATGTCATTTAGGTATGTCAAAACCTGTTTCAGACAATTAATCAGTTGCAAGTCATAATCACCAATGGATATAAGGAATGTAAAGCGAAAAAAGTGATTACTCCGAGAAGGGCTTGACAATTACGAAATAAAGTTTTACACAAAATAGAGAAAGTCAAAGAATAAATCGGTAGACAAATTGTATGTTTTTCAATTCTCATGACCAAACAATAAATTGAAGTGCCCGTGTGTCATTGGCTCTTGGACTGACGGTGAACCTATAATCAAAAGTCTATACAGAGGGCATAAAAAATAGAATGTTTCAAGAGACAGTAGAGTCAAAATGGGCATGACATTGAGCTCTATGATATAGATATCAAGGAGGATATTAATATAGCAGTCTAAATGTATCAAAATAGAAGATGACAATAATCTAATCACCTCAATACGATGTCTGTTTAACAGGGTTGATATCCAATGCAAAGCTTCGATTCGAGTAGCCTCCCATTCACTAGAGAGTTGCCTAACCAAGCAAACCATTCCCAAAATCATTACACAGAATAATCAGTGCAAACTATAGTTGGTTAAACAAAAGGGATTCTCGCAATCATTTTACAGTAGCCTGACTATTGATCACCACTGTAAAAATCATTTTTTTCAGTTACAAGTTATATGAAATTCAAACCCAGCCTTTTTCCCAGGTTAGAAAACTACACCTCCTTGCAATGGAGAGGATTGCTCCTACATCAAACGCTTCAGCTGGATCGGCATTGATTGCTCGTAGCTCTTCATTGGTTTCCCGAGCAACCTTACAAATAGGCCAGAAACAAATTATTTCACATTCGTTGATGTACTTGTACTGAGTTGTACATGCCAGGCAACACTAAAATATGGGACAAAATGGAGAACTTAAAAAGTAAATTGTAAAAAGAAAGTGAGGAAAAAGACAACCCTACCACTCTAATTTTCTCTTCTTTATCGGATATGCAAGGCAAAATGGCTCCAAGAATGTCAGCATAGTATGGAACAAGCTGGTCTCCGCCAAGTTTGACAAACTCATTTATCTGTTGAAACAGCAAAGCAGACATTATTTGAGAAAGAGAATTTACAACAAACGCTAAGCAAAACACTGATGACAGTAAAGACTTGTTTAACAAGTTAAAAAATTGCAATGCCACTTACCCATGTGATAGCTGTTAACCTAGTAAATTCATCTGGAGAACCAGCCCTCTGTACCAGAATTTCAGCCATTCGACCATAATCTACAGACTTCAAGAGTAGCACTGCTTGAGTCAGAAAATGACAAATGAACAAAACAAGTTGCTTTTGCTTCAAAATAGTACACATAAATGATTCACAGCATAGTTAATCAACACAAAATGCACAAAAAAACAGTAGTCGTCAAATAGGTAAATCCTTAACATGCGAAATCTACAAAAGTGGATAATTGCTGCAATTGAATCTTCCCGAGTGAGCTGACAGGGGAAAAATGACAAAAGTAGAACTGGCACCTGAATAATTCCAAAAGAATTGCTACTCAAACAAAATATAGAAATATATTAGAAGAAATCTTACTGGTGAGTTCTTTATCTCTTGAAGAAATTCAGAAAGAGCTGAATCAGCTTGTTGACGTATTTCATGACTTGAATCACTCAACATATTAAACAAACCTGAGGCATTTATAACAACATATAAATGGTTTGTATTGATTTTGTACAAAAATGTCAGGAAAAACTCGCTCATTGATTGACGCACTTACCATCAAGAAAATCAGGAAGAAAGCCCAACATATCAATATCTGGGACACTGTCCAATACAGTAATCCATCCTACCAAAAACTGGCGGACATATGGATTTAATACATTCATGCGCTCCCTCAATAATGGTATAAATTCTTCAATACTGAATATCAAGAAATGAAAGCAGAGGGGTATGAAGCAGTATAAGTTACATTAGGAGACCCACATATCAACAAGTTTCTTTGAAAGGCAAGATAGTCATACAGAAAAAAATATAGCTTAATAGTAAGAGTGTGCACCTGAACTGATCACTTTCAGTCACAATATCCTGTGTTAAAAGATTAGAGTGTAATCAATAGTTAATCTAAAAGGATTTGAATCATTAATTGGATAATCTCTATTTGTATAACATTTGGTGTATGAACACATGTAGGACTTTTAAAGGGCTTGTTGGAGTTCAGGAGAAACTTATTATACCTTCACGAGTCGATCTAAGAGATGTGCAGCACTTTGTACATTGGCATCTGAATCTGCAGAAAGCTTGCATAAGGCATCAAAGATCTGGTTGAAGAATACAATAAAATCTCCTCTCACAACCTAGCAACAAAACACAATTCACATTGGATAACTTTATATTATTAGATTGAAATTTGAATAAGTAAGCATAATCAACTCCTCACCTTAGCAATGTTATATAGTGCTTCACAAGCATAATAACGAACTCTGCTATCTTGGTCGGAGAAAGAATTTAACACAGGAGGCACAATTTGCTATCAAAAAAAAGATATGTAGGTAAGAATAACGAAAATGAAAATACAAACACACATTATATACACATAAAACATACTCTCATATAACACATGTTGTCACGCACATATGGAATAATGTCAATTAAGCTTTCAAAAAAATAAAAGATGATACTAAATGACGTGATTTTCCAAAATTAATTGTGCAATAGATAATACTAAATGCGTGGTTTTCCAAAATTAATTGTGCAACAGATAATACCAAATGACGTGGTTTTCCAAAATTTTCCATGCTAAATGGACAATGCAAAGGTGCAGTTGGAGTACGTTCAACGATAGTAAAATCCACACATTGATACACAATAATAATGAAAATTACATGGTTTTCCAAAATTAACTGTGCAACAGATAATACTAAATGACGTGGTTTTCCAAAATTTCTCATGCTATATACACAATTCAAAAGTGCAGTTGGAGTACGTACAACTATAGTAAAAGCCACGCAATGACCCAGAATAATAATGTAAATGACGTGGTTTTCCAAAATTAATAGTGCAACAGATAATACTAAACGATGTGGTTTTCCAAAATTTCTCGAGCTATATAGACAATGCAAAAGTGCAGTTGGAGTTCAACTATAGTAAAAGCCACGCATTGACACAGAAAAATAATGTAAATGACATGTTTTCCAAAATTAATTGTGCAACAGATAATACTAATGACGTGGTTTTCCAAAATTACTTGTGCAGCAGATAATGCTAATGACGTGGTTTTCCAGAATTTATCGTGCTTTACAGACAATGCAAAAGTGCAGTTGCAGTACGTTCAACTATAGTAAAAGCCACATATTGACACAGAACAATAACGTTTCCAAATATTAGAATTAGAATATCTTACTTAAATCGCAAAAATAATTTTACACACCTACACGTGCACAACTGTAAAATGTCAACTTTTACAAGCAATCCCAAGGAAGCCTGATATAAGTTTAAATGGAAAGCAGTTCAAAAAAAAAATTACTTTAATCATAGGCTTATTAACACTATGTTCTTACTCAATAGGAGGGGAAAAGTGCTACATACATTAAAGAAAGGATTTACTGCACCATAAAAAGTGAATTATTCAACCCCATTATAAGATAAAGTGGGAAGGGTATATGAAATTTTGAACCAAGATACTTTCTTATATTGTTTTCTACATTCGAAAAACTTAAGTGATTCGTCAAATCCCTTCACCTCACCCTCAACAGAGATTGGTATTATGGGGTGCCTAAGCCTCACATCGACTAGTATGGGATGCTCAAGGAAGTACTTAATTGGATTTGTTCTACGCTGAAGTATGGGTGATTTTAAAATGATGAAGAACCCGTACCGGGTATGCCTACCGTACCCGTGTGAGTCCTGTATTTCTCGTATTCCGTTTAGAGTGAAATTTCCGGTTTTTTCATATATTAATGTAATAACATAAACACATAATATTTGTGTAGTTGAGCTTCTTTGTTGTTGTAACCTAACACAATTTTTAACTTTAAAACTTTTATTGCAATGTTTTGATCTGAATTGAACAGTTTAGATCTCTCCCTTTACGTTATAGAATAAAACTCTCATACTTTCAATTGACTTACCCGTACCTAGATTCATTTTGAAAATGACGTATCTCGTACCCGGTACCAGACACATACCCATGCATCATAGGCTCTAACCAATTGATAGCTAACTTTTAAGGGAGGACTTCCAGAGTACTTTGATACTCATCAATTGGTATCAGAGACGGGTTGACTGGAAAGGCCAAATGAATCGCTCGCAGAATACAACTGCCTGAACTTCAGCATTCAAAAGCGATACTATGTTAGTAACTCGGGTAGTATGGTTGTCTAAGTCCCACATAGATTAGTATGAGATGTTTCGTATAGTAATCAAGTAGCTGGGTTTTTTTCCCTTCATAGAATGTTATTTAAGTGCTCAGGTACTTATCGATTATCATATGACAAACACGGCCCTGAAGCTTATACTCTCTCTCTCTCACACACACAAACAAATATTCTTTTCCATAAGATCCAATGTCAACCACCAAGATTCTAATAAACTTTACATAATTTCGCAAGATGCAAACTACCAAGACTCCAAGTACAACCATACGAAACATAGTCCACCACAAACACACAGACATAGTCGTGCACGCACACAGACACATATTAAAGTAACATGTATGCAACACTCACCTCAAGATGCTGAGCAGCTTCATTGGTCAAACCAACAGTAGCAGCAGCTAAACTTATCAACCCTCCCTTCATCAAACCAATACAATAACAATAATCACAACATGCTCAATTTATAAAACTTAACCAATAATCAACAATACCAAAATACAAAAACATAAGTTTAAGAATGAAACCCATTTCAGTCCCTCACAATTTTCATACAGACAACAAATTAGTCGTCATTCATTATAACAAAGAAACTAATTTGTCCCGGTATGAAAATGTCAGAGACTATATTTTGTGGGAGACTAAATTGGACCGCCATAAAATTGTGATAATTCACTCATAGTTTAAACTACCTTGCGATGATTGGCTTGCGGCGAATAAGTGAATTCAGTAGTCAACAAAGTAATGACAGCAGTAATCTTATCATGATCACCAGCAGAAGCAAGCTGCTTCACAATCCCCTCAACCTAATTCCACAACAATTTCCTCAAATTTCACCAAATTTTCAACAATTAACAAAAAAAAAAACAAAAAATCACGATGAACAAAACCTCGAGGGCAGCATTTTTGCGTTTTTCGTAAAGCTTATCGGCGAGGTTACGGAGCACGGCGGCCGGCATGACAGTGAGAGCATCCGCCATGGAAACAGGATGAAATCAGAAACGAATGAAGTGAAAATTGAAATTGAAATTGAATTGAAATTAATATGAAATTCGTTTGCGGATCTTTTCCTGCTCGAAACGAAACATTGCGGAAATGGAAATTTTGATTTTATTGGAATTGCGATTCAAGATTCAGAAGAGAAATTGAAAATCAGATCTAGAAATTGGAATTGGAATTGGAATTGGGATTGAATTTTTTTGTGAAGAATTTCCGTTAGTGTGAAATTGTAGTTGAAATTTGGAGCTATATGAAATTTGGAGTTTCTTTTTTGGGATTTAAGATAATTAATAACAATTAAGGAGTGAATGAGTGTGTGTTTCTGTTTCTCAGAAACTGTTGAGCTGGAAAAGAGAGGAAATCACGGAATTCTCCTTAACTTTTTTATTAGTGAAGACCATCCACGTCTTACCTTGTAAGTTTTTTTTTACCTTGTAAGTTTTAGTATCTAGTATTACTATTGTCGAAAACAAATCAATAGAGAGAAAAATAAAAAGAATATATAATGTGAGTATGGAAGAATTGTTAAAAAGTTAATTATACGAATATCATTTATTTACCGTCAAAGATCTTATATTTAAAGTGAGAGAGTTGAGTTCATTTTTTTTAATAGAAGAGAGTCGAGTTCATGCTGTTGTAAAATATTGGTCAACTCCTTATTGGATATGTGGCTAATTTTATTATTTTTTACATCATCCATCCAACTTACTTTACATTACAATACATTATCCTATTTTAAAAAGGTATTTTAGTCCACAATATATTGTTTATAAGGAAAAGTGATGAAGCAATTTGCTTTTGGCTTTGGGTGTTGGCCATTGGTTTGATGAACTTAGAGAGATGAAGTTAGTGGATTTGAGTATTTTTAAGGAAAGCATATCTGTGTTTTATTTGTTTAAAGTTACGAATTCGACCGAACAACACGAGACATATAATAGCATAACATAAGAGAGTAGCATGTGACAAATATTTAAAATATTGAACAATTTTTTATTTTGTCGATGTTTGATGAAAAAAATGTTATTTTAATATTTTAAACAACTGGATAAAAAATTGTGTTGTAGTTTTAATGAAGGCCAAATACCATTTTTAGTCCTTTTAATTTAATAGAATTCTCAGGTTAGTCATTTAGTCTTCAAAAGTTTCAAATATGTTGTAGTCTCCGTTTAACTGATGCTGATGTGACCGTTAAGTTGTTGACTTAGATCAAAATGTTGCGTTTTAAAGGCTTCACGATGTCAAAACACCGTGTTTAATTGTCACAATTGATCATTTATATATGGCTAGAAAGGCGGTTCTTGTTGTCAATAGCTGCCTTTTTAGCCCTATAAACGATCACTTGTGATCATTAAACACAGAGTTTTGACTACCTAAAGTCTTTGAAACACGTCGTTTTGATCCAAGTCAGCAACTTAACAGTCACATCAGCATCAATTAAATGGAGACTGACAGCATGGGTAACGGTGAAATAGTTTATCAACTAAAATAAACTTATTTAAAACTTTTGAAACTTAAAGGACTAACTTAGAAATTCTATCAAACTGAAATGATCGACAAGAATTACACTTTGTGTCCAGTCTCTTGCCCCCCGTTTGTCCAATCACATGAAAGAAATTAAAATCAAACATATATTTATCATGTCTTATCTTTTATTTTTTAGCAAACCAAATGCATTTCAAATACAAGAAAAGAAAATTATGTAAGAAAGGGAGGGAGGGAGTGAGAGAGAGTTAATAGGGTTAATTATTGAAATTGATCATCTAATATACACAAAATCTGAAAAATGACCCTGTAAAATAAAAAATACAAATTCTGACTATGTAATTCGAGATTCGTATTGTTTATGACCATGTAACATTTGTGAAGTCCAAAAAAGCAACGTAGAGATCAGATTTTTTTTTCATAATTTTTTAGAGGCATGTTAAGAACATTAAATATAGCTTTGCACAAAAAATTAGAAATTTTTGATAAATGGAAAATTAATTATGAATTTTTAAAGCGTTAAAAACTCAAAAAAACAAAACAACAGAAATCTCGACCTATAAATCAAATTTTAAGCTCATTACGTTGCAGAGACCTTTATAAAAATAAATAAAAAGGATCTCCAAAGTTTCAGAGCATTTTGAAGACGTTTCAATTTATTTTTATTTTTCAACCAAAACACACAAAACTGAAATTTTGTTCATAGTAAGCGTATACTCGTATGTCAAATTTTGTTCCCATTTGTAGGCATGATTAGAACATAATAAGAACCTTCACAATGAAATTTTATAGTTTTTAAACGAGTGACTAATTAATTATAAATTGTTTAAGAAATTCATAATTATGGGGAATAAAAATTCATAATTAATTTGTTCCTATTCCATTTTTTTTTGTTGTAAAGTCATATTTTAATGTCATAAACATGCATAGAAAAAATCATAAAAAAATACAAGGTCACTTTTTTGGACTACGCGTATATTAGAATGTCAAAAATTAGAAAAATTTAAAATTACAAGACTAGAATATATTTTTTATTTTACAGAGTCATTTTTCAGATATAGTGTATAATACAGAGTCAGTTTAAACAATTAATCTAAATAAATATGAACACTCGATGTAAATTTTCATTTTTTTTTAGATGGACGAAATGACAAAGTCATTATAAGCTCACATACAGAAGTGGAGATACCGAAGTTCGAACCCCGATCATAACATCTGACCTAACAATTTCGATATTTTATCAATTGAGCTAAGACTTTGGATCGATGTAAATATATTTTACCTTGATCAAATGAAAAAGTCAAATGGCTCTTAAATGAAATAGTTAGGACGTAATATACTTTTTGAAAATTATTAATTGTTCTAAGAATCGGGTGTAGTCTACATTTTCTTATATTGGACAAAAATGCCTTATTGAGAACAGTGCAATCAATTCGTGTTTTCCCACTGCGATTAACAAACTTTGGTGTGTATTCCACGTTAATGTTTTTCATTCTTCCTATGTTCTTGCTACTACCAAACAACATAAAATAATACTCTTTTCAGTCTCAAATATAAAAAATATTCTGTTTAAAGGTTCAAATAATAAATGATGTATTTAGTTTAGAATATAAATCAAATACATCATTTATTCAATGAATTTGAAAAATGAATATTTTCTTATATTCAAGACCAGAGGGAGTAGTCATTATGTTTCAAAATGAATGTCGTTTTAACTAAAAAAAATTGTGTTTCAAAATGAATATCATTTGCACCAATAATAAATAAGGCTAATTTAGTAAAGTTGTCATGTCTTTGGACACTATTATTATATTTCTTAATTTATGTGTAAAAACTTTAAAACGACTTTTAGAAAGGGACGAAATAGTTTGTTTATCTTTTTAAGAAACATGCATTCTTTTGCTTAAATGTGTTGGTTTGAATTGCCAAAAAGTCTGATTTTTTTTCTTGAGGTAAATAGACTAAACAATTTTATTTTTTTTGGTGGTGAATGAAAACAACATTTTAAAACTACAAGAAAAACTTTATCTTAAAATTTATTACAATGTTCCAGAATTAAGTTTCTGAAAATAACAATTACAATTCCGAAATTGTGGCACTATGGTGCCCACGAAATGTGCAGACGTGATATCAGCAATGATGTCCTCAAGAAATTTAATAATCAACATGACAAGAAATTTAACGCAATGTTCACAAGATAAATATAAATAATAAATTCAAAAGTTTAACTAATAGTAAATGATTTTCGGGAGAAATGGTTGGTGGAAAATTAAGAATTTTTTTTTTGGTTACAAGGGGAAAGGAAACAAAACAGAAACAAGAAAACAAAAACAGAAGAAAGAAAAGAAAAGTCCTAAAAAGGACAACAATCAGCCCCTTGGATAGCAGGCTCCCCAAGCGTCGTTCTGCAGCAGAGTTTTCATTCCATCAGGTGCAGCCAAGTGAATAGCTACAGCAGATTCAGAGGAAGCTCCCATTTTAGTCAAAAAATCAGCGCATTGGTTACCCTCCCGCGGAGTGTGGATGATGGCAGTATTGTTGGCGGATAACAGGTCCTTAACTTCAGCGATGAGGGCAGCATAAGTGTGATAATTCATGGCTGGACCTGTAATGAGGTTTAAGCAAAGATGGGAGTATGTGAAACACACAAATTCGGTGATGTCCAAGTCTCGAGCCAGAAGTAAACCGTGGTAGATTGCAGAGAGCTTGGCGAGTAAAATGTCTTCTGAATTAGGGATGAAACCAGAGAAACCGGATAGGTAGTAACCTGCATAATTTCTAATGAGGCCTCCGAAGCCAGCTCGTTGAGGTGTTCCAAGACAACTCCCATCCACGTTAAGAATGTGGCACGATTGATTGTAGCAGTTCCATCTGATAAAACGCTCTATAGTCTCAACAGTTCCATGCTTAGAGAGCGCGTTTTTTATAACATCAGCCAAGCTATAGATGTGGAAAGACCAAACCTCATGATTCAGACAAGATAAATTGCGGTGTCTCCAAACCCACCAAACTCCCACTGAGAAGAGATTAGAATTAGAACTCATCAAACCTGATTTCAACCATTCATATGCAGAAGGAGAAGAGAAGAAATCCGGATTACTGAAACCAATATGATGCCAAACCTCGGTTGGAAAAATGCATTGTAATCGTTACCTTTAACTTTTATTAAAAAAAAAAAACTTGTGAAAATTATTATAAAAAAAAACAATCGTGGTGCTGATTTTAGAAAACAATTTTTTTTTTGGTACATAGACGAAATGGCAAAGCCATTATAAACTCACACACACAAGTGGAGGTACCGGGGTTCGAACCTTAGTTATGGCATCCGGCCTAACAATTTCGGCATTTTGCCAGGTGAGTTAGGACTTCTAGATTTGTCTATAAAAGAGAATAATTAAAAGATATTATCATTAACTTAATTGTCAAATTAAATGTCTAACCAAAGTCAATTAATTTTGTAATGAATATCGACAATTTAGTCTTCAATGTGATTTTTTTTTTGTCAAGTAGCCTTGTGGTTAGAGCTCACACGTTTTAACGTGGAGAAATGTGGTAACCGCGGTTCGAACCCCGGCCCCTGCATATAATATGCAATATCCCTACCAACTGAGTTAAGCTCACGGGGATGTCTTCAATGTGATATTTATTACATCAAATGATGAATAGAAAAAAAAATAGTGTTTGTGTTCATATCACAAAAGAAAATAAAAATAAACAAAATTATCAAGTCAAATTATATATTCTTCATCTTCGTCCAAGTCATCAAACAATTATTCTTCATCATCTTCTTTTGATTCATCAACCAAATGTTCTTCATGCTCTTCTTCGGAGTTATCAAAAAAGCATTCACCACTCATAGATCTATTATTTACCTACAAGATAAAAATAAAAAATTAATTCACTATTATACTCACAATGTTGCAATGTGGTAGAGAGTTCATTCAAAAAAGACTAATCCCCTTATCCTCCTTATCCATCATATTTGACACTTAAAAAAACAATTATGAATTGTAAACAACATAAAAAATATCAAGTTGCTATGAACAAAAACAATGATAGGTCATTGAAGCCGGTAAAACCAAAGAGTAAATTAGATATATTACTTTATAGATTGATTACTCCAACTGATGTTTATCTCTATTGCAGCAAGTAGCAGACGCTTCAGTATAAGGAAAACATACCTCATGATTATTTGGAGTATGTGCAGATGCAGACGAATGTCGAGCATTATTATCATCATTTCGGGTTGATAAAAAGCTCATAAATCCCCCATATCTAGACCTTGTCTTGCTTTGGTTCAACACGACCCTTAGAAGAACTTGCAATTTTCCTTCCATTGCGGCCATATCCTTACTATGTTTAGTCTCCATTTTTCTCATCATATTCTTCGTCTTCTTCTTCTTCTATTGCTTTTCCTTCTGCTTCTTCCTCGTCATCTCCATCATTGCCATCCAGTGCTTCCATCACCATTTCAGGATGTGGTTCGAAAGGATTGAAGTGTTCCATGACCATAGCAGATAGAGAGGAGATGTCTAGGAACGATTTTTGCATAAGTTTATCCACGAATTGAGGATTACAAACAAGCGAATTCTACAACTTGAAAACGCACCTCAATTGCAAATTGTGGAATTCCACACAGCTGCAATTGAGGTGCGTTTGTAAGTTGTGGAATTCGCTTGTTTTTAATTCTCAATTCGTGGATAAACTTATGCAAAAATCGTTCGCGGACATAACCGCTCTATCTGCTATGGTCATGGAACACTTCAATCCTTTCGAACCGCATCCTAAAACGGTGATGAAAGCACTAGATGGTAATGATGGAGATGACGAAGAAGACTATGATAAGAAAGAATCGTTGTAAGCAAATTTGTTTATCTTACCATTTAAAAGGGTAGAGAAACTTACCGTAATTATTTTAGTTTGTTTCTCGTTCTTCACCACATTGTACAGAAGAAACCATGCATTATTGTTCTTCTCGTTCAAAATTTTTATCTTTCACGAATAAAATGGATTTAAGGTTATGTGAATTGCACATGTTACTTACTCATCGTACTTGTTGCAAGAAAGACATGAATATCTTGTCTAGTTTAATTTTAAAGTGGCAAAATTTTCGTGATTCTTCTAACCACCAAAGAAAATATTAAACTAATGTCCTTGTAAGCATAGATAATTGTTATAGTTATCCTTTATGTTCTTCAAAATTTGTGTTGTTATTGTTGAAAGATTTGAAGTACTTATAAGTTACATGTTTTTGCTCATGTGTTTGTTAGCGTGAAAGAAACAATAGTTCTTGTTTTGGCAAGTGAGTATAGAAGCCAGGTATTCCTTGCTTCCATCCTTATTTGATATCATTTGAACATATTGATTCCTTCAGAAAAATAAATGATATTGTTTCTAAAAAATTCTGAATTGCACTATATAAACCTCAACACGCCTATTTACAGAAGTTTCTATGCGTCGTGGACCACAAAAATTATCGATGCAACCTCAACCATATAAAATTGTCTGCAACAACAATTAACTGCCGCTAGAACCAACGACAGTTAACTGCAGTTGACATCAACGACAATTAACTGTTGTTGCTCCATGGTAACAAAGGCAGAAGCATTCTTTACAAAATTGCTTATACACAAAATTGCATTAAGCATCACCAAAATTTTCCTTAATTCGTAACTCATCATACATGCATTCAACTACTCATTCAAATAATTTATAAAAGAAACACAATAAAACAAAAGTCATTTCATTGCCAAAAGAAACAAAGATCATTCAAAAGTCATTAATTTACATGAGTATAGAGGTCTATCATTTTGATTTTTTAAATAATATAGCGCACGTTCACTCCACAATTTTTTATTCAATCAAAGATAATTAAAAATAAAAAATAATTAACATGTGGGATCAAGTTTAGGTTCTCTATAAACAATCACCATTAAAATAAAATAAAAAAAATGCTTAAATCAACTGTGTTGCTTAAAAATACATGTGTGTCCATTTTAGTTGCTCTCATTAAAAATGTTCTTATATACATGATACATGTCTTTTTTTTTGTGTATAAACACTACATAAATTTAGGCTCCGTCTGGTTTGAGCGCATTTTGAACTTATGAAAAATAGCGTATGTAAATAAATAAACTGTTATTTTAATTTATAAGTTCTCACTAACGAAAATTGTATCTTCATAACCCATTTTTTTCATAAACTACCTTAAAAATTTATAAATAATACATAAAAACGTATTTATTTGCATAAGCTGTTTTACATAAGCTCTAAAATAAGTTAATCCAAACGAGCCCTTAGTCTTATGACCATACAAGAATAACTCTAAAAAATAACACACTTCCATTTCAATTCATTGAATTACGCAAATATAAAAAATAAAAAAATAACAAACAAGTAATTCCTAATCCCCCAAGGTATTTCAATACATCGGAAAGTATATAATCAACCTGACATAAAATTTAACCCAATGTTCACAAGGGATACAAAATAAAGAATAGAATGATATAAATAATCAATTCAAAGGTTTAGCTAATAGTAAATGATTTTCTGGAGAAATGCTTGGTGGAACATATCTGACAAGCTTTGCATCTAATCCACGTTCTCTTAACCACATCAACCTCCCTATGTCAATAATCCACTTGCACTTAAATCCCAGTGCTGCTCGTTTTGTTGCTTCCATTTCTGAAAGAATTTTTTCAACTCCATCCGAATACTCATTGCCTTGCTCCTTTCTACAACCAAAACACAATTTTTAAAATACATATTTTAATAACTTATTTGACATTTCTAAAAAAACAATGATCCTCTAAAATGATAGAGTAAAATGAGTAATATTAACCGTTTATAAACAAATTGTTGATATTATATGCACTTGCATTACAGAAACCATGGATTGTTACAATATCAACCATTGATTTTCTCACTTTACTAACTTCTAAGACGAGCCAAATCCCTTTGAAAATGAGTAGAAAGTAAAGTAACTGATATTTCAACACACCCATGATTTGCATGTAATATCAAGTTATCAACCATTGATTTATTCATCAATAGTTGATATTACTTATTTTAGACTTTAAAGTGAAATTGCTCACTTTGGAGAAATTAGATAGTTCAATAGCAAGGCTTGAAATACTAATGGACTGGTAGCTAGTAAAATGAATAAGTAAAGAATGGAAGGATTACATTGATAGCAAATGCGATATACAATTAGTAGTATCAGGAAGATCTGAATCGTGATTAGCATCTACTGCCCAGCTGGTAAACCATGTAATGGCATGAAATTCTCCCTTTGTCATTCCCAAATCTAAGAAAAACTTCTTATCTGCAAGGTGACGATAACAGTTAGCTAGTAACCAGAAGCTATCGATATAAACAAACTATAGTATTCATAGGTAAAGAAGAAGATTACTTGTATAGTGCTTCCACTGGCAAAGATGGTGACAGCATGTTGCTATAGCTAAACCTCCAAGATTAATATTAGTAATGTTCTGCTCACTACTATCTTTACTATATCCAGGAAAGCAGCATCTCAAAGTCAAATCTGAGGAAACAATTGGATAACCATTTTTTAATTAGAAAAATTACATAAATCATTTATGTTTTCATCAATAAAACATCACTATGAATTTCATCAGAGTGCATATTTAAATTGCATAAATTACCTGTTGCAGCTCCACATAAGTGTTTACCAGTGGCCAGAAATGGAACTCCTTGCAAAGACTCAACAGCATTCAAATTTAAATCTTCAACTGCAAAGTTGGATTTTTGAATTTTATCGGGCTCAGAACAATATCAAGTTCAGAAAATATCTTATACAACAAGAATATTGAAGACACTTACTGTCAATTCTCAAACGCTCTAACGTCAAATTCTCATTCTGTCGCAAGGATCGATCAGCCTAGAAATAGTATTGGCATGACGTTAATAATAAATATATAAACAAATAATAAATCAAAGATTGCTGCACGGTCAAACACGACAGGAACATCTCCAAATATGATCGTCGTGATTTATAACTTAGAAGCAGTTCCAGGTCTAAGTCCCACCTTCAACTTGTATGCCTTTCGCTCGACGAGGAAGACTCTGTTGATTCCATAGCAGTCTGCAAGCATTTGTGTTAAATACCCTCTACCAGCTCCAAACTCAATGACTGTAGAGACACCGTCCTCCTTCCCCTCAACTGGCTCCTCACATTTTGATGGTTTGCTTTCAAGAGAATTCTTCAATACAGCAAAATTTTCCAAATTTCCCACAATCGATGCCTGTTGCATTATATGTTTCTCCTGAAATGGCAATTTCCTGCAAAATCCTAAGTTAGAAATAAAACCAAACCCGTCAAACAATGGGTTAAATTCAGTTTGCCCCGTTTTAGTTTGGGTTGAAACCTTGCAAATTTGATTTAGTCATATTACCTGGTGTATTTACTTCCATTATCAGTTGATATGGAAGTAAGCTTTGTTCTAATTGAAGTAAGCAAAAGGGACTTTAAGTTGATGAAACTAACTACTGGGTTAAAGTAACAAATCAGAGTCTGATAAAATGTTTTTGATGCAAAAAACTGCATGTGACAGCTGACAACCTGAATTTAGCCCTAAAATAATTTCAAATGTTTTGCCAATACCTACCTTTCTTCTTCTTTGCTTTTAATCCAAAGTCTGCAAACTTCCGGCATCTGAAACGAGTCCTGAATATCTTTACACAAGGATTCATGAACAGATTCAATCTTCTCAATCAAATTGCAGAATTTGGGCACACTCATCCCATGAAGAGCATTCCTCTTCATTTCTGAAGAAACGGTCATAGTAGTCAATTTTGAATCATTAAACCCTGAAGTTTCCTCCTCTTGTTGTTCTCCATCAGAACCAGCATTGATACCTTTTTTATAGAAAGGTTGATCGGACAGGGATTGAACCTGTTTCAGCAATGGGCACCGCTTAACATGCCAATTTAGATTTTGCTCGAGCACCGAACTGTCAAACGATGAAAGGACATTATCCAAATCAAAAAGAGCTAACAGATTAAAAGAATGAACATGAATTGAAAATGATAGTTACAGGTGAGTGTGTGATAGAACCCAGAAATTTGAAGGTAACACTGTATTTATTTAACTGGAAAATTATGAGCTCAAAGCTCTTACAACGATGAAAACAGAAAACTGAAAGGATAAACCAGAGTTCAGAGAACTCCTACCAGAGCTAAGCTCCTAGAACAGAGAGACTTCTCTCATACTCTTAACAAACTTTTTGAATGCCTCCCCCTCGAGGCTTCCCTCTCTTTTATAACTGAAATTCTCTTCTTAATGACTAACCCTCTAGGCTTCCCTCTCTTTAATAACTGCAATTCTGCCTAATTATTATAGCCGTTTGTATTCCCACAGCTTCTACAGGCTTCTAGAAGCTGTGCTTGTGTGGATTGGGCCAAACAATTGGGCCAACACATGTACAAGAACTCAGGGTTCAATCAGTGTGTGTGTGTGTGTGTGTGT
>Ga0315914_1000992_pt1 | contig 40278 bp, 20 predicted proteins | sample MpolenodulesMG_FD_203920 | JGI IMG/M metagenome (GOLD analysis project Ga0315914, IMG submission 203920) | Medicago polymorpha root nodule microbial communities from Los Angeles, California, United States - elongated nodules | ecosystem: Host-associated > Plants > Roots > Nodule | place: USA...
AAGTACAAATTGTTAAAGTATAAAGTGGAAAATATTTATTATGTGTGTGTGTGATTTTAATCAAAATCAAATTAATTTTAATCAATATTTCACACGCATTAACACAATATAAAGAGTGGATAGACGCGCACGGAATGCCCGTCTACATGTTAGTTAATAGATAATGAATGTATAAAAGTATCAAAGATTATAGAAAAATGAAATATTGAGTAAATAATTAACCTTATTGGTATTTTTTGTCTAAATTCAAAGCTGCAACTTATAGTTTATCCATAAAAATATAGAATGTTACAATATTTTTATGTGATAATCTAAAAAAATATATTTTGATAGATAACAGATACATAATGCATAAATGTAATAGAAGTTAAAATTTTCGATCAATTTATATTTTGAACACATATAATATTCATTTTCACATAACATACATGAATAAAATAGTCATATTTAATATATGAATAGTGAGGGGGATGTATACTTTTACAAGATATTTTGATGACACCTACATGTGGTTGATATTGATGTTTCTGATTGAAAAAGTCATGTTTGATATCATGAGAATGAAAGCAAATCAATTATTTACGGGTTAAAAGCTAATAAAATTGGTTTTGGATCTACAATTTTTAACCCATGGGTACCCCGTTTTTTCTTTCACACATGCTTATCATACTTGCAAAGAAGAGAATGATGGAGCATGATTTTATAAGAGAGGCCATGGACCTTCGATTTGTAGAAAAGATTGTAGAAGAATATTACTAGAAAGAAGAACAAGGAATTTGGTGAAATGGGGCTTTCTTTTGGTTTCATATTTCAGTTTTTTAGATATGGAGGTTTGAGTTTCAACGCTTTTTTAGTTTCCGATATGTTTTTTCTAGGTACGAGGGATCTGAGTTTCAATCTCTTATTAGAAGAAGGAGGTTTGTTTTGCGTTGCGTTGTGTGATGAGGCTGGGTGATGAAGCCAGGTGTTGATTATGATGAAGGAGAGTGTTGATGACGATCATGACTTGGGTTTGAAGCTCAAGAATGTTGAAGATTGTGAATTTTGGGTTCCAGGGTTTAAGGAACACATAAATTTGAGTTTGGGATGAACATGAATGAATTTGTTTGAAATTAAAATCATATGTCCCAAAATTAAAATTTAATGTCTTTTTAAAATTCTCAAAGTCTTATTTCTGATTTATTAAAATGATTTTTAAATATTTAAAATAAGGTAATTGCCACATGTGTGCTACATGTACAAATGTGCATGATCGACAACTACCACATAATCGAAAATGCGCCAAATCAGCAAGAAAGCGAGCCCAATGACTTTTTTAAAAGACAAAAAATTTACAAAGACGTTTTTCATTTTTTTTTTGCAAGGACCAAAACACAAAATCGTCATATTTGTAGGGACCAAAGCTCCAAAAACACATTTAATATATATATATATATATATTAAAAATCTCTAACGATGGCATGGTAAATGAGCTAAATTGTATATTTAAACACAATAAGAGAGAGAAGTGTAATACAAGATCTCTTAAAGAAAAAAAAAGTTGTAATTTACTCTTAAAACAATGAAAGTAAAGTGAAGAGAAAGAACTAATAAATTATAAAATATAAACTTAAACATTTCTTGAAGTAATGTCTTAAAAAATGTTATACGTAAGTAAAAAAAAAACATAAACTCGTGAAAGTATGAGTTACCAAACAACTGTATTAGTCATATGAGTTTAAACATTATAAAAAAATATACGCTACAAGCTAGTGACTTGAATTTACCAAAGCAGGTTATTGTACATTACATTCTCAATTTTGAAATCTCAATCCAATAAACTCATTCAAATTGGTATACTTCAAATAAACACAGATTATGTGTTGCTAAAACTGAGAAGGACAAATATGTAATTCAAGTCAATGGCATGAAACGAGGAAAATATGGTGCAGAGTGGTGATTTCAGACAAAAAAAAATTAACCCAAAATAATCTCTCTCCAATGAAAGAAGAAGCGAGATTAGAGAGCGGTCGAAATTTCTTTAAATTGATGGAGCATGTCAGCTATCTATATATAAGAAAATAACATAGACGATAAATTATCAAATCAACCAAATTTAATTAATTGACGCATAAGCAAAATTATAGACAAGTTTGAGAAAATAACCTATCTTCCTCTTTCACACTTTCTCTCATCTCTCCCCTACATTTTCTCTTTTACTCTTACATTCATTTTTATTCACTGTATATTTTAGAAAAATGTCACCAACACCCACTTTAATACACTTTTTTTATAACATTCACTCAACCCATTTGTGGTGGCCACTTGATGTTGAATTGAGTCTTTGAAATGTGTTTCTCCTAAATGTTTTAGACTTTTAAGTTTGGTTTTTTCAGTTGTTAATTTATGCATGGGCCGGGGTTCGAACCTCGAACACCCCACTTATTTACCTTTACGGTGAATTTATCTAGCTGCTAAGCTATTTGACAAAAAATAAATAAAAAAATACACGAGTCTCATCATTTTATGTGTGATTCATTTTCTAAAGTGATGAGACTTATAAAAGAGTAATTGTTAAAAAGAACGTGATAAAATGATGTCACTAGCATTACTCATTTTCTTGATAAAAAAAAATAGTTTTGTCCTCTATCGTGTTCCCTTTTGTCTCTAACTTAGTTTTTACTTTTTTCTTTGTTTATTTTTCACTAATTTTTACTCTTACATGAAATATACGAGATCATTGTTTATCAGAGAGAATATTTATCTTTGATAATTATAATTTTTTTTTTTATAAAAATCATACATAAAAAAATGTTTTTCAGTGACAATAAGTTAGATTTAATATTATTTTTTATATATTCTTTTGACAAAATGAGAATAATTATAATTTATTATAAAACTATACACAAGACAATATTTTTAATAAAATGTTTAATGATTTTTAGTCAAAAAAAAGTTAAATGATTTACAAATTTTTACATGAAAATAATCATTTACATATTAATATATTTCATAGCAAGTTTCTAAAATTTATTATTGAACTTCCCTAAAAAAGATATTATTAAACAAACTACATACTATATTTTATGTTAATGTGATTTTGAAAGGTTTTTTTTTATTGTTGCTAGTTTTGAAATAAAAAAGGAACTGAAACTCCGAGAGAAAATGGAGGGTGAAACAGAAAATGGAGGGTGAATTTTGGCGGGGCATAAATGTAATTGGCAAAACAAACTATTCCACTTTCGCCAAAAAAACACGAGAGAAAGCGCGGGAAAATCCAGTACCATTAAAGTCCATCTCGATTGGGGTTTCTATTAGAGACTATCATTCACAGTAGCACCCAAATTAGCCACAAAACTCTTTCACTTCGAAAAAAAACCGAATCGGAGATTTTCTGATCTCCTCCGCAACGATGAACCGGAAATGGGACCGGAGAGATAACAAGGTTTCCAAGAAGCAGAAACTTCTCAACAGCGCCGAAGAAGAACTCGAAGCTAAATTAGGGTTTGATCTCTTCTCTGAAGGTGAAAAACGTCTCGGATGGTTACTCACTTTTTCATCCGTAAGTTTCAATTTCTCGCGCGCTTTCTCGATCTTGAATTCAGTGTTTTCACTTGCTATAATACTGAATTGATGAATGAAGTTGCTTATTGCAATAATCGATTAAATATGAATGAAATTGATGAATGAAGTTGCTTATTGCAAGAATTGGTTAAGTGTGAATAAAATTGATGAAATAAGTTGCTTGTTGCAAGAATTGATTAAGTATGAATAAAATTGTTTCTTACACAGGTTATGTTACGTATTGGTAAATTATGGAATTGAATAATTGTAACTACTTGTTACTTGGATTTAATTTACATGCACTGACAGTGTAAAAATATTTTACACTGTCGATTAATTATAACAGTCATATCAATAGAAACAGTTGAATTTTATTTAACAACCGCTAAAGTCACACACATACTGGTTTTGATGGACTGAAAGTGTAAAACTCTTTACACTGACGTTGCATAGAAATTAAACCCATGTTATTTAGTTGTTGCATTTGTGTTTGTGCTTCTAAGTAACTTATCTTGCTACACTATTGGTGAAAGGATTTAATTGATACGCACATTTTACACTCTCAATCAATCATAATCGTTAGGCAGTTAAAATATTTGACTTTAATTTTATCTACCTTAAAAATCATATAAATGGTAGTTTATGATTGATTGACAGTGTAAAGAGTTTTACACTGACAGTGTGTCAAAGTTGATATCATATTGAAATATAACATGATGGGAAAAGGAATACGCATCATCATTGTAAACTAGGTTTACACCGACGTCCAATAAAAATAGAGTATATGGTAGTTATCTTTAAAAGTCAGTTACAAAATAAGCCTACATGACAAGATGGTGGGCAGTGTAAAAATTATTTTATATCATCAAAGCATAACCATTTAACCTTTAACATTATATGCTTATTCTTTTTTCTGTGATCTTTCTTGGATTAGAGGTTTTTTTTCTTCCAGTTCTTAATTATGAAGTCATAACAAGTTGGTTTGATGTCATATTTTTTTCGAAAGGACTTATACATGCTTTACTATGCTTTGCAGTCATCTTATGAGGACGAGGATACCGGCAAAGTCTACAGTTGCGTTGATCTTTACTTTGTCAAACAGGTATAATTCTGCTAAAATGCTTTGTCGATAGTTTTTCCACCATAAGAGGGACCTGGTCGTAAATAGCTTACTGATTGGAGTGTGCTTGCAGGATGGGTCATCATTCAAGACAAAATACAGATTTCGCCCTTATTTCTATGTAGCTACGAAGGTGAGTGAGCACATTCGCATGCCTGCATATATGATTATATGGGTTTAAGCTTGTTTGTGTATGACCATCCAATCATCTCCGTTAATTGCTTTTAAAAATTTATTCTGATTCGGTGTTTATTCTGTGACAACCATCACGTTTACGGTGCTAACTGTGTTTGTGTAAATTTAATAGAACAAAATGGAGATGGATGTTGATGCATACCTGAGACGACGTTATGAAAGCCAGATTGCAGATATTAAAATTGTAGAAAAGGAAGACCTGGATCTTGTAAGAATTTTATGCTTCTCTTATACAACTTTAGCATTGATAATCTGTTTTCTTGGGTTTTATCGTGTAATTCCTTCAAGAGTTTAAGGTTAAGTCAAAATGATTCATGACTTTGTCTGCATTGAAATTTTCATTTTGCTTCAATCAATTAGGCCATGCATAGTTGCGTACTTTGTATCTCCTCATGAATGGGCCCTGAATTATTTTCATGGTTCTGAACAGAAAAACCATTTGTCTGGATTGAGAAAATCTTATTTAAGGCTTTCGTTTGATACGGTGCAACAACTGATGAATGTGAAGAGTGACCTGATGCATGTTGTTGAAAGAAATAAGGCGAAGTCTGATGCTGCAGAAGCCTATGAGTCCATATTAACAGGGAGAAGGTAAATCACATTTCATGGGACAATACATTTTTAGATGGAAGTTTACTTTCTTTAACAATGCAATTTCAGTTTTTAGTGTATATTATCTAAGTAGATTTTAACTTTACTGTACAACCTGATCTGATCCTAGACTTCTTGTTAGCAGAGAACAAAAACTTCAAGATTTTCTAGATTGCATAATTGATCTTCGTGAATATGATGTTCCTTACCATGTTCGCTTTGCCATTGACAACGGTAAGTTTTTATGTTTATCCTTTTGTTTTTAATATTTATTCAATTATCACATCTTCCATTTCCATGTTATATTTATATTTATCATGACACTATTAATTACATATGACTCAGATATACGGTGTGGCCAGTGGTATGATGTTGGTGTGTCCAACGATGGGGTTACACTTGAGAGGAGGACAGATCTTCTGCAGCGTGCTGAAGTTCGTGTTTGTGCATTTGATATCGAGACCACGAAACTTCCATTGAAGTTTCCTGATGCTGACTATGACTCAATTATGATGATTTCATATATGGTAGATAGGCAAGGGTATTTAATCACAAATAGAGAGGTAGGTATTAATGGAAGCTGTTAATGTTTGATCAATCTCTCTCTTGCTGTTACTCTTCTATTATTACAAAAGAAACTGGAAAATACATGTTTCATCAGAAGTCTCTTATCTTCAGTTATATGATTACATATCTTTGGATCGCTCTTTCGTTTTATAAGAGTTTAATGTTATTCAGATCTGGAAAATACCCCTACTTTGAGACATAAAAGTAGAGATTGTTAATCAATTTGACTGCCAAATTATGCAGAGTGTAGCCAAAGGACAAGTGTAATAATAATAAATTATTTAACTCTAATCCATCGAAAATAGTTGTTAATTGATCCTGCAGTTGTATGTTTATCAAATGTATTTTAAAACATCAGTCATTATCATAGGCTGATGACATTAGATAATAGTGTTTTTTTACCCTCTTTTTTTCAGTGTGTTGGGGATGATATAGAGGATTTAGAGTTCACTCCAAAACCAGAGTTTGAAGGGTTTTTTAAGGTGACAAATGTTCAAAACGAGGTAATGGTTGTCTGCTCAAAATCTATTCCCCCAAGTTGTTTTATAGTGGTGGTTTACTTCTGTTCAGGTTTATTAATTTTTTATTTGTTTGTGGCAAAATATTATTTGGCAGATTGAGCTTCTTAGATTGTGGTTTTCTCATATGCAAGAGGTGAAACCTGGCATCTATGTGACATATAATGGTGATTTCTTTGATTGGCCATTCCTGGAACGACGGGCAGCCCATCATGGGTTCAAAATGAGTGATGTACGTTGCTAACCTTTTGAATTTTTTTTGGCAGTATGGGTTTCAATTACGTGGCAAAATAATTAAAGTGCATGTGCTACCATGTATACAGAATTCTATGTTTCCTTAAATTTTCATTAATAGCTTATCAACTTAAAGGAAGTCATTGATTCCAATTGTATTTGAGCTTGACTTAAAGTCAATTTCTTTGCATATATTAGAAACTGAAATCACCATTGTTGTTGAACCTTTGGTGACGTTAGTTACAGAAGGTTGTTAGAGGGGGGAGAGAGAGAGAGAGAGAGAGAGAGAGGGAGGGAGGGAGGGAGGGAGGGAGGGAGGGATTCTGTTATTATTGAATAAGTCTCAGTGATACAAGTATTTATAGATGCATAAGATACGTGACACCTGTCACACTCTAGCTTTGTTACTTAACTATTACAAGCTTAACATATATATTCTAACAGCATATACATTTTGGGACAAACCGTGTATGTTTGAAATGGTTATACCAAAATTTATGTTTGAATTTCATTTTTATATTCACTCCTTATTCTGAAGCATAATAGTTCTACTATATCCCCTTTAGTTTACTAATTGACTACTTTCTTCTATTTTTCTGTTATTATTCGATCTTGCAGGAGCTGGGGTTTCAATGTGACACGAATCAAGGGGAATGTCGTGCTAAATTTGCTCCCCATTTAGATTGTTTTGCATGGGTTAAACGTGACAGTTATCTTCCTCAGGGGAGCCAAGGCCTCAAGGTACATATTTCATACTCTCATGTTCTCTTTTTTTGTTGTAATTTATTTTAATAATCATCAGGGTCATTCTATTAACTGTTTCTAAAAGTTTCTTTATGACACTAGTTTTCTTTCTTTCAGTTCATCCAAAAGAAAACTAGTTTTTTGTTGATATTCATGTAGGACTCAGTTTATACTAAAAATGGTGGACAAAGAACTCATGTATAGTGATTGTATATAGGAACAAACCACATGTTTTCATTTCAAATAAATAGAAACAAGAACGTAACAAATTTAATAAACTCTATTTAAAAGTAAAACTGACAGCATAGATAACTCTGAAAAATCATATATATATAGAATGATGAAATGTGTTTTCGGTCTCTATCAAATGAACATACTTTGGTTTTGATTCCCATATAATATTTTCTTTGGTTTTCATTCCTCTAAAATTTGAAAGTATTGTTTTTTGTCTCTACTGTCCTGTGACATTCGTTAGTAGTTTATGCGTCTCACAATAGGTCACAATAATTTACGTGACACCTTTAATTTATGTGATGTCATGATAGCATGCGACTGCACACAATTATTTTCTTGAACCTTAAATGAATGATAAGTACCCAAAATAGAACTTTGAAGTTTTAAGAGGGATGAAAACCATTTTTTTTTACGGGGATCGAAGTCAAAATTCATACATTTTATGAAAAGTATCCAAGCACTTGGAGCCCTCCCTTACGAGTTAGATATCTAGGGAGAAGAATCAAGCCACTTAAATGCTCGACTAAGCTAAGCAGCCCATTTTTTTAATTCCTCTCCTCATGCTTTGACAATCATGTATAATGCTAGCAGTAACCTTATGGCCCCCTCTGTTGCTCTGCGCATGAATTATTTAAAGGAAACACCATGTCAGATATTCACAGTATTGGATAGCTTGCCTGCATTTATGATTTATTGAGCATGCATCCCTCTTCCTTTCATTGTATTTGACTTTGCTAAAGACTTTACCCTCCAATTTTTAATGCATTTTACTTGGTTTTAAGTCTTTTGTCTTTCTTTCTGTTCTCTACCTTAGCAAGGCTATATATACTACTTTCACAACATGCACAATGACATATAATCATGTCTGGTTAACTAACTACTTACTTCTACATATTCATTTATTTACTAAATTTTAATGTTATTTACAAAATTTATATTTACCATGTTTGAAAACAAAATTGTTTTTTGTTAATTTGAATGCTCTCCTTGCATGTTATATCAAATAAATTATAAGTCATGTGCTCACTAATTTCTGTTTAAACCAAGATTGCTCTTTCTCAATGTGATGTTTTCTTTGTTTTTATTTAGGCTGTAACAAAAGCAAAGTTGGGTTATGATCCAAAAGAGGTGAACCCCGAGGACATGGTACGCTTTGCAAAGGAAAAGCCGCAGGTATGAGTGACCAAAGTGATGCCTCCATTATTTGTTAAATTGGTTTGATATGGTGTACTAGAGGTAGAGCATTTTAAATAAAATTTGTTTTTGTTTTTAAGTGTTGGTAAAATAAAATATTAGTCATGTGCTGTAGTTTAATGGTTGTTTTATTTTTTAAAATTACAAGATCCATTTTGATGCCAAAAAAGAAAAGTAAAACAAGAATACCATCTGTATTTGTCTATCAAAAGCCAAGGATATGTCTAGATCTTAATTTGTTTATTGTTGGAAGTTGTTGAAATTCGGGCCTAACTCAACCCCACCAAATCGGGTTGTAAGGTAAGGAGTGCCTTACTTTATAAACTCTTATCAAGAGCCCGATCTATTCAATGTGGGACTTGGGTTGCTCCCCCCAATACAGAAGTGAGCGTTGTTTTTTCCTTGGGGTATGCCATACTTATTGTTGGAGTTTTCAATCTATAAAGTTATGCATTTGGTTGGTCATTGGTCATGACTCTCAGGACATATCTTGTTCATTTTACTAATTTTTTCTTTGATTTGAATTGCTATTGCAGATGATGGCCTCCTATTCTGTTTCTGATGCAGTGTCAACATATTACTTATATACAACTTATGTTCATCCCTTTATTTTCTCTCTTGCCACTATTATACCCATGTCACCAGATGAGGTTTTGCGCAAAGGCAGTGGGACCCTCTGTGAAATGTTGCTTATGGTTCAGGTATGCGCTGATGCATGTTTTTATTGAAGTAGAACCTCTCTGTTTTGTTTTTCCCATTTTAAGGCTTCTAGTTTCCCATTTATTTATTCCCACATCTGTTACAGTCATACAAGGCCAATGTTATCTGCCCTAACAAGCACCAATCTGATCCGGAGAAGTTTTATAAGAATCATCTTCTTGAGAGTGAGACGTACATAGGTGGCCACGTTGAATGCCTAGAAAGTGGTGTATTTAGATCTGATATTCCATGCAGTTTCACACTTGAGCCATCTGCCTTTGAGGTTTGTTGTTTCCATCTTTAATTACTTTCCTCGTGATTACGCAGTCCCTTCATTATAGAACATACTGTTCAATTTTCGAATTTTATATATTTAGCTGTTACCACTTCCAATTCTAGATATTTACTCGGCAAAATAGCGAAAAACCCTGTTTGTGGTAAGAGGGTGGAGCAGAACACCAATTTCTACCCTCACTCCCACTCCAAAAAATAACTAAGTTCTGAAATCATGCTTCTTTATTATATTTTCTATAAATATGCTTCACTAACTGTGGAGTGATGTGGTTTCAGCAATTGATCAGCAACCTTGATCGAGATCTACAATATGCTATAAGAGTAGAGGGAAAGATGGATTTGGAATCTGTCTCAAATTATGATGAAGTGAAGAATGCTATCATGGAAAAGGTACTGATTATGATTTTTGGCTGGCTAATTTTTCATGTATGGTTACTTTCCTATAATCATATCTAAATTTGTAATTCTATTGCTTGATCATATATTTCCGGAATAGTACATTTGTTTTATGCGGTAAACTTGAAAATTCCAATAGTGTCATTGCTTAGGAATTATCAATATCATCACATATTTCTCTATGCACGCAGCTTGTAAACTTACGAGATGCGCCGATACGTGACGAGTGCCCCCTCATTTATCATTTGGATGTAGCTGCAATGTATCCAAACATAATTTTAACAAATCGGCTTCAGGTACTGTGATATTTGTATTATAATATTGGTCTTTAGCAGAATATGCATGCTTAGTATGTTTTTCCAATGAGAATTTGTTAAAGAGTGTATGTATTAGGAGTCACACTTTATTGTGAGCTTCAAGATCTGCTCCTTCTCACTTGGTTGCGATCCTTTTGATCTTCAATTCCGCCCTGTGTTATTCTGCATCATGTTATTGGATGCTTGCATGCATTCCAACTATGTGATAAGATTCATGTGCACTTCCATGCACACACCAGGGCCAAAGCAATACAGCTTAAAGATGAACTGAGAAATTCAAAGAAAGGTGATTGCTCAGTCTCTTGCGCTGTGTTTGGTAAAAAGAAGAAAATGTGGAGAGAAAGAGGTGAGAGAGAGAGTAAGATGCGGAAATATAGTGAATTTTTGGTATAGTTTGTTTGGTCTGAGAGAAAGGGAAAAGAAAGACAAAAGAGTGAGTTGTGTTTTACTCTCTCCCTTTGTTTGATTGACAAAAAGTCCTTAGTTTGTTTTTAAAAAATTTGATCTATTTTCTTCAAAAGAAAAGAAATCAAATCTAACCTAGAAACTAAAATTAAATTATATATTTTTAATCTTGAGAAAAAGATCTAGCTTGAATGCATCAAAAGGCATAACAATAACACTAGGCTTAGAATTATAAGTGATACTGAACCATATGAAAAATCTTGTTGGATCCCCTCACCGAGTTTAGATAATTTTTTTCCATGAAAAATAAGAAAAGAAAATAAATTGATGAGAAGTAGCAAAACTATGTAACAACGAATAAAGCGTTTCCTTATTACTTAGCTATTATCATGATTTAATTCCCTATTCAATTTGGAGTCTTGTATCCCTATAGATTGGAGTTAGTGCTTTGTGCTTTGTCTTTTATATCGAATTAATTATCAATCATATTACACTATTATGATATTCAAAGTCCTTATGATTTCTCTTATCATTCTTTTTTCTGTTAATAAATAACAACTATAGCGGAATTTGGAAAAACACTATTGTTCCATGATACGTTATTTAGTACCAAATATTGTGAAATAACAGCTATAGCTGCACTATAGCAGTGCTGTGTAGCAGAATTTGAACTAACAACTATTTTCCGCGATCCACAATTGACTAAAATAAGTAACACCAACAATTTTCATCATGTACAAGGGTGTGATAAGCATTTCAAGTAAAATCTTGTAATTATCATTTTAGCATTTCATAGCCAAAAACTAATGTGGATAAGTATTTCATATATAATGTTAGGGGATAATCGAAAGATATATATGTATTCTGGTTGCTCCGTTCCTCTTCGACTAGTTTGGATTCTGGATTTTGAATTTTCAATGAATATAAGTCTCCCATACCCCAAGGCCTTAGGAATTTTTTTCATGATTGCAGCCTCCATCAATTGTTACAGATGAGATTTGTACTGCATGTGACTTCAACCGTCCCGGAAAGACTTGTCTACGCAAGCTTGAGTGGGTTTGGCGTGGAGCAACATTTGCGGCAAAGAAAAGGTGCATTTTTTTTAATGTTGCTGCACTGCAGATTGTTTTACTCAAATATGTGAAAAATTCAATAAATTACTGACAAGGGTATTCATTTAAATTGTGTCAGTGACTATTATCATCTAAAGAAGCAAATTGAGTCGGAGTTTGTAGATGGGGTAAATGAAAGGTCATCAAAATCTTTTCTTGACCTGCCCAAGGCCGAACAACAATTAAGACTAAAAGAGCGTTTAAAGAAATACTGCCAAAAGGTAATGGCTGATTTACTTAACGTTCTTTTTAAATAATGTATGACATACTAAACCATGGTGGCTTCCTCAGGCATATAAACGGGTACTTGACAAACCAGTTACCGAACTCCGAGAAGCTGGAATCTGCATGCGCGAAAATCCATTTTATGTTGACACTGTTCGCAGGTGAGTTAAGATCATTGAAGAGTAAATTTGAATAAAAAACTTACCCTTACAATATCCAGTTTGAAGCAGATGTCCGTAGATGTTTATACTCCGTGGAACATATTTAATATACAGCTCATAAATTTAACTTGGATTGGTTAACCCTTAAGAGTCCCTTGAGTTTCTCTTGCATTATTTTTTGGTTGCCTGTAGTACTAAACCCAGGTTTTATGCTGTCTGGTTCAAGTTTCCGGGATAGGAGATATGAATATAAAGGTCTTAACAAGGTTTGGAAGGGAAAGCTATCAGAAGCCAAGGCCAGTGGAAATTCTATAAAAATCCAGGAAGCACAAGTATGAAGTATATTAATAGGCTTGTTGATTCCAGCACAATTTACTCAATTGTTGATAACAACTTATGTAACAATATGTTACTGTGTTGGGATTTCATATTTGATTATATTGTGCATCAGGACATGGTAGTGCTTTATGATTCATTGCAACTTGCTCACAAGTGTATTCTTAATTCCTTTTATGGATATGTAATGCGCAAGTGAGTACATTGACCTCCATATGTTCTTGATCTTTCACCATTGGGATTCATTCAATAACATTTGCTATTTTTTCTTAATCATCTTGTGCATGAATGTTTTTGTTTTACAGGGGTGCTAGATGGTACTCCATGGAAATGGCAGGCGTTGTCACATATACCGGTGCAAAAATAATTCAGAATGCTCGCTTGCTGGTAGAGAAAATAGGAAAACCACTTGAACTAGACACAGATGGTATCTGGTGTGCACTTCCCGGATCTTTTCCAGAAAATTTCACTTTTAAAACAGTGTATGTTCCAAGTTCTTACTTTATGTGGCTATTTATGCACATCTATGCACACAAACACACAGAGTCGGAATTTGTTCTCATATCAGTTGCTAAGTTGAAAATTACCATTTAGCAGATCAAGGTTCACATACTTTCATACATTTTGTTGAAGTTACGAGTTTTAGATAAAATAAGGAGAAGAAATATTATGATTGTGGTGTAATATGGTATGAAACACTTGGTAGTAATTGATTGTGACTTGATTGATATAAAAGACTAAACACTAGCACTAATTATAGGGATACATGACTCCTAATCCTAAATAAATAGGGAAATCAGGACACCAATCATGATAATAAGTAAGTAATAAAAACTAATCTGATGAGATAATCTAAGGTTACAAACTGATCATACGAGATAAACTATGACACTCTAACATAATATCAAGATACCCCTCACGCTTCAGCCCGGCCCAATGGGCCTATGACACTCTAACATAATATCAAGATACCCCTCACGCTTCAGCCCGGCCCAATGGGCCTGAAGCGTGGACGATGTGGGAAACCCAACGATAGATCTAGGATAGGCTCAGATACCATGTTGAAATTTGGGGCCTAACTCATCCTTACAAAACCGGCTTGTAAGGTGAGGAGTGCCTCCTCTTTATAAACTCTTGTCAAGAGTCCTATCTATCCGATGTGGGACTAAATTCATCCTCTCAAAGCCAACACAATGAAGGTGTTGGAGGTTGCAATGAAGGCTAACCAAAGGTCACAATTAAGGCGACTAGGGGCGGACCGCAATTAAAGCAGAATTTCCAACAAGTTATATTCCTATTGACTTTTAATTTATTTGAATTATTTTATACATGATCATCAAGATATTATAATATGATTCCAAATTTGCATTCTACAAAGTTATTGAAGGTGTGAAAATATGTTTAGTGTGAAATTAAATTTTATCAATCCTATTGTTAACTTTTGTGATATTATCTCAACCCGCTAAATTTTAGATAAATTGGACATTTTCACTAATATAATCTTATAGTTCATATTTAGTTATATTTTAAACGTACATTATTGCTTCATTCAAAGTTATTTCACGAAGTACCTGTTAGAAAATAATGTATGTAGCATAGTTTTGGTAATCTAGTGTCATGAAATATAATAAATAGGGTGACATTATCCTTTTATTTCTCGTGATTCAGTGTATATATAAAACTTGGCTCCATCGTCTTATATACATATTCCCTCATGTTTTCTAGTGGAACAACTTTCATTTGCTACATTTTCTTTTCAAAACAATGCTCTACCATCCTGTTCTCATTTTGTCATCCTTTTAGATGTCCGACAAAAACTTTTGTCTCCACTGCCATGTTCCCCCTTTTCTGACTTGTTTCTTGTACTTTCCAACCTCCATTGCTGCTTTTCTCCACCATTAGAAAATTTCTCCATCAGTTTTTCTAGAAAGATCACTGTTATCTGCCACACAATGTACCAATCAGCTTCGTCACAAAATAATAGGTTCCAAGGAAATTCAACCCCACTTCTTCTTTATCTTGTCTAGCATCTCCGCTGCAAGCCGTGGTGAGTTCTGCCTTATTGCCGCTAGCTTCTTCCACTAGAGTCATTAGATTGTCTCAGTCCTCAATCTGTAATTGCTATGTAGTTTCGAGGCCCCTTCACCTGTCACCTATTATGAATCTTATATCCTTAATAGACAGTATTGCAACACTAGTCACTTTTGATTGTTCCTTACACTGGGTTGATGAATACCCGTTCACGTGTCATGTGTCTCATTGCCTCAAATGTTGCCTATTCTTACTTCTTGAAGTGGTTTTAGAAGCGCCAAGCCCCACCCGGTGCAGTGTTATCGAATATCGTCCATGGCGGATATCTCTATTTTAAGCAGTGTGAATGCTGTCTATTATAAAATAAACTTTGCTTAATATATATATATATATATATATATATATATATATATATATATATATATAGTGTATTTTGGAAATTGTTGACTGCAAAATTAAAGTCAATGATTTTGTTGGCTATTTGCTAATTACTGTAGCTTGATATTCTAGTTAATTCCTCCAATGTTACTATATTTGAAGCTGTAGGCTGTAGGCTGCAGGCAATTGTGCTTCATCTTACTTTTCACTGCACCTATCTTTCAAAAAGTTTTTTAATTTCTCTTTCTAGTTTTCTACAATTTCAAATGCTTACTCATTTGATGTATTTCAGAGACTCTAAACGGAAGCTGACAATCTCATACCCTTGTGTTATGCTTAATGTTGATGTGGCAATAAATAATACAAATGATCAGTACCAGGTGAGCTTGTAGTTTTTTTGGTTAATGATTCAATTCACAATATGATTCAAATGCTTCTGCTTCTTTTTTTACACTAAGTTGTCTTCAGTTACCTTGCTTATACGTGTGATTACATCATTCTTTCTATTTCAAATTTTCTGACAGACACTCACGGATCCAATTAGGAAAACTTATACAACTCATAGTGAATGCTCTATTGAATTTGAGGTGGATGGACCTTACAAGGTAAAATGGAGAAGCAATTTGAGTTTAAATATAATCCCGTGTTTCACTATACTTATTTAAATTATTGCTTGTACGGTTTGCTTTGGTGTAGGCAATGATAATTCCTGCTTCCAAGGAGGAAGGAATTTTAATTAAGAAGAGATATGCTGTTTTTAATGATGATGGATCCCTCGCAGAACTGAAAGGTTTTGAGATCAAGCGCAGAGGTGAACTGAAGCTAATCAAAGTGTTCCAGGTATTTTAATAAAAAGATTATTAACTTCAAGTGTGATGCATACAATAAGATTTGGTAATGACAAGGATATGTATCCATACTTTTTTCCTGGTGCATCTGATTTGATGGAATGATAATATTTCCCTTTCACTACAAGGGTGATAGTAAGTAAGGTGGTATGCATCTGTGGAACTAAAACTAGTTAAAGCAGAAGGGTTTATATTTATTAACTACTTGCAGTCTTTATTTTTTCAGGGAGCATACAGATAGATATTTGTAGTTATTAACTATACTTTTTATGGATTTTAGAGTGAACAATTTGAAACTCGTTAGGAGCCTATTTTAATGTGATAGCTTGAAGAAAATCCTCTATTTTAATAGATTGTGTAAAATTTTAAAAAATTCTGAAATGTAACATCAAAGTTATAGTTCAATGCTCGGTCTTTTTTAATGTTGACTATGTTCTAAATGCAAAGTTAGAGTGATCTGTTGAAGTTGCTTTTTTCAACAGGCTGATCTTTTTGAAAAGTTTCTGCATGGATCAACCTTAAAGGAATGCTATTCAGAAGTTGCTAAAGAGGCAAACCGCTGGCTTGATCTTCTTGATGTATGTGCTAAAGATCGCAGGCTTAATGTTTATTGTAATTGAATTACCAGGGGCTTTAATATTTTTTCTTCTTCTCAAATTAGTTAGTTGAAGATACCGATGGTCTTGCCCAAATACATTTTTCTGTGTCCTTAATATTTAAATTCTTCTTGTCGTACAGAACCAAGGAAAGGATATTGCAGATAGTGAGTTGCTTGATTATATATCAGAATCAAGTACCATGAGCAAGTCTTTAGCTGATTATGGTCAGCAGAAGTCTTGTGCTGTTACCACTGCTAAACGACTTGCTGACTTTCTTGGTGATACAATGGTCAAAGATAAAGGTCTTCGATGTCAGTATATAGTAGCAAGTGAGCCTAAGGTGCGATCTATGAATAATTTGGAAATTTGATGAATTATATTTCATTCATTCATCCAAATAATCTGCTTGTTTATTGCTTAGTGACAATCATCTAAAGACTATTGTCATTGCAGGGAACACCTGTAAGTGAGCGTGCTGTTCCTGTGGCAATATTTGAAACTAATGCTGGTAAGTTTCTTGTTTTTTAAGGAACAAATAACGATTTAATCATGTTTAAATTTTACATAAGAAATCTATGCATCATTTTTGCAGATATAATGAAGTTCTATGTCCGAAAATGGTGCAAGGTCTCATCAGATGTTGGCATTCGCTCTATAATTGACTGGTCCTATTACAAGCAGCGGCTTAGTTCTTCAATTCAAAAAATTATCACTATTCCTGCTGCAATGCAAAAGGTTTGTTAACTTTTTCTTTCTGAATTTCGAAATAATCCATTCCTGTGTTCTAATGTTTTATGAAGAAGAGTTTAATGCTTGCAGGTTGCAAATCCTGTCCCCAGGGTTGTTCATCCTGATTGGTTGCATAAAAAGGTCCGCGAGAAGGAGGACAAGTTTCGCCAAAGAAAAATAGATGATACCTTTAAGTCAATGAACAAGAATGAACACTTGAAAAAGCATAATGATTATAGTGGTGTCAACCTTGTTATGGTTGATGAGACTGTTAATGACATGGAGGACTTTGGAAACAAGGGAAGGAGTTCTACATTAGGACCTAGACCAATTATACGCCATTATGAAGCTAATACTGAACAGCATTCAGAGAAGTTCAATGGTCAAGAAGATTCAGAGCAACGACATATTGACAGTAGCAATATAGATCAACAAAATGAAACATCATGTGAAAATGTTGACAGAACTGTAGACTATCAAGGATGGCTTCAATTAAAAAAGAGAAAGTGGAAAAATATGCTGGGAAAGAGAAAGAAGCAAAGGTAAGGTTCTCTTTGTTACGTAAATATTTAAGTTTATGCATAACTATTTAAGTAGTTCTTTGGAATGGATCTCATTCAAAGTGGAAGTCCCAAAAGATAATCAGAGGTTGTTTTACTGCCTTATACTTTTATTTTTCCTTGATAAGCCAAAAATTGATAATCAATAATGGCTACAGATACAATAGCTCAAGAAGGGACTTTTGGCCAAATTAATAAGTTTGTGTTCCCATATATTCGCATTTACTTTGTTTCGGAGTAAGTGTGGTGAAAGATTTTTTGTATGCATCTTGAGATTCAGTACCTACTATTTCAAAATAAATCAAAATGGGATAATCATGAATGGGCTACACAATTTTCTTTTAACGAGATGAATGGATACACAATTTTCTTTCAATGAGGCACATACACAAGCAAAAGGGCAAATTTGATTGTTTGTGTTACTGACTGTACAAGTGACCTGCCCACCATTCTTTTCCCTGTTTATTCAACAGTTTTTACCGGATGAAAGTCTGACTGTCATGATAGATATATGTGAGCTCCCTAATATATTATTTATTGGTATTAAGGATGAGCTTTGATTTTATCAGATTGGAGAATTCAAAGAAATCTGACCATTTAAATGGCAGTCTTGAACAAACCAACGGTAAGATGAATCATGGCAGAAGTAATGTCAGTTCATATTTTAGAAGGCATGAGGTAGTCCTAACACGGGGCCACTGGCAGGTAATGGTTAATTTTGCAATAGTCAGTTTTAAATTGTGACTTTTCTGATTTTGTAATTTTCTTATTCTAATATTCGTGTGATTCAGATAATACAGTTGGTCCACAGTCCACAAGTTGGTCAATTTTTTGCTTGGGTTGTTGTTGATGGGATTATGCTCAAGATTCCTATTTCTATTCCTAGAGTCTTTTACCTTAACTCTAGATCACCAACTGAAGAGTTTTCAGGCAAACGTGTCAACAAGACTCTTCCTCATGGAAGACATAGTTATAACCTGTACGAGGTACTGGTGATGCTATTGCTTCACTCCCCTTTTTTTAAAAGTTTTTCTGATGATTCCTTTATTATTTTTTCTCAGTTGAAGGTATTAATATTGATTTGAAAATTTGTAGGTCACAATTAATGAAGTACAATATAAAGAAGAAAGCAAAAAACTTGCCGCTCTTCTCGCACATCCTGATATTGAGGTCCACGCACTTACTGATCATCAATATATTTATATGTGTGTGTACTTCTTTTCTGTGGAAAATTTGTTGTCACCTATAATTTTGTGATATGACATGCCATCAACTCTTGCTCTAACTAATAGTTTGACATCATAAAATAACAGAGCGGTCTTAATATTTTGTTGTTTTTCGGGGGTGAGGGTTAAAAGTTGTCTCTTCTAGATGCCATTTATTTTTATTTTGGCCTCAGCTAAATGATTCTGTTGAATGGGAGAAAAATGGTGAAATTGTGTGTTTGAACTATACAACGGAGCCGATTTTATATAGGCTCAAAACAATAATTACAAAAAATAAATGAGACACTATCCCTATTTGCATGACATAATATGCCTATACAATAAATACAAAGATCACGATATATTTTCAACAAATTTCACTGGACCAATTTTATTTTTTTTTGAATATGTCATGGCGGTGAATATGTCCTCTTCATCTGCATCTCTGAGTTTACTTCAACCTTTATCTTTTATTTGCAGAGAAATGCATTATTTTCTTGTAATACAAGCTAAAGCTTATTAAGCTTTAGCTAGAAGGGGAGAATTAGAATATAAGATGTATCTACCTTATTCCCTGGCATACATTTCTTTGTTTATTGCCAGGGAATCTTAGATTAGCTCCTAGGACTAGTTTCCACATTTCTTTGTTATTTCCATGATCTGTTTCCTCATTTTCCTATTTGTTTAGGATTATGAATCTTATATCCTTAATAACGGTGGTGTTTATTCTTGGTATCAAGTTTGTATCAATTACTATCAATCATATCACGCAATCATATCACGCCATTATCACATTTCTTTCTTTCTTTTTTCTCTCTCTTTATTTTGTCTAAAACCCATAACTAAAAACAAATTTTTTTTTTGTTGAAAACAATAATACTGAAACAATTTATATGGTACTATTAAACATAGCTACTTATTTACATCATTTGTAACAAAATGCATCCTTCACATCTTACTATTATTTTTATGTCTGCTATCAATTAGGTTATTTTGGTACACCGAAGAGCTAATATTTCCAGTTTTACTTTCATTTTGTCAAATATATATGATTGGTGTAGTTATATTGAATTTAACGTGGAGGATGCAATTTTTATGCCAGGGAGTATATGAAACCAAGGTGCCACTGGAGTTCAACGCTATAGTCCAGCTTGGTTGTGTTTGTAAGGTGGATAAAACTGCTAAAAAACGTAGCCTACAAGAGCCATGGAATTTGAACGAATTGCATATGAAGACCACAACAGAATGCGCTTATCTTGAACAATCAATATCTTTGTTTTACTTATACCATAGGTAAGTGAGCCCTAATGTTTACGGAGTTATTCTCAATTATTTCTGTCACTCGTTTTTGGGTTAAAATAAGAACCGCATTTGCTTTGAAGATAAATTTCATGCCTTTCTTGTGCTTTGCATAATATCTTTGAAGGAAATTGTTTTATATTAACATTCTGTTATTCTGTTATTAATTTCAGCATCTCAGAGGGACGGGCTATATATGTTGGATATTTTCCTGGGTCACAAACAATAACTTTTGTGGTAGTTAATCCCTACCAAAACCAGGACTTGTCACCAGCTTTTCTTGACAAACAATTTCGCGATGCCTGCAGAGTCTTGTCTATTGAGGCACCTCCGAGGAATGGCATAAATTTTAAAGTAATTCTGCAACATTTCTCTTTTCATAATTTTCTTTCATTGTCGTTGATCTTAGTATCTAATCTTTAGATATTCTTCTTCCTTAAATTATTTTTCTTCTTTTTATTATTTATTTGCATGTTTGTGTGTATAATTACATCCTACATTCAGGTGGAATATGTTGTACTCGTCAAGGATGCTGAAACAATAATGCAAAGTGCAATAAATGATCACAGGTTTTATTTTCATTTTTTATGTCTTAGTTTGCTATAGCTAGCACAGCATAGGTTTTCTTTCAAACATATTGGCCATGCTTTTCCATTCTGTATAGATCCCTTTAGTTAGCTGCTTAGCACAAATAAGGTTAACAGTAAGCACCCTAATCATTTTATAGAGTTTATTATAATCTTTACACGTGTGAGAAAACTTATTGCCATATTAAGGCGACGTCTATGCGGAAAGTTATGTCTCGGCCATTCTCCGTTTATCTGAGGTTTTTTAAGCAAAGTTGGAATGCAGAGGCATCACACAAGTCAAATATCATAAAAGTAGCAGCTGAATTCCCCACCTAGGGTCCTTAATGTACTGTTGTGTCTTTCTAGTTCTAATGGGAAATTTTCTCTCACTTCCTCTGTTTTATGCTTACTGACACACATCTCTTGTATATTTAAACAAACACTCACCACCCATATTTGTTGGAGATATTACACGTCCCTCTCCTCTCTAAAGGGAAGGTGAGTATTCAGTTAGATGGTAATGCATGATGATTACTAAGTAGAGGTCATTCCTCATTATAACATCTCTTCACTGGTTATTCAGGATAGCCTATATGTATACTTTAAAAATGAAGCCTTGCCGCAAGAACATGAATCCAAAGTCTGAAATCCTCTAATTAAATGTCAAACCCTTAAATGCTCAAATGTTCTCTCTGAATTTAAATGAAAGAGAGCGATTCTGAACTTGTTTACGTAACCTAGTAGTATTTCTGTTTTTGACCATTACATTCCATATTTGATACCATCTAGTATCGACGAAGTTCATCATATCTACATGTTACATAATACATCAACTAATGTTTAAAAGAAGATTAAGAGAGACAACTGCTTGAATTTTTAACTAAGCTCAGTCTCTTGATCTTTATGAGATTTTGAGGTTTTCTTTATATTTTCCTCCAGGTCTTACGGTTTTAAATATAAAATCATTTTGCCATTTTCATCCTTGGAACTGAATTATTTTGCTCTTCTTTGATAATCATGATCATAGGAGTGAACATGGGCCTATGGTCGCTGTCATTGAATGCCCAGATGTTCAACTATTAAAACTGGGCATTCGAGCTCTAGATGATTTTCCATGCCTGAGTATTCCTTCTAATGCACGTGATAGTCAGTATCAGGTAAAATGTTCTGAAACTGCTGGTCCATATCAAGTTTGTTTGTATGTAAATACCGGCTCTGTTTGGTAAGACCAAAAAGGTAGCTTATAGCTTATAAGCTCATTTGACCAAAAAAGCTCTGTTTGGTAATGGTTTTTCACCAAGAGCTTATAGCTTATTTCACGAGCTTATAAGCTATTTTTCAGACGCTATTCCAAGTAGCGTTTGAGCTTATAGCTTATAGCTCATTATCATTTATTCCATTTTTACCCTTATTATTTTAACAAAAATTCATATTTACCCTTTATAATTTATTATACTTTTAAAACTAATAGAACGTTACTGTACGACATATTTTTTATACTACAAGTATGCATGCTTTTGTTTAGCACTCGTTCAATATATTACAGTGCAATGACACCATTTCATGTAATGACACATACAATTTTTTATATTTCCCAACTTAAGAAAAAAAAGTTTAATTTTCCTGGGTTACTGACTACTTTTTTTTTGTTATTCTTTTAACACTTTTTTTTTATCTTATCGATGATTATTTTTAACTTTGTTTATAGAAGAAAACTTTATACTATAATCATTCATAAAGTATAAAAATTGAATGAAATAAACTTAAAACAAATTCTTAACGAAAAATATATATTGATTATATTAATAAATGTAAATGACTAAACATCTTAAATATTAATCGGTATAGATTGTATTAATAAACTCTTGAAAACATTATTATGAATAAAAAATGTCCTTTTATGTAAATTTACAATTATCAGCTAGTTGAACCGCTAATTTTACCAAACACTTTAATCAGCTTATCAGCTATCAGTCATCATCTATAAGCTATCAGCTATTTTTACCAAACAGAGTCACCGTATGCTTTTCTAATATACTTAATTTTGGCTTTTTAGATTCTTGGATGGCAACAAGTGGCTGCTAAACTTGGAATGCAACGTTGTGCAGCTTCAGTCCAGTGGCTAAATGAGAGAATTGCTCTATCAAGATATGCCCATGTAAGAACTCCAAATCTCTAGCAGCATATTTTTGCAAAAACTACAAAATAGAACGATTAATTATTAAAAGAAATTTGAGTTTAGGAATACTTCACAGATTAGAAAAATTTCATTACGCCCAAGTGGTTATTTTAGGCTAATTTTTCAACTTATATATTTGAAAAAGAGTGTTGGTTGTTTTCTATTCATTTTGTCATACAATTTAGTCCCAGTAGGCTTTCTAATTTCTGACTTTTGGAGATTCCTCTTCATGTTCAGCTTGTGTATATATGTTTGTATCCAATCATTAAATAATTACATATTAGATTTTCATCAGTTTCAACTATGCGGATTTGAATTTTCTAATTTCTGACTTTTGGAGATTCCTCTTCATGTTCAGCTTGTGTATATATGTTTGTATCCAATCATTAAATAATTACATATTAGATTTTCATCAGTTTCAACTATGCGGATTTGAATTTCTTTTGTAGGTACCACTGGGGAACTTTGAATTTGACTGGCTTATGTTTACGGTGGATACCTTCTTTTGTAGAGCATTGCGTGATAATCAACAGGTTCTTGTTTTGATATTAATCGTTGATCTTGAATCTGAATATTATCAACAGAAACTTACTTCCCCCTCTTCGTTTGTAATGTTTTACACCCTTACCTGAACCATATGATTTGTCTTTTGCAAGTATGGGTGTATCTTTGTACTATAGGATAACATCAAACCCAAACAAAACAAAAGTTCATTACAATCCCATTTGTATCTTAATTAGATTTTCATTATCCAGGTGCTTTGGATATCTGATGATGGTTTTCCAGATTTGGGTGGCAACATTGGTGAAGAGAACTGTTTTTTAGATGAGGTCTGTTTTATGATCCAACTTTTTGCTGGCCTTCAATGTTTTCAATTTCATGCAGAGCTTGACTATTCTGCATTATTAAGCAATTTTATCATCATCATTCTTATTATTGTTGTTGTTGTTGTGACAAGTTGTTATTGTGATTAGTATTATTCTGGAAGAAAATGATTTCAAGATACCCGACAGATGCTGTACTTTTTTTTACCCATAACTATCTTTCGAGTAATGACACATAAGAACATCTCCAAAGGTGCAACCTACTTTGGGTTCCACTTGTGCCAAATAACTTTTAAGCAATCTACTAATTTTTACTCCAAAGTTTAAGAAATATCCCTGCCTGAAGAACTCAATAAGTAACTCTCGTCGGAGTTGCTTTCATTGAATAACCACTCTAGATTTATTTTTTATGACGCAGATTGCAGAAACTGTTTTTTATAACATGACCACAGTTAAATTATATTTATTTTATTGAAAGCTACTATTCCACGAGGTGACATCCACTAATTCTAGTTACAATTTGATAATAAATCAATCATCCACTCTCTGACACAGTATTCAGATTTTAAACTGGTTATTCAAAAGCTGCAGATTTATAGCAGAGGTGGTTAAACCTTGCCACAATATCAACTGAGAATAATTTTCCCTTATTTTTTGTTAGTATGTGATTATTTAGCATGCTCATGTCTGGTTCTATGAAATTGACTGCGATGCTGTTTGGAAATAGGTGCGCCAACCTGTCTGTACGTTTCCTGGAGCTTATAGAAAAATTAGTGTGGAGCTAAAGGTTCAGTACTTTGAAAATACTTTCACCAATTTAGTCATGCTTTTATAACTCAATGGGGAGTTTTATTTTATTTATTATTTTTATTTATTTATTTATTTATTTGCAGATACACCACCTGGCTGTAGATGCACTTTTAAAATGCAACCAAGTTAATGAAATGGAAGGAGGTGCTTTGTTAGGATTTGGTCATGAATTTGATCCTGAAGCATTCCAAGTGAATGGTCAGAATGGCTTTGATGAGTCTACTTCATGCGCACATGCCTTTCGAGTCCTAAAACATTTGATCCAGCGGTGCCTTGCAGATGCTGTCACATCTGGAAATGTTTTTGCGGATAGAATATTGCAACATCTGTATAGATGGCTTTGCAGGTTTTTACTATTCTCATTTGTTTGCCAGCATCTTCTTTTTTTAATTGTATAATTATAATTACTGCATTTCTTCCACATCGCAGCCCTCAGTCAAAATTTCATGATCCTGCTCTTCACCAGCTACTCCACAAGGTAAATAGTTATACATTGAAGTATATGGTATGATGCTCTGAGATGGTACAACATTTTCTTACATCTTCCTGTTGGCCCTGATTAGTTAACTTAATTGTGATTTATATATTTGATTTGATGTTAAACATCCTTATTAACTGCATCACATGTCTTTTGATTGCATTGATATTTTTAGGTCATGCAAAAGGTCTTTGCGTTGTTGTTGGCAGAGTTCCGCAAGTTGGGTGCAACAATTGTATTTGCAAACTTCTCAAAGATAATTATAGACACAGGAAAATATGATTTGTCTACGGCCAAAGCATACTGTGATAGTTTGATAAGAACTATACAATCTAGGTTGGTATTGCAGAAGCCATACAAAATTATAACACTTATCTTTTATTCTTTAAAAATTCTTGTAACCTTTGGGATCTCTAACCCATGCATAACAAAAGTTGGAAATTTGTCAACAACTTCATTTAAGTATGCAAAATATACATTTTTTTTTTAATTGAATAACATAAGTTGCGGTGAAAGAATCGCGACCTTTTTTTTTCCTTTTCTTTTTTATAAAGTCATATTTAATTGACTTTAAAAGTGATCCATCTTTTTCTATTAACTCCTTGTATTGCATGTTTTGTAGAGACCTATTTGAGTGGATTGAGCTTGAACCACTGCAGTTCTGGTGCTCATTGCTGTTTATGGACCAGGTTTGGTCTTGCTTTGTTTTTCCCTCTGTTGGTTTTTGGTTGCAAGATATATTTAGGTTCTTCATATTATTTCTAAAGCTTTTGCAAATGGCCTTTGGACTTATCTGGGGGCTTGTTTGTCAGACAAATGATTATAAATAAGAACAAGTTTGTCAGGCACATTTTATAATGATAATTATGGATGGTAGGGGATAGAATGGCAAAAATAGAATTGAACTAGGAAATCCAATAATGTGAGGTGAACAGGTAATTTTTCTTAGAATATAAATTTTTAGGAAGTCATTGATTTAATATATAATGTTGACATATTGCGAAAAATCTTCTTCATGGCAAGGATTAATATCTGATTCCAAAATTTGTAATTGAGTTTCTTGACTGATCTTTTATCAAGAAAAGGAAAGGAAACTCTCTTGACTGATGACATTAATATATACAATTTTATAATGGTGTGGTATATAATATAAACTACGGCTTCTGCTAGTAGTGGTCTTAAATATTTTATTTTCTCTGTAAATGTTAAGTTTGGATCTCATGTTGGTGACCGAATTGATGAATGCATCTAATTCTTTGTGAGCATCAATCTTTTACCATAACGCCTATGCAAGTTTATTGTTGTTTCTTCATGCTATATGAAATGGATTAAATTATGCAATCTTGGGATCATTTCAGTTTTCCATTATATACCCAAATATGCATGCAATTATGCAAGAATATATTGCTTAAACTATTGTGTTTTTTCTCTTGTAGTATAACTACGGTGGAATACCAGCAAAATCTGATGAAGCCATGAATGATGAGTCTCAAGTTGACATAATATCAAGTTGGAATATTGCGGAATATTTGCCCAAAAAAATCCAAGTGAGTTACCTTGTATGAATTTTAGCTTGAATAAAGAACTAAATGCAATGGGAAGATCAGCTCAATGGATTTCAAAGGTTATTCACTTAATACAAGGCACTGCATGCTTCAAGTCTGATTTTTTTTTGGTTATATTTGGTTTTCTACAGGACCATTATGTTTTCATAGTTTCTCAATTCATGTATATTCCTTGGAACTATACACGAAAACAAGCAGCAATCAGGGCTTCGGTGCAGAATGGAGACTCCTGCACCCCATCAATTAATATTGGAGCTGCAGAGGCTTTCGAATCAGAAATAACTGAATATATTAAAGACCAGGTATGACAATGGCAGCATAAGGAATTGAAGTGGCATGGTTTCTTGATTTGAATTATTAATGAATTCTTACATTTTGTGTTCTACTCAACAGATTAGCTCTTACTTCACTGACAAACTCCTTGGAGTTGTTCGTGATATTGTTCTTCATATGAAGGGGATGGGCAAATCAGAAACCGACCAGAGTACATCATCTGGCCTTCATCAACTTACGGATGATCTCCATAGAGGGGATGCAGCCTTGGAGTTTATCAAGCATGTCTGTGCTGTCCTTGCCCTCGACCAAAGTGTGCAGCATGATGTTCATGTAATACTTGTTTCCCAATTTTTGATAGCATTGCTTAACAACTACTATTTGATGTAGAACATGCAATCGAAGAGTGCTCCTCTTGACAGGACTCATCTAAAGAACTTCTTTAGGTGTGGAATACTCCTATAGCGCTAACTTAGATATTTGATGTAGAACATGCAATCCAAGAGTGCTCCTCTTGGCAGGATTCATCTTAAGAACTTCTTTAGGCGTGGAATACTCCTCTAGCGCAAACTTAGATATTCTCTTAGGAAATGTTATATTGGTTTAAATATGAGTTTAGTCCCTGCAAATATACCATTTTTTTTTATTTTAATCCCTGCAAAAAAAATTTTTATTGCAACTCTTGCAAATATACAACTTTTTGCTTTTGGTATTTAGTATTTTGTTTTAGTCCTTGCAAAATCTGTTCATAATGAAGTTGGTCCCTGTAATATTCGTTTGTCCTTATTTTGACACTACAATCAAGTACTCTAGCAGAAACCCCCAATATTTTTTTTTCCTACAAATTATAGAGATCAGTTCCAGTATGAATACATTTTGCTGGGACTAAAACAAAACAATAATGACCAAAAGCAAAAAGTGGTATATTGGCAAGGACTAAACAAATAAATATTTTTATAGGAAATTAAATCAAACTCTTGCTGTTTGTAGGGACCATTTGCATATTTTAAGCCTGTTATATATCATATAATCTTCAAAAGCGTCTAAAAGTTCACTCCGAAGGCATATTTACAGACCCCACGAGGCAAACAACCTAATGACTATTCCTACTCTAAGCTAGAATAAGATAATCCAAAATTTGGATAAAATCCTAAATACTTAATAATGATAATTCTCTCAAATTAAAATCCCTATTTACTGATATAAAACCCGAAATAATAAAATATTGCAGTCTACATCATTATTATTAATGCATCATATACTTTTGGCTTTTTCGCATTATGGTCTTATGTTGGAATATTGCAGGTCTAGAAAACTGTATTAAAGAGATTATTCTATTTGAGTTATTGATAGTTGTGCGGTTCTTGTTTTGGCATTTGACAAGCTTTCATAACCAAGTTTGTAAATTTTCATATTTTCTAGAATTCTGCATATTTTTTGATGAATTTTCACATACTGCCTGTGTCCTTATGACACCTTTTGGGGTTACTTAGAAATTAGACCAACAACTCTAAGATACTGGCTAGATGCATTAGTAATGATCCAGCCCTGAGTGGAAAAGCAACTGACTAATTTTGGCTTTGCAGTGCCTCATTTCTATATTACTTATTTGTTTCATTGTGATAAGACAATACTAGCGGTACTGCTCATTGCATACTTAACTTTTGCATATAAAAGAGATTTTACCCCAGATAAAAAAAAAATTAGAAATTAAGACATGTTGATTAGGATATCAAGAAGAAAGCTGAATTTGAGAAGTGTCCGGTTCTTAATCCCCGGCATAATGAAGAAACAAGATAAGTAGGAGTGATATAACTAGCTTGCATTCATTGCCTTAATAGTCTGAGTGCAGGGCTTATATTTATTGGCTGTTGATCTTCTATATTTCTTATTGGTGAACCAAGTGATAGTTCTGAATTCTGATTGTGTCTTTCACTTGGCAGGTTATGAGAAAAAATTTGTTAAAATATGTTCGTGTCAGGGAGTTTGCTCCAGAAGCAGAGTTTCACGATCCCTGTCATTCCTTCATATTACCCAATGTCATCTGCAGGTAAACAATTATAGGTTTTGATTATGAAATGAATTATAAAGAATACAACAGCTTTGTTTATATTTTTTTGGAATATCAATAGCATCAGTAGTTTATGTTTTTCATTCATTAAATGAAAATGGTTTCCTGGTCGAGTTTGACTAAAACTACCTCTCACATGTCATAGGTTCTATTGCCCCATCTTATCAATTGATTACCAAACACTATTTTTTATTTAGTGGAAACCATTAACTGTTTCTTTCAACGTCGGTCAATGTTTTGAACTATTTGGGGCCTAGGCTTGTAATTTGTGTATTTTTTTTGCTTAAGAAAGGTTACAGGTAAAATAATCTTTTTGGAATTAACTGAATTTCTCACAACTCAATGCAGTTACATATCGTCTCGTCGGCTGTATCTTTTTATGTGCGTTGGAATTTATAATCTTGTTTTGTAATGGCCGGTTGTTAACTTTGATAATTTTATCATTTGTCTGACTCTTAGTGATGACATTTCTGCCGTCTTTGTATATGTTGGATGCAACAATGTTATTCATGGTCCGTAAAACAACCATTCCATAATCACTTGTTTTTTTCTCTCTTTTGGGTCAGCTATTGTAATGACTGCCGGGATTTGGACTTGTGCCGTGATCCAACTTTATTGAACGAAGAGTGGCATTGTGCTGTACCTCAGTGTGGCCAGCCTTATGACCGCGAGGTGATGGAGAATGCTCTTCTTCAGATTGCACGACAAAGGGAGCGGCAATACCACTTGCAAGATCTGGTGTGTGTTAGGTGCAACCAGGTGAAAGCTGCGCATTTGGCTGAGCAATGTGCATGTGCAGGCTCATTTAAGTGCAAGGAAGATGCAACGGAATTTCGCAAAAAGATGCGGGTTATCTACAACATAGCTTCTCGTCAGAAGTTCCAACTTCTTCAAGAATGTACCGCCTGGATGTTAGAACTCAAAATTGAATGAACAGTCTAGGATTGAAACTAAACACAACTTAGGATGTGCAGAGTAATACTATCAGTGTAGACAGCGGATCCCTGCAACTTGCTTGCGCTGACGTGTATAGGAAAAAAGAGTTGAAACCAACACAATCACATTATTCAACCATGTACAGTATGCTTAACTGCAAGCAATTCATTTATTCTATATGTATATATGAAATATTATTTTGATCGATGCATGTTTTTTGTATTCTTTTGATTTCATGGATAATATTTGTATGTGTTGCAATTGATTGATAGAGGTAGTGATGTTAACCTAATTGAGATTGCCAGTTCGATGTTGATATTTTTGCGTGTCTTGGACGTTAGCATGGATACTATTCTTAATTAGAAATGATCCAGGTAGGGAAACATGATGTTGACATGAGAAAACCGTGTTTTGGACTGTCACGTGTTTCATGTTTTATTTAACTAACATGTTACCTTTTTTTGAAGGAAACATGCTACCTCTGGACCTGTATTTTTTGCATTAGGACGAAATCAATGTTTTATAAATTGAAATGCTTGTTCTCCCTAAAAAATTGAAATGCTTATTTAATATTTCGTGCTACTGGTTAGGAGAAAACGTGTTTTTTTCCGGTATTTTCTTTATTTTATTTTATTATTTTCCCATGAGCTTAGTTCACTTGGTACGGGATAATGCATTATGTATGCAGGGGGTTGAACCCCAGACACCCTACTATTTCATCTTTAAAGTGAATTTTTTCAGCCACTAGACTGCTTGACAAAAAAAAAGAAGGTATTTTTTTAATAAAATTTGCCAGTTCTCTCAATTTTGTTAGTAACTAGTTAGTTAGAAACACTTATTTTAATATTAGATGCTAAGTTAAAAGAAAATGTTCCACTTAAGTATTAGCCATTATTTATAGAAATTATGTCACAATTTTACCTGATTTTTGTACATCTCAATTTTACCATTTTTTTTTCAAGTATTTTGGTGGGCAAAATTTCACTTTTTAAAGTAAATTTAGTGAAATTTTTTGGATTTGAACTTTGCTCTCAATATTGTATCATCCCTACCAACTGAGTTATTCTTACATAGTACATACCACAGTTTTACCATTTTTTTAAGGAATAAAGGAAACTTGTGCATACCAATGCCGATAAATTGGAAGAAAAAAAATCAAATATGCTTTTTATGACGGGACATTATCAAGAAATTATAAATAATTAAATGGTAATTTGTAAGCAATGTTACGCCATAAAAAAATATTTCTATTCTATTTGGTATTTTGTATAAATAAAATATTCAGTTAGGCTAAGAGGTAGTTTTCTATTCTGTAGTAGGGCATGTGTATAATATTCATTTATGCTAAAATTTTAATTTCCTAGGAGGATGTTAGGCATTTGAATAACTTGTGAAAAACTGGTTTAACCTACACTAACATGTATTTTTTTAATTTCCTCTTGGATGTCTAATCTAGAAACCGGATCATGCTAACCGTTTGAAATTTTTGTTTATTTTTTGATAATTTTTTTTGTTTTGTTTTAGAACCTTATTATTCTTAGGGTGGCACATAGGAATAATACTAAACTTGTTCATCATAGATCACCCCAGGTAAACGGTTGGATTTTACATTTTTATGGAAAATTATCTATCTTTTTTTTACTTGAATTAGACAATTAGTTGGAGTTCATCTAACTTTGTGACCTGTTTGAATTGAGTTTATTTTGAGTTTATGAAAAAAAAATTATGTAAATAAATAAACTTTTATTTAATTCATAAGATCTTACTAATAAAAATTGTATATTCATAAGTTGTTTTTTCATAAACTACCTTAACAAATTTATAAATAATACATTAATACTTCTTTATTTGCACAAGCTGCTTTACATAAGCTCTAAAATAAGCCAATTCAAACGGGCCCTAACTACTTAGTTTAGTTATATAGTTTTGCAAAGAAGCAGTCAAATATTTAAAAAGACATGTAGTCATTGGTCATTTCACATGCTTCTTAGGACTTAATGCTTAGTGAATTATATATATATATGAACTTGCAAGGGTTTGACAATTTAATCCCTCAAAATTGCGAGATCAGAATTAAGTCATTTAAATTATAAATTGTCAGTCAATTGGATAATTTTTTTTCCTTTGATTTTAGCACCATAATTAGGACAATGTGTTTTTTTATTTGTTTTGATGAATGTTTTCTAAAAAAGTATCTTGATGAAGGGACAAAATTGATTTTCGTACTTCAATTTAAGAGAATAAATTACTATTTACAAATTTAAGAGATCAAATTGTTTGGGAATTGAGTAACTCAACTGATTTAAGATTAAAGGGTAAGAAGTTGGAGGTCCTGCATTCAAACCTGAACGAAAGAGAAAATAATTACTAACATTTCTCATTCCAAAAAAAAAAGATTAAATTGCTGCACATCACTATTTAGCATCCATGTCAATTAGCATAAAAGTGAACCGGGTAGAATTTTGATATTACTTTGAAGATTTGCCATACAAGTCAATTAGCATAAAAGTGAACCGGGTAGAATTTTGATATTACTTTGAAGATTTGCCATACAAGTTATACTACTTTGTCCTTAATTATCAGTCCATTTTGTAGCGTAAAATGAAGCTTATAAAAAGGGACAAATGTAGAGTATTTTTAATTTGTTTGTTTTTTATTGAGTAAAAATATAATGCTTTTGGATTATATTACATTCATGCTAATGAGAATTATTTTCATCACATACATGTAATTTGCTGGATGCTCCAACCTAGTTGCATGATGATTTTCTTGGGAGACAAGGAACATCAAATGGTATTCAATGTCAAAAAACAACCCAGCATTCTCAATTTTTTTTCTTTTCTTCAGGCTATTACGAAAATTATTACAAATCAACAGTCCTAGAAGTTTAGCTCAGCACTTCCTACTATGTTATTTCATTTGTACAATACTATTGCAACATGAAAACTTATCCAAAGTGAATAAAGTGCAACAATATCAACTTCCTTCCAAATAATTTATCACTGAATATCATTCTCCAAATCATGATTTTATTTTTTCTAATACAAAACTCTCAATTTTTTCTCTGTTATGAAGGATTAGTCTTTCTTCTTCGAACATTCTTCCGTGCACTTACAACGACTTCTTTGGTTTCGGCTTCATTTTTCTGTACTTGCTGCTCATTGTTAACAACTTTTGATTTTGAAGAATTGGTTTCAGCTGCATTTTTTTGTACTTGCTGCTCATTGCTAACTACTTTTGATGTTGAAGAATTGGTTTCAGCTTCATTTTTCTGTACTTGCTGCTCATTTTTAACAACTTTAGATTTTGAAGAATTGATCTGACTTCTTAACCGCAATATTTCACCCTTGGCAGAAGCCAATTCCTCTTCCAATTTCTTCCCTCTGCTCTCTAAACTCTCTCTCTCTTTGCCAAGTCTAGTAATGAGGTTATGAGCATCTTCAATGTTTTCTTGGGCCTCTTTGCTTGCATTTCTTTGTTCTGTAAGGTACTTGGCAAGAACCTCTTTCTCATTTTCAAGGCTAGAAATAAGTGATTTAGCCTCTTCTAGTTCACTAGAAAGGATCACCGAATTTCGGTTCATTTCATCTAGTGATTTGGTAGCCTCCTCGAGATCCATTTCAATAGTTCTTCGTGACTCCTTGTCCTTCAATACTTGCTCCTTCAAAGCCTGTAAATCGTTGTTCAAAGAAGTAGCTAGCTTCTTTTCTTCCTTCAAAACCTCTGACGTGACTTCAGCCTTTTTGTAGATCTCAATTAATTCTTTTTGTAGGCTATCACGGTTTTCAAGGGTAGCCGTTAGCTCATTGGAGGTACTTTGCAGCTCTTCTTCGGCTTTCTTCAAATGTTCCTTTACTGTTATAAGCTCCTTAGTTAATTTTTCCGCCTCGAGTTTTGTATCATCAAGTCTACTTTGTAGCGACTCCTTAACTTCGGAGAGCTCAGATGAAAGCTTAGAGACCTGAAGCTCAAGATCTTTGCACAGATTGCTTGACTTATTTAGCTGTTTTTCCAGCTCAGCAGAGTCATTTCTTGAATTTTCAAGATTCTCTTGAGTAACTTGGAGTTCATACTTCAAATTACTCACTTTCTTTGATTCATTCTCTAGGAACTCTTTTAAACCTTCTCGTTCTTTGGTTAAATCAGCGATGACAACCTGGTTTTCGCTTGATTCATTTAAGGCGAGTTCAAATTTATCTGTTAGCTGATGAAGCTCGTCTTCTTTTTCTTTCAAAAGCTTAGCATCCAAAGCGGCCTTCTCTTCAGACGTCAACTTTTGGTCATTGAATTCCTTCTCCAATACATCATATTCACTCCTTAAGTTATTATTCTCAAGAGTTAAGGAACTCACTCTTGAATTCAGTTCCATCACCAAGGAATCTTTTCCTTCTAGTTCCTCTTGGCTTTTCAGTATTTCATCTTTTAACCCTCGAATATGCAAATGAGCATTGGATAATTCATCTTTAGTTTGGTCATAGGTAGAGTTCAAATTCCTCAATTCCAACTCCTTTTCTGCAAGGGATGAATTCAGACTCTGAACAACATGTTCTTTGTCCTTGAGGTCTTCACTAAGCAGATTAATTCTTTGTTGTAAAATTTCAATAGAATCTACCTTTTCTTTCAATTTGTTTTCAAGATCTTTCTTATCTGTATCAGCCTTTGTAAGATCGATTTCAAGTCTGTCAATTTGAAGTTTTAGCTCTGCAATCAAACTTTTCTCGCTTTTTAGCTCCTTTCCCAAACTGGTGACAGTACTCTTTGCAGAATTTAGTTGTTCAATCAGAGCTTTCTGCTCTTCCTTTGCCTTTCCAAGTAGTTTGGCTTGTTCCTCCTGCTCGTTCGATAACTTCAACTCGTAGTTCTTCCTCAACGAAACAACCTGCTCTTCTTTTTCCTTCAGTTTGTTGCTCATCTGTGTACATTAGCCAGTAAAATATGACTAAGACATACTAAAAAGAAAATACTCCTATAAAAATTAACCATTTAAAAAAACTAGATGGAAAGAGATCAATCATTGTCGTTCCTCTAGAAACATCAAAAAGGGAAGAGTCCCTCACTTTCCTCTTTAAACTATGATTTTACTTGGAAGTTATGAAGCACTGAAACAGACACATACACCGAACACGACACCAACACCGAGACCAAGATTTGAGAAATTGAAAAGATTGAATGTAATAACATGTGTCAGTGGCAGTGTCATACAAGTCTCGGGCACCAATACATGCCAGACACTTAGACACACCGTCAATCTGAAATGCCAGTGCTACATAACTTAGAAGAGAGACATTCCTCAAAGGCCATACATGTCTTACCGGTTTTCTAGAATCATAGTTAAAGTGCATAGAACCTTACTGTTTCTATTGTTGCAACAGCAGTCGACTTTTCTTTCTGAGCGAGTGCATAGAGAGCCCCCAACAGACCAGAAGATATGATTCCAATTCCATTCAGAAGAGACACAAAGGAAGTAGATGGTTTCTCCATTTCGGGTGCTGCCTGTCCATAGAAGCAATAAGTTTAGAATACGTAAACATCCAAAGGACAAAAACAATAGGCACAAATTAATATTCAACATCTGTATCTGAATTTAACAGAAAACAAACCTCGCCTAGCTTTTTATCCTCCAGTATCTTCACCTCACTTTCTTCTGTAAGGAAAATAGATAATTACACAAGTTACTAAAACAAAGAACCAAGTGATACTTCACTAAACAGTTGAAAATATTAACGAATCACAGTCCACATCATGAAATTAAGGACGTGGACATCACTAACAACGCAAGGGCCAAAGCAATGCATGCATATACATATACGGTCATGATTCAAGAAAGGATAATATGCAGATCTCCTTTTGACATATTAATGGAGCTCTAAAAGTATATTGCAAAATAGCACAAAGCACAATAACAAAGTAGCAAAACAGCAAGGGAAAGGTTGATGCTTTGATATTTAAATAACTAAAGGAAGTTAAGTATCCATATATTTACATCCTTGAAGAAAATAATGAAAGTTCTAGACTCATAATATTCTAGATACGAAAAGAAGGAAGAAAAGAATTATACTCAGAAGTTGAAACCTATTTTGCATTGGTAGGGAAACTAGTTATTAACTTTTTAGCTGAATAATTTTAATGAGAGAGAGAGAGAGAGAGAGAGAGAGAGAGAGAGAGAGAGCTTTTATTCCATATCCTTCTCATTTCGTTCTCTATGAATGTCAACCACCAACATAGAGCACGGTAGTTAAGTTGTCCAAAACATCACATGGAATGTTTTAAAATTTGGGTTGTGCGTAGATCAATCTTACAAAACCGGATTGTAAGATGAGAGATGCCTACCACCTTTTTTTCCAGGTCATACCTCATCCAACTTGAGACTCTTAACACATTCCTTCACCTCAGGGTTGAACATTTAGAGCATGACCCAAGTAGTCTGATGGTTGGTAGCCCAACGGATCTTGAATAAACATGGATACCACCTTCAAATTTGGGTTGTGCCTAACTCAACCATACAAAACTGGCTTACAAGGTGAGGGATGCTTTCCACTTATAAACAATTTTTCAGGTTATATCTTATCCAATGTGAAACTCTGAAAAAAATTCTGATTAGCATTAGTTTTTTTTTGCAAAATAGGAAGAAACTCATAAAGAATAGCAAAAGAAGACCTTTTTTCCCAAACTGTCCATGAAACACAATTATTGGATGAGGTGTATTTTTGCATTTATAAATAATTGTATGAGAATTTAAAAATGGTAATCAAAATCAATCTATTAAGTTAAAAATACTTTCAATTCGTCTAAAATTTTGAAACAGTGCATTGCATTCAATCGAACAAATATTTGATATTTGGGTAAGGCATTAAACGAGTACATATTGAGTAGACTTTTATATTTTTAAAATTTTCTACTGAGCATCATAGTGACGGAGTATCACTCAAATAAGCCAGTCCGCTATAAAGACTAATACTAATTAGTTTGGTTTGCTACAAATAGCAATTTCACATGTCCATTTGAGACTGATGATAAAGCGATAAGAGTAAGACCCCTCTCCAAAGGATTTATTTTCACAAAGGACCGAACCAAGTAACTCCTAGTAAGGAGTAACCCTGTGCACAATCTCCTCACTTGCGGACTTAGCATGCTTCCACTGGGAAAAATCCATTGGGTACACATGACTTAGTTTGCATTAAACTATGAAGCACGGACACAAACACAAAGATCCTACACGAGGCAGACGCGGAGACACCACTAATGTCCAATATATAGGACACTGACACGTCTATATCTATGTTTATTATAATTAGATCAAATCAAATATGAACATCATTTATAAGTATCTAAATTGAGAATCAAGATCAATATTTTAAAAACACACCACACAAATGCTAATTTTTACATTTTAAAATGTTGACAAATATACAGTAAGCACAAAATCTACTGCAGAGTAAGTTTCAAACTAAGACATCATGAAACTACTACTGAAATCACCATGTAACCAATCAAAGAGGTACCTGAATTTGTGGATGTTGATGAAGATACAGACGACGAGACAACGTCTGAGAGGGAGACATCGGAACTAAAGAGAGGCATTGAGACATTGTCAGAAAGCATACGTCGTCTGCGAATAGAGCGGAGACGTCGACTGCGAACAGAGTCCCGAGAGGAAGGGAAACGTTGTCTACGAACACGGGATGAAATGAAGATGAAGACTGAAAAAGAGGCGAATTATGAGACCGAAATGGAGAATCGAAAATGGGAAATTGGGAAAGAAAGATGAAAAGCAAAGAAGACTAGGACTTCTATACGCGGGATATTTTGAAAGCCTAACTAAAATACTATTTTATAATACTTTTAAAGGATATTTTGAATGCTTAAGTAAAGTATCAGAGGAGTGTTGAAGCCAAGAAAGAGTTTTTGAAGTGTTTGACACGTGTCGTAAGATTGTCAATGTTCAACCCACACCAACGTAGGTCATACATGAGGGTACCCCTTAACCTATGAGTGTCATGCTTCTTACGCGATAAATTATAAAAAATCACCGAGACCAAGGAGCTTATTTAATGTGTAAAACTGAAATCTTACCCCAAATATACCCTTAACATTAACTTAACTATTGTAAAAAGGGGATATGCACAGTCAATGTAAACTGATTTTACATTAACAACACATAAGAATCAAGTATTTGGTAATTATCTTTAAAATACAGTTTTGAAACAAACTTATGTGACAATACATTGAATTGTCATTACGCTCGGTGCAAAATAGTTTTACACCAACAATGCAGCTATATTAAACTTTTAAATATTTGATACACAATATGTGATTTTCTAGTAAGCATATATATCTCACATTACATAGGGGTATAAAAACAATTCTAACAATTAACGTAGTTGGAATTGTTGGAACTTAATGGGAGCCTTAAAACATCTGAGGATCATCACATTGGGAACAAGAGCAACCATACATGTCAGTTGGACAGCACATCTTCGCTCAAAAACCTTATAAGGTATATGAGTCACCCACTTATATGTTGTTTAACATCTACTTTTTCATCTAATGTAAGACTTTTAACCCACACTTGAAACACCAACAAAAAAGTGTATATTTTCTTATAATTGCGACCAAAAAACACACATGTTTTCTTATAACGAGCATTTCATATGTACTAATGTCGTAATAATAAATTATCATCATGGAAATAGGTACTTTATCCTAGCCGTAAAACAAGATAGACTCTCCCTATGTTAAAAGAGTCCCACATTGGATGAGAGATGACCTGAACAAGTGTTTATTCGAGGGGGCAGTTCTCACTTGTGAGATTGTATTAGGCCCAACCACATATTCGAAGACCGTCATCGACGAAAACATTCATGTACCCCCCACCCAAAACAAGATAATGATTTAATTAATCCATAAATAACAAATAAAACAATGAGAGTAATAATGTAATAACAAACATACTTGGTGATGAAAGAATTGCTTCAACAGCGGCCTCGGCAGTATTGAATTTCAGAAAAGGAAGAACAGCAACACCCATTAACAGAAACGTTCTCTTGTTGCATATTGGATCTTGCTGGTGGCGAGAGCAACATACCACAACGGGAGCACGGAGCTGCTTGGTGGTTCTATGGGGACGACAAGAAGAAGGGAAGAGAAATGGGTATAGCAACGGAGAGTGCAGCAATGAAGATGTGCTACTCGCTGCTCCAACAAAACCCATGTTTATGTTTTTTTTAGTTAGCGATTATGTCGCTCCTCACTGCGCCACCTATACATACACTTCCAACCAACATATGTTGTTTGCTTCGACACTTTTTAACCCATTCATTTGTGGCTATCGTTTGTTGGGTATCAATCACTTTTCATAATCTTTATATATAGGTGGACAAATAAAATTACATCAATTGTGAACAAAGAAAATGTTTTTTTTTTTTTTTTTAGGTAAAAGAAAATGAATTTTTATGGTCCATGTTAAAAGGTGTTTGATGCTAACACACCTTATGTATACAGGGTTTTGCTAGAAGACACATTTTATCAAGGTGTCTTTTAACAAGTTATTCTATGAGCGTTTGCTAAAAGACACTAACTAATTTTTATGAAGGTGTCTTTTAGCAAATCTATAACTAAAAAGTGAAAATCACACCTTGAGGTGTGAGTTGCTAAAAGACACACCTTCATGAGTGGCTTCTAGCAAAACCCATATATATATATATGTCGGTCTGTGTGTGGATGAAGATGGGATATATTGTGTTCCTATGTGACTCGAACCTGACTCCAACAATACTCACGTCACATTTTTAGATCTTGATCGACTATAAACCCAATCAAATACAAGATACAAGTCGTATAAAGATGGTATAATACTCATATAAGATCGGGTTAATGCTAGGACAAGTCACATCAGTATCGAATAAATGAATTAACAAATTATGGGAGCAAAAAATGAGAGCTAGAGAGAGAGAAGCGATGGCCATTGGCACTGCCAAGGGTCTCCACACCGGTACTTTTCGTCGGAGGTGAGGTCCAACCGGAGGGGGGGTGGGTGGGG
>Ga0315914_1000995_pt1 | contig 40259 bp, 17 predicted proteins | sample MpolenodulesMG_FD_203920 | JGI IMG/M metagenome (GOLD analysis project Ga0315914, IMG submission 203920) | Medicago polymorpha root nodule microbial communities from Los Angeles, California, United States - elongated nodules | ecosystem: Host-associated > Plants > Roots > Nodule | place: USA...
CCTTAAGTGAGGTGCCACGTGTAATTAGTTAGGGGGTGCCACGTCAGCGAAGACTAAGTCAAAAGTGGCCTTGGGGCCAAAACTGCCAAAGATCCAATACATAAGGGGTTGTTTTGTATTTTAATTAGTTAGGGGTCAAAATCGCAACTTTTGAAAAGATAGGGGGACAAAAATGCAATTAGACCTATAATTTAATTACATGTAAGTACAATACTTTTAACCAACCTTATCTCATGTGTATAGAATTCTTTGCATTTTGACTTGTATATGCTCCTCTAAACACCGACAAAAAATAGATAAAATGAAGAATTAGTAGTTCAATAATAAAAAAAATGTAGAGATTCTTTAAAAAAAAATGTAGAGATGGTGAAAAATTATATGTGCCATATATTTATTCACATAATTTCTTTAAACTGAAAATTCTATTTGAAAGTTTTTTTAGTTTAAATTTTACTTTGAAGTTTTTTTAGGGGACTTTCAAGGTAAACATTCGGTGATGTCTATGATGAATCATCAATTAAATGGTTTACTGGTGGACCACTTTTATATACCATCAAGATATATTTAATGGTCTAGATGAAATAGAAAAGAAAACGAGAACACGTACATCCTTTCTCACACAATCCATTTCCCCAGCTTCTCTCCCAATTTTTTCAGATTCACGTATCCTTCAATCCAAAATCCAGTCACCGTAGTAACTGTCACAAACCAAGATATTGTTCAGATTCAAATAAAATTGCTAAGATTCAAGAATTGTTTCATTATTTTACACCAAGGCTATTATTTTTTTTCTTCTGTATTCTAATTTTCTTGCCGAAGTTTCCATATTTATCATCAAATCCATGAGTGATTCAAACATAAAAAATTGAAACAATTAATATATAGGAGGCGGGCTTCATGGTCCCTAAGATGTCACATAGTATCATCATGTCCTCTTTCTATTATGAACCTTCTCATGTTCTTCTTATTGGTTTTCTTTAATTCAACTGGTTAAGTAAATCTCAATTTGCAAACAATGAGAACAAAAAAACGTTTTAGAGAGAAAAAAAGCCCATTTTCATTTGCAGAAAATGTAACCATAAACATCAGTGAAAAAGGAATGAAGTTTGATGAGGAAGAGAGAGTGGAACATAATATCCAGTGCGGTAATGAATAGAAAAATCGTGTGAGTCTTTTTAATCTAAGAGTCAAAATTAATGGTACATCAGTGAGAGACTTGGTTGAACCCTCATCCTAGAATCCACCGTAAACATTCTGTTATGTTTATCGTAAATTAAGATATCTCTTTAGTGGAGTATTTTTTATTTTTTTTAAGCAAAATAAGATAATATAAAATAAGAAGAATGAGATATAGAGACTGGGGGGACATTAAACCTGACTCAGGATTAACAAACGGCAACCGACCAAACGAAACACACCCGCCGGTGGCAAGCAAGTGGAGTATTATGAAAACTACTAATTTATCGAAGTAACTAAGATCTATTAAAATAATTAATATCTTCTGACATATATTTTCTCACACGCATCATCAAATCTCTCTCCACTTGATTTGAGATTATAGTATCATAAAATATTCCGGATTAAGAGGATTATTGTGATATATTATTCTTTATTAGGAGAGGTCAGTATTGATATTGACATTTGTACTTTAAATGATTAGTCTTTAGGTCGAGGTTATTTTTTTTTGGTTAAGTAGTCTAGTAGTTAGGGTTCATGTATTTTAATGTGGAGAAGTGGAGAGTTTGTGGTTTGAACTGCATATAATTGTTTAGCTATTTGTTTAACTGATTGTTGGTCAAGTGTGAGTGGTTAATCATACATTGACTAACCACTAACAAAGTCTTAAGAATATCAGTCTCCCATCTTATATATTCAGTATTTCCTTCATTCCTAGACAATGTGGGACTAACCACTAAAAATAGATTCTAGCAATTTTTCCCTCAAATATGAGCCACCCACATCTAGACTTTATCCATACTAGGATTCCACTTTCGCTTCCCCAATAGGTTGATTCAGAGCTATAAAACCACTCGTGTTAGGGAATCCAGAGTGCACCAAAAGCTGCAATGGACCACAAATCCAAGGCTCTTAAGTGACATTAACATCACATCTTCACTTGAAATCTTAAGGCATTGAAAATATGGTCACCAATCTTAGATATCAAACATGTCCTTCATTCATAGTCGATGTGAAAATAATCACTAACACTTGAATTCTAAAAATGTTCCTCTCAAATGTGAGTCACCCACATCACTACACTTGATGTACTCTAGGATCTCAAATATGCTCTCCAACCAAATAGAACCAAAGTTTTGGTATGACTTGTTAGGAGTCCCAAGAGCAGTAGTGAGTTAAACATCTATAAATCCTAAAACTTTGACATCAAAGCCTTAAGGTTTTTTGAAAAAAAAAGCCAACAATAAAGTAAAATACACTAAGTGTAGAAAAACTCGTGCCCCAACATATCAAATGTTTATTCGGCCTTTTATATCATTTAAGTTGTAATTACAAACCATAATTGTAATTTAATTTATGGAGACTACCTACGTGAAAGGACCTTAAGAATATATGGTGATTAATCTCATATCATTAAAATAGAGGAATAATATTTGTACAACCTTTTCTAGAAAAAAAATTATGACAACCTTCTTTTCTCTCTTCTTATTTTTTATTTTTTTTGGCTTTTGCACCGGTTTGCGACCCACCAAAGGTGGGGGCGACTAATTCGGCTCGTGCGTAGAGGCATGCACACTAGCCAAGTATTGTCCCCTCTGGGAATCGAACCCAGTATTTCCCGGATACGTCCTTGGAAGGAGTTCATTGCCACTGGAGCCCAAGCAACTTGGTTTTTTCTCTCTTCTTATTAGACAAAAACAATAGAGAGAGAGAATAAGATAAAAAGTAAGAATACAATAAGAATATAAAAGAGAAAGTTATTCTAAAAGTTGTGAAAAAATGACCGTACAAATGTCATTTCTCTTAAAAATAACATACTACAATTCAAGACTTCTCGTACGGCTTCCCATTTTTAATAATGGATGCCATGAGAATGTCTTTTGAATAAAGTAAAAAATTAATGAAAATGTTTTCCGTAAAAAATATGAGAATGTTTCAAAGTAAAAAAATACAATATGATAAGAATAGTTATAAAAATAAATTATTCTTATTTGCATAAGTAAACCAATTTGACGGATCTAAAAAATTTATTTCTAATATGAAGTCTTATCTTTTTAATTAAATAGGTTTTTTTAACGATTTTTCTATCATGTGAAAAAAAAGAAATCTGATATAACCTAAGAATAAAGTAACTCAGATAGGACCCTCTATTCCCACTTCTACTTACGTCTTACATGATGTTTTAGAAAGTCAATAACGGCCGTAATTTGTTGCAAAAAAACATATGCCTGAAATGGAAGGAACGTAGAATGTGCAATAGTCAACATCAAACTCCTAGAATCATCTCTAAGTGTTTTGCATGTATTTTGTTTTCTAAAAAACAAACACTGACCAATAATGTCTCTTTAGTTGACTTAAATACCTCTCTTATATTTGCCTATAAATAACGGATAACGTTTTCTTTCTTCCATAATAATCCCACAAAAACATAAACACATGGGTAGTTGTGCATCAAATCTATATACAAGCAAAGGTGGAGGAAACAAATCCACTTTTGTGAACATAGTTCTCTCAAATGGAAAGCTACAACAATTCAAAGAGCCAATAAAAGCATGGAATGTCCTCTCTCAAAACCCAAACCATTTCCTTTGTTCTTCAGAATCCATGTATGTTGGTTCACCATTGCATGCTGTGCTTCCAAATCAAGAGCTTCAATTGGATCATATATACTTTGTTCTTCCCCTCTCCAAATCCAACGTCCCACTTTCTCTTCAAGATCTGTGCTCTCTAGCCATCAAGGCTAACACAGCTCTTGTAAATGATTCCAACTCAATGTTGAAATCATCTTCTGTTTCAGAAATTAGAAATTTCCAAACACACCCTATTCTTTCAAACGTTTCTCTTGGATATTCCCATTAGTCAAAAGTTGACATGAGCAATTGGTTAAGGAAACTGATTGAGACTAGATTCCTACTTGGAGTACACTGTACACAAAGTACTGCACAAGTAGTATGATCAAAATCAAACATGTAGGGTGTAGACTAAACTTAAATAAATGCAATGATTGATGTGGAATATTTTATTATCGTCTATTTTTTATGGATAAATATTACTAAATTGTCATTTAATTATATGTCTATTATATTTGATTTTTTATATTTTGAGACAAGTCAGTGATATTAATTAAGATATGTTTAAGGAAAAATAAATAAATACATTTAGTAATTTGTATAAGAGCTTATATTTATGGATAAATTTTTTTCAAAGAGTCCTTGTAATTAAGGACAGAAGGAGTTTCATATTTTTGAACTTTTTATTGATTAAGACATAAAAAGTCATACAAAATGGGAGACCATAATTTTTTATGACTTTTAATAAAATTCCCTTGCAACCAAATTCAATGAGGTGGAATGAAATCAAGGACACTTGGCACATAATCCTTACAATGAGGTAACAAGATGGAGCATGAGAGAAAGAACTACTCCCAAAAGGAAATACACTCTAGATTATGATAAATAGGTAATTGTAAGGTTTTACAACTTGAAAATTTATTTCAACTAGATTTATTTATGTAAACTTGAATTGTAAACTCGTATGAATTTATCTAAAATTAAAATTATATAAAATTTATAATGTAAATGACATATGTAAGCTAAAATAATATTATAAATAGTGTAAAATATGACTTAATTATAAAGACAAATTATACATAACCACCATAATAAAGAGTTAAGTTCAACTTAGCACAAAAATACAAAATTAACTTGCAAAATCATAAATTTCATAAGTCTCTAAGTCATACAAAAAAGCAAGTTTTTCTAAAGTTGTTAATAAAACTATGCAAAAAATAAAGGCTTAAACTATTTAATTTCTTCAAAAGTTCAATCCTTCTAAAGTCCCATAACATCATTATCATCGATGTCTTCATCTTCAACTTCATCAAATTCTTCTCCAGATGACAAAGGGTCTTCAATATTAGAACCAAATACATGTGTTTCCCTATTAGTCGTTTCTGAACTGAAAGAAGAAAGGAATGTTTCAAACTTTTAGAAGAAGCCAAACGTGTTATGTTAACCGTAAAGGCAACATTTCAGCACCTTGGACTTGAAAAAAAGAATTGGATATTGAAATAAATTGGGCCAAAAAAATGGCCCAAAATAAAAAATAAAAAAGTATTTTTTTTTAAAGGTATACTCGTAAACTTAAACAAGTTTACGGAGTTTAACATGTGTTAACTCGGTCAAACTCTTCAAATTTTCTGATTTCACCACAAACCGAGTTTACCTACAAGTTAACATGTTTTTGGCGCATAAAAATATAAATTCTGACGAGTTTACAAGTTAATACTCGATTTGTGAAACACTAACATTAGCAATGATTGATGTAGAATATTTGATAAGTGTCAATCCCTTCTCGCCCTTGAGCTTGTCAGCCCTTTAGTTTTGTACTGCCTTTTCCTTTCTGGTAATTATTTAAGTACACTTAGTTAGAGTGATTGATAAAGTTGGTTAGTTAGATCAGTAAAGTTGGTTAGAAGGTAAGGAAGTTAGTTAGACCAAAATTTCATTATCTTTTATTCAATCTCTTAATATGAAACACAATGATTATTCCTTTGTATCTACCTATCAAGCTTACCTCTCCTATGAAGTTCATATTCAACTCTTTGATCCCAAGATTCATAATAGTAATTTCATCAATAAATTGGCGGATCACATTTTTGGTTTGTATTTGTATTTGAATTCCCAATACTATTAAGATTTGTTTGCGAGTTTGGAGGAAGAAATTAGTGCTGGACTTTGGATAAAATGAATGAGCAATGGAAGAAGTAAAGGAAAATTGAAGGGGAGGATTTTGGGTTAATTTTTTTTCATAATACAAAACTCTCCTCATTTGGAGAAACTCAAAAAGTGTATTGGAGGAGGGTTTTTGAGAATTTTGAGAATTTATAAGAATTCTTTAAATTTAATCTATGTTGTTAATATTCTTTAAATTAAAAATATAGTAATCATAAGTTTTAATTTATTCTTCTCTAAAAAATTACTCTTTCAAAAAAAATATGAATGATTTCTCAATTTTTCCTCATATTTTTCCACCATCCAAAACCCTTCATTCCCCTTCACACCAAACTCCCAAACAAAGCCTTAAGAAACTTCTTGTGTCAACTTTTGAATCTGAACCATAACACCTAGCTTCTTACCCTTGCATGGTTGAGAATTTGAGTTTGTTGGGGAACTTTAGCACAATAGCTATTCTTAATTAAAATTGTTCTTTTCCCTTTTAAAATTGTTAATTCCCTTGATCCAACATGATTTAACTCACACTGACACTTTTAAGATCGGTTGAACCGGCTTAAAAAGTGATTGAACCAATATTAAAAGTGTCAGCGTGAATTAACTCAAACCGAAAAATGCCGATTAAGGGAATGAGAAAAACGAAAGGGAGAAGAGCAATTTTCATTGTGGACTAGGCCCATTGAAATTGGACTTTTTATTTAATGGAGAATATTTTTATAAAATTGGACATTAATATAAAAAAGACATATAAAAATACAACAGCTTTATTCCTTCAAATGAAAAAAATACACCTGCTATAGTCACACGATCAAATCCAATTGCTGACTTTTAAAATACAAACACTTATTTACCTTGCAAACTCAATAGCTACATAAAGTATATTATATTCAGACAAGAAAATTACAGACCAAAAAACTCATTTATTTAATAACTATATAAACTCTGAGTGGCTTTTCTTTCTATCAAACTTGTTCAATTTGAGAAGAAAGGAACTATATAAACTCAAAGAGAGTTTAAGAGGAAGGTTTCATTTCAGATTTGATAGCATTGACCAACTGATCATAAGCTTCTCCCCATGCATTCTTCATAGCCGGTGACCACATTTCAGGTACTGCTTCTTTTATGGTCTCCAAAAGTGCAAACTTTGTTACCTTCAGAAATAAAAAATAAATAAAATTATACATTGTCTTATAGTACAAAAGTACTACTCAAAATGCTTATTGAAAATTTACGTACCTCAAAATGTTCATCTACTACACCATATCTAAAATGGTTAGCACCTAATTTTTTCAAGCTTGATTCCCTGACAGTGACTTTACCGGATTTCCGCAGTTGAACTGCTGATTCACATGTCTGCAATAACAAAATAATTAGCTGGTTTTTTCTTATATATTCAAATGGTGAGTGGTGACAATTGACAAAGTCAAAGCTTGATGGTAACGATGCACTAAAAATAAATAAAATTAGTGACAAATAAAAATGAAATCCGTCTCTAATGTACTTAGTCAAAATTTAGTTACAGAATTAGAGCTGGATTTCATGTTTTCTTTTACTAAATTTCCTTTTTTAGTTTAATTGTTGCTAGTAACTTACCATGAGAAAGACAGACATGGCATGAGGTTTGAGCTTGGTGTTTTGCTCCAAAGGAACTTTTGAATCTTTCAAGAATGAGAAAAGTTTTTGAGCTGATGGAGCAATCTCAAATATTCTACCATATTAATTGGAAGTATATTTAGTTCAATTATTCAAATAAACATAAATGAAATTAAAACCTCTTGAGTAAAAAATGTTGAAGAAAAACCTAGCTACTTACTTCAAGAAAAGCTTTAGTCCTAACTCAGCAGAATTCTTCTTCATTGCATTCCATGACTTCACCACAAGAGCTTCTTGCTCTTCAGTGAAACCTTTTGTATCCAAAGTGCCCATATTCTAAAGTGTAAGTGTTACGTGCTAATTAAGGTATGTGATTTGTGGATTATTGTGATGGGAGTGAGAAAATGGTTGATGATGTTTACAATTTTGTAGGATAAAGGTTTTATAGTGAGATTGATTGAAGATAAGATTGACCCTTCATGCCTATAAGGAGTCATTCATAATTCATTCCATAATTTGGCAGCCATGTTGACATGTTGTTGCTAATAGTCAAGTACCATACCGGGGGCCTAAAAACTAGGTGCTATACGTGGTGAACACAAAATAGTTTCTACCATTTAACCAAGATAAAATAAAATAAAGGTTTCTATACTAATCAACGTAAGCAAACAAGGCTGAACTTTTTCTTCCAACTAGTTTACTACTATGCGTAAGCCGTGACCAAATTATTTTGACTAGTAGTATAATTTGTATTTTTTATTAAAGAGTGGTATTATAATTGATTCATTTATTGCCAGTGCTTTATGTTTTTGTTTTGAAGATCTGAATAAAGAAGCAATGTGATCAAGGGGTAAGGATCAATCAACCGAACCCAATATTAATAAGAAAACATGCCAAGTTACACTACTAAAAAAACAAAAATTAGTGAGGGATATTTAGTGAGGGAAAATGTGAAATCCCTCTCTAATTCCGTCACTAAATTTTATGACCAAAGAGTTTGTGAGGAATTTCATTTTTTCCGTCACTAATTTCCCTCACTAATTTTGCTTTTTCTAGTCGTGTTATACATCTAATTAGTCCCAATAAGAAAAATGTAACAGAGAAATACCTACTCTATCTTTCTCTTTTCAATAATACATCCTTTGGCCAAAATCAAGTAGGTTACGTCTTAAGAATGAGGCTTAGAATAAGTATTGCTAGTATTTTCGTCAGCAAAAATTAATGTATTTGGTTTAAAATTCATATCAAATACATTAATTTATGTTGACATTTTTTTGCTTACATTTTACGACAGAGGGTGTATTTTAAAAGAAATGCAGGAGGTTCCAAATTTCCAATCTAGAACTTATCAAAATGATGCGTTTGTTTTAACTATAAAAAAAATAGTGTTAGAAAAATCTAGAGATTTTTAAAAAAATTCAAAGCTATTTGTGTTTGTCAACTACCAAAAATAAGTGATTTTATTTATTTATTTTTTAAAAAATCATTTTTAACTAGTTCATGTGTTACCTCTTTGTTTTTGAAAAAATGGATTTTGGGAAAAGTTAATCCTAATACCTTTTTATTTTAGGGTCAAAATAGATTTTTTTTGATAAAATGATTTTTTTAAAAATCATAAACAAACACTTGAAAATGACAAAAGTGATTTTCTTTTACACAAAAAATATATTTTTTTCCTAAAAAAATCTTAAACAAACGCACCCAAATGGACTTACTCAAATATAAAAGGACAATATTTCCCATGGCAATAATAAAATGAAAAAAATAAATATAAATACTACAAAAAGAGAGTACAACATGCTTTGAATTTTACATTATTCAATGATCTAGGAAGAGTTGTGCTAAATTCACATCTAGCTGCAATTCAATTTCAAGCAATCACGTTTAAAACTTAGCAAACCCCAATAGCAACATATATAAATCATATTTCAATCATACAAAAGAAAACACAAACAAACTTATTGAAGTTGAGAGGAAAGGAAATAATTAGATAAAAACATAGTCTAATTAAGAGGAGGGTTTGGATTTGTCTTCAACGTTAGCCTGCTGGTCTTGATCAGCTTTTTTCATCTTAGCTTTGATTGCATTGGCCAGTTGATCATGAGCTTCTCCCCATGCATTTTCCATAGCAGGTGACCACATTTCAGGTAATGCTTCTTTTATGGTCTCCAAAAAAACTTGCTTTGTTACCTTACATAACAAAACAAAACAATACAAAGAAAAAAAAAACTAGTATACATTAATTTGTCTTCTAGAAAAGTAGTACGGTCTGTATACTCCTTAATTAAAAACAAAGGGAAATGCAAACCAGTACCCCCAAAACACTAGTTAAGGAGTAGCACTCACAATATTAAAAGATTAAACTCATATTGTGTATATCCGGGTTCGTGGCAAGTTTGACAAAATCACTATGTCGCCATCATGATTCCGAACATACACATTGTTTTCTCCTTTCATATATTGTTTTCAACACTCATTCATTTAAAAAAACCTGAGTCATGCCATAATTTATTGATGTCTTAGTTTAATAATATAAAAATTGATTGAACAAAATATCAGATGACACAAAGCACTGTTTATTTCTAAGTGACTGACAATATATATAAAAAATAATGAAAGTTTTTTTTTTTGACAAAATAAAATAATGAAAGTTTAATTAGTACTAGTATGTTAGTATTACCTCAAAATGCTCATCTTTTACACCAGATTTAAAATGAGTGGCACCTAACCTCTTCAAGTTTGATTCACTAACAGTTACTTTGCCAGCCTTCCTCAGTTGAACTGCTGATTCACATGTCTACAAAACAACAAACTTAAGCATATTATATCGATATAACAATTTAGAGCCTAATTAATTGTAATTAATCAATAAATTAATGGATGCTAAGTGTTAAGCAAGGTTACCATGAGAAAGACAGACATGGCATGAGGCTTGAGCTTAGGATTTTGCTCCAAAGGAACATTTGAATCTTTTAAGAATGAGAATAGTTGCTTAGCTGGTGGAGCAATCTCAAAAATTCTAACATGTCATAATAAATTGTACAAAAATAATGTTGTGTTAAATAATAGTGTATACATTACAACAAGCCTAAATGATTTTTTTTCTTCTTCAAGAAACAAACCAAGAGTTGAAAAAGTTAATAATAAGTGAAATTAATGACTTACCTCTTGAAAAACTTGAGACTCAGATCTTCTAAGTTGTTCTTGATTGCATTCCATGACTTCACCACTAGAGCTTCTTGTTCCTCTGTGAAACAACTGCCTGTGTTCTCTTCCATGTTAACTGCTGATTAAGAGTAATAGTGACAATGGATAATTAAGATATTGTTGATTTTCTAGCTTGTGCTATGCTACAGGTTTTATGGTATATAGTGAGATTCATTCATTGACTAAAGATGGAGTTGGCCCTTCATGCCATTGGGGAGTTATTTTGCAATTTGGCAGCTTGTGCATTTTTCAACAAATTAGGAGTATTATATTTCTTCAATTTTACATACACTACCATGTATTTTGGTTCAAATGTGATTAGTTAGTTCTGAATTGACTATGACAATGAATGAGTTAAATAGTTGATATATGAGAGATGTGATTTATAGGAAAATACTTGAATGGATACAAAATTTTGGGCACAAGATTTGATCACACATGCATAAAAATACATATTATTAAATTATTTGAAAAACATACATTATTTAACTCTTTTATTTTTCTTCTTTTTTCATTTTTTTGAGTGTCAAAATCTTGTGTCCAAACTATTGTGACCACACAAGAATTGCTCGTGATCGATATAAATGATATTTTATGATTTTGGTTGGAGATGTGGTGTATAATTTTTTGGTGGTTATGAATAATTGGTTTGTTGTTGCTTCTGACGCTTTTAAGGACTCTCCAATAAATGATATCAGAACCCTGATTCAACTTAGTGAAGAGCGGGAGTAGATCCTGCTCTATTCAATCTTTATAAGTTTTCTTGACATTGTAGTCAAGAGGTGTGTTCCGTTGTTTTTAACGGCAATGCAAGTGTATGATATGGGAGAATAAGATTGAGAGAGAGATTGTTGAGGTCAAGTGTGAGTGGTTAGTCTAACATCGACTATAATAAAAGTTGGATATACGAGAGATAGACTTATATTATTAATGCCTTAATTTTTATTTTATTTTTTTGAGATGATACTCGTGAATCATTGGTATGTTGTTGCTCCACACGTTCTCCCTTATCAATTAAGTTGCTAACCATTGCAGAGCATGCTACCCTACTAATAGTCCAAGTTATGTGGCAAATGAATTAATTAGGACATTCAATTATATTTAAAATTTAAAATTACTTATCAAATTGGCATTGTCCAGCTGATCATGAGCTTCTTTCATTTCAGCTTTGATGGCATTGGCCAGCTGATCATGAGCTTCTGCCCATGCATTTTTCATAGCTGGAGACCACATTTCAGGTATTGCTTCTTCTATTGTCTCCAAAAGAGCTTGCTTTGTTACCTTAACAAAAATGAAATAAAATTAAATCATACATTACATTAGTCTTCTGCAAAAGGACTCTTTTTTTAATCAAATCATATACTTGTAATATTGAAAGGTTGCATGTTATTTACCTCAAAATGTTCATCTTGAACACCAGTTTTGAAATGAGTGGCACCTAACTTCTTCAAATTTGATTCTCTGACTGTGACTTTACCAGCCTTGCGCAGTTGAACTGCTGACTCACATGTCTAAACAATAACCAAAGCACAATAAATTGATACCATAGATAAGAGACACAACTAATGTAATTCATTTATGCTGTAGTATATTGAAAATGAGTATCATATTAGTAACTAGAAACTTATTTTAATTTCTAATTTAAGTCACAAGATCATTGTCTAAACCTCAATTATACTAATTATATGATGTTAATTGTTAAGCTTACCATGAGAAAGACAGACATGGCATGAGGCTTAAGCTTAGGATTATGCTCCAAAGGAACATTTGAATCTTTCAAGAATGAAAACATTTGCTTAGCTGGTGAAAAACATGTCTAGTTAACTTACCAGCTGAAAATTAATTAATATAACTAACGGAAGAGTTGAAAATGTTAATTAATTTACTGAAATGAAATGCCTTACTTCTTGAAAAAGTTGAGACTCAGGTCCCCAGAATTTTTCTTCATTGCATTCCATGATTTTACCACTAGAGTTTCTTGCTCTTCTGTGAAACCAACACTTCCATCCATGGTTTTCTTGTTCTCTTCCATGTTAAGTGCTACTTCTATAAGGTAGTGTAATGTATTTGCTTATTAAATTGTGGTGGTAGTGAGTAGTGACAAAGGATGATGAAATTGTTTTGCTCTATTACGAGATTCATTGTTTGAAATTAAAAAGATGATGTTGCCCCTTCGCGTCAATTGGGACATTGGAACTTTGTCAGACTGTGCTTTTTCCAAGAAAAAGTTTTTTTAAATAAGAAAAACAATTAAATTTTATTTCTTTCTAAAAAAATACTTTCAATATTGTCACAAGAAATGAATATAAAGATAAATCAAATTACTTTATGTAATACTCATTCTAGTCTTGTTTATAAAAATATATATGTCTACAAAAATTGATGTATTTGGTCCAAATTTCAAACCAAATACATCAACTTTTGTTAACTCAAATATCTCATACATTACACAATCAGATGACTCGTTTCATGGATAAGATAAGATGGACTAATTGTATTACATCATGATTTTCAATTTATACTTTTAAAATTGATTTCTTTATGAAAATTTAGTCAAAAACGGTTTGAAACGTTTCGAACTCATTGTAAGAGTGATTTTGACATTCAATAACTTACATATTTATGATTAAATTGTAAGGGATAGCTTTGTACAAGAGAGAGGCTAGTTGTAGCCTTACAGGAGCTCTGCACGACATAGATCAGAAATTAGCATGAATAAGAGAGGGAGATTGATGCAGCAATGTGACTAGTATCGGAAGAAAAGTGAGATCGTGTGATCCTGTAACTTTACTAGTATGATCACGAATCAGTCTGATCCCGCATAAGCGTAATCCAGTATGCATATGCGGGTAAATATCATAGGACGGTTCATACGAGTATACATTTGATTTTGACAGTGTTGCTCTTGACTAACAAGCAATGCATGCATTCAAAGCGATCTCAGATGAAATTTTCTCCCATTTTTCAAAAATAAACTTTCAACTACATCACTTACCTAAATATCGACCATTGATCATGCCAATCACTCAGCTGCTACAATAAAATCAACCACCAGTATAGTTTTTTGAATAGCATATCAACAAAAATTAAAACAGAAAATAAGGGGCAAAGGAGTGAAATGATATACAATGCAGAGAACGAATGCTGTTCTTAACCACATCCATAGTTTATATCAGGTGTTGCAGCAACAGCTGAAAATGGAATTTCAACTCTCTCTTTCACAAGACATCGAGCCTCACCATTTTCCAGCACCAAAACTCTACCAGGTGGACACTGTCCATCACCCTTATTTTCAGCGGTAGATCTCCCATTCTCATTTTCTAGTCTTTGATGCCTGCGTTGTACATTCCAACGAGTCTTCCGCAAATTAGAACCAAATCCTGACATACTCAATATTGATACCACACCAATAACTGTGACCACTGCTTTTGCTGCAGAAGTTATAAAAAATCGTAAACCTTTTCTTGAATTTTTAGCCCCATCTTCAACATGATTTTGCTCTTTTTCATTTGGATTCTTTTTAGCCTCGATCACGTTATCAAGTGTGATTAATCCATTGCGACCGGACTTATTGACAGAAGGGATCTGTGACAGATATTGCTTGTCAACAGACATGGAATATGGAGGGCGGGTTGGATAAGGAGGAAGTAGTAGATCATTGTTTGGCTCCACTGTTTCACTGGCAAAAGTGGAAGCTTCATGTATCACTTCCAAATCTTTTCCTTTATACTCCTTGAGCTTATTAATTAACACTTTGCGACTGTTTTCAATCTCAGCCAACGCAATTTCTCTTTCGTACCGCTGCTGTTGTTGCAGAACCTGTAAATCACACACAATAATTAGGATTCGAAAAATGTAATCCCAATCATGTTTTGAACATTTTCCCATAGCAACAACAATGAAATCTTTTTCTCATTAAGTGAAGCCAACAATATAAACCAAACAATGACATAATGTACTGTGATTATAAAACCCATCTTAAAAGAAATTGAAAAATTCATAAGCATAACTCAGAAAATAGCACAGTTGCATAATACTTGCACAATTAAAACTTAGAATAGTTATGTAATTAACACACTACCACTCACATACAGCAGTGTCGTGTCTGGTGTCGGTGTTTGTTAAGTGTTTCATATAAAGAGGTAAGGTTTCATTTATCAGTTGCAAATGCAACAATTAAATCCAGCCTCATAATAAATGGGTCAAAATCTAAATCTTACTAAATGAATTAAAAAAAACCTGCAAAGAAGAAAGCTGAGTCTCCAAAGCTTCGAGTGCATCGCAAATGTTGAGAAGCCTATCAGTAGCATCCTCATCTTCATCATCTTCGAGGAGACCATTAGGAGAAGAAGTTGGTTTTTGGATGCAGTTATTGATCTTCAACCTAAGTTCTGTGGCTCTCGCTAACACTAACCCTATTCCTTCTTCTTCCATTGTTTTTTTCTTTCTTGTGACTCACTGAGTTTTGACTCTAGCGCTGAAAGAGTTTGGTTTGTTGTTTGTTTCGCCACTTTCCAAGTACGAATAACATGGACTGGACTCACACGAACAAAATATCATTTCCAATTTCTTTTAATTCCGATTTCGTCCTCCACTCATTTCTCTTCTCCTGCTGCCCCCAACCCACCCAGAATCTGTATACAGTATCGTATGGTCCATTTTTTTAGAATATTAAATTGACTTAATTGCACTTTTCACAATCTTACGATTTCGGCCCTCTAAAAAAATAGAAAGTCACATGTGACACCTCACTTTGAGTGATGTGGGTGGTATGGTATGTATTGAACTTGGTCAAAATTGGTCTGGGTCAAAAGTGCAAAATGGGGTAAAGGTATGGGGCTGATTTGTTATTGTTTTTTATACGGGTGTCAAAATCGCAAGATTATGATACTTAGGAGGCCAAAACTGCAATTAAGTCTATTAAATAATGGTTTAAGGTATCGTTTGACCAGGTTTTTTCGGTCTAAAAGCTACTTTAAAACAAAGTTAAAATAAAGCCCTTTAAGGGAAAAGCGAAAGTTGTTTGGTTTCTTTATTTTTTTTAGTTCTAAAGTTATTTTTAAGTTAAAAGTTGTTTGACAAAATATTGTACAAAACTTTGAATTTATTATTTTTTTGGTGGTGCCCGAGGTTCGAACCGAGGACCTTGCATATATTTATGCATTGTCTATATCAACTGAGTTAAGCTCACGAGGACAAATAATAAATAAAAAAATGTTTAAAATATTATGAAATATAGTTTGTTTCTTCTTTTTCAATTATAGTGTTTAACAAATTTTGTTATAAGAATATCATATTTTTGGTGTCATTTAAAAAGATAAGAATTTATATTATATGATATTATATTTGTTATGTCATTGAAAAAGATATGTTTAGTTTTTTAAATAAGAAAAAGAAATGCATGCATAGTTTGTTACAATATAAATGTGTAAAATATATATAAGTTTATTTTTTTTAGGCATCTATACTTGTACTATTAATTAAAATCAAAATTTTATAAAAATAATTATATGCATTACACAACACTAAAAACATTATATGCATTAGCGTAACAAAAAACAGACATACGAACATAAAATATTATTCTAAATGCTAATGTGCGTGTGTATATTTGTGAGGTTGAAGAAAGGGAATAAAAATATTTGGTGTCATTCAATGACAACATGATAAAAATATTTGCGAGGTTGTGATAATTTAACGATATTGAAATTAAATATATAAGTGATAAAAAGATAATCAAATTTCTTTAAAAATAGATAATAAAATTAAATGAACCCTCCTTAAAAATAATTATATGCACCAGCTCAAAAAAATAAAATAAAATGGAAGAAAAAAGCAAATTGAAATATAATATTAAAAAATATTAAAAAAAAAAAAGAAGTTGCCATCGTGAGTTAAAGAGAAGTGCTTGTGAAATAAATTTCGGAGAAGTAGTTTTTTGAAGTAGCATTCAACAACTTTTGGTTAAAGTTCATTCCATTCAATTTTATGCATTCTAGAAAAAGTACTTTTTTTCGAAGGTACTTTATTGATATTAAGTTTGGCCTAACTTCTCCTTAAAAATGTAGAGAAACTTAAAAAAAGTCGGGGCAAACGGTACCTAAATATGTTTTTTATTCCTATAAATATACCAACTTTTTGTTATAATCCCTCTAAAAAAATTGTTCAACGGTCAGTCCTTATAAAATTTTCAATCGCTACTTTTCGTCCTTATTTTTAAGTAATTTTTTGTATTTTTTAATGAAACTAATATTGTAAAAATCACTCCAAAAAAATAGATTTTTTTTAACAAAACATAAATTAAATATGAATTTTTTGCCGCCAAAAATATAAAAAATCATGTTTTGGTAAAAGAAGATATCCTTATAATATTATAATTTTTTTGAAATTTTTTATTCAAAAATATGAATTCTATGAAGGTAAGAAAAACACAAGAAGGGGGTTGAATTATGTTAGCTTTTTCTTCTTTTTAACAAAGTCCAAAGTTCAGTTTTTGATAGAGTTCAGAATCTGAATCATTGTTCAGAGTTAAATGCAGCAAATATAAAGAGATAGAGAGTAGAGAAGAGAAAGACACAAACAATTATTCTGGTTTCTTCCACAATCTGGAAGTAGTATAGTCTCGTTGTCACGTACAAGAGATTTTTCACTATAATCACACAAGATTACAATTGTTCATGCACACAAGTAAGAGACTTTCAATGCTCAAGCACATAAGCAAGAGATTTCTTACAAATAAAGATTACAAAGAAATATTGTTTGAATTGAACACTTGATTTACAATCAGAAGTGTTCACAAAATACAACACATATTAGACTCTAAGACTTATGAATTTCTAAGATGTGACAGTTGATAAGAAATTCTAAGTGTTTTATGCGTATTTCAGTTTGACAGAGTAATGACACTTTTAATAATTGCAGAGTCTTGTTTCTTCTTCAAGTCTTCAATCCTTTATATAGAGGTTGAAAAGAAAAGAGACATTGAAGAGTGTCAACGCATCATTAGAGTCGTTAGAGAAGCCTGATCAAACATCATTGATTTGTTATTTGATTTGGTTAATGTTCTATGAAGGAATGAATTTGAATCTTTTCCTTGATGAGGAATTATCCATTCTTTTCCAAAGAGACACAGTTGTAACTTCGTACCAATGTACATGGGATGTTGGAGATAAGGTCGTATTGTTGTCCTTCACTGATAATGACATCCATTGACTCTTTGAAACTTCGGAACATCTATAGCTTGAACTTGCATAGACTTGTGCACTTTTAGTCTTCACCTACCCATAGTCTGGCTTCCAGAGTCTGAGTAATCCAGCTTCCATCTTGCCTTCAAAGTCTGACTTCTCCAAATTTTGCCTTAATACTTAACTTGTCTTGAAAATTCTTTACTCTACATCTGTTCATTCGAAACCAAGACATGATTGAGACATTTTAAAAATATTGTTTATGGTTCTGCACACTTGAACAAATATTAGCATATTCAATTGATCTTTTAATACCTTGTTATCATCAAAATTCTAGAGGCATTGTTAAAATTGATTTTTTTCCAAAATACTACATATCAAAATACTACATATGAGTTTACTTTAAAGAAATGATCAAAAGTGAAGATGGAAATATTTTGGAGGACTAAAAGTTGAAGAATTTTTTTAGAGGAACTAAAGAGAAAAATTGACATATTTATAGGGATAAAAAACATATTTAACCCTTAAATAATTTAATAGTTACTCCATCTCTCTCTCGTAATAAGTGAACCTTTTGTAAAATAATATTGTACCAAAATAACTGATTCATTTCACTTTTCAATGCAATATTTATTATTTTTTTCTAATTATAATTTTAATTAATACTATTTTCATCACTTCCAATTCAATATTTTCCACTTTGCATTTACGATAATGATGAATGCACCAATACTTAACAAAAACACTTAAAACCATTTTTCTCTTTTATTCATTTATACATTTTCTTAATATGTGTGAAATGAGCAATTACCACACTACATAATGCATAGGTCACCAATCCTTTGTTGAGAGATGAGATTCAACTTTTGACAATATTTGTCATATTCAATGTTGATGGAACAATACACGTCGAAATCCAGCCACAACACTGATTAGAAATCTCCTCTCCAAAAGTCAGCCATAACTTATGCAAGAATCTGGAATTAAAGTCATCTGGTATGGGACATTTTTATGGTTTAACAAAGAAAAGAGCATCCTTAAAATCCTCATCACAAAAGATGTTTCTAACATGCCATTGTACTTCAAAGAGATAGTTTCATGAATCAAATCTATAACTGGATTGATATCATTGTTTTGTGCTTGAAAGAGATCAATAAAGTAGTCACTAGCCACTTCACATAGTTTTCCTTCACTTGTTACTCTGTTATTGTTCAAATCCACCAATGAAATAATCTTGTTCACTTTCCTCCTCGAAGAGGTTGCAACATGTAAAAACTTAGTATTGAGATCATCGTCTCGTAACCATTGTGTTTTAGCGTGTTGGTGCATAAAGCATCATATTGCACAAGAAGTTGATCCATACGATTACTTCAAGATTTAAAAGAGTTGATGTTATCACCATCAACTTGTCTAAGCATAACATTAAGCTTTTTTCTGAGACTCATCAATATCATGCCTAAAGTGTTGAAAGTTATGTTTGTTCCAATTGGGAAGGTTTGTAGCACATATCTCAATCATACCTAATCGATCTTCAACCACCTGAACCGTGCCCAAGAGTTTGAACAAAGTATAAGCATATTCTTCCATGTGAACATCGGCAAGGCCCACATTTAACATAGCCTTACTAAAGCCATTAATCAACCAATTAGCTCTTTCATTCTTTCCTTTCTTCTCAGTTAGTAAAGAATGTCATTAAAGTCACCCAATATGCACCAATGTAAGCTAGAAACATTTGACGATTGTCTTAGAATATTCTAAGCATATCTTCTTCTTCCACTCTCTAGAAAACCATAAGACCCAGTGAGACACCAACTTCCATTATTAATATTAACCACTTCAGCGTCTATATGGTTATCGGTATAATTTGTGCTTGAACAATTAACAACAAAATTCGATAATAATGCAAGACCCCCCACTACACTCTTGTCTATTAACTATAAAACAAAACTCAAAACCAACACATATCTTAATTCCCTAGTTTTATTAGAATTTCTGAGTGTTTCACATAAGAAGAGGATACTCGGTTTTTAAAAACATACTAGGTAATTCTTCAGTATTATTTTTTAATTTGAAATTGGTGTTTGTATGCTTTAACGAATATGAGCAATTTTTTAATCAATAATGATAAGTGTGCATCATTTATTTCTCAAAATCTCATTTTATCTGTATACTTCTCTTCCTACCATATCAATAATTTATTACATCACTTTATCTTATCTCTTTTTCCCTTAAAGTATATACATTCAATGAAGTGTCACCAACTATTTTCATTTTTCAATATTACAGGAGCCGATCCCACAATGGTAGATTCATATTTTGTGCTGCATCATAAAAAAGGTTTAGCAAAAGCGTGTAAGTTTGATTAGTGTATGTTCTTTTAAGTTTCAACACATGGTTTTCATAGGTTTAATAATAATAATAATAATAATATCACCAATGGATTGGTTCAAGTGAAAAGGGAGTTCACCTCCTTAAACATTAGGTTAGGGGTTTGATTACTACCTCATGCATATGGAAAAAAATTCTGGTTGAGACGGGAGAACCCACCTTGTATGCCCCGTAGGTTTATCTACGCGGATTAGTCATTGTTAAGCGTCGGCAGAAACTTTGTATCAATATCATGGTAACTCAAAATAATAATAATAATAATAATAATAAATATCTCCATTTATTATGCTATATACATGGATTGGGAAAATATATGTGTTATCGCATGAGTTTGTTACATGTTGTTGTAATGTTAAATGTTCAAATGAATAATATTATGGGTTAAATAGTTTTTTTTTTGTTGGTTAGGTAGCCTAGTGACTAGAACTCACCTTACAAGGTGAATAAGTGGGGTGTCCGGGGTTCGAATCCCGGCCCCTGCATATAATAATGCATTGTCCTACCAACTGAGTTATGCTCACGGGACGGGTTAAATAGTTTTTAGTTCTTATAAATATATCAATTTTTCCTTTTAGTCCTTATAAAATTTCTAATCACTACTTTTGGTCCCTATTTTTAAGTTAAATATTGTATTTTTTTTAATGAAATTGTGCAAAAATGTGTAGAATATTATAAAAATCTCTTCCTAAACAAATTAGAATTTTTTAACAAAACATAAATTAAATATGAATTTTTAACCACAAAAAAATATAAAAATTCATATTTTGTTAAAAATTCTAATTTTTTCTGCAAAATTTTATTAAAAAATATAAATTCTACATATGAGTTTACTTTAAAAGAGAGACCAAAAGTGAAGAAGGAAGATTTTTGGGGGACTAAAAGTTGAAGAATTTTTTTTAGTGGACTAAAATAAATAAGTTGACATATTTATAGGGACCAAAAACATAATTAACCCTAATATTATTGATTAGTCAAATAAACATATTATAAGCTTTAACCAATATGGTTGAAATCAAACAACATAAGTAGTAGATGACATGTTTTTCATCAAACAACTATGCACTCTCAACGTAATTGAATGGACTAATTATAGGCATCATTGTTTTGTTTTGATTACATGCACAAACCCCGATAGGTTGGTTAGTGTATATGATCTAAGCCTGCATGTATAAATCAACAAAGGAAATCAAGATTTTACTATAGACTTGGGTAAATATATGAGTTTCGTTTAGAGACTTGTTAATATTGTTTGATGGAAGAAATGTATGTTTTATCATTTGTGTATTAAGTAGCTACGAAATGAGGAGGTTATACCCTCTATTTATGTGAAGTCATATTAGAAGTGATCCTAACTAGTGGTGGTGTCGAGCATGGTCGATGGACGGCCACTCGGGGTCCCATACTTAAGGGACGTCAATTTTTGTTAGTAATACATATAATATACAGTGGCGGAGGGGTGTGGGAAAATATGTTAGAAATACATAGTGTGTGTTGCATTAAAGTTATAATTTTAGGGGTGAGGCAATTATGTAACAAAGATTTCTTTGGGGGTTACTTTTATTGTGAATTTAAGATAATAAATTTACGTAGATTATACCGATATAAGCAAACCAATAATTGTCAAAAATCATATGACACTGATTTCTATGTACAAACTAATGCATCGACTAATCTCTCAGGTCATAGAATATCAGTTAATAACTTAATTTACTAAACTACCTTTTAATTCATTCCCTTGCCTTCTTAATTTTGTCTAAATCTAAAATTCATTCAACTAATCTCATGACTACATCCATATCCATATTGTAGATATAACTAACCAAACTTCACCTACAACACAAATATCATCTGGGCAAGGAACATACATTTTATCTCGATACAAACATATTATACAAATTGAAAAATAATTTTGATCAATCACTCAAATCCTAATAAGATATTGAAAAACAAATTCATCAATAATAACAAAGGATAAATTGTATTAATCATAAGTTTGAAATTACATCATCGTGCAATACTAATTAACTACAACTTTTTTATAGTCTACTATACGTGGCAAGGGCATTTGGATCAACTGTTACCACCCACGTGGTGGGCCGAAGTGTTCTCTCCGCATCTTTTTATCTATTCTCAAAGATGCAAGATATCCATCAGTTACAATGAAATTGGATATTCCTATATCATCATTGAATCTTAGGTGAAAGTGATGTTTTAAATAAGGAATGGTGTGAAAATGTTGTGTGAGATGATCACGCCATTGCAGTTATTTTTTGTTGTTTAAACAATAATTATAAGATATATATGTACCGGAAAGGAGAAACGTGAAAAAACTCTAATTGTTTTATTATTTTATCATTTGCCAATCCACATGATTGCTTCTTTATTTGGAAATGGTAAACGTTAAGAAACTCTGTAATCAAAATTGTTTTATTGTTTTATCATTTGAAAATCCGCGTAAGCGCTTCTTCTTTTTTGGTTAAAAGAGATTCTTTTTATAAATAATCGATTCAACAATCTGTATACCTCAAGAAATGAAATTCTTGATATATGTCTAGATTTTGTTGAGGAAATTATTTTTATTGTTATTTTTTTAAGAAAAATAATTTATACTTATAAAAAGTATTGCTTACCAACGGTTAAAAATTATTTTACAATTAATTATACCAACATATCAAATTATTTTTAGAATTATTATTATCTTATTAATTTCATTATATATTTGGAGGCTTTGCTCGAAATTGTTATATATTAATATTATTATCAATCTTTGTTGATGCAGTGGTTATCGTTGTTGACTGTCAATTTTTGTTAGTAATACATATAATATATTGTGATTATCTTTGTATGAAATATGTAAGTAATATTTTTTTTTGACGGAAAATATGTAAGTAAAGTAAACATAAGTATTTACTTCTTTTAAAAAAAATTTGTTGATAACGGACAATATATATATATAGACACACAAAACCACAATATTTTTTGTCACGATTATTGATACTACAAAGTGCATATAATACTTTTTTTTGTTGATCATTTTGTCCCCCTTTGCTAACTAAGATATGTCATTGATGAGGGTTGCCATTTTTTTACATTAGCATGTGTAAATAGTTATATGGATACAAATTTTTGTTTATAATAATAGCCAGATATTTGCGCGTTCACATAAATGTCTTTTATTTTTGTATACATGCGTGATGAAGAGAATTGAGAGAGAGAGAAAAACTACTAATCTTGATGAAGTTTCTTGTCTAATTTCAATGTAGTAACTGATGAAATTTATATAGTTTGTCCAGAAAATAATGAAATGTTAAAAAAAAAAATTGAGGTAAAAATGTAACAAAATTTTGTTGAACTATATAAAAAAGTAAGTTATTCGATAGATACTAGATATATGATAAAATATTTAATAGAGGTTAGAGTTTACATTCCTTTTGTATTTCTAATAGATATAATATTCTTCCTCACATGAAATGCATGACTACAAGAGTCATTTTTAATAGATGAAAGAAGAGTGAATTATTTAATAAGATATATTAGTAGTATCATGCATGTAGTTGATGATACTTTTGGTGATTGATTTGCATGAATTCAAAAGTCATATTTAATAAATGAGAAAGAGCAAGAATCAATTGTGAATTATATTTTTTTTCTTGAAGGAAATCAATTGTGAATTATTTGTTTATTATATTTAAAATTGATTTTTTATATTTAAACTTAATAATGTATTAATTATGTTTTTTTACAAGATATTAATTGTGCTTATATCCTTTATTTAATTAAAACATGCAACATTCAAAATTTTAAATTTAGGTTAAGTTCAAATTAAATTATAGAGGTAATAAAAATAATTAAATTATAGAGTGCAAAAAGAAAGAAATGAATAAAGAAAAATACAAAAGAATATATAAAGATAAACGAGAGAGCAGCAAAATAATTAAGCTAAATAGTAGGAAGTTAAGGTAAGTTTTTTTTTTTTTTTGAATAAAAGGAAGTTAAGGTAAGTTGAACAAAACTCAATTCCTCTCTTTTTGTACTCCCAGTTTCGCCCAAACCCTCTTTGGTGTCAATTTCCAAATTTATCAAAATTGTGTTGTTTGAGTAGTGCATGTGGGTCATTCTTGCTCAAAGAGAGTGAAAATTGTTGTAGGAATTGAGGATTAAAGGATAAAAGAAGGCTAAGAGAAGGAGTAGAGGAAGTGGGTTCTTGTTCATCGATTTACAACTTAATCACAAGCTTGACTAGGTGAGTTTCCTATAGGACTCGATAAGTAGTTATTTTAGATTAATAAGTAGTAGCAATTATTTGACCCTTATGTAGTTATGCTAGATCAGTAAGTATTAGTAATTCAACAATATTAAAATTATCTCTACTTACATCACATATGGTCAAGAGTATATTTAGAATGAATCGCGGAATTTAGCAGGTACTTCTAGAATTTTCAAATAAGAATTATTACTACGACATGTGTTAATGATAATGAAAATTATTTGAAATAGACTGGTTATGGCAGGCAGAATAAATGTTTACCAATAGTTGAACACTCAGATTTCTACGGTTCAACTGTTGGTTGTTGTTAGTAAAATATTGACGTTTGAAGTATACTTAAACCATTAGCATTTACTCAGTTAAAATTCTAATAAAAATTGTGAGGCAGTTTCGGTAAAGTATTGTTTATTTATATACAACGCTTTATCTGTAGGTGAATATTATTGAGAACCCTCACACTCGATAATATCCACATTAGCTAAAGTTATTAAGATGTAATGTTTGTTACACTTTTACAATTCAGTCATAAAGTCATTGTAAATTACATAATGTTACCAAGATGTAATGTTTGTCACACTTTTACAATTCAGTCATAAAGTTATTGTAAGTTACATTTTACAACCCCCCAGATTATTGGAAGAAAAAACAGTTAAGTTTAATTAGATTTTCGGTCTTCATATTTTCATTCACTCCCATAATTGGTTGCTCCCATTTTAAAATCAATCAGTTTTGATCATTTATTATATTTTTAAACTAAAAAATGATGATGCGTCGTGTTTTAAATAACATGACATACAACTTAAAGATATCATTGAATGCTTTTTTTAGGTCAATAACCATGAAATTACTAGAAATCTTCCTAAAAACTTCAATTCAAATATGATATATCATTGAATGCTTTTTTTAGGTCAATAGCACCCAATTTTAAAAAAACTTTTTTCTACACAATTTCATTCAAAAATACAAAAATTAACTTAAAAATAGGGACCAAAAGTAGTGATTGAAAATTTTATAGAGACTAAATGTTGAAGGAAAATTTTAGAAGGACTAGAACGAAAAGTTGGTATATTTATATAAACCAAAAACATATTTAACCCTTAAATCAATAACTTAAGCGCCAACGATTTGTAGGCCTTTTTCAATTTTTTGTTATTAACTTGAATGTTTTGAGTTGTCTACATACTCGTCATTTTTAGTTTTATTGACAGTGAATTTATTTTATTTTTCATATTTTATACCAATTTAAATAAATGATTATCTTTTTCCAGTAAAACTTTTCTCCAATATGACTTTATTTAAAGTTTTTTTGGTAGAATATTATTTATAGAATTATTATAATTTTTTTATAGACTCATTATAATAGAATGGGTTAAATAAGTAAATGATCCTCCTAAATATACAAACATTTGATTTTAGTCTCTCTAAAAAATTTCTTAGGCTTTTGGTTCCTCTAAAAATTTTCATCTATGAAATTAATCCCTCATTTTTATTCAACTCATGTCTAACCTTCATATTTTTCAATGAAATTTTCCAGAAAATGGTAGAATATTATGACAATCTTTCCCAAAAATAATTAGAATTTTTTAACAAAACATGAATTAAAATTCATATTAAATCCATGTTATGTTAAAAAATTCTTTTTTTTTTTTGAAATCATTCTCATAATTTTCTACCCATTTCTGAAAAATTTCATTGAATAATATGAAGGTTGGGCATGTTAACTAATAAATAGGAACTAATTTCATGAATGGAAAATTTTGGAGAAACCAAAAACCTAAGAAATTTTGTAGACGAATTAAAATCAATATATTTAGGGAGTCCATTTACTTATTTAACCCTAATAGAATTTTACACATAATCAAATCTTAAAACAACCTATAGAATTGGGATGAGATGCTAAGGACAAAATCTTAACAAAAGCAAAATCTTAAAACGCATGTATAATTGGAAGCAATAACAATTGCCCTAGATTACAATAGCAATGAGGTCTCTAATAGTGAGAGATTTAGTTGTATACCGTGACCATGTTCAAGCTATAAAATCTGGTTTCACATCAAGTATTTTCACTTGTAATCAACTCATTCACCTCTATTCTAAACATGGTCTTTTACAACATGCCCAAAAACTGTTCGATGAAATTCCCCACCCAAATGTTTACTCCTGTAATGCCCTTATTATGGCTTACATAAAAGCACAAAACTTGACACAAGCACGGACCATTTTCGACTCTTCCGTTGATAGAGATTTGGTTTCTTATAATTCAATGTTGTCGGCTTATGTTGGTGCGGACGGGTACGAGACTGAGGCGGTTGATTTGTTTGATAGAATGCAATCTGCACGTGATACGATTGGGATTGACGAGTTCACTCTCACAACAATGGTTAACTTTAGTGCCAAGTTACGTGTAGTGTGTTATGGGAAGCAGATTCATTCCTATATGGTGAAAACTGCAAGTGATTTAAGCAAGTTTGCGTCGAGTTCTTTGATTAACATGTACTCTAAGTGTGGTTTGTTTCATGAAGCGTGCAATGTGGTTCGTGGTTGTGATGGGGTGGTGGATTTGGTTTCGAAGAATGCAATGGTTGCTGCCTGTTGCAGGGAAGGAGAGATGGACATGGCTTTGAATGTGTTTTGGAACAATCATGAATTGAATGATACTGTGTCTTGGAATACGTTGATTGCAGGATATGCCCAGAATGGTTATATGGATAAAGCACTTGCCTTGTTTGTTGAGATGACTGAAAGAGGTATAAGGTATGACGAACATACTTTAGCAAGTGTTTTAAGTGTCTGCTCTGGCCTAAAATGTTTGAAACTTGGCAAGTGTATCCATGCGAGGGTGTTGAAACATGATTACAGTTCAAATCAATTCATTAGCAGCGGCATTGTAGACTTATACTGTAAATGTGGGAATATTCGGTATGCAGAGTTGGTGTATGCAGGAATTGGGATTAAAAGCCAATTTGCAGTTTCCTCATTGATTGCAGGCTATTCATCTCAAGGCGAGATGATGAAAGCCCAAAGGCTTTTTGATTCTCTATTGGAAAGAAACTCCGTTGTCTGGACAGCTCTATGTTCTGGATATGCCAAATCGCAACAGTGTGAGGAAGTCTTCAAACTTTTCAGAGAGTTTGTAACTAGAGAAGCGGTAATTCCTGATGCAACGATCATCATCAGTGTGCTTGTTGCTTGCGCGACACAAGCCACCCTTAGTTTGGGAAAGCAGATTCATACTTACATCTTGAGAATGAGACTTAAGATGGATAAAAAATTGTTGAGTGCTATGGTTGATATGTACTCAAAATGTGGTAATATTATGTATGCCGAGAAAAGCTTCCAACTAATGACTGACAGGGATAGAGATGTGATCTTATATAATGTCATGATAGCTGGTTATGCTCATCATGGTTTTGAAAATAAAGCTATTCAGCTTTTTCACGACATGTTGAAGAAAAATGTCAAGCCAGATGCAATCACTTTTTTAGCACTTCTATCTGCTTGTCGGCACCGTGGACTAGTAGAACAAGGAGAGAAATTTTTCATTTCTATGGAAGATTACAGTGTATTGCCTGAGATATACCACTATGCATGTATGGTTGATATGTATGGAAGGGCTAATCAACTAGAAAAGGCATTAGAATTTATGAGGAAGATTCCCATTCAGATAGATGTTATAATTTGGGGAGCATTTCTCAATGCTTGTCTGATAAACAACAATACATCACTTCTCAACAAAGCAGAAGAGGAACTATTAAAAATTGGGGCTGATACTGGGTCTCGGTGTGTGCAATTGGCCAATGTTTATGCTTCTGAGGGAAATTGGAATGAGATGGGAAGAATAAGGAAGAAAATGAGAATGAAGGAGGCTAAAAAGCTTACTGGTTGCAGTTGGATAAATGTGGAAAATGGTATTCATGCATTTACTTCTGGTGATACATCTCATGCAAAAGCAGATGCAATATATTCAACTTTGTTGTGCTTGAATGGGAAAGAACTGAAGCATCTTCATGAAATTTGGGGGTGATTTTCTTGTGGACGTATTTTGATACTCAACTAGTCAATGATACAACACATTTTAAAATAAATTATTCTCCCTTGCGGGAATCATAAGATCACCATTCAATGCAGCATGCTTATGGTTATGGATACCATTGCAGAGAAGAATTGAATATTAAATATGTTGTCCATCGGTGTCCTAGTACTACTATGAAAGTGATCGGATGGCTTTACTGCTTCATGAACTAACAAAGGGAAAGGAGCTAAGAAAGTTTTTAGAAGCGGAGACTCTTACATCTTTAAGCCAACCTAAACGTAGACACTGAAGCAATCAAGATAAACTGCCAGGTAGCTTCCATGTCTTCTTTATTATACATATAGCATTATAGCCTTTACTCATAGATATCTAGTTCATGACCCATTGCATCTTTGTGTAATTAGCTACTGGTATTGTATGAATGAATAATTAAACATGCATGTTATTGTGCAGTATTGTTGTCTTCTATTACCTATATTGTTGCAAATGTTGTAAACAGACATAGAACAGTAAGCTGACAAGATGAGTTATAATTTGACTATCAGGAGCCATGCAAACTTTTACGGAGACGCATTTGGAAAAACTGTCTTATTCCTTTAGAAGTGAAGGGTCGTTAGATTATAATGTGAAGGCACTGATTCAAGTCAGAAAATATGTTCTCCAGCCTATATGATTAACAATATTTCATATTTGGTGACATATGGAACATGGAGAAGGACCAACGCTGAATAATTATGAATTTATGAAAGTTTTGTTGTATCCACCTTTAAGCAAGTTGGTGCTGCTGTGAGCGATTTTGAGCATGCAAGTGGCAACATAGGAGCATCCCCTGAATTCTTATTGGTGGGTATGTTTACAAGCACATTGAGGATCCAGGAGAAAGACAGCTCCTTGATTCTTGTTGTTGGTTGATTTTACCATTTTGTTGTTGCTGCTAGTTTGCTATTCTTCTGACCTTCTGCTGCTTGTAAGATGTTCTGCAGGTATAACATTTCAGATACCACCCACAATGCCAAGCCAGGAATTCTTCATCTATACATGTTTCTGAAGGACTTGTGAAAAAAATACTTGTTTCTAGAGATATTTTTGATACATTTTCTTGTTACATTTGTCATTAATTAATAATTTAGTACTTTATATCTGCTTCTTTACTTTAATCTAGATAGAAATATACTGATTCCATATCAAAATAAAACAAAAAACATGATTTTAACTGGATTGCTAAAATTTGTAGGAGAAAAAAAAGTTTGAGAAATTTTAGGAGTAGCTTTTTCTTTTTTTCCTCTTCATGATTCTCCCTTATTACCTTCTCATGATGTTTGACAAAAAAGACACAAGAATGTGTTTCATTGCATTTCCACCGAGAAGACACACAGTAAAACAGTATTTAGGATTGATCGATTGGCCAAAGCAGATGTTGAGGTAAAAATATACATCCATAAAGTGAAAATCAATCTAGCAATAGTAAAATACTTAAACTCAAGCTTCCAAAATTCAGTAACAATAATGAAGTCCTGGAGGTTCCCAAAACTTCCAGATTGTTGCTTGCTATCTGTTGTAACATCACACTCTGCTCCCTTCCCTCCCCTGAAGTGTTGCCATTAGCAGACAATTATTATTATTATTTACCGGTTATGCTTTGAGCCAGACACATTTTCTTCTTGCACAGTACACCGGTGCTTACCATCAAATATAATTCTAGTATAGATATGGATAGACCGACAATTATTCCCTCCACGTACACAAATTCATGTATCGTACCGAGGCATGAAATTACCAAGCTAATTCCTTTGAAAGCAGGTAATGGAAAGTGAAGTCATGAGGGGTTAATTCAATGCCTTTCCAGTTTGTCTTTGATTGAAACTCATGGACGCTTTTCCTTTGAGACTCAGGTATATGAGGCATAACCATCTCTGCTAAATCAGATGCTCCTAGACCTGAACTTTTTGCAAAGGAATCAACTATCTTCGGTAGAATTATTTTATGTTCCTTGGTTATAGCGATGTTGGACTGAATGTATTCTTCTTTCGCGGATTGTAGCTCCTCTAAGACTCTCTTGGGTGTGTACAAACGTACCTGCGATAGTTACAATCAAGCGTAACTGAGATTCAGTGAAAGCTGCCAAAATAAAATTATTTCTTTAGGGAAGGGGGCTGTGTAGATATACATCAAGCATGAAATTATATTCAATACAACCTCAAACTAAAAAAGATGTAACGCTATATGCAAGAATCAATTGAAAAGTTTATTTTCTTTAATTCATTATATTCAGACAATATTTTAACTTGGTATCTAAATATTTGAAAGTGATTTTTTGTTATTTTAATTTGGTATTTGGAAACAACAAAATGAAAGTTTGTACATGTCCTTCTACATAGACAAATTCGTAAATAATAACAGAAGGACCAGAAGTATACCGCAGGATCAGAATGGCTTCCTGTGGTAAGAGCAAATAGTAGTAAAGGTTCTGGATGACGTATAGCATATCCATTTCTTACATCTCTGATCTTTGGTTTTGTCTTTGAAGGAAACCACAGCCGCAGCCACTGCGAGAAAATGAAAGGTGTAAGAGCAATAGGATTTGATATTAGCCAACTCTATTTTTGCTATACAAAATGAAATGTACACTTTGTGTGCAAGATTCTGGAATTCATATTTACCTGTCCTGGACGAGGCAAACTGCATCCTAGAATGAAGTTCTGTATCATTTCTACACTTACAGTATGACCCCCAATGTCATATGCAGCCTGAAATATCCATTAGCTTGATTTAGCAAAAACTCATTCTTGTCAACTGTTATGAGTTTTATGAATGACTAACTTACTTTAAGTACGGAAGACATTCTTTTGACATTGTTTGGTGAAATTCCGTAAACTAACAAGGCCTGTGGAGGACAGACAACAAAGATTATATGAATGTTTTCTAGATTTTGAGAAATAACTTACATGAGAAAGAAACCAGGATAGATATTTAGAAATTTTACATGCATTACTAAAGTGTTGTGCACATTAATCCAAAAGGCTAGCTTTTCTTCGTGTTTCATATTTCGGGGATTAGTTTCTTCCAGCCGAGAAACAAGTGACCTGCAAAACCATAAGGTATGAAGTTGTTCCATCTCTTGTGAATTTGAATTAAACCACATGGTATAAAAGATTAAGCAATATACGAAGGATCACCTAAATCTGCGCAGCATGTACTCAATTTCTTTTAATTTCTCTTTATCTGTGCACAATTTCTGAATCCTTATCATTGAATAATAAGGTCCGCTTAATTTTTTTGACCCTTTGACATGGAAATGGTTACTGGAGTTTAAATTGAAAATTGAATTCTTCTTCCATTGTGATCCCCACTTACTACCCTGGTTCTTTGAGGGTACCTCATAACTGGGTGACGAAGCATTTTTACGACAGAGAAAAGGCGACTCTGTAAGTTCACAATATATTGCTGATATGCACTTGATCATCTCCTCACAAAGCCAATTTGGTGTCTCTACATTATTATCAGTGTAGCTATTCCCAAATTGTTCTGCTAGGCTAGTTGAGTGGGATTTAGCACACTGAGTTTGCTGGTGATAGATAATTCGAAAGCTAGATATTAGAGGTCTGTAAATCAAATATAAGGAAGGACATAACAAGTTCTCTTGTTTTTGTACTTACCTCTAGCATAAATAATGGTAGAGAATGGTAAGAGTCCATAGCTTTGGTCTTAATGTTCTCAGAAGAAGCTTCAATTGAGCAAGCTGTTTGTTGAGATAGTGCGGAGTAACACCGATGAATGCTAGAGTCTAAAACAGATTCTGGTTCTAACTGGTTATTGCATTCCTTGAGTTGAAAACCACCTTGGTCACTTGTTGAAATGATTTCGCTTGAGCATGGAACTGAAACTTCTTTGTCAGATAAAGCACCACTGGGAGGTACTACAGAAGCTCCTTTGTGAATGTCAGGGATAGAATCATTGCCACTTAATGCAGAAGTACTCTTGTTAATGTATGAAGCTGATTCCAATCTTCTTTCTTTGGTTGATAGTGAAGAAATGTGTTCATTAAATCTTTTACGATACAAAGAGAGCAGATATTGTTCCAAATACACGACTTCTAGTTCTAATATTCCAATTTCCTTTATCAGTTCCTTTGCAGCCTAAAATGTAGAGAAGCGATACTCGGTAAACTTTAAGAAACTTTGAGAAAATTATGGATTTGAGGAAATCGTGGCAGTTACGAACATATTAAGTGAAGAACAGCACAGCAAATATCTAAGGAAATCCACTTGAATTTTGTCCATAAGTAAAACTGTAAAATGAGTACTGCATTCTTTGATTCTAGACTATCTAGGACAAACCTACTTGAATTTGTAGTTATAAGTTTACAAATAGCTAAATAATAAGACAATCAATCAAACTGTGTACCTCTTGAGTCAAAGAGCTTTGAAGATCCATGTTGTGGTTCTGCTTCTTCTTGGATTCAATGCTTTGCTTTAGATTCCCCAGTTCCTTTTTATGAAAAAAAAAAAAAAAAACAGAAAGAATTAAACTTCTGTGTAGTTTTTATCATAACAGACACACAAATATTCACTTCTGAACTGAAAGTCATTCTTTCATGAGAAGAGACAAAAATCGAAGACAATGAATGAAAGAAAAATGTTCATCTAGTGCTCAGAAATATGCAGCAAGAACGAAAAAGCAGTCCGAGAGATAGCGATGCAATACCGCTTTAGGCTGATATGTAATATAATTAGGTGACCTGATTGCACACATTTTTTTAGTTTAGCGACCTATTCAAAAATTCCTAAATAGTTCAGGGACCGACAGATTAATCAAACCTAGATTTTTAAAACTATCGATTTCTAAAGTACTGATTATATGTGAGAAACTACCAACTGTTGATGTCTTGTTAGGGTTCATGTGAAATGAAGATTCTCTATATTATAAATTATAATGACATAAATTTGGAGAAGCAAGAATTCTGGATATCTTAAAGAAATATTATTTGGTTTAGAAAGAGCAACAGGTTGGTGAAATAAAAATCAGACAAATATACTAGAAAAGGAAAGACATAATGTTCAATTATAGTATGCAATTTCTGTTCTGTCAACAAAAACCTGTTGGAGCGCTTATGGCTTGAAACTGAACATGTTTGGTCCATGATTAACTTGCATTGCTAACAAGATTGGTGACACATTATTTCATGCATGTAATTTCAGGATTGGCTTAAAATAATAATGTTATGAATACACCAAAAACTGCATTAAATGGTGACAGCCAAAAAGGACCAGATATTGACAAGTTTGTTTAACAGTGACAAATTTAACATGTAAGATACATCCAAAATGGATTAACTTTCAAGCAATCCATCTTTACAAACAGACAGGAGAATCTCCTCTCCGATGGAATGAGACTTCTCACACAGAAAGGTGAGTAAAGTTTGGTGGTTGGGGGAGTATCAAATAAGAACTTAGTTATATCAACTTCAAACTCAGTAACACACTGTAACTAGAGATATGAGTCAGTAAATGTCATTTTCAACCATCATGGTAATTGGTCACAAGAAAAAAATGGCTACATGAGAGTATATTTGTGGTGTACTGCTGTTGGCAATATAGGAAGTTAATGAGACTTTTTTGCTTTGACTAATCTCATAAAACTAAGCCATCTCTTTTCATGCCTTTGGTAAAGTTATGCTTTTTGCATTTCATTAAAGCAAGAAAAATCAGATTATAAGTTTTTGTAAAATAAAATACAAGTCTTATTTCGTATGATGTGTAGCGTAACTGTGTAAGTGGTTGTCGTGCTTTCTATGTGAGGGTTGTAAATCTTAGAGTATCGAGTTTATCTTCTACTCATAAAGAAATGTCTAGATCATTTTCAAATTACTAGATGCATTTGATGAACTAATTTACTTCTAAGTCTAATATTCTAAATTTGTTTATGAGTTCCTTTGCAGCCTAAAATTTAGGGAAGCGATACTCGATAAACTTTAAAAAACAAAGAAAAATTGTAGTTCCATATGTAAATGTTAGGAGAATATAACCCCTGCGAGGCATATTCCTACTTGAAGATGATATAGTTCTTCTTGGAGAGTCGAGGGAGGAATTAAATCAGAAGGTTGGAGACTTGAAGATAAGTCTTATAAACGTATGGCTTCCGCCTGAGCAGAAGCCAAGACAATATATGAAATGTAATTTTAGCAAAAGGCGAAGTGTTTATATCATATCATACCACAAGTTACCGTTAGAACTTTTGTCGGGAATTGCTGCAATGACTTGAACTAGAAGAAGATAATGATGAACGTGATGAAGATTGCACGAATAAATTCCAAAGCATGTGTGAACACACTAAACTTTCAAATCAATTATTTTTTTTTAATAATTTTACTAAAGTATCTTTAACATGTATTGATGTAATTTTATTTTTTTTGTCAAATAGTCTATTGGTTACAAATTCACCTTTTTAAGGTGAATAATTGGAGTGTACGGAATTTGAACTCCGACTCCTACATATATTATGCAATGTCCATACTAGCTGGGCTAAGTTCACCATGACCATGTATTGATATATTTATTAGTTCACAAATGTTAAATAGAAGATGTTGAATTAAGAGTGATGCAAACAATAATATTAATTAGAGGGTACAATTGAAAAAAAAGTAACTAATGCTCTGTTGAAAATTGAAAAGGTGAGACATATTTTTTTTTTCTTCAAAAAAGATCAATTATTTTGGAACGAAAAAGTACTTTTTTGGAGGTTATAACAAACTTGGAGAAAATTATGAATTTGAGAAACAATAATAGTTATGAATATTGTAAGTGAAGAACAGCACACAAAGTATCCAAGTAAATCAACATCAGTTTTGTCCATAAGTAAAAGTGTAAAACGAATACTACATTCTTTGATTCAAAAATTGTCTAAGTCATGCATAACAAGGATAAATCTACTAGAATTCGTAGTCATAAGTTTACAAATAGCTAAATAATCAGACAATAAATCAAACCTCTTGAGTCAAAGAACTATGAAGATCCATGTTGTGGTACTGCCTCTTTTTGGATTCAATATTTTCCTTTAGATTTCCAAGTTCCTTTTTATGAAACAAAAAGAAAAAAAAATACAAAGAGTTAGACTTTCTATGAGTTGAAAGTCATTCTTTTATGACAAGAAAAAAATCTAAGAAAATTAATGAAAGAAAAATGTTCATATGTAGTGCTCAGAAATATGCAGCAAGAAGGGAAAAGCAGTCTGAGAGATAGAGAGTGCAATACCACTTTAGGCTGATAAGAAGCTTCACTGTTGCTCACAAATTCATCTTTCATTATTCTCCATTTCATTGGATCACTGCCAAATAGTTAAAAAATTATGCATATCTTAAAGAACTATTATTTGGTTTAGAAAGAACACAAGTTGGTGAAATGAAAATCATACAAATATACTATAAAAGGAAAAACATAGCATGTTCAATTACAGCATACAAATTATGTTCTGTCAAAAAAAACCTGTTGGAGCGCTTGTGACTTGAAACTGAACATGTTTGGTCCATGATTAACTTGCACCTAACTTGCATTGCTTGAAACTAGATTGGTGCACATTATTTCATGCATGTAAAGTCAGAATTTGCTCAAAATAATGTCCATGAATACACCAAAAACTACATTAAATGCTCAGAGCCAAAAAGGACCAGATATTGACAAGTTTGTTTAATAGTGACAAAATTAACATAGAAGATACATCCAAAATTCATTAATTTTCCAGAAATCTGTGTTTACAAACAGGAGAATCTCCTCTCTGATGGAATGAGACTTCTCACAAAGAAAGGTGAGTAAAGTTATGTGGTTGGAAATATCAATTGAGAACTCAGTTATATCAACTTCAAACTCAGTAACATATTGTCACCTTTTTTATATGCAGTCAGTAAATGTTATTTTCAACCATAATGGTAACAAGAAAAAGATGGCTACATGAAAGTATATTTGTGTTGTACTGCTGTTGACAATCTAGGAAATTAGTGTGACTTTTTTTGCTTTGACTAGTCACATAAAATTAACCCACCCCTTTTTAGGCCTTTGATAAAGTTATGCTTTAACACAGGAATAATCATATCATAGCTTTTGTAGAATGTGTCTCATTTGTAATATTTATTACTCATCACATATTATTTATCTTTTTATATTATTAATGGAACACAAGTACTTTTTTCAACTAATATGCTCTTATTTACCTTCAAAAACTAATATGCTCTTATTTATTGTATACCAACATACTTAACTATTGTCTTCGTCTCTTATTATAAACACACATTGCAATTTTTCATTCTTACCAAGAAAAGTTGGTAGTACTTAAAATACCCCTTGAAAATTAAATGTATCTTGTACTCCCTCATAAAAAATAGTGTTGATTTTAAAGGTCAAATGTGTAACATTTACTAAACACCATCATTAATTATAGTTAGTGAAAAAGTTAACTATGGTTGAAATACAATAAATAAGGGTATGTCAGTGAAAATGAATAATAAATGTTGTATTAGTATTATAAATTGAACAAATAATTTGAGACAAAGAAAATTAGAAAAGATGACATATAATTTAAGACAGAGGAAGTCATTTGAAAATGAGCTTATATTTAGGGACAATTATATTTTTGTCAAATGAGTGCTTATATTTAAGACTAGGGGGAATATTCCACTAACCACTATTAGTAATGTTTTTTAGCCAATTATACTAATTTTAACATTGAAATCAACAAAACTAATCATTTTTTTAAGAATTGTGCACAACTCAATTGAGACACTTATAATGAGATGGAAAGAGTACTAATCACTCTAATCTTGATTTTAACAAAAAATAACTAAGAAATGTTGTTAAGTTAAACTTAATTATTTTAAGACAGAAAAAAAAAAATATAAGAGACAATTATTATGAGACGAATGAAGTACTTAAGAAATGTTGTTAATGATAATAACAGGATTAAAAAAAAATGTATTAGTGCATTAAATTGCAAAAGTGTCCTTGCGTGAAAACTTGTTCCATGATAGTAAAAAGTCGCTTGAAAATTAAATTAAATGTTGAAGTGTATTCGTGAATAGAGATCATTTTAAATTGAAATAGTTTTTTTCAAAATATAAAGCTCATTTTCAATTTATTAATTAAATACATTGATTTTTTTTAGATTAATTTATATGCATTAACAATGTAAAACTTTTTTTTACATATTTAGATAATTAAATCACACTATAATACCGCATATTATGATAGTTACTGAAATATTTATACTGTGATATATGATTATATACATGTGTAAAATAGCTTTAAACTGAAAGTGCTTATAAATTAATTTACTTATTTTTACAAAAAAAATACTCTTAAATATCCATTGGTGCTTATAATAAGTTGAAAGAAGTAGAAGGATATGACAAAAAAGATGAAGACTGACTGAGATATATTTAATGGCAGATTATGCAATCAACAATGATGAAAAATACATAACATGCATGTTTAAAGTCACACCAACTTTAAAGTCTTTATGTGGGTGGCCTTATTTTTTACGTTGCATTAAAAGAAGCAAAACCAGCTTGATTTTTTATTTTATTTTATTTTCTCTTTTTGTAACAAATTTTCAAAAGTTGAGACATTCACCTTTTAGTATGGAACAAAGTGACAAAAATACAGAGTGGTGATTAGCAGTTTATTGGAGAATGGACCTTAATAATGCATACAGTCATCCACTCGTGCACTTGAATTTTTTCCATGCCATTACACTAGCAAACTTGTAATGCATTTCATTTTACTATGCTTTGGTTTAAAATGGTAAAAGTGAAGTCTTCTTGAAACTTTATCAAGTCATTTTTGACTTCTTTTTCCTTTACCTTCATTAATAAAATCTAAAATATGGTTTTAAGTTTAACAAGATTATCTCTTTATTGTCTCAACGTAGAGATAGATTTCTCTAAAATTAAGTCTCAAATACGATTATTGTAAATTTGATAGATAGTGTATTGGAAGAGTTTCATCATCTATATGGAGGGATCAAAGTCTAATTTGAGTTGTAAAAAAAAGAGAGAGAACGTATCTTTTTTTTAGGTGACCAAATTAAAACATGCCTCTCAATAATTATACAGAATCCATCAAAAAAATAATAATTTATACAAAACAAACAATTTTACCTTTTATTTCAGTCAGTAAAAAGGTCTAGAAGAAGCCAAACAAGGTAAACAAATTTACCTACTAAATTAGACTATCTAGCATCATGTCATTATATATATTAGAATTAGAATAGAAGGTGAAACCGTTTGCTACTAGCTTTATCACCCACTCTTAACTGTTTCACTTGAAAAAGCTCATGTTTCACCAATCATGGTATTTAGTCTAGTCAGTGACATACTGTGTAGAGAATTATAATTATAACGTATAATAAACAATCAAAGAGATATGCATAATTTTTACATGAGTTATTTAGACACACAAAAATCAATAAGATATATCATCGAGTGTGAACATCAGAAATAGAGAGAGAGATAATATAAAAGTCAAATATCGGTGTTGGTATCGGATTTTGTGTAAAAAACGTCTCTTTAAATATTATTGACAAATGTTAGCACTCTCTCTTATCCATTTTAGATGTCATTCTAATTCTAATTATTTACATGTACCAATATACAACTAATAAATTTTATTAATTTAGATGAAACTATGTGTTTTTACCTAACTATAATACTCTTAGTGAGTTATGTCGACTCCTAACTAGGGTTTGAACCTCACACATCATGATTAGATCTTTCGTTTGTGTCCTTTGATTCACCAACCGAACTAATAGTTTAGATTGTGTATATTATATAGTACCCTAGCATTCTGACCCCTCCACTAGATAATGCTAACAACATAACCGGGAAGACTGAAGAAGAAAATACAGTGAGTCAATTGGAAGAAAAAGGGTAGACGCACTTATAAAGAAAAAAGAGAGCCTCAAAAGGGCTGAAAGTTTATCGTCAAAGGAAGAAGCAGTATATGTTTTGATATGAAATGACTGGTTTTGGTGGGATGTCTTTGTATTTTTAATTTCATTGCATAGGGAAATTTGGATACAATCAACATATGCATTGTCAATGACTTTGGTTGGGAAAAAGTACCATACCTTTTTTATTTGATAGGGTGGTATACAGTATACACGTAGGGAAGAGCATTAAATAATGTCTCTATGTTCCTTAAAAAAAAAAAATGTCTCTATGTAGTTACAAAAACAGGTACATATTTGCATGTCGGCCTAATTAATACTATATTGTACACATTTTGCATTCAGCAAATTTTACTCTTCAGTGTATGGTTCTACATAGGTGTGAAAATTGATTTTAAATAACTTAATTTTGTCTATATATTTCAAATTCTCATTTTGTTCTGGGATTCGTAGGTCATTTATGGCACATGGGAAGAGTTTGTGCAGCTGCCACAGAATTTAAAAAAGGATTTGATCAAGATTATGAGTCTATTATTTTCATGACTCCTCTTAATTGAGACATGAAATCCAATGTTTGACGTAGGAAATAGATATTCTATGCAAAAGCAAATACAAATGTACGGGACGTTGAAGAAGTTTAAGAAGGAAGGTTCATGATTTGATCCATGTTGATAACAATTTCTTCCTCCTCAAAAAAGTTACAAAGTTACGTTCGTATGCAATGTTAGGCGGCTAAAATCCAAACT